>Ga0068855_100010629_pt1 | contig 11098 bp, 6 predicted proteins | sample KBSCornC52_FD_66592 | JGI IMG/M metagenome (GOLD analysis project Ga0068855, IMG submission 66592) | Corn rhizosphere microbial communities from Kellogg Biological Station, Michigan, USA - KBS Corn C5-2 | ecosystem: Host-associated > Plants > Roots > Rhizosphere > Soil ... | reverse complement strand
CGCGTAGAGGCCCGGCTCGCGCACGCCCGAGAAGTCGAACGTGGCGTAGCGATAGCGCAGCCACTTGCCCCACGGCTTGACTGCGGCGGTCAGGACCGGCTGCGGCTTGCCGGCGGCGGTCAGCTTCACCAGCGTCGCCTGTGCGGGCGCCTTGAACCGCGGATCGAGTTCGATCACCGCGACCTTGCTGCGGTCCGGCGTGTAGCCGGCTTGGTTGTACGAGACGACCGGCTGGCGCACCCAGGCCGCGTCGACGGTCGGCTCGACGTGCCACACCACGGCATCGGTGGTCGCGCCGGCGGCGATCAGCGAGCGGACGACGAACCAGCCGTTCTGCGCCCGGTTGCGCGCATCATACAGGGCCAGCGTGCCCTTATCGGAGGTGATCGTCACCCGCGTGTCGGGATTCTCCGGCGACAGCGTGATCGAGCGGCCGCCCGAGGCCACGGGCAGCGGGTCGCCGCTGCCGTCGGTGGCCATCGGGCCATCGGCGTTGCGCGGGAACAGCCCGGGGGCACCGTCGAGGTAATAGGCCTTGCCGAAATAGGCGGTGGGCAGGAAATCGAGGTTGAAACCGGCCTTGCCGGCGAGGCTCGCCGGAAGCGGCTTGTCGAGGTCGACGGCGATGCGGAAGCCGTCGCCTTCGGGCGTTACCCGGATGCGGTAATTGAGCCCGGCGTCGGGATAGGCGGCGCGCACGACGACCTGGCTCGGCTTCGTTTCCACCGACCGGTCGATGAAGTTGGGCACCGGGTCCCACTGCTCGGGCGTGGGGTTCAGGCGAACGTCGCCGTCGACGGCGATGCGCTCGTCGTGGAGGATGATCTGGATGCCGGCGTTCTTCTCGTCGAAGAAGATCGGGCTCCATCTGTTGTGGTCGACGACCACGCTGACACCGGGCGCCTCGAGCGTCTGCTCCGGCGATATGGTGAAGGCCTGGCCTTCCTGTGCATGGACCGCCTCGAGCGGACAAGCCGTCGCCAAGAGTGCTGCAAGAAGTCGACCGCGCATCATCATCTTCCTAACAACAGGTAGCGCTATCATGAGTCGTCCCCCGGCGCTCTCGCAAGTGTCGGAGTAACAAGCCTTTCATTTCGCCGGCCGATGCTATTCGGGCAGAGCGACCGCCACCGTGGTGGCAAACGTCGCCGACCGGCCGGGAACGCCCGTTCCCGGCTGCCCCGAACCCACCGTCACGCGATAGCTGCCAGGCATCACCTCGCGCTGACCCTCGGCGGTCACTGCGCTGAGGTCGCGCGGCGCCAGATCGAAAGTGACGGTGCGCCTCTCACCGGGCTCCAGATGGATCCGCTGGAAACCGCGCAACGCGACTTTCGGAGCGCCGGGCCGATCTGGGAAGTTGAGGTAGAGCTGGGGGACCTCGTCACCGGCGCGGCCGCCGGTATTGCTGACTTCGGTCGTCACCCTGATGCCGTTCTGGGCCCCGCCGGCGGCCGGCGTGACCTGGAGCGGGGCGTAGGTGAACGTGGTGTAACTGAGGCCGTAGCCGAACGGATAGACGGCGCTGCCGGTGAAATAGCGGTAGGTCCGACCCGCCATTCGGTAATCCTCGAACGGCGGCAAGTCGTCGAGGCTTCGGTAGAAGGTCAGCGGCAGACGGCCCGCGGGATTGGTCTTGCCGGAGAGGACGTTGGCCACCGCCAGCCCGCCTGACTGGCCCGGATACCAGGCTTCCAGAATTGCATTGGCGTTTTTCTTCGCCCACGAAAGGTTGATCGGGCTGCCGTTCAGCGCGACCACGATCAGCGGTTTGCCGGTGGCCTTGGCCTCCTCAAGCAAATGCTGCTGGTCGGCCGGAATATCGAGACTGGTCTTGTCGCCGCCCTCAAAGCCCGGAATCTTGACCGGCGATTCCTCGGCTTCGAGGTCCGAGGTCAGGCCGACGACAGCGACCAGCACGTCCGCATCGGCCGCAGCCTTGCGGAGATCGCCTGCCGGATCGGCCGACACGCGCTTCCAAACCAGGTTCACGCCGGCATCGCCGGTCTGCGCTTCGCCGCTGATCCTTATCCGGTAGCGGTGGCCTTTTTCGAGCGTCAGCCTCTTCATCGTCGGCAGGCTGCCCCAGGGCGCGTCGCCCAGGTCGATGAACGGCTTGCCGTCCATCTCCATGAGGCCGTTGCGGTACCCGCTGAGGCCGAGGCGATAGAGGCCGGTTTCGGGTGGCATGAGGAAACCGGTCCACACGACCCGGTGATGATCGGAAACCGCCGCCAGATCGAGGCTGTGGCCGCCCACGGTGCTTTCACGGCGAACGACGACCGGCTTGTCTGCATAGCGCAGGGCCGCTTGGTAGGCTTTGCGCTGCTCCGGCGTGAAAGTCGCCGGCGCGGTCCCGAGCGCGTTGTAGTATCGTGCGGTCAGGCCCGGCTGGCCGTCCTCCGCGCGCAGCGCCGAGGTCGGCACCGGATCGCCGTCGGTGAAGGTTTCGCCGAAAGGAACGGAAGTGACCCGCGCATCAGGCATCGCGCTCTGCAGTCCGGCGAGCACGGAGACCGGCGGCGCGGAAAACGGCGACGAATAGTTGCCGCGCAACACCCGTGTCGCGTCGCCGAGCGGGCCGATCACGGCAATTTTCGCACCCGCGGTCTTGAGCGGCAGGATGCCGTCGTTCTTGAGCAACACGAGGCTCCGTTCGGCCGCCTCGAGCGCCAAGGCGCCGTGCCGGGGCGTTCCGACATCCGCAACAGAGGAGGTTTTCGTGCTGAGCGGGCGAACCCCCGGTAAGTCGCCGTTGCGAAGGCGGGCGGAAAACAGCCGCACCAGCGCGCGATCGACGTCGGCTTCGGTGATCAGGCCGCGATCCAACGCTTCGCGATAGCGATCGGGCAGCCCGGCGGTATCGGAGAGGGTCGCCGTATGGCACTCGTTGTCGACGCCAAGCCGCATCGCGGCGGCCACGGCAGCCGCGGCGTCGGGAGCATATTTATGGTTGTCGGCGATGTCCTTCACCGCGTCGCAGTCGGACACGACGTAGCCCTTGAAGCCCCATGCTCCGCGCAGATGGTCGACCAGCAGCTCGTTGCTGGCGCACGCCGGCTGGCCGTCGATGCGGTTGTACGCACACATCACCGAGCCCGCCTTGGCCTCGACGATCGCGGCGCGGAATGCGGGAAGGTAGGTGTCTTCGAGGTCGTGGCGCGAAACGAACACGTTGGCCTTGTGGCGCGTGCCCTCCGGCCCGTTGTGCACGGCGAAATGCTTGGGCGTGCTGATCACGTCGGGAAGATCGGCATCGGGCCCCTGCATGCCGGTGACGAAGGCGACGGCCATGCGCGCGGTCAGGAACGGGTCTTCGCCATACGTCTCCTGCCCCCGCCCCCAGCGCGGATCGCGAAAGATGTTGATGTTGGGCGACCAGGTATCGAGCCCGGTGCCGATGCGGCCCATGCGGCCGGTCTGGCGCGCGAGGGCGTGCAGCCCGCGAACTTCGGCACTGATCCCGCCGGCGACCTGCTTCACGAGCGGCGCGTCGAACGTCGCAGCCAGCGCGATCGGTTCGGGAAAGTTGGTCGTCGGCACGGTGCCGAGCGCGCCATGCAGCGATTCGGTCCACCAGTTGTAGGCCGGGATGCCGAGCCGCGGGATCGCCGGCGCGACATTGAGCAGTTGCGGCAGCTTTTCGTCGAGCGTCAACTTACCCACGATGTCGGCCGCCCGCGCATCGGCGTCGGCGCGCACTTTGGATGGCGCGGGGCTTGCGTTGGCGCTTTCCTGGGCGAGAGCCGGAGTTCGTGTTGCAAACAGCGCGCTGCCCGCGATTATCAGGGAAGCCACGAGCGAAGGGCGCGATCGGAAATGGGGCACGTCGGTTCCTTTGCTGCCCGGGGAGCCGGGAGGATGAATGTCACACCGGCTGCAGGCCGTGTTCGATGATCTTACGGATCAGATCGCGGTGCCGCGGCAGGCCAGCGCGCAGCCGCTCGGTATGCACCGTGTTCTCCCGCATCGCCTGCTCGGCGGTCCGTGCTTCGGCGGACAGAGCGCCCGGATCGACCTGCGTGCGGAAGCCCATGCCGTAGAGCACGTATTGATAGCTCGCCGCGGGGAAGACTTCCTCCACGCGGTCGAACTCGTCGTGGAACCACGGTGCCTGGTATTGCCACAGCAGCAGCAGCTCCTGCAGGCGCTCAGGGATCGATTCCGGCCGCACGTTGTCGCGCCAGAACTCGCTGTCGGTCCTCTTCGTCAGCACGTAATGCAGCTTGAGAAAATCGATGATCCGGCCCCAGCGGTATTCGGTCGTGGCGTTGAAGCGCTTCGCCACGACATTCATGACCTCGCGGTTGACGGGCATCTGCTCGGCGATGAGCTTGGCCGACAGCTCGATCAGGACGATGGCGGAGGATTCGAGCGGCTCGAGGAAGCCGGCGGCGAGCCCCACAGCCACGCAATTGCGCTTCCAGGTGGTCTCGCGATGCCCCGCACGAATGGGGATCTTGCGCAGGCTCAACTGCTCGGCGGCCGGGCCAAGATAGCGCCGGTACTCCTGCTCCGCGTCCTCGTCGGAAATGTGGTTGCTCGAATAGACATAACCCGTGCCGCGCCGGCTGGGCAGGCCAACGTCCCAGATCCATCCGGCGGATTGAGCGGTGGAGATGGTGTGCGTCGCAATGGGCGCGCCTTCGGCATCGTAGGGCACCTGGACAGCCAGGGCCGTGTCGCAGAACAGCACATCGCTGCACTCGCGGAACGGAACTCCGAGCGCCTGGCCGATCAGCAGCGCCCTGAATCCGGTGCAATCGACGAACAGGTCGCCTTCGATCCTGCCGGCCTGCTCGGTCACGATGGCTGCAATGTCGCCATCATCGGCCATCTCGACGCTCTGAACGTCGGCCAAGACGTGGCGCACGCCGAGCTTTTCGGTGCAGTGTCGCTGGAGAAACGGCGCGAACTTTCCCGCATCGAGATGATAGGCGTAGTTCGCGGCGCCCTGATATTCCGGCGTCGTGATCGCCTTGGGCGCCAGGCCGTCGTCGCAGATCTTGCCCTGGGGGCAAACCGCATCGCAGAAACTCTCGCCGCGTCCCTGGGTCAGCCAGTGGGGCACCAGGTTGAGTTGCTCGAAACCCTGCGGCAGCATGAGCGGGTGGTAATAGGCGTCGTCATCGACGCCGGTCGTCCAGCGGGCGAACTTGGCACCCTGTTTGAAGGCAGCATCGCATTCACGGAAGAACTCGGTTTCGGAGACGCCGATTTTCTTCAAGGTCGAGCGCAACGTGGGCCAGGTCCCCTCGCCTACCCCGATAATCGGCGTGGTTGGGGATTCGACCAAGGTGACGCTGAAGCCGCCGGGCATGCGCCCCTGGTGCTTGGCCGCGATGAGGCTGGCCGTCAGCCACCCTGCGGTTCCCCCGCCGACGATGACAATTCTCTGAATTGGTCGCATCAAAACATTGGCAGAGAAAGCAGCGGGGATGTCAATTGTTCGACATCCCCGCTCCGAAGAGAATTTCAATACCTGAAGCGCATTCAGCCACGCTCGCCGGTTGGCTGTACGGCCGGCGGCGGCGGAGCAACCGGGGCCGGCGGAGGCGGAGGCGGAGGCGGAGCGGCCTCGACCGGAGCCGGAATCGGCGCCGCGACAGGCGGCGGCGGAGCGGCTCGGGATGCTCCGAAGCGGAAGCGCACGCCGGCCGTGAACCGTCGGCCGTAATGCCAGGCATCGAGCGGCTGGTTCGAAAACCGGCCATGGGTGCTGTACTTCGAATTGTTGATGTTCGTGACTTCCCCGAACACACTGATCTGATCGGTGATGTCGTAACTCGTCGAGGCATCCACCTGGAGTTGCTTGTCGACATAGACCGGCTCGGCGCCGAAGGTGCCGCCCTGCCCTTGCCCAAGCCCCAGAAGATACGTGTCGCGCCAGTTTACCGCGGCACGGATCTGGAAACCGCCCTTGTCATAGAAGGCGACGAAGTTCGCGGAATTCGCCAGGCCAGTGATGGCAAATGCCGTGCCCGAGGTATCCTCTGTAGGAAACTTGCGATTGGTATCGACAAGCGTGGCGTTCGCCTGAACACCGAAACCCGAATCTCCGAACACATGCTGCAACGCGATTTCGATACCGCGAACGTCCGCCTCAGGCCCGTTCACCTGACCGTTGACGTTGAAGACCGCATCTTGCCCGGTGAACGGATCTGTGAGCCCCGGGTAGGTTTGCTGGTGGACACCGCCAACGATGAAGTTGGTGAGATGCTTGTAGAAGCCGTTGACCGCCAAGTACGAGTTCGGCGCATAGTACCACTCGATCCCGGCGTCGAAGTTGTCCGCGAGATAAGGCTTCAGATCCGGGTTGCCACCAGAACCCGACAGAGAGCCCCGGCGGAGCGATCCGAAGTTCACGGTGGGCTTCAGCGCCCCGAGTTGCGGGCGAGTCAGTGTCCGCGACGCATCGAGCCGGAGAATTAGGCTGGGCGTAACCTCCAGCTTCATATCCACGCTCGGCAGCAGATAGGAATAATGCGATTTGCCGGCGATGTCCTGCGATGCCGAGAAGGTGGGCGTAATCAGCGTCGGGTCACCCGGATCCACCGTCAAAGCGGTGATGCTCCGGCCGACCGCCGAGACGTTCAGACGAGTCCTTTCCTCACGCAGGCCTGCGTTGAAATGGAACGGCATGTTGCCAATGTCGGTGACGAAATTCGCCTTCATGAAGAAGGCCAGCGTCTTTTCCCGCACCCTGAGAACGCTGCCGGGGTCAAAACCGGGCTCCGTGTTGTGCCCAGCTGCTTCGAGCGCAGCGTAGATGGCGTAGGGATCATAGATTACGAAGCCCGGAGCAACCGCGCTGTTGTCATAGCCCGGGATGAAGCCGGAAGTGCTGATCGTGCCGTCGAAGGCGCCGGCCGGCAACGGCCACAGGCCACCCGTTCGGCCCGATGGTGTGCCATAGCCGGCAAAGCTGGCGAACACCCCATTCGTGAAGGTATTCGCGCTTTCCTGGTAGAACTTGTCATCGGTATACTGGCCGCCAAATGTCAGCTTGAAGTTATCCGACTCCCACCGGCCGAGCAATTTCCCCTGCTTGACGGTGTCGGTATTGTAGGGGTCGATGCGCACGATCACGTGCGAGCCCATCTGGGCGGTGTCGAGGAATTGCGACAGATTGTTGCCCGGGCCGACGTCGTGGACGGCCGGCAGGAACTTGCTGCTGGGCCCGGAAATCGTGACGCCTGTTGGCGCGCCGAGAATCGTCGAGACGCAACCGCCGGAGCTGCAGAACGGCCCGGCCGGGTCGCTGTTATAGCCGCCGTAGCCGATGTCCATGCTGTCGCCGATGCCGTTACGGCCCGGGTTGAGCACGCTCCTCGCGTAGGCGCCGTCGGCTTCGAACTTCAGATTCTCGGTCGCGTCCCATTTCAGGTTCGCGCCGGTTTGGTTCGTCCGGTTGATGGAACGCGAATGGTTCGCGTTGAAATCCATCGGTGTACCGAACTGGTTGAAATCGATGACCGATCCATTGGCAGCATACTGCACGTTGCGCAGGTCATCGCCGTTGAACCACGCGGCGTAGCCATAGCTGTTCGAGCTAACCTTCTGCCGCGTGTAGTTGTCGTCCACGGTCAGCAGGAGGCTATCGCTCGGCTGCCACTGCAAGGCGATGCGGCCGTCGATACGCTCGTCGCGCGTCGTGACCTGCTCCGCCCCGACCTGCTGCGGGAACCAAGTCAGCACCGATTTGCGATTGTTCGGATCGGCCCAGGCCGCGCTTGCCGGATCGCTCGTCGGTATGCACGTCCTGTTGATAGGGCCGGTCTGGCAGGGGGCGAAGTGCGCGCCGATCCAGCCCGGAATGAAGACGTGGTTCGACTTCGTGTCCTCTCGCGTATAGGCGATGTCCGCAAGGATGCCGAACCTGCCGTCGGCGAAGGTATCGCTGAACAACAGACCGGCTCTCGGGCGAACATTACCATCGCGCGACTGGAGCGTGCCGGCGGCCATGGCAGCGACCTTGAGGCCTGAATAGTCGAACGGTTTGGGAAGCTGTACATCGATCGTCGAGCCGATTGCGCTGGTCGACAATTCGACGTCGGGTGTCTTGAACACGCTGATCTGACCGACGAAGTCGGCGCCGACCGTCGTGAAATCGACGGCGCGGCCGCCGGAAGCGGTCGAGATATGGCGACCGTCGTAGAGCGTATCGTTGAAGTCTCCGCCGAAGCCGCGCACCGTGACGCCTGTCGCCTGGCCACGGGCGCCCGACCGCTGGATCGACACGCCCGGCAGGCGCTGCATCGCCGAGGCCACGTTGGAATCGGGGAACTTGCCGATGTCTTCCGACGAGATGACATCAACCACCCCGGGCGCATCGCGCTTGGCATCCAAGTTTCGCTGCAACGACGCGCGAAGCCCCGTGACGACAATGACGTTATCATCGGCCGCCGGAGCGCTGTTGGCGTCGGAGGACTGGTCTTGAGCGATCGCAGGGGTAGCCACCGTCAAGGCCAGCGCGCTCGACGCCGTTGCTACGAGGAATCCAAACCGAGCATGCCGGACGAAAGAAGAACTCTCGGAAAACCTCGCCATCAATGCCTCCCCTAGTTACATCCGACCGGTATTCCGGCCCGACCAATTTATGCGTCGCCACAGGAGTTGCCTCCTACCGCAGCACAATTGTCTTCTTATTACTACGACATATCAGTGGTTGGTAGCGCTATCAAGAGGCTTTTCACAGCGTGCCTCAGCGAGTGGACCAAGGGCTTGGCCGAACGCGCGCGTTCGCATAGGCTGCGCGTAAGGACATCATTAGTGCGACAAGCTTGGGAGCAGTTCAGGCTCGAGCTCGGAAGGGAAGCGGCATGAATCTCGTCCCTTTGAATTTCCATGAGCATGCCAGCGTCAGGCTGCGCCCTCATGTGCCGGAGATCCCTCATTTCGTGGAGATCACGGGCGGCGAATTTCCCGCTGCGGCCGCGATTTGTCCGATTTTTTTCGCCAAGAACCCGGAAACGGGCGCGTTCTATGCGGGGGCCCTGTTCGGTTTCAAACCGGGGGAAGTCCTGTTCGGCGGGCCAGAGGGCGCCCCCCCGCCTTATGTTCCGCTCGATCGGCAGCGAACCGGCTTTTACGTCGCGGGCGATGAGATTGCGATCGACCTCGACAATTCGCGTTTCGCCCGGTCGGGCTCGGAGGGGGAGGAACTCTTCGACGAAGATGGTGAGCCAAGCCCGGCTTTGCGACAGATTCAGCGAATGCTCGGACAGCTCGTGAGGGGAAAGCAGGAAACGGACGCGTTCATCGCCCGGCTGCTTGAGCTCAGGCTGATCGAACCGGTCGATATTTCGCTGCGATTCGATGACGGGGAAAACCTGGTCCTGGACGGCCTCTACACGATCAGCCTCGATGCCTTGCGCGAGCTGGACGACGACGAGGTGCTGAAGCTGTTTCGCAGCGGACATCTGCAATGGATTTACCTCGTGGCGGGGTCGCTCACGCAGGTCGGCAGGCTCGCAGAGCGCCGCAACCGGATGCTCGCCGGGGCCCTGTAACCATGCGCGAACAGCCCGTTGCCGAATGGGAGGGCGCGCCGCCTGATGAAGCGACCTTCAGGCGCGAGATCATCGCGGCCTGCCGCCCGATCGTTCTGCGGCAAGCTTGCGTCGGCTGGCCAGTCCTCGATGCCGCACAGCAATCCGACCAGCGCCTCGCGGCCTATCTGAAGAGCCACGATTCGGGCCGCAAGGCGGAAGTCTTCTGGGGAGCGCCGGCAATCGCGGGCCGCTATCATTACGGGGAGAATCTCGAAGGCTTCAATTTTGATCGGCAAATGCTCGGCCTGGGCGAAGCGCTGGATCTGATGGCCGAATGCGCCGCTGAACCGCAACGCGGCACACTATACATGGGCTCGCTCCCCGCCAGCCGGCACCTGCCCACGTTCGCGGCGGACAACGGGCTGCCGTTCCTCGCTCCGGACATCGAACCGCGGGTCTGGATCGGTAACGCCTCGCTGGTTTCCTGCCATTACGACACCTTCGACAACCTCGCCTGCGTCGTCGCGGGGGAGCGGCGCTTCACCCTCTATCCGCCGGACGCAATCGGCGATCTCTACGTGGGTCCGATCGATCATACCATGAGCGGCCCACCGGTAAGCCTGGCCGCGGGTACGGCGCCAGGTGATCCGCGCTATCCGCGGTTCGAGGCCGCCCGCGAACGAGCCGTGACCGCAGAGCTGAAGCCCGGCGACGTGCTCTACCTGCCCAAGCTCTGGTGGCATCAGGTGGAAGCAACCAGCCCGTTCAACGTGTTGGTCAATTTCTGGTGGGACGCCTTCCGCGCCGGCCCCGACGCGCCAAACTCCGCCATGATGCTGGCGATGATTGCCATTGCTGAGCGTCCGGAAGTCGAGCGCGCAGCCTGGCGCGCCTTCTTCGATCATTACGTGTTCCGCCCGAACGGCCACCCGCTGGCGCACTTGCCGGAAGACCGGCACGGTATATTGGGGCCTCTCAGCCGAGGGAACTACGGCCGCATTCGGGCCGCGGTCATGCAGATGCTGCGTGGCGGCTAGAACTTCGGCGGCGGCTGGGCTCGCAGGAATGAACGGCCGGGTTCCGCGACGCGGGTCGGGCACTGGAACAGCGAGGAGGGGCGCTTAGCGGCCGTTCGTCTTCTTTCCCGAATTCCATTCGACTTCGGTTTCAAATCGAGCATTGGTGCTTGCACTAGACGCGGCCGCCGCGAGCGGCTGCCGCCCCGGCGGGCAGACTGGCCGGGGCTGTGGGTGGTGGCAGCGGCGTGGTGCCACTCCTCGATCAAGCATACCACCCATGAGCAAGAAGAAGACCCCGGCCAAAGCTGCGCCCGAGCGAACCAGCGAGATCGCCAGCGTGATAGCGCTGCTCCAGCGCGCGGATGGCGCCACTCTCGCGGAGATGATCGAAGCGACCGGCCGGCTGCCGCACACGACGCGTGCTGCCCTCACTGGCCTCAAGAAGAAGGGACACGCGGTCGAGAAGGCCAAGCGCGACGATGCGACCTGCTATCGCATCGCGGCGAAGGCCTAATCATGGACCGGCTCGACGACGAGCTGCGCGCGCTCGAGACACTGTCGAAGGCGGAACTGAGGGACCGGTGG
>Ga0068855_100010627_pt1 | contig 11098 bp, 5 predicted proteins | sample KBSCornC52_FD_66592 | JGI IMG/M metagenome (GOLD analysis project Ga0068855, IMG submission 66592) | Corn rhizosphere microbial communities from Kellogg Biological Station, Michigan, USA - KBS Corn C5-2 | ecosystem: Host-associated > Plants > Roots > Rhizosphere > Soil ... | reverse complement strand
GGAAAAGTCGAAAGGTGCTGCGGAGAGACTTTTAGGTTGGAACTACCTTTGCGGTTTATAGGCAGCGAGCTTGCTATGCGTCATGAGTGCGTCCGTTTCGCGAAATGAAGCCTCTGACGAGCGGCTCGCTCTTACCAATGATTCGAACTCGGCAGCCGGTACTGGCGGGCTGAAGTGATAACCCTGATATTGGTCGCAGCCCATCTCCTGCAACAGCAAGAGCTGCTCGGGAGTTTCGACGCCCTCCGCGATCACTTTCAAATGCAGACTATGCGCGAGTGAAATGATGGCTTGCACGATCGATGCATCGTCGGCGCGCGTCATCAATTCGCGGATGAAGCCGCGATCGATCTTGAGTTTGTCGATGGGAAATCGCCGTAGATAGCTCATGCTCGAGTAGCCGGTGCCGAAATCGTCCACCGACACGACGACCCCCATGCGACTCAGCTGTTCGAGAATATCGGCCGATTCCTCGGGATTGGTCATCACGGCACTTTCTGTGAGCTCGAGTTCGAGATAGCGCGGTTCGAGTTGTGCATCTTCCAATGCGCGACGGATGACCTCGAACAAGTTGCCCTGCCGGAACTGCGATGCCGCAACGTTCACGGCAACCCGCAGCGGTCGCAGTCCCGACGCTTGCCATGCCTTGGCCTGGCGAGACGCCTCCCGTAGGACCCATTCGCCGATGGCATTGATCAGGCCGTTTTCCTCTGCGAGAGGAATGAATTGCTCTGGAGGGATGAGTCCACGCTCCGGATGGCGCCAACGCACGAGCGCTTCCGCGCCGTGCACCTTGCCGGTTCGCGCATCGACCTTGGGCTGATAGTGCAATTCCAATTGCCGGTGAGTCACAGCATGGTAAAGCTCGCTTTCCATCCTGACCCGCTCTTGCGTGAGCTTGTCCATACCGGGCGCAAAGTATTGCAGATTATTTCGGCCTCGCTGTTTCGCGCAGTACATCGCTGCATCCGCGCGTGCCACGAGATGTTCGGCGGTCGTACTGTCCTGCGGATAGAACGCGACGCCGATGCTGAGCGAGGTATATAGATCGACCTCTGCAAGGCGAATCGGCGCACGCATCGACTCGATCGCGCGCGTGGCGATGTCGTCGATTCCTTCTCGACTGAAAGCCGAGGCGATGATGAGCACGAACTCATCTCCGCCTACGCGCGCCACGGTATCGACGCTGCGCACCACGGACGCGAGGCGCTTGGCCACTTCTTTCAGGAACTCGTCCCCGGCACGATGACCCATCGAGTCGTTGACAAGTTTGAAGCGGTCGAGATCGATGACCGCAACGGCAAACGACTGATCGTTGCGATTGGCATGAGCGATGGCCTGTGCAAGCCGATCATCCAGCAACACTCGGTTCGGCAATCCGGTGAGAGTGTCGTGCGTCGCAAGATGTCGCAGCTGGCGATTCGCAGCCTCCAATCCTTCGGTACGCACGGTCACGACGTGCTCGAGCGATTGCACCTGTTGTCGTAACAGCCGTTCTTGCTGCCATTTGCGCGTGAGTGCCGTCGCACATTGCAACACTTCCACCGGTTCGAACGGCTTTTTCAATACGAGCAGCTTGTCCGAGTGACCGAGGCGTGCGACGAAATCCGTCCAGTCGTAATCCGAATGAGCCGAACAGATCACGACCTGCACGTTGGGGTCTTGCGCCCACAACCGCTCGATGGTCTCCAGTCCGTCCCAGCCCGGCGGCATACGCATGTCGACGAACGCCATGGCAAACGGCCGCCCGCACGCTAGCGCCCGCTCGATCAATGCCACGCCTTCTTGACCTTGCGATGCGAACTCGAGTTGAAACTGCGGTCGCACGGGCGGCGCGCTCGTGCTGTCGCCAAACAACAGATGTTCCGCTACCGACAAGTTTGCGCACGCATCGGTTTCGTCGCGCAGGATTTTGTCGAAGTCCTCGTGGATCGCAGGATTGTCATCAATGACGAGTACGCGGAAATTCGTGCGAATGTCAGACTCTTCGTTGACCGGCATCATCGTCACTCACGGATCATGGATCTCACAGCAGCTGCGATGTGCAGCGGCACGACAAGACATGCTTTTAGTTCTTCACTTAACGGCCGATCACTCTAGAAGTTGAGAATACCTATTGCGGATTGCCTTAATGCAAGCGACGTACAACGTTTGGCTCGTGAGTTTGTCCATCGTGGTGGCGATGGTCGTCTCTTATACCGCGCTCAAGTTGGCGGCGCGCGTAGCGGATGCGGAAGGATCGGGCGGAAGGCTGTGGCTGCTCGGCGGTGCCGTCGCCATGGGCACGGGCATTTGGTCGATGCACTTCATCGGCATGCTAGCTTTTTCCGTACCGACACCGCTTCGCTACGGCGTTTTCCGGACGGTCGGCTCCCTGATTATCGCCATCATCACTTCAGGGTTTGCCCTCAGCATCGCGAGTCGCTCGGAGCTCAGCTTGCGCCGATTGGGATTCGGCGCTTTGGTCATGGGGACGGGCATCAGCGCCATGCACTACTCCGGCATGGCCGCCATCACCATCGTGCCGATGATCACATACGAGCCGTTGCTCGTTGGCGCATCCATCGGCATCGCAGTGGTCGCGTCGTTTGCCGCACTGTGGCTCGCCTTCAAATTACGTCGCGGCGAATCCATGCATATCGCACTCGCACGGGCGGGCGCCGCAATCGTCATGGGTCTCGCGATCAGCGGCATGCATTACACGGCGATGGCTGCTTCCAAACTTGCCGTCGGCTCTTATTGTTTGGGCGGCGCGTCGTTCGACAACGGCTGGCTTGCGCTCACGATCGGCCTCGTCGCACTTGGCGTACTCGGACTCACCCTGATTACGGCAATTTACGACGCGCATCTCACATCGCGGGCGCGTAAAGATGCCATGCGCCTCGAGCGCGCCAACGCAGCTTTGCAACACGGCAAAAACCTACTCGCGCTTGCGACGCACGCTGCCGGTATTTCTTCTTGGGAGCTTGACTTTACCGCACAGAACACGCTTTGGACGGAAAACGAAATCGAGTCCCTGCGCGCCGCCGGCGTCGACACCAAAAAATCTCCGAACGCTGTGCTCGAGGGCACTCATCCGGAAGACGCGTCCATCATGGCGACTGCCGTTCGCAAAGCATTGAATGAAGGCAAGGATATCTGCACGTATCGATTCCGCGTCGTCACTCCCGCCGGCACTGTCGTCCATTTGGAAGCGCACGCGCGCATCTTCAGCGATGATTACGGCGAGCCGCGGCGAATTCTCGGCGTATCTTGGGATATCACGGAACACGTACTTCAAGAAGAGCGCCGGCGCGAGCTGCAACAGCAATTGCGCGATGCGTCTCGCGAAGCCGGCATGGCGGAAGTGGCCACTGGCGTATTGCATAGCGTCGGCAACGTGCTCAACAGCTTGAGCGTGTCCGCATCGCAGGTACAGAGCCGATTGCGTGCCTCGCGCGTTGGCAACGTAAAGCGCCTAGCCACGTTGCTTGTCGAGCAAGGGAACAATGTGGGGACGTTCTTGACCAACGATCCGCGCGGATGCCAAACACTGGGCTACCTGGCGCAACTCGCCGAACACTTACGCGACGAGAACGACGGCCTGCAGGCCGAAACCCAAGCCATCATTGCCCACGTCGGACACATTCGCACCATTGTCGCCGCACAGCAAACCTATGCACGCCGCGGCGGCGTAGTCGAACAGGTCGATGTCGCCGGGCTCCTCGACAATGCAGTCGCGATTCACTTCGCGATGTCGACCGACGTGACCATAAAACGGGATTACGCGCCGACGCCGTTTCCCACGCTCGACCGGCACAAGCTGTTGCAGATTCTCAGCAATCTGGTGAGCAACGCAAGGCATGCTCTTAGAGACCAAGCGCGTGGCCAGAGGACGCTGACGCTGCGCATCCGCGACGATGCGTCGCAATGGTTAGTCATCGAAGTCGAGGATTCGGGAATCGGCATTGCGCACGAAGCACTGTCGCATCTGTTCGAGTTTGGATTCACCACCAAAAAAGATGGTCACGGCTTCGGTCTGCACAGCAGCGCCATTTTAGCCCAAGAACTGGGCGGCGACTTGCAGGGCCACAGCGCAGGCACTGAGCTCGGTGCACGTTTTGTTCTGCGTTTGCCGTTCAGTACTGCAAACGCTGTAGATAGAAAGAGAGCGTAGCCGTTGCGGTTTCGACGCGACTCGCTACTGCGAGTCGCGCACGTCCAAGCTCTTCCATGGCATCCCACGCCATAAGTTCAGTTGTGTAAAAATAATAAAAGCGTCTCCGTTTGCCGCCATCAAGATCCATGCTTCTTCGTTCGCAAATGCCTGTTCAAGCGGATCCTGAAGGCCGCGACGGATTTCCCATATTCCATTAGGTATTTTGACAGGATGCGGTGATTAGATGTAGGTGTGACCCGATCGAGAAAACGACCATGACTGAACGTCCACAATCCGCAGTTGCATCCGACTCCGACTTCGTCGCCGACAGATTGAAGCAATTGAGCACCAGCGACCCAGCCTTTCACGCTGCTCTTGCTGATCCGGCGGTCGAGCGGGCAAAACTCAATCCGAAGCTAGGCTTGGCCGAGATCATCGAGCTGGTGATGACCGCATATGCCGACAGGCCGGCCCTCGCGCAGCGTGCGACGGAGTTCGTAGTGGATTCCGGCAGCGGACGGACCACGCGCCGTCTTCTCGATGAGTGGGACATGATCAGCTACCGAGCGCTATGGTCGCGCACCCGCCACTTGGCTGGCTTTTGGTACCACGATGCCGCGCGGCGGCTGCGGGCCGACGATCGTATTTGCATCATCGCTTTTGCCGGACTCGACTTTGCGACCGTCGACCTGGCAGCACTTCATAACGGCGCAGTGGTGGTTCCGATGCAGACCAGCGCACCGCTACCACAACTCCTGGAGATCATCAAAGAAGTAGAGCCGGAATGGTTGGCCACTAACTTCGAATGTTTGAACACCTCTGTCGAACTCGTCCTCGGCGGCCATCGTCCGAAAGGATTGCTGCTCTTCGACTATCACCCTGAAGTGGATGACGAGCGCGAAATGTTCGAAGCAGCTCGAGCGCGTCTTGCAGCAGCGGGCTTGCCCGATCTGATGCTGACGCTGGCAGAGGCATGCGCGCAGGGAGAACTCATGCCGCAGGCGCCGATCTTCACGGCGTCGGATGCCGACAAGCGACTGTGCACGATCTACTACACGTCCGGAAGCACCGGTTCGCCCAAAGGGGCTATGCGGTCAGCGTCCATGATCAAGAAATCGTGGCAGACGCTCGCCGCGATCCCCTACTTCTATATGCACTATCTGCCCATGAGCCATGCCTTCGGCCGCTCGGGGCTGTTCTATACGTTGTCGTTCGGCGGCACCTGTTATTTCACGGCGAAGAGCGATCTCTCCCTTCTGTTCGAGGATCTACGCACCGTCCGCCCGACTTTCATGGCGGTCGTGCCGCGCATCTGCGAAATGGTCTTTCAGCAATACAGGACGGAGTTGGAGCGCCGTAGCACGGAAGTTGCCGATCTCGATGTCCTCGAGCGCGAACTTATCTTGGAAGTTCGCGAGTCCATATTGGGTGGCCGTCTGCTCGGCGTTAGTTTCGGCTCCGCGCCGTTGGCGCCGGAGTTGAGACAGTTCATGGAAGCGTGTCTCGGCTTCAAGTTCGACGATTGGTACGGACTGACCGAGGCTCCATTGTTGATACGCAATAACGTCGTCATGAAGCCGCCGGTCGTCGACTACAAGTTGGTGGATGTGCCGGAACTCGGCTACTTCACGACCGACAAACCTCATCCTCGCGGTGAGCTGTTGGTGAAGACGAGCAACATCATGATGGGTTACTACAAGCGTCCGGAGGTGACCGCCTCGGTGTTCGATTCCGAGGGGTACTACAAGACCGGCGACATCATGGCCCAAACCGGCCCAGATCAGCTCGTGTATGTCGATCGGCGCAACAACGTACTGAAGCTGGCGCAGGGTGAGTTCATCGCGATCTCGCGGCTGGAAACGCTTTTCTCCAACGGCCATCCGCTCATCCATCAAGCATATCTGTACGGCACTAGCGAGCGCTCCTTCCTAGTCGGAGTGTTCGTTCCGAATGAGACAGCATTGAGCGCAGCGAGAATCGATCCGAAGGATTGGAAAGCGATCAAGGCAGCCGTTCGTGGCGCTATCAAGGACGTGGCGCGCACCGAACAGCTCAACGCCTACGAAGTGCCCCGCGACTTCATCGTCGAGAACGAGCCATTCTCGGTGGCGAACGGTCTGCTCGCCGGCATCGGGAAATACCAGCGTCCGAAATTCAAACAGCGCTACGGAGCGCGCCTCGAACAGCTCTATGACGACATTGCCGGCAATCAGTCCGACGAGTTGCAGCGCTTACGGCGCGAGGGCCGCACCGCTCCGGTGTTGCAAACGATTACTCGCGCCATTCAGGCGACGCTTGGCATCGATGCCATCGACCTTTCACAAGCGTGCAGTTTCAGCGATCTGGGTGGGGACTCGCTCTCCGCTCTCTCCTGCTCGCTGCTGTTGGAAGAGATCTACGAGATCGAAGTGCCGGCGAGCGTGATCAACAATCCTGCCGGCAGCTTGCAGCAACTAGCGCAGTTCATCGAACGAGCGCGCGCAGGTGCACAGCGGCCGACATTTGCGTCGGTGCACGGACGCGGCGCAACTGAGATTCGTACGAGCGATCTGAAGCTCAAGAAGTTCCTCGATGCGCAGACGCTGACAGCGGCCAAGCAAGCGGGAGCGCCACAAACTGATTACCGTACGGTGTTGATCACGGGTGCGAATGGCTATCTAGGTCGCTTCCTGTGTCTCGAATGGCTCCAGCGCATGGCGAAGGTCGGCGGACGCGTGATTTGCATCGCTCGCGGTCAGGACACTGCATCGGCTCGGCAACGCATCGCGCGCGCCTTCGAAAGCGGAGATGCGAAGCTGAAGATTCACTTCGAAGCACTCGCTGCAAAACATCTCGAAGTTCTTGCGGGAGATCTCAGCGAAGCGGAGTTGGGTCTCGTTCATGCCGATTGGCAGCGGCTCGCGAAAGACGTCGATGTGATCGTTCATCCGGCAGCCTTCGTCAACCACGTTCTGCCCTATAGCCAGTTATTCGGACCCAATGTGGTGGGTACTGCGGAGCTGATTCGGCTTGCCATCACCCGGCGCGTGAAGCCGTTCATCAATGTTTCCACCGTCGCCGCCGCTCGCATTCCGAGCGGCGGCGTCATCGACGAAGACGCCGATCTGCGCGTTATCACACCGACTCGGACTCTCGAAGCCGGAACCTATGCCGCTGGCTATGCCAACAGCAAATGGGCGGGAGAAGTCTTGCTGCGCGAAGCACATGAGCACTTCGGTTTGCCTGTTTCGGTGTTTCGCTGCGACATGATCCTGGCGCACAGGCGTTACAAGGGCCAAATCAACGTCCCGGACATGTTCACGCGCTGGCTATTTTCGATCGTAGTGACCGGACTCGCGCCTCGCTCCTTTTACGTGAGCGGCGCGCAGCGGCCGCACTATGACGGGTTACCGGTGGACTTCACGGCTGAAGTAATCACAACGTTGGGAGCGGAGGTGAAACGCGGTTATCACACCTACCATGTCGTCAACCCGCACGACGACGCTATCTCGATGGACAGCTTCGTCGACTGGATCATCGACGCGGGGTATGCGATCGCGCGGATCGACGATTATGCCGAGTGGTGCAATCGGTTCGAGACGGCGCTACGCGGTTTGCCGGAGAAGCAGCGTCAGCACTCCTCGCTACCGTTGCTCCACCAGCTACGCATGCCGCTGCAGGGGCATAAGGGTGTTACCGTTCCATCGGCTCGTTTCCGCGCCGACTTGCGCGTCCATGCTATCGAGATCCCGCATCTTTCTGCGGCATTCGTGCGGAAATATCTCGAAGACCTCCGCATCGTCGGACTGATCTGAACGACGGGACGCGCGGACGACAACGACGATTAGAAGTATTGTTTAATATAATCATTACACTTATATTCGCGCCTAGAATTTACCAATCAGAGGCTGAATACTGGCGCATGCTGCCGACAGAACAAACCATAGATCAAAGCGGCCGCATCGCGATCGTCACAGGTGCCAATACCGGGTTGGGCTTCTTCACTGCACGTGCGCTTGCGCGTAGTGTTTTCATCAAGCGCATCGTATCGCCGTTGATGCGCTTGGCGTTCCAATCCGCCGAGCAGGGTGCTTCGTCGATTCTCTATGCAGCCACTGCAGCCGATGCGACACCCGGTGGCTATTACGGGCCGCAGGGTTTCAACGAGATGCGAGGACCGGTAGGCCCCGCATCTATACCGAGTCAAGCGACAGATACTTCCGTAGCCGAACGGCTCTGGCGAGTCTCGGAAGAGAGCGTGGGTCTGCCCTACCCTTGATGCTCATATTCAGGAAACATCTATGAGTACATCGTCGGTGATAATCGAGCGTGATGTGGAGATGAGCACGCGCGATGGTGTGACCCTGAGATCCGATGTTTGGCGGATCGACGATGGCAAATCGCACCCGACCGTTCTCTGGCGGACGCCTTACAATCGCAAACGAATCAGCACCGAATATCTGTCGCCGGTCTTTGCAACCGAGGCCGGATACAACTGTGTATTTCAGGACACGCGCGGCCGCTTCGGTTCCGAAGGCAAATGGGACGTGATGATGTGGGATCAGGAAGCGCTAGATACATTCGACGCGGTCGAATGGATTGCCGCTCAACCGTGGTGCGACGGCCATGTCGTCATGTCGGGTTCGTCCTATCTCGGTCACGTCCAGTGGCTTGGCGCCGCGCAACGCCCACCGCATTTGACTGCCATTGCGCCCGTCGTCGCAAGCACGAATACTGAATTCGATCGTGTGCATTCAGGAGGAACGCAGCGTCTCGTCGGGTTCACGGCATGGCTCACGATGGTGGGCCTCGACTGGGTGATCGAGGAAATAAAGGCAGGCCGGTTAGAGCAGTCCGCCTTGCGGCCCTTCATGGAGCTTGGAGCGAATCCAATGCCTGCGGTCGAATTTTTGCCGTTAAGCAAGATACCGCATTTCGATATACCCGGCTTTCCGCTGGACCTGAAAGAGGTGTTCGCATCGAATATGAACACCATCGGCGAAGCGCTCGCTGAAGAGATCGGTGTTCCGAGCCTGTCGATTACAGGATGGTATGAAGTGCTTGCCGGCCAGACGATCGACAACTTCGTTCGCATGCGGGAAGCCGGAGCCGGAGGCGCCCACGTCCGCAACGCCCACCGCATTATTATCGGACCGTGGACGCATTACGGCCACATGGCACATGCGGGTGAAATCCCAATGGGCCTCGCAGCGACGAGCCAGTTTGCGATCTTCGCATCGCAGAAACATATAACGTTCTTCGATCATCATGTTCGCGGTGCGGACGCGGACTTGCCGGCGGTGGAATATTTCCTCATCGGCGCCGGATGGCGTACGGCGGATACATGGCCGCCGCCGGGCACAGTCGAACAGCAATGGTTTCTTTCGAGCGACGGCGACGCCAATACGGCGGCCGGCGACGGCCGGCTCAGCACCCAGCATCTGCAGTCGGCAACTCGTGACAAGTTCGACTACGACCCGCTCAACCCCGTTCGGACGATCGGCGGACGTAATCTTCCTAATTTCGGTCCGGTGCTCGCGGGACCTTTCGACCAGTCGCGCAACGAGGCTCGGGCGGATGTCTGTTGTTATACCTCGTCCGAGTTCGAGACCGCGATCGATGCCGTCGGACCGGTGGCGGTCGAGCTCTGGACCGCGACTGACGTTCGTGACACTGATTTTGTCGCTTCAATATGCAACGTTTTTCCCGATGGCCGATCGATCTTAGTCGCCTCGGGACTGCTGCGTGCCCGCTTTCGCAACGGCCTGGATTGCGAGGAATTTTTGACTCCCGGCAAGGTGGAGCGCTACCTGATCAACTTGGGCCACATCGGATGGCGTTTCGACCGCGGGCATCGGCTGCGTCTGAACATCACCAGCAGTGATTTCCCTGGCTTCGATCGCAACATGAATACCGGTAATCCAACCGGCGCCGATGCAAAAGGTCCCGTCGCGCATCAGGAAATCGTTCACGACGAGGCCCATCGATCCAATCTCAAGCTCACGGTGCTCGCTTAATATCTCACCGACCGATAACATCTGTCATACGAAACACACACTGATTCGGTTTGCGGACTGTTTATTTGAGCCTCTTTAACTGAAATCGCTCGGCAAAGTTATTTCAGTCGAGAAAATTTTGTTATAGACTCGAACCGCCGTGGCGCTCGATCTAAGTGAATACTGTTTCGGATCGGCAGCACGACGCTTAGGAAGACACAAGAAACGCCCATTATTTTTCGGGTAGAACAATATGAAGCTGAAAGGACTTCTTCGACTTCTGTCTCGCATTGCAAGCCTAGTGACCCTAGGCGCGGCGAGTACTTCGGCAAGTGCTTCGGCCGATGTTCAAAAGCCTGTCATACAACAGGAGACCTCTCCTGATCGTGCAGCCCTGTTGCACGAATTACTGGGCAGCGAAATCATCGGCGACGAGCAAGCGTCTCAGCAGCGTAAGACCGCGGAGACATCCGGTCTTCAGGAAACGCTCGCTCAAGAAAGAGAACCTGCTTCACCGCCGCCTCCGCCCCCTCCTCCGCCACCACCCTAAAAGTAGTTAGCCCGTCTTTCGGACGAGGAATGCGCCGCGTACCGCCGATAACTATGGTTACTGCCAGTAGCTATATCGGCGCCCACTCGTCCGTGGTCCGGCTGATCGCTGCTTCGTATGGCGCTTCGAACTAGCACGCAGCAGTATGTCTACTAACTATGGCGAGGAACCCCAATGGAAGTTGGGTCCTCTATCCATCAGCCGCACAACGGACATTTTGGCCTTTGTGGCGTTCATATTGTCGGTCATCGGGCTGATCGCGGAGCTCAGAGATTACGTTCGCGGTCCCGATATCGTCCTGTTGCCTCCCGAACAGATCGTCATCGGTAATTCGAGCAAGCTCGGCCAGAATTTCGGCTCCGACGTGGTGGTGATCACCGCCACCATGAGCTATGTCAACGTAGCCCCTCCGGGATTCAACGCTGCGATCGGCAA
>Ga0068855_100010622_pt1 | contig 11100 bp, 9 predicted proteins | sample KBSCornC52_FD_66592 | JGI IMG/M metagenome (GOLD analysis project Ga0068855, IMG submission 66592) | Corn rhizosphere microbial communities from Kellogg Biological Station, Michigan, USA - KBS Corn C5-2 | ecosystem: Host-associated > Plants > Roots > Rhizosphere > Soil ... | reverse complement strand
CGAGTGACGTGGTGTTGGCTTCCAAACGGTTACTCGCGCCCAGGCGAGCGCCTACGGTAGTGGTGAAAGCTTGCTGGTAGGTGCTGCCCGGGACCGGCTTCACGCCGAACGATTGAAACTGCGAAGCGATATAGTTCGCCGCGGCTTCGAGCTCCGGCGATCCCGTCGCGCGGCCCTTAAGTTCAGGCGACGCCAGGTACTTGATGTGATTCAGATATGCGTCGGGACTGATGACAGCCGGCGCCTGCGCCCACACCGCAAGCGCACATGCCAACGCTGCGATAGATAATCGGCGCACGTGGCTTCCTACTTCCCGCCGATCTTGGGAATAGTTACTACGCAAGCCTCTTCGCACTTAGCGGCGTGCTCCACTTCCAGCGCGATCAACTGCTGCATGATGGGCCACTCCATGGCGCCCACCAGCTTGCGGCCGTTCATATACAGAGTGGGAGTCGCATCCACGCCCAGAGCGCGGCCTTCGGCCATATTCTGCGCGACCTCGCCATCGGTGGCTTTGCTTTCCACGCAACGACCGAGCTGGATGGCATCCACTCCACCGGTGGGAGCCCAGGCCATCACTTTGGAATTCAAAGTTTCGACTGTAATACTTTCCTGGTTTTCGTAGATCCAATCGTGGAACTTCCAGAAAGCCTGCGGATCCTGCTTATAGATGCAGCGCCCTGCATTCGAAGCGGCGCGTGCCCAGGGATGAATCGATTCCAGCGGGAAATCCTTGAAGACTACCTGCACCTTGTCCGGGAATGCCTGTAGGAGATTCTTACGCATCACATCGGCCTCGGCCTTGCAAAGCGGACACTGGAAATCGCCAAAGACCACGATTGAAACGGGTGCTCCTGCCTTGCCATAGGTCGGCTGGGAGGCGACCTTCAACTGGTCGATCGTGGACTGGAAGGGACTCTTGGCGAGGTTATAAACGTCGCCCTTCACGATGCTCTTGCCGTCCTGCGAAATGTAATAGTGCTCGTCCTTGGCCTGGCCGTTATACGAGAGATGCACGGCTAGTTCGGAGAATCCCGGCAGGTACGCCGAGGGCTTTGGATCGTCGATCTTGACCGAGACTTGGGGAACCCACAGTTCGGCGTGGCGCAGATAGGCTTCGACGGCGGCCTTGTCGATATTCGTCTTGGATGCAGTCTGCGCAAATAAAGAGAGGGAGGCAAACAGGAACGTGGCTAGTTTCATGGATGAACCTAAGCCTTATTGTCGCAGGTCTTAAGACCGGACACTATACTGGAGGCTTGTCGAAATACTGGCTGTTCCTGCCCCTGCTGGTCGTGTATTTGAGCGGTCTGGGCAGGGTCGGATTCCTGGGACCGGATGAGCCGCGCTATGCTTCCATCGGCCGCGAAATGGCGCACTCGGGCGATTGGATTACGCCGCGGCTGGATGGCTCGCCGTGGTTTGAGAAATCGCCGCTGCTGTACTGGATGACCGGGGCGGGGCACCGCCTCCACCTTTCCGATGAGTGGGCGGCGCGATTGCCCTTGGCGCTCATAAGTCTACTATTCCTGTGGTTCTTTCAGCGAACGTTGGCACGCGAATTTTCTCCGCGGGTGGCGCTGGCTGCAACCGCTATTCTGGCGACTTCCGCTGGCTGGGTAGCTTACAGCTTCGCATCGGTGGTCGATTTACCGATGTCAGTGACGCTCGGTTCCGCCATGCTGATCGGTATCTTCGGACCGAGCGCGATCCCCAGCCGGGCTCGCCAGACGATGTTACTGGGACTCTGGGCCGGCGTGTTTCTGGGGCTGGCGGTCCTGGCCAAGGGATTCGTGCCGCTGGTGCTGATCGTGCCGGTGCTCTTCGTCGCCCGGCGCATGCGGCTGGCGATGCTCGGCAGCGCGGTGCTGGTAGCTGCGCCCTGGTACGTGCTGTGCTACATGCGCAATGGGCCGGCATTCTGGAACGAGTTTTTCTGGAAGCATCACGTGGATCGTTTTCTGCATCCCACGCTGGATCATCCGCAGCCCTTCTGGTTCTATATTCCGGTCCTGCTGGCGGGGTTGTTCCCGTGGACTCCACTGGCTGGCTTGTTCTTTCGCCCGAAAACGTACGCAGACGAACGAGTCCGATTCCTTCTGCTGTGGCTTGTGTTCGCGCTGGTGTTCTTTTCCTGGTCGCAAAACAAGCTGCCAGGATACCTCTTGCCGCTGCTGCCGATGCTCGCTATCGTGTTGGCCGTTGCGCTGGATAGAACTGCCTCGGCAGGCTGGTGGATCGGCGCATGCGCGGTCCTGTTGATCGCGACCCCCGCGATCGCGCAGCTTCTGCCGGACGCGTTGCTCTCGGGCGTAACGTCGGCGCACTTTGCTTTCTCACGAATCGCCAGCGGATGGCTCTTCGCGCTGGCCGCGGGCGGAGTGTTCTGGCTAGCGTGGTTGGGGAAACGTGAGCAAGCGATGATGGGCGCGGCGCTAGCGACACTCGCCGCCATCGCGCACTTCAAGATCGCGCTTCTGCCGGTTCTGGACCAGCGCTATTCGGTGCGCGCGTTCTGGCGCGAGAATGCGAATCAACTTGCGAGCGATGCTTGCATCAAGGACATCCGGCGCGACTGGATGTACGGCTTGAATTACTACGCCGGCCGCGCACTTCCTGAATGTGCCGAAAACGCTCGTCAGATCACGGTCCGTGAAAATCAGCTAACTATAAGATAAATCGACCTTATTCCTAGGGCCTACACTTACTCTACCGCTCGGCCGATTCCTTAGGACAGTGGAGGTTTCACTATGTCCCGACGACTAGCCACGTTGCTTGCCCCGTGTTTGATCCCGTTACTCGGGTGGGCCGATGTTAAGAAACCGGCGATCGATTCCAACACGCCGGAAGGCAGGCTCTTGCAGAAAGCCCAGGCGGAGAGCGACCTTTCGCGAAGAATGATGATGCTGGAGCTGTTCCCGGAACTGTTCCCCGCTTCACCCGCAGTCGAATTCGTTTGGACCGAGCTGCAAGCCCGCTACCATCAGGCCGGCAAGCTGGACAAAGCCTTGGGCGCGGGTTCAAATGTGCTCGCTTCCAATCCCAATAATCTGGAAGCGGCTTGCTTGAACTGGCGCATCGCCGCGGACACCAAAGATTCGAGGCTGACTGCGGTATGGATGGCCCAGGCCGGCCACGTTGCGGAGCGGGTTCTCAAGACTCCCGATTCGGAAATGAGCAAAGCCACGATCGAGTGCGGCCAAAGCGCTCGCGAGGCAATCGACTTTGAGGCATACAAAGTCGCCTACACCACTAAGAATCCCGCGGAACGAGTCAAGCTGCTGGAAGAGTTTCTGAAGAATCATCCCCAGACTTCCCGCGCGGGCGATATCGAGGTAGCTACTTTTCTTGCGTACCGCGAGATGGGAGATTCGGCCAAGGCTTTAGCCGCCGCGGAAAGACTGGTCGCGCACAACGATACGCGCGAGGACGCGATGCTACTTGTGGCGGAGGCCACTTTCAAGGGCGGCAAAGATCCCAATCGCGTTGTGAGCCTGTCGAAGAAGGCGATCGAGCGTCTGAAAAACGCGGAAGCGCCCGAAGGCGTGAGCGCCGCGGATTGGGCCCGCACCAAAACTGCAGGACTCACGCAGGCGTATTACATGATCGGCTCAGTCAGCTTTCAAACTGAAAAGTGGGACGTTGCCGACCAGTCCTTTCGTGCGGCGCTGCCTGGCCTGAGCGATCCCCGCTTTCGCGCCGAGGTGCTGAATTCCCTCGGCTGGGCCAACTACAAGCTGAGGAATGTTGCGGATGCGATCAAGTTTTACGTGGATTGCACGAATATCCCCGGTCCGCTGCAGCAGGCGGCCGCGAAGACGCTGAACACCATCACGGCGGAATACCAGATCAAGTAACGATTCTCTCGTGTAGGGATCTACCCAGGGGGTAGATTACATCATGAGAACCACGGCTTGTTTTCCCCTACTGATCTTGTTTGGCGGTCTGGCCGCCGCCCAGGCGATTCCAGCCGAATATGACGGTGTGCTGAAGGCCCTGGGTAAGCAGGGCGACTTCAAAGACAACGTCCTGAAGCTCAACATTCCCCGAAACGATCTAAAGGTAACCATCGACGGGATCGCGACTCCTACTCCGTTTGGGTTTGGCGGCTGGCTCGCCATGACCAAAGGCGACGGCGGGATGGAAGTGATGATGGGCGACCTGGTGCTGGTAGAAGACGAGGTCAACCCGGTCATGTCCGCGCTGCTCAGCAACGGGCTGGAAGTGACGGCGGTTCACAATCACTTTTTCTTCGAGAGTCCCCGGATCTTCTACATGCATGTTCACGGTCACGGCAAAGCCGCAGATCTCGCCAAGATGGTGAAGCCTGCGGTGGACCTCATCGGCAGCGGAACACCTAAACATCAAAGCTCGGTGACGGGCGGAAGTTCCAACATTTCAGGCGGGCAGATCGACACCGCGAAAATTGCCAAGATCGTTGGCCACGAAGGTGAGCAGAACGGCATGGTCTATAAAATCACCATTGGCCGCGACGATCTCAACTTGAAAGACATGGGCGCTCCGATCAATGCCCGCATGGGGCTGAACACCTGGGCAGCTTTCTACGGTACTGACGCTAACGCCGAGATCGCCGGGGACGTCGCCATGCTCTCGGGCGAGATTACTCCCGTCCTGAAAGCTCTCCGATCGAACGGGCTGAACGTCGTGGCGATTCACAATCACATGACCACCAGCCAGCCGGCGATTTATTTTCTGCACTATTGGGGAACCGGCCCGACTGAAAAGCTCGCCAACGGCTTCAAGGCCGCCCTGAACGAATTGGGCAAACCTGCGCACTCTCACTAGCGGTATTGTTGAGCTGGTATTGTTGAGTAACCATGCGCAGCCGCGTCGTCATTCTTGCGACGTTGATCTCGGGCCTGGGCGCCTGGGAACTGCTGCACGCACAGAAGCCTTTTAAGGAATACGCGGGATTCGAATACACCGATTTCGCCGTCCCTCCGGACGCGAATGTTCCGCACGAATGGACCCGTGCGCGGCTGAAGTATACCCAATATGCAGGTGGATTCGGCCGCAGGGGCTTCGGCGGCGGCAATCGCTGGACTATGGATTATCCCCGGTCCGATCGCCATCTGCTGCCTGGGATCGCCCGGCTGAGCCGCATCGACGCACGCTCGGTCGAACAGGTCGTCGAGCTGGATAATACCGACGATGTCTACAACTGGCCATCCATGTACGGTGTCGAAGTGGGGTACTGGTCGCTGAATGATGAAGAAGCTCAGCAGCTTCGTGAATATCTCAATCGCGGCGGCTTTCTAATGGTCGATGACTTCCACGGCAACACCGAATGGGAGATTTTCGAAGAAGGCATCAAGAAGGTGTTTCCGGATCGCGACATCATAGAGCTGCCGGATGCGAATCCTATTTTTCACACGCTGTACGATCTGGACCATCGCATTCAAGTGCCTGGAGCCGGAGCGTGGCAAAGCGGCGTGACCTATGAGCAGGGCAACAATGGCGGCAAGGATCCGCACTGGCGCGGGATTCTCGATGACAAAGGCCGCGTGGTGGTCGCCATCTGCCACAACATGGATCTGGGCGACGCCTGGGAGCATGCCGACGACGCCTGGTATCCCGCCGAGATGACCGGTCTGGCGTATCGCATCGCGATCAACTATTTCGTCTACGACTTCACGCACTGATAGTTAATGTGTTCCACGTGATATGCTGGCGCACGTGCGACTACGAACTCTCCTCCTGACGATTCTTGCGGTCCTCGGAATCTGGGGAGCCGTGTTCGCGCAAAAACCGTTCAAGCAATATCCCGGCGGCCAGGATGGCGATGTACCCCTGCCGCCCGACTTCGATAAACCCGCGGAGTGGTCCGGCGCTCGGCTGCGCTATCGCGATCTGGGCGGCCGATTCGGCGGGCGTCGCGGATTTCGCCGGGAGGGCGCTTGGGGAACGGATTATCCGCTCGGCGGCCGTCATCTCGCGGAGGGCCTGCGGCGGCTGACCAAGGTCAATGCACGATCGGTTGAGCAGGTAGTCGAACTGGATGGCACCGACGATATTTTCAATTGGCCGTTCTTGTACGCCGTCGAGGTCGGGCAATGGACGCTGGATGAGAAAGAAGGAGCGCAATTGCGCGACTTCCTGAATCGTGGAGGCTTCCTGATGGTGGATGACTTCCACGGAATCCAACAATGGGAAAACTTCGCCGAAGGAATGCGCCAAGCCTTCCCGGACAAGGAAATCATCGATCTGGATCAATCCGAATCCATCTTTGGAATCCTGAATCAGGTGGATCTCAAGGTCCAGGTTCCGGGAATGCAGTATATACGCACCGGACGGACGTATGAGCAGGAGAGCGATCCCTATCCTCGCTGGAGGGCTATAAAGGATGACAGGGGCCGGATTCTGGTGGCCATTTGCCACAACATGGATTTGGGCGACGCCTGGGAATATTCAGACGATCCGCGCTACCCGGCCGAATTCGCCATCGTTGCGCATCGCGTTTTGCAGAACTACGTGACCTACAATCTGTCCCACTGATGTGCCGAAAGACATAGCGGTCTCAGTGACCCTACGTGCTATTCTGAGCCCGGCATGCGGTTCGCTAAGTTTCTGCTCGTAATTCCGGCCGCACTCTTTGGCGGCTGGGGACTGTTGCACGCGCAGAAGCCTTTCAAGGAATACCCTGGCCGCGAATACACCGATTTCGCGCTGCCCGAAGATTACAAGACTCCGCATGAATGGACGCGGGCGCGGCTCATGTATCGCGATTTCCGCGGCGGCTACCGGCGATTCGGGCGCGGATCCGGCGCGTGGACCACGGATTATCCTCGATCTGACCGGCACCTCTTGTTCGGCGTGAGGCGTCTCACCCGCATCGACAGCCGCTCGGTGGAACAGCCGGTGGCAACCGACAATTCGGACGACATGTACAACTGGCCGACCCTCTACGCGGTGGAAGTCGGGCAGTGGGAGCTGAACGGCGAAGAAGCCGCGCAGCTCCGGGATTTCCTCGACCGCGGCGGTTTCCTGATGGTGGACGATTTCCACGGGACCCGGGAGTGGGCCATCTTTGAGGAAGGTATTAAGAAGGTATTTCCTGATCGCGAGATCGTCGATCTGCCGAAATCGGATGGGATCTTTCATACTCTCTACGATCTGGATGACAAGTATCAGATTCCGGGAGCGCAGTATCTCCGCACCGGCAGCACCTATGAACAGGACGGCTACGAAGCGGACTGGAAGGGCATCTATGACGACAAAGGCCGCATTGAAGTAGCCATCTGCCACAACATGGATCTGGGCGACGCGTGGGAATGGTCCGACGACCCGGCCTATCCGGCAGAATGGGCCAACATGGCCTACCGCATCGCGATGAATTACTTCGTCTACGACCTGTCGCATTGAAGTAATCTCCATTGGTGATATTCTGGGCGCAGAATGCGCCTGCGAACATTTTTCCTGATACTCCTGGCGGTGTTGATCACCTGGAGTGTCGTGTTCGCGCAGAAGCCTTTCAGGGAATACGAAGGCGAAGATCGCAACGTCCGGCTGCCGGCGGACTGGGAGAAGCCGGCCGAGTGGGTCAGCGCGCGCCTGCGTTATCGGGACGCGTACGGCGGTTTTCGCGGCTTTCGTGGCTTTCGTCAAGAGGGAGCCTGGGCCACGGACTATCCTCTCGGTGACCGGCACTTGATCATCGGCGTGCAACGCCTGACGCGCATTCATGCGCGATCAGTGGAGCAGCCCGTAGAACTGGATGGAACCGACGACCTCTTCAACTGGCCATTCCTGTACGCAGTCGAAGTCGGGCAGTGGAGCATCAACGAGAAGGAAGGCAAGCAGCTTCGCGATTTCCTGGATCGCGGCGGATTCCTGATGGTGGATGACTTCCACGGCGTGCAGCAGTGGGAGATCTTTGCCGATGGCATCCACCAGGTTTATCCCGACCGGCAGATAGAGGACTTGCCTGGAACCGAGCCGATCTTCCATATTCTGGCGGATGTGGACACCAAGGTCCAGGTAGCGGGACTAGCCGCGCTGTATTACGGCCGGACCTATGAGCAGCCCAGCGATCCTTATCCGCGTTGGCGGGCCATCTACGACGAGAAGAAACGGATCACCGTCGCCATCTGCCACAACATGGATTTGGGCGACGCCTGGGAGCATTCGGACGAAGCTGAATATCCTGCCGATATGGCGATCGTGGCGCATCGAGCTCTACAGAATTACGCCATGTACGACCTCACTCACTAGTCGGCGTGCTATCCTTAAGGCCGGCTAAGACTTTCATGCGCTTCCGCGCGGCGATTTTCCTGATTTTGGGCGGCCTCGGCACCTGGGGTATCTTGAACGCCCAGAAGCCCTTTCTCTCCTACGAGGTCGCTGAGGATCACGCTGCAGCTTCACTGCCTCCCGACTGGGAACGGCAAGCAGAGTGGACTCGAGGGCGGCTCAAGTACACCAGTTCGACATGGGAGCATTCCAATGGTCAAAATACCGGCCGATGGGGCTGGCGCACGGATTATCCGCTGGGCGACCGCCATACTTTGCAGGGGCTGCTGCGGCTGACCCGCATCGACGCGCGCTCGGTGGAGCAGGTGGTCGAGCTCGATAACAGCAGCGACATTTTCAACTGGCCCTTTGTCTACGGCGTCGAGGTCGGCCACTGGAGTCTCAACGACGAAGAGGCCGGCCAGATGCGCGATTACCTTCTGCGCGGCGGCTTCTTCATGACCGACGATTTTCACGGGACTCAGGAGTGGGATGTCTTCATGGAAGGCATGCGCAAAGTGTTCCCCCGCCGTCCGGTGGTCGATCTTGATAACAAAGAAGAGATCTTCCACGTCATATACGATATAGACCAACGTTCCCGGATACCGGGGGCGCAGTTTATCTACAGCGGGATCCCCTGGGAGTTCGATGGATTTGACCCCAAGTTCCGAGCAATCTACGATGACAAAGGCCGGGTTATGGTGGGGATATGCCATAACGTGGACATGGGAGATGCTATCGAATGGTCAGACGACCCCCGTTATCCGGAGAATTATGCATCACTGGCGTATCGAATCTCGGCCAACTACGTCATGTATGATCTGACACACTAATGAGAGCTTACTTCCTACATGTTCGAGTTTCTCTTTAAGTATCCGCTCTCGATCTATCGCCAAGGGACGTTTATCTTCCTGAGTGGCTGGCCGCTATGGCTCATGGGCCTGGGCGTGCTCGCTGCCGCGGCGGTGCTGGGTTTCCTGATCTGGCGCCAAGGCTCGGGGACATCCAGCATGGGCCTGATCCGGCGGGTCTCGATCTGGGTCTTGCAGACGGCTCTGGCCGCGCTGCTGCTGTTCCTGATCTGGCACCCGGCGCTGAGTGTGTCCGCGCTGAAGGCGCAGCAGAACATCGTGGCGGTGGTGATCGACGATTCCTCCAGCATGACCACGGGCGATGAGAATAGCACTCGTAAGGAAGCCGCCGAGAAGGTCCTGAACGGCGGGCTACTGAAGGCGCTGCAGGAGAAATTTCAGGTTCGCCTGTATCGGATGAGTGATCACGCCGAGCGGATCGAAAAACTGGAGCAGCTCACGGCGGGCGCAACCGCCACGCACATCGGCGAGAGCTTGAAGCAGGTGGCCGCGGATGCGTCGAGTCTTCCCATCGGCGCGATGATTCTGCTGAGCGATGGCGCCGACAACACTGGCGGCGTGGATTTAGAAACGCTGGCCGAGATCCGCCGCCAGCGCATTCCGGTCCATACCATCGGGCTGGGCCGCGAGACCATGACCCACGACATCGAAATCAGCAACGTGGATGTGGCGGCTCGCGCGCTGCCGGAATCGCGGTTGGCTGCAACCGTCAGCTTCCACCAGCATGGGTACACCGGCCAGAAAGCCAAGATCACGCTGAAGGAAGGTTCCAAGGTTGTCGCGAGTCCGGAGATCACCTTGAAGGGTGAAGGTACCGAACAGGTGGAGTCGGTTCTGTTCAATGCGGGTGCGGCCGGCGTTAAAACCCTGGAAGCCTCCATCGAGCCTTTTCCGAACGAGGAGAATCCGCGCAACAACCGAGTGACGCGCCTGATCAATGTGGATGCCCGCAAGCCGCGCATTCTGTATATGGAAGGCGAGCCGCGCTGGGAATTTAAGTTCCTGCGCCGCGCTGTAGAAGACGACAAGAACATTGATTTGTTCACGATCCTGCGTACGGCTCCCAACAAGCTCTACCGGCAGGAACAGGTGGATGGGAAGCAAGGAGTCGTCAACACCAACGAGCTTAAGGACGGTTTCCCCAGCAAGATCGAAGAGCTGTTCGGATTCGACGGCCTGATCTTCGGTAGCGTGGACGCTCCGTACCTGACCAAGAACCAGCAGGACATGGTGAAGCAGTTCGTCGATCGCCGCGGGGGCGGAGTCTTGTTCCTGGGCGGCAAGGATTCGCTGTCGGATGGTGGCTGGGCCAAATCGTCCGCCGCCGATATTCTGCCGACCACATTGCCGGAGCGCAAGAACACCTATTCGTTCGCAGGTGCCGATGTCGAGCTTACTTCTGAAGGTCGCGACAGCCTGATCACGCGCATCGAAGAAGATCCCAACAAGAACGTCGAGCGGTGGAAGAAACTTCCTTATATCCGCACCTTCCAGGATCCGGGCGAGCCGAAATTGGGAGCGGTGGTGCTGGCCAACTTTATTCCGCATGAAGGCGGCGGCGCGAAACGTCCCCTGCTGGTGACCATGAACTACGGCCGCGGTCGCACTGCGATTTTCGCAACGGGCGGGAGCTGGCGCTGGCAGATGCTGCAGCCAGTCGCGGATATGTCGCATGAAATGTTCTACCGCCAGTTGCTGCGCTGGGTGGTGAGCGATACACCTCGACATATCACCGGATCGACGCCCAAGACGCTGCTGGCCGATGAGTCCCGAGTCACTTTACGTGCAGACGTTCGCGACAAGACCTATCTGCCGGCATCGGATGCCAATGTCGAAGCGCACATCACGGGCGACGGGATCTCCGAGCAAGTGGTCAACATGACGCCGGCACCGTTGGAGCAGGGCGTCTACAGCGCAGACTGGACGGTTCCCCAGAGTGGATCGTATATCGTCGAAGTAGTGGCCAAGCGCGGCGCGG
>Ga0068855_100010621_pt1 | contig 11100 bp, 10 predicted proteins | sample KBSCornC52_FD_66592 | JGI IMG/M metagenome (GOLD analysis project Ga0068855, IMG submission 66592) | Corn rhizosphere microbial communities from Kellogg Biological Station, Michigan, USA - KBS Corn C5-2 | ecosystem: Host-associated > Plants > Roots > Rhizosphere > Soil ... | reverse complement strand
TCCCAGCCGCGTGCCGTGATCACCAGGCTCGGCCGCGGCTGGGTGTCCGGGATCGGATGATCGCGCCGCACCGCGCCCCGCGTCACTTGAAGATAAAGGAGACCATCGCGCACGCCGTTGCGCCGCACGACCTCACGCATCACCAGCTTCAGAGCGTTGCGCGGCATCGGCATCGCCATCTCGATCTCGCCGACCGAGCGCACCAACCGGTCGAGATGCTCCGCCTCATCCATCAGCGCGCCATCGACGACCGCACAGACTTCGTACACACCGTCGCCAAGCTGGAAGCCACGATCCTCGATATGCACACCCGCGCTGCCATGCCCGACATATCGCCCGTCGACATACGCAATGCGCCCAACCGGCGGCCGGCCGTTCCAGCCTTTGCTCACGCGTTGAAACCTTGCTCACGCCCGTTCGGTCCGACACCCAGCGACTTCAGCTTGCGGTGTAGCGCTGAACGCTCCATGCCGATGAATGCCGCGGTGCGCGAGATGTTGCCGCCGAAGCGGTTGATCTGCGCCACGAGGTAGTCACGCTCGAATATCTCGCGCGCCTCGCGCAACGGCAGCGAGATGACGAGATCGCCGCGCCCGCCACCACCGCCCCATGGCGCCGAAGAGCCGAGATCGGAGGGCAGCAGATCGGCTGAAATGACCTGTGCCGCATCGTCGGTCGCCAGGATGAGCAGCCGCTCCACGATGTTGCGCAGCTGGCGCACATTTCCCGGCCAGTTGTGCGCCTGGAGGACCGCCATCGCGTCGTCGCCGATTTCGCGCATCGCGAGACCCGACTGGGCTGAAAGCCGCTTCATGAAATGCGCCACGAGCGGCGGAATGTCGTCGCGCCGCTCTGACAGTGACGGCACCCGCACCGGCACGACGTTCAGGCGATGATAGAGGTCTTCGCGGAATTTTCCGGCCAGTATCTCGGCCCGCAGGTCACGCGTCGTCGAGCAGATCACACGCGCATCCACCTGCACGCGCTGCGTGCCGCCGACGCGGGTGAAGGTCTGGTCAACCAGCACGCGCAGAATCTTGCCCTGGGTCTCCAGCGGCATGTCAGCGACTTCGTCGAGATAGAGCGTGCCGTTGTGCGCCAGTTCGAACATGCCGGTCTTGCGCGGGCCGTCGCCGCCCTCGGCGCCGAACAGCTCGGTTTCGATCCGGCTCGGCGCCATGGTGGCGCAGTTGACGGCCACGAACGCATTGCCGGAGCGGCGCGAATGCGCATGGATCAGGCGCGCCACGACTTCCTTGCCCGAGCCCGACGGTCCGGTGACGAACACGCGGCTGTTGGTCGGCGCGATTTTGTCGACGGCCTGCCGGATTTGGGAAATCGCCGACGACTGACCGATGAACTCGGAGTCATCGCCGGTCTTGAGCCGCAGCTCGTTGACCTCGCGCCGCAAGCGGTAGGCCTCCAGTGCGCGACCTACGACGTGGATAAGGCGATCCGCCTTGAACGGCTTCTCGATGAAGTCGTAGGCGCCCTTCTTGATTGACGCGACCGCGGTCTCGATCGTGCCGTGCCCGGAGATCATCACCACCGGCAGATCAGGCTGCTCGCGCTTCAGCGTGTCGAGAACCTGGATGCCATCGAGCTTGCTGCCCTGGAGCCAGATGTCGAGCACGACGAGCTGCGGCCTGCGGAGCCGCACCGCATTGAGCGCCGCCTCGCTGTCGCCGGCCACGCGCGTGTCATAGCCTTCATCCTTCAGGATGCCGGCAATCAGATCGCGAATGTCCTCTTCGTCGTCGACGATGAGGATCTCAGACGCGATCTGCGACCCGTGTTTGCTCATCCGTTGCCCCTTTCGAGCTCTTTTGTGCCAGCGGGAAGGTCAGAACGACCTCCGCGCCGTGATGTTCGGTTGTGCCGGAGTCGGCATGGCCGGCGTCTTGAAGAACGAGGTCGCCACCATGGTCCTCGAGAATCTTGCGCACGATCGCGAGACCGAGCCCCGTGCCCTTCGCCCGCGTGGTGACATAGGGTTCGGTCAGCCGGTCGCGATGCTCGTGCGGCAGGCCAATGCCGTTGTCGGTAATCCTGAAGATGACTTTGCCGTCGACCGGCTCAAGACTGAGCACGATCCGCCCCGGGGTGCCGTTCTCGCCCTTCGTCAGGCGCGCATTGACGCCCTCGCCCGCGTTCTTGAGCACGTTTGTAAGCGCCTGCGACACCAGTCGCCCGTCCGCCTCGAAATACACCGGCTCCTTGGGCAAGCGTGTCTCGTACGTAATCTGCGGGTTTCCGACACGTTGCAGGAACACCGCCTGCTGGATCAATTCCTGCGCGTTCTCGCGCCGCATGACCGGTGTCGGCATGCGCGCGAAGGACGAAAATTCATCGACCATGCGGCCGATGTCGCCAACCTGCCGGATAATGGTGTCGGTGCACTGCGCGAACACTTCGGGATCGGTCGAGACCTCGGCGCTGTATTTGCGCTTCAGCCGCTCGGCCGACAGCTGGATCGGAGTCAGCGGGTTCTTGATCTCGTGCGCGATACGCCGCGCCACGTCGGCCCAGGCTGCGGTGCGCTGGGCGGAAACAAGGTCAGTAATATCGTCGAAGGTCGCGACATAGCCGCTGGAGTCCGGTCCGTGCTCGCTCGCCACCTGTACGCTCAGCGCGCGGGTGGTGGTGCCCCGCTTTACGGTCACCTCGCCGCTGGCACGCCCGACGGGCTCAGTGATCGCGCGGCGGATCAGCGCCGCCAGTTCGGGCACGGCCTCCGAGTAGTGCTGTCCCTCCATCTCCTCCGGCGCGGCATTCAGGAGGCGGGCAGCGGCACGGTTCACCACCGTGACCGAACCGTCGTGGTCGAGCCCGATCACGCCGGCGCTGACGCCTGCCAGCACGGCTTCGGTGAACCGCCGGCGTTCGTCGTTCTGTCTGTTGACCGACACCAGCGCGCTACGCTGGCTGTCGAGCTGCAAGATCATGCGATTGAAGGCCACGCCCAGCGCACCGACCTCGTCGTCGTAGCGCTCGACTTCCACTTGGGCCTTGAGATCGCCCTCCGAGACGCGTTCGGCGGCGCCAATCAGGCTGGAGATCGGCCGCACGATCCGGTTCGCAGCCCACAGGCCGAGCCAGATGGCGGACAGCAACACGACCAGCGATACGACCACGTACAACGCCGCGAAGATCAGCTGCACTTCGGAGCCGTTCTCACGCAGCCGATTGTACTCGCTGACCGCCGCCTTGGTGCTGTTGTAGTAGCCGAAGACCTTGGGATCGACGCGGCGCACCACGAGCAGAAAGGCATCGTTCAATGCCGGCAGTGCGATCAACCCGTGGATGATGCCGGTCTCGGGATTGCCGTCGACCACGATCTTGCCAGCCTTGGCATCGGCGAGGTCGGCGGCGCTGGGTTTCAGTGCGGCGGAATAGGGAAGCTCGGCGCTGCGCACCAGCTCTGTACCGTGCGAGTCCACGAAGAACGAGCCGACCAGACCGCGGTCGCGCGTCATTTCCTCGAGCTTCACGATCATCTGCGCCGTACGCGCATGTTTCTCGTCGTCGAACAGGCTGGGATCGTTTTGCAGCCCCTGGGCGATCTCGCCGGCGTCAAGCACGATGCCGCTGCCCTTCTCGAACACGTAAGCGCGCGCGACGCTCTGGGCGCTGGCAATCGCGGTCTGGACGCGCGAGGAGAACCAGGCCTCAACACCCTGGTTCAACGTGACATAGGCAAAGAACGCGACAATGACGGCCGGCACGACGGCCACGATGGAGAAGATCGTCACCAGCCGAAAATGCAGCCGTGCGCCTGCGATGCCTGACTGCCTTGTCCGCCACAGACGGACCAGCCGCCAGGCGACCAGCCCCGCCAAGATGACGATCAGGATGAGATTGGTGACGAGGATGCCGACGATGGCGGACGAACTGGGGTTATAGGGTGTGAGCCCCATCACCGTGACGTAGGTACCGGCGCCAAACAGCACCGCCAGAATGCCCACGCCAAATGCCAGCAGCGATGGCCGAGAGACACCTCGCAACCAACCGAATACGCCGCCACTTTGTGGCGCTGGCACTATGTTCGCGACAGTCATCGAGGTCCGCTGCTGGGCGCCAAATCGCTGGCGCCGTTCAACAATCCGTCACAGTGTAGCGAAGCCACAGCCTGTTGCAAGAATGCTGCGATGCAACCGCGACACAGGCGGGACCAGCCTATTCGGTCCGCAGGCCCCGGATCACCTCCAGCCCGAGGTCGCGAATCTTCTTCCGCAGCGTGTTGCGGTTGAGGCCCAGCAGGTGCGCCGCCCGGATCTGGTTGCCCCGTGTCGCCGCCAGGCAAATCGACAGCAGCGGGCGCTCGATCTCTTGGAGGATGCGGTCGTAAAGCCCAGGCGGCGGCAGCTTGTCGCCATGTTCGAGGAAGTATTTCGTCAGGTGGCGTTCGACCGATGCGCTGAGCGAGGCGGGTTCGTCGCCCTCGTCCGCATCCAGCGTCCGCGCCGGCTCCTTGAGTTCGGCGCTGATGACTGCCGCCGGAATCTCGTCACCGGAATGCAGGACCGCGAGGCGCCGGATCAGGTTCTCGAGTTCGCGCACATTGCCTGGCCAGCGATAGTGCTTGAGCAAGTCCATCGCCTCGGCATCGAGGTGCTTTGCCGGAAGGCCCTCGTCCTCCGCCTTGCGCAGAAAGTGACGAACGAGATCCGGCACGTCTTCGGCGCGTTCGCGCAGCGGGGGCAGACGCATGGGCACGACGTTCAGGCGGTAGTAGAGATCCTCACGGAATAGCCCTTGCTGAATGAGCTGGCGCAGGTCGCGGTTGGTCGCAGCGATGATGCGTACATCCGTCTTGATCGGTGTGCGCCCGCCGACCGTTGTGTATTCACCCTGCTGAAGCACGCGCAGCAGGCGCGTTTGTGCCTCAAGCGGCATGTCGCCGATCTCGTCGAGAAACAGGGTGCCGCCCTCGGCTTGTTCGAACCGGCCGATGCCGCGGTTGGTCGCGCCCGTGAACGCTCCACGCTCATGTCCGAACAGTTCGCTCTCGACCAGTTCCTTCGGAATCGCCGCCATGTTGACTGCGACGAAGGTGCCATGCCGCCGTTTGCCGTAGTCATGCAGCGCCCGCGCCACCAACTCCTTGCCCGTGCCGCTCTCGCCCATGATCATCACGGTAAGATCGGTCTGTGTCAGCCGCGCGATGACGCGATATATCTCCTGCATCGCCGGCGAGCGGCCGATCAATGGAAGCTGGTCGTCGCCGCGCTGTTCCGCCACCGGCTCGCGCTTCGCATTGGGCGCCGCCAGCGCGCGCTGCACGACCGACGTCAGCTCCTTGAGATCGAACGGTTTGGGCAGATAGTCGAACGCGCCGCGCTCCGCCGCGGTGATCGCCGTGAGGATCGTGTTCTGCGCGCTCATCACGACGATCGGCAGATCCGGCCGGATTTTCTTGATGCGGGGGATCAGGTCGAAGCCGTTCTCGTCCGGCAGCACCACGTCCGTAATGACAAGACTGCCGTCGCCGGCCGAAACCCAGCGCCAGAGTCCCGCGGCCGTGCCCGTGGTGCGAACATCGTAGCCGGCGCGTCCCAGCGCCTGGTTCAGGACCGTACGGATCGCGGAGTCGTCGTCGCAAATCAGGATCGTGCCGGCGGGCATGCGTCAGCCTCCTTCGGGCGCATCGACTGCCTTGGGCAGCAGGATGCGGAAAATGGTTTTTCGCGGTTGGCAATCGCACTCGATGACACCGCCATGGTCGCCGACGATCTTGGCGACCAGAGCCAGCCCCAACCCCGAGCCGCGCGGCTTGGTCGTGACAAAAGGATCGAAGATGTGTGGCATCAAATCGGAAGGAATACCGGAGCCGTTGTCGCGCACGGTGACCTCCAGCGGCAGGCTCAGCCGCTCGCCCGCCACCGCCCCGCCGAAGCGCACGCCTGGGCGGTAACCGGTTGTGAGCGTGATCTCGCCGCCCTGCTCCGGCAGCGCGTCGGCCGCGTTGCGAACCAGGTTCATGAACACTTGAATGAGTTGGTCGCGATCCCCAAGTACCGCCGGGAGCGACGGATCGAAGTTCTCGACGATCGTCACGCCCTTGGCGAAGCTCGACTCGGCGACCTTGCGTACGCGATCCAGCACCTCGTGGATGTTCACCGGCGTTCGCGGAATCGCACGGGTATCGCCAAACGATTCCATCCGGTCGATCAGCGCGCGGATCCGGTCCGCCTCGTCGCAGATCAGTTGTGTGAGGGTCTTGTCGCCTTCGGTGCCCGATTGTTCGAGCAGTTGCGCCGCCCCGCGGATGCCCGCGAGCGGATTCTTGATCTCGTGTGCCAGCACCGCTGCCATGCCGTGCATCGAGCGCACGGCGCCGCGATGCAGCAGCTGCCGGTCGATTCGTTGCGCCAGGCTGCGTTCCTGTAACGTGATCACGACGGCTTCTTCCGGCTCAGGCAGCGGGGTTACGACGACCTCGGCCAGCCGCTCGCCGTGGCGTGGCGTGGTCAGATCCATGTCGCGCTCGCTGACGGACGCTCCGCGCTCGCGCGCCTGCGCGACTAGATGGATAAGCGGACTGCCGAACGGCACGAGGTCTGTCAGGTTTTGCCGGCGCAGCAAACCGGCGCCGGTATCGAAGAACTGCTCGGCCGCTGGATTCACGAAAAGGATGTTCAACTCGGCTCCGACGACCAGCAGCGGCATAGGTAAGGCCCCGGCAATGGCCGATGTCGCCGCTGCTTCCTTCAAATGGGTCTTGTCCTGTGCCACACACCCCGTCCTGCCTACTGGTTAGGCATCCTAGAATGATGGTCATAAACTAGGCAACAATAATGTTGCGATGCGGCAAGCTTGTCGAAGAGCCGGTTCGTGCTACCCCTCGGTTGGCGGAGGGCTGATGGCAGGCGTGGCAGTTCTGGTAGTGGCGGCGGGAAGGGGCGAACGCGCGGGCGGCGCCATCCCTAAGCAGTACGCCTCCCTCTTGGGTAAACCGATCCTGCGCTGGACGCTGGAAGCCTTCGCCAGACATCCAAAAGTCAGCGCCATCCAAGTTGTCATCGGTGTCGATGACGAGGCGCACTACAATGCCGCGACGACAGGTCTGAAATTGGCACCCGTCCTCGCCGGCGGCCCGACGCGTCAGCACTCGGTGATGCACGGCCTGGAAGCGCTCGCGCATCGCAAACCGGACTATGTCCTGATCCACGACGCTGCCCGCCCGCTGGTCTCTGCGAAAACGATCGACGCGGTGCTCGCGGCACTCGAAGCCGGCGCCGACGGCGCCGTCCCGCATGTCCCGGTTACCGAAACGCTGCGCAAGCAGGAAGGCGGCAAGTGGGTAATCGTCCCACGCGACGGCTTATTGCGCGCGCAGACCCCACAGGGCTTCCGCTTCGCGCCGATTTTCGACGCGCATCGCAAGTTCGCGAAAGAGAATCTGACCGACGACATGGCTCTTGCAGAGCTGGCAGGCTTGCGCGTCGTGTCGGTACAGGGTGAAGAGACGAACATGAAAGTCACGAACCCCGAAGACTTCGCCTTGGCCGAGAGCCATCTGCGCGGCCGCCTGGGCGAAAGCCGCGTCGGCATGGGCTACGACGTCCACCGCTTCACCCCGGGCGATCACGTCTGGCTCTGCGGTATCAAGGTGTCTCACGACCATGGCCTCGAAGGCCACTCCGATGCCGACGCGGGTTTGCACGCACTGACAGATGCAGTCCTTGGCGCGATAGGCGAAGGCGACATCGGACAGCATTTCCCGCCGACGGATGAGCGGTGGCGGGGAGCACCGTCGTGGAAATTCCTCGATCATGCCGCCAGTCTTGTCATCGCCAAGGGCGGCGCAATCGTTCATTGCGATGTGACCATCATCTGCGAGCGTCCGAAGGTCGGTCCGCACCGCGATGCCATGCGCGCGAAGATCGCCGAGATCCTGAAGCTCGATCCGGCGCGCGTGAGCGTGAAGGCGACCACGACCGAAGGTCTCGGCTTCGAAGGCAAACGTGAAGGTCTCGCGGCGCAAGCCATCGCCACCGTGCGTTTGCCGTGAAGATCCTCGTCCTCAAGCCGGGCGACGAAGAGCTGCTCTGCAAGGCAGAAGCCGTTTTCAATCCGCGTCCCACGCCGGAGCGTGCCGCGATGCTGCTGCGCGAGCCGACCTATGTGATGGTAGTCGCGCTAACCGACGATGGCGAGGTGATGAGCCGCATCTACGGTCATGTTCTGCACCGTGCCGAGGCCACCGATTTTCTGCTTTACGAGGTCGATACCGACGGGAAGCACAAGCGCAAGGGTGCGGCCCGCGCCATCATCGCGCGACTGCAAGAGCTCGGCCGAGAGCGTGGCTGGACAGAGATGTGGGTGCTCACTGAAGTCCTCAATGACGAAGGGAACCCATTCTACGAGGCCTCCGGCGGCGTGCTCGAGAACTCGCCAACCAATATGTACGTCTTCAAGATCGGCCCATGATCGCGACGGTGCTCTCGACCTGGTTCGGTGTTGGCTTCATCCGTCCCGCGCCCGGCACAGTCGCAAGCCTCGTCGCCCTGCCCTTCGCCTGGATAATCATGTGGAAGTTCGGCCCTTACGTGCTGGCTGCAGCCGGCGGTGCCGCGTACATGGTCGGCGTGTGGTCGACAGGCGCCTACGCAGCGCGCACCGGCGGCGAAGACCCGTCCGAATGCGTGATTGACGAGGTCGCCGGCCAATGGCTCGCCTGCGCCGCCGCGCCGCTCTCGCCGCTCGGCTTCGGGATCGCATTTGTTCTGTTTCGCTTGTTCGACATCACCAAGCTCTGGCCAGTCTCGCTGGGCGAAAGGCTGCGCGGCGGCTGGGGCATCATGACCGACGATGTGATCGCCGGCGCGTTGGCGGCGATCATCATTGCAGCCCTACGTTGGCGCGGCCTAGTCTGAGTTTCCGATCACACAGGTGCGCGATGTTGTTTCCCAGTCCGCTGATGCGTCTCGCTGAAGTCGTTCTCGCCGATGCCCGCATTGCGAAGCTTCGCATTTGCACGGCCGAAAGCTGCACCGGCGGCCTCATCATGGGACTTCTCACAGAAATCCCCGGGTCGTCGGCGGTGATCGACCGTGGCTTTGTCGTCTACACCAACCGCTCGAAAGAAGACCTGCTCAACGTGCCCGGCGATCTCATCGCCGACATGGGCGAAGTATCCGAAGCGGTGGCGCGAATGATGGCCGAAGGTGCGGTCGAAAACTCGAATGCGCAACTCGCTGTTGCGGTGACGGGCATAGCCGGTCCAGGGGGTGGCACATCGATGAAACCGGTTGGCCTGGTTCACGTTGCGGCGGCGCGCGAGGGGCGCTCGATCCTGCATGAAGAACACCGCTTCGGTGATATCGGCCGCACCGAGATTCGGCTGAAAACTTGCGAAGCCGCGCTAAGCCTGCTGCATCGGCTGATCTGAGAGCGCCTTGGCGCGCGCCACAAACGCATCCGCCATGGCGACGTAGACTCTGCCGAACGCGGCGCCCGCGACTGCGTTAAGCAAGCGGTTCTTGAACTCATACACAAGCGAGAAATCGGCCTTGCAGCCGGCTCCATCGGGCGTGAACCGCCAATGGTTCTCGAGCTGACGGAACGGTCCCGTCGTCTGGGCCACATCGATCGTGCGCGCCATCGGATCGAGAACAACGCGGCTCGTGTACTTCTCGCGCAACGCTCCATAGCCGACGGCCATTTCGGCCAACACGACATCGCGATCGGCGTCGCGCGACCGTGACAGCACACGCAACGCGACGACCCAAGGGAGGAATTTGGGATACTGTTCGACGTCCGCTACGACGCGATACATCAAGTCGGCAGAGTAAGGGATGGTCCGCGTTTCGGAATGCGACGTCGCGCTCACGATGTCTGTGCGACACGCGCCGCCTTCAGCGCGGCAAAGTCGGTATCGGCATGATAGGACGACCGCGTCAGCGGCGTCGCGGAGACCATCAGGAAACCCTTTGCCCGCGCCGTGGTCTCCAGCGCCCTGAATTCGTCCGGCGTCCAGAAGCGGTCGACCGCCGCATGCTTGCGCGTCGGCTGGAGATATTGGCCGATGGTGAGGAAATCGACGCCGGCGGCGCGCAGATCGTCCATCACCTGCATGATCTCTTCGCGGCTCTCGCCCAAGCCGACCATCAGGCCCGACTTGGTGAAGCCGGCCGGCATCAACTCTTTTGCCTTCTGCAACAAGCGCAGCGATACGAAGTACCGCGCGCCCGGCCTGACGTTCAGATATAACCGCGGTACGGTCTCAAGGTTGTGGTTAAACACATCTGGCTGCGCGTCCATCACGACTTCGATCGCGCCGTCCTTGCGCAGGAAGTCCGGCGTCAGGATTTCGATCGTTGTCCCGGGGCTCACGGCGCGGATGGCACGAATGACCTTCGCGAAATGCTCCGCGCCGCCATCCGAAAGATCGTCACGATCGACCGATGTGATCACGACGTGCTTGAGGCCTAGCTTCCTGACGGCATTCGCCACGTTTTCCGGCTCTGACGCGTCCAGTGGTGCCGGCAGGCCGGTCTTTACGTTGCAGAATGCGCATGCGCGGGTGCACGTGTCGCCCATGATCATCATGGTGGCGTGGCGCTGGGTCCAGCATTCGCCGATATTTGGACATGCTGCTTCTTCGCAAACGGTATGAAGGTTGTGCGCACGCACGATGTCCTTCGTCGCCGCGTATTCGCGCGATACGGGCGCCTTCACACGAATCCATTCCGGCTTGCGCTGGATGGGATTGTCGGGCCGATGGGCCTTCTCAGGATGGCGCGGCTGATTCGTGCGGTCGATCACGACGGTCATTGTCGTGATATAGTCGTTCCCGGTTGCGAAAGCATCATGTTGAACCTTTGTTCCAGCCATGCGTTTGGACAGGTTCGAAGGAGATTTTTATGGCCCGCAAATCGACCACCAAGCCCCTTTCGGGCGGCCGCGCCCCGGCAAAGCGCAAGAAGATGACGCCTCCTTCGCTGCTGCGGTCGCCGGCGCTCCGGGTCGGGCTCGTGGTTGTCGGCGTGGCAGGCCTGGCTGCACTCGGTGTGGCCTTGTTTGGCACCCGGCGCTTCAACGATGAGATACTGAGGCCGATCAGCGCCGCGACCCTCCTGCCACTCGCGGCGGCCG
>Ga0068855_100010618_pt1 | contig 11103 bp, 9 predicted proteins | sample KBSCornC52_FD_66592 | JGI IMG/M metagenome (GOLD analysis project Ga0068855, IMG submission 66592) | Corn rhizosphere microbial communities from Kellogg Biological Station, Michigan, USA - KBS Corn C5-2 | ecosystem: Host-associated > Plants > Roots > Rhizosphere > Soil ... | reverse complement strand
TGAATCGATCGGGAAATATTCCCCGAGCCTCGACCAGTAGAGGACGCTCTCTTCGTGGCTCGGCGACTTCGCGACCAGCCGGCGCGCGGGCAAGGTCACGCCCTCGCCCAGCCGGATCTGGGTGGGCTCGTTGCGCAGCAAGGCGTAGCCAAACGCCGGATAGCAGATCTCCGGCCGGTGCAGTTGCAGTTCGTCGCTCTGCCGTTCGCCATGCGCCAGCAGCATCAGGATCTGGTTGCCGCGGCCGTCGGTATAGGCCCTGGTCACGAGCTGGTTGTAGAGCTTTGACGACAGCGTGCCCGGCCCGTTCAGCGCCAGCGGATCGCCCACGTCCTCCGAGGTCCAGGCGCCGAACGTCCGTGGGATCAGATCGTCGAGCTTCGCCGACTTCAGCAGCGAAACGTAGTGGTGGGGTTTCAACTCCCGGGCCACCAGGGCGGCGCCCACACAGGCGACGCCGGCGAAGAGCGCGCGGCGGTTCATCATGCCGGCCTCCAGCTGCGCGGCACGAGCCGCACCAGGAGGTTGTCGACCGCGAACACCAGGATCAGGTCCAGCGCGAACAGCAGGAAGCCGGCGGTGTAGTGCAGGAAGCCCTGGGCCACTTCGTCACCGAAGAAGTAGGTCAGCAGGATCAGGATCATCACCCGCATGATATTGCCGAGGATGGCGATCGGGATGACGAAGGCGGTCATCAGCAGCGAGTAGCGGACCGACGAGCCTCTCAGGAGGTAGATGTAGAGCAGGCTGATCGCCGTCAGACCGACCAGGGAATTCATCCCCGAGCAGGCGTCCTCCATCAGGAGCTGGTATTTCGACACATAGATCGTGACGCCTTCCCGCGAGACCGGAATGCCGACGCCGGAGAGGGCGCGCATCGCCGCTTCGGAGACGAACTGCTTGAGCGGCGCGGTCAGCCGGTCGATCACCCAGCCCGGCGGCGGGATGGCGAAGCCGAGATAGAATAGCGGGAACCAGTTCTTGAGCAGGGCCATGAAGCCGAAGGCCGAGTGCAACATCGCGACGCCGACGCCAAACAGGCCAAGCGCCTCGAGGCTGATGAAGTCGAAGACCCGCCCGAAGATGTAGAATCCCAGGCCCACGAACAGGGCCAGGCCGCTCAGCCAGAGCGCGCCCTGCCGGGCGATGCCGCGCGCGGCGGTCAGTTGCCGGGCGAGCAGCCACACCCCGGTGACCAGCACGATCGGCCCATGGGCTCCGGACTCGCGCACCCAGGCCTGGCTGGAGAGCGTCTGGATCGTCGGCGCGGCCAGGGCCGCGAAGCCCAGGATCGCCGGCCACCAAGCGGTCAGGACCCGTTTGACGTCCAGCGCCGGCACGATGGGTTCGGCGTTCGCAACCACGTCACGCGTCATTCAGGACTGTGCCAATCACCGTCGAATGATCGGCGCGCAACTGGGTCGCCAAAGTCTTCACATCGGCGACCAAGCCCTTGTGGCGCCGCGACACGATCAGGCTGTAGGCGGCGACGGAAGCGATCCGGCGGGCGTCGGCGCAGCTGTTGGCTGGCGGCGTATCGATGATCGTCATCTCGTAGTCGCGAAGGCAACTGTTGATCACCTGCTCGAAGGACGAGCGCGCCAGGAGTTCCTGGGCGTTCGGCGCGACGCCGCCTGAATAGAGCACCGACAGGTTCGGCAGGATGTCGCCCTGCACGAAATCCCCCACGGAAGAGCCGGTGACGGACAGGCACTCCCGCAATCCAGGCAACTCCCGGTCGGGGATGATCATGTGCTGGATCATCGGCTCGCGCAGGTTGCCGTCGACGAGGAGGGTCTTCACGCCCGCCTGGGCCAGCGAGACGGCCAGGTTTGCGGCCACGAAGGTCGCACCCAGCTTGGGGCCTGCCTCGCAGATCGCGAGCGCGCGCCGGCCAGCCTCGACATGCTGGGCCATGATGTGCGTGCGCAAGGCCCGGATGTATTCCGCACTCTGCGCGAACGGATCCGACAGCGTGACCAGCGACTCCGAAAAGGAGTACTGGCCGCGCCGGACGTTCGCCGCTTCGACCGTTTGATGGAGAGTCATTCACCCCACCCCTGGGACACGATGGGCGAGCTCACGCGGGCGCCGTTCGAGGCGTGGCCGGGCCGAGGCCCAGGATCCTGCGCAACAGGCCGGTTTTCGGACGCGGCGTGCGAATGACGCCGATGCAAAGGACGTCCTTCGAAAGGTTCAGGTCCTCGACGCCGCGCACCCGCCGGTTCAGCAGCTCCAGCAGCAGCGAGAGTCCCAGGCCAAGGCCGATCCCCAGGCCAGCGGCGCCGCCCAGCATCAGGGGCTTGTTCGGGAAGGTCGGCTTGGTGGGCGCGAGAACGAGGCCCATCGGCGTCAGGCCGGAGTCGGTCAGCGCCGCCTGCAGCGCGAGCTCCGCGCCGCGGGCTGCGGTTTTCTTGTAGCCGTCGCGCCGCAGGTCGACCTCGGCCTGCAGCTGGCGCAGCCTCTCGACCTTGTCGCGCTGGCTGATGACGCGGGACTTCTCTTCCTGCAGCACGCGGCTCAGCGCCGCGGCGCCGGACGCGCCGCTCGAGGCCTGGCGGGCCGCGGCGTCCTCCTGCGAGACCACCTGCGCGACCAGGGCGCGCTGGGCCCGCAGGTTCTGCATCTCCGGGTGGTTCGGTCCGAGGTTCTTGGCGACCTGGGCGATCTGAGCGTCGATCTGGGCCAGTTGCAGACGGGCGCCGGAACTCGCCGCCACCGCAGTGGTCTGCGACGGGATCGCCAGTTGCCCGGCCAGGGCTGCGAGACGGCCGCTGTCCATGTCAGTCTCATTGGACTGCATGACGATGCCGGTTTCTTTCTCGTAGGCGGCCTTGCGGGTCTCGGCCTCGTCGGCGAGCTTGCGCAGGCCCTCGGCCTGCTGGTTGTACCAGGCGGCGAGCTTGGCGGCATCGCGCTGCTTGGTCGCCAGGCTGGCCGCCATGAAGGACTCGCGCAAGGCTTCGGCGCCGACCTTCGCCTCCACCGGATTGGACGATTTGAAGGTGATCTCCAGCACCGTGCTGGAGGTGACCGCGGTGGTGATCGCGTCGCTCACCTGCGCGGCGAGCCAGCGCCGGAAGTCCCGAGTGTCGGTCGCGGGCCGCGCCTCGTAGGCGCGCTGGCGGCCGGGATCCGACAGCCAGCCGAGCTTGTCTACGACCGGGCCGGTGACCGAGTAGTCCTTCACCAGTTCCTGCAGGGAGTCGAAGTAGACGCCTGCGTTGCGGGTATCGATCGAGCCGCCGGACAACGGATCCTGCTTGAGGATGTCCATGTTCACCCGCGCCGTCGCCTCGTAGCGCGGCTGCACCAGCGTCACGACGATGAAGGCGCCGAGCACGCAGGCGAAGAGCGAGACAAAGACGAGGAACCGTCTGGCCCAGAGGATGCGGAGAAACTGGATAATGCTCATGGGCTATTCGTGGCCTTAGAAGAGCCGCTCCCCGACCTGGATGATATCGCCGGGCTCCAGCTTGGTGTCGAGCTTGACGCCCTTCACCTCGACGTTCTTGCGGAAGATCTTGACCTTCTTGTCGCTGCCCATGTCGGTCAGGCCGCCGCCCTTGGCGATCGCCTCGCGCACGGTGATGTCCTTGGTCATCGGAATTGCGCCGGGGTTCTTGACCTGGCCGGACAGATAGAAGACCTCGCTGGTCGCGGCGGGCACGTAGAGCTTGTCGCCGGCCATCATCAGCGGGTCGGCTGCGCCGCCGCTGGTGGCCAGTTCTTCGATCGAGTACTTCTTCGATGTGCCGTCCGCGCGCGTCAGGATGACGAAATTCGAGCCTTCGCCGGCATGCGCGCCCACGCGGGCGATGACGTCGGACAGGTGGTAGGTGCGGTCGAGAGGCAGCAGGCCGGGCGTCGTGACGTTGCCGAGCACCGTCACATAGCGGCTGGCGACGCCGGAAACCTCGACCCGGACCACCGGGTTGGCGAAAAAGGCGCCCTTCACCAAGGCATCCTGCGTCTGTTGCGCGAGTTCCGCGGTGGTCAGGCCCAGCGCCTTCACGCGACCTAGAAGCGGCAGGACGATGGTGCCTTCCGGCGTGATTTTCTGGCGCGTGTTGAAGTCCGTGCGCCCGATGACGCCGACGTCCACCACGTCGCCAACGCCAAGCACGAAGCTCTGATCGACGGAAACGGTCGAGGGCGCCGTGGCGTCAGCCGCGGGAGGCGCATCCTTGGCGGTATCGGCTACGGCCGGCGCGGCCGGGGCTTGGGCTGGCGCCTGAGCCGGCGGCGTTTGTCCATACGCCGGCGTGAACGCGCTGAGCAGCAGCGTCGCGGCCGTTAGCGATTGCAGCGTACGAATGGGGGCCTCCCACACCAATTAAAACGACGTCGAGATCGTAAGGCTTACTCGATCGGACTTGAAGTTGAACAACGCCAGATCGGTACTGCTCTCCTCATGATTAACGTCAGCTGAAAGGGCCGAATTGCGACCCAGCTTCACCGAGACCCCTGCACTCGCGTTCTTCAACTCGACACGGTCGGGCGCGACCCCCGGGAGCACCAGGTCGTCGCCACGGAACGATTGTCGCGACCAACTCCCGCCCAGGTAGGCGCTGATGCGTGAAGATACGGTGTAGTTGGCGCTCAAGCCGACCTGGTTGTTGATCGCAAAGCCAACACCCTGACGGATCGACGGCTCCACCGAGCGTGAGATGTTGGCGGCCAGGTTCAGCCGCGGGCCGACGTGATAGGTCAGGCCGGCGTTGGCGGTCACCCCGCTGAACGACGCGTCCTGGCCCGGCAGGGCTCCCGGCCCAAGGTCGGAATCCGAGGTGCTGTAGTAGACGCCCGCGGTGCCAGCGAGGCGCGAGCCGATCGGCCGGCTGATCTGCGCGCCGATGCTGCTGACGCTCAGCCCGTCGGGCGTGCCCGGCAGCGCGACCGCCGGATTGTCGTAGGAGGTCTTGCTGTGCGAGGCGACCAGCGAGACATTGCCGATCGTCCGGTTGGCGTAGCCGACCGAGGCCGCGACCCCGGTGGTGTCGAAGTTCACCAGCAGGGGCGCCGTGTTGGTGGTCGCCGAGTGGCTGACCTGGAGGCTCTCGGTGAGGCCAGTGCCCGAGGCGCAGCTCTCACTGGCCGAGACGGTATAGGTCTGGATGGTGTTCTTGGTGACCAGTAGCGTCAGATCCTCCAAGCCGCTCTGGCCGCGATCGTAGGCCACCCGCCCGCCCCCGAAACACCGCGAGCCGATCGCCGTGTTGCCGGCTGCGGAGAAGTCGATCTGCTCTCGGCGGAGCTGCTTGTTCTTTTGGTAGTAGTCGTACCCGAAGTAGCCACGCAGGGCCAAACCCTGCCGCGCGATGCCGGACGCGTAGTTCACCGTCACGCTTGGCGCGTAGATGACGTCCGAGCCCCGGTCGAGGCCCCGGATCGCCGCGGCCTGGTCGGCGCCGCGGGCCACGTTCGTGTCGTAGGTCGTGCGCTCCTGCACCCCGATGGTCAGCGGCTGCGACGCGCCCCCAACCTGAACCGGACCGGCCGCCTGCTGGGCGTTGGCCAGGCAAGGGGCGAGCGAGGCAAGGGCGAGCGTCGCGGCCCCCGCGAAGACGTAGCTCTGGCGCCGCGGCGTCAGGTCGAAGCGCTCGCGAATCCCCGCTTCAGGCCAGGCGCTCCGAGGAAACCGACGGATATTGGCTGACATTTGACCCCCAAAAGTGGCGTCGTAGACGCACTCGCATCTTCAGTTTGTGTCAACCCGCCTTGGGCGCGGGGGTTGCGGCGGGCGTCGCCTTTGCCGGGGCCGGCGGCGCCGGCGGCGCATAGGCCTTGTTGTAGACCACCTTGGCCTTGGGATTGGAGACGATGGCCCCGAACTGCCGGCGCACCGACTCCTGGGAGCGTTGAGCCTTGATGTACTGGGTTGCGTGCTTGACCGCGACATCGTTGGGCACCGGCACGACCCGCGTCTCGGCGATCTTGTTGGCGATCAGCATATTCTGCGCCGGCACCACGAACACCTCCCCAGGCGGAAGCTTCTCGATCTGATCGAGCAGTTTCGGATCGACCGACAGCGCGTCGATCGTCGCCTTGGCGGAACTGAATCGGATATTGTGGCTGGTCAGCACCTGGGCGATCGCCTCGAGGGAGTTCAGCGGCTTGAGTTCTTCGATGATCTTCGGATCGTTGATCGGCGGAATCCGCAGCTGATCGACCACGAAGACCTTGTGATTGGCGTAGAACTCGGGGTGCTGCGTGATGAACTGCTGCACCTCCTCAGGCGCGGGCGCAGGCACGGCCTTGACCAGCTTGTTCTGCCAGGCCTGGACCAGGAGGCCTTCCTCCATCCGCTGCTTCTGCAGCGCGAACTCGGGGGTCTTGGCGACGCCGGCGTCCTCGGCGGCCTTGGCCAGCAACTTGCGCGCCACGATGTTCTGCAGCGCCCTTTGCTCGGCGGCCTTGCGGCTCTTGGCGTCCGGGGCGGTGAAGCCGTTCAACTCGGCCTGGAGTTCCTGAACGGTAACCTCCTTGCCGTTCACGCGGGCGGCGACCTGCCCGGTCGGCGCCTTGCCGCTTCCGCCGCAGCCGCTGAGAGGCAGACAAACAGCGAGCGCCAGCGCCGCCATGCAAACTGTTCTCATCTTGGATCGCCCCGAATTCTTTTCGTTTCTGCGCCGGTCGGTACGACGTTCGTGCCGCTAGCGACGCAATGGAAGCCTACAGTTTCGCATCACAAATGACAGCAATTGTCTAACGCCGAAGCGACGCAACCAGACCGCCTTACACGCCTCGCCGGGAGACCCGACGTGTGGAATGCTGACGCATGTCCGGTGCAAGCTCGCGGCGATTCGCGGCCTCGCCGATTTGATCAACGTCCTTTAAGGGCTCGATCGCCTATCAACGACGCCGATCAGCCCTGACGAACATCAAGGACAGCCGTTTGGAACCGAGCGCCAGGAAGGTCCGACCGCAGCCATCTGCTCTTTGGCAGACGGTTCGGCCGTACCTCCCCGACCGGCAGTCCGCCGTCGAACTGTGGCGCGAATGGCGGGCCAAGAAGCGCCCGATGGTGCTGCGCCCCTACGTCGACCTGCACAGCCGCTGGCGGCTCGCGGCGCGCTTCCTGGTGCCCATGGCGGTCGGCCTCTTCTGCGTCATTTACGGATTCTTCTACGCCATCACCGCGCCGTACCTGATCGTGCCCCTGGCGGTCCCGATCGCGGTCCTCGGCCTGCTGGCGATCTGGGCTCTGCCTGAGAACAACACGGCGGTTCCGACGAGGGCGATGGAGCTGTCCTTCTCGGCCCTCATGATCGGACTGATCCTCTGGCCCAACTACCTGGCCCTGGCTCTGCCCGGCCTGCCGTGGATCACCATGGTGCGGTTGACGGCCTTCCCGATGGCCTTCTTCCTGCTCGTCAGCCTGTCGGCATCGACACATTTCCGCGAACAGGTGCTCGATACCGCAAAGGCAGCGCCCCTTGTATTCCGTTTGATGTTGATCTTTGCGGTCGACGTCATGATCACCATCCCGTTTTCACATCATCTGACCGACACGATAAACAAGGTCATTATTCAGCAACTCAACTGGACCTGCGTCTTCCTGGTCAGCTTGTATATTTTCCGCACACCCGGTCGGGTCGAGCGTTACCTCTTCCTCCTCCTGGCCATTACCGTTCCGATCATCCTGCTGGCGATCCTGGAGTCCGAGGAACAACGCGTCCTGTGGGCGGGTCACGTGCCGAGTTTCCTGCGGGTCGAGGACCCGTCGGCGCAAAGAGCCCTGGCGGGCGCGGTGCGAGGAGCGACCGGCCAGTACAGGACCAAGGTCACCTTCTCTACCGCGCTGGGGCTGTCGGAGTTCGCCGCCCTGATGACGCCCTTCGCCCTCCATTGGGCGGTGGGCCGGTTCAATATCGTGCTCCGAATCCTGGCGCTGGTGATGGTCCCGACGCTCTATTTCGTGGTCCGGATGACCGACTCCCGGCTGGGCGTCGCCGGGTATCTCGTCTCGCTACTGGTCTATCTGCTGTTCTGGAGCCTGGTGCGGTGGCGTCGGCGCATCGGCGACCTCATGACGGCGGCCATCGTCTACGCCTATCCCACCATGTTCCTGGCCGTCGTCGCCTCGACGATGTTCGTTCACAAGATCCATGTGATCGTCTTCGGCGGCGGCGCCCAGCAGGCCAGCAACGCGGCGCGCGGAAACCAGTTCAAGATGGCGTTCCCCGTCCTGCTACGGAACCCGATCGGACACGGCGCGGGGCAATCAGGCGACGTGATGGGCTATGGCGCCGGCGATTTTGTGGCGATCGACAGCTATTACATCAGCATCGCGTTGGACTACGGGGTGCTCGGCTTGGCGCTCTATGTCGGGGTATTTGCCATGACCATCGGGGCAGCCGTGGCCGTCATGCTTCGTGCGCGGCCGACCGGCGATCGAGAGATTGGCCTGCTGATGCCGCTGGCCACCTGCCTTTGCGCGTTCCTCGTCATCAGAGGCGTGTTCGGCCAGCCCGACATTCACCCAATGATCTTCATGCTTGTGGGAATGGTGATCGCGCTGGTTTCGCGGGCGAAGGCTGCGGAGGCCGGAGCGGCCGTAACGGTTGTTGCGCCGGTGAAGCCGCGCCGCCGGTTCCGAACCGCGCCCTAAGCAACTCGTCCGACGGAAACGAGGTCAGCGCCGCCAGGCGGCGTCCGGCGCCGCAGGGCCGCTCATCTCCGAAGCGGCGCTGGTCGCCGCCGGTGAGGGTCTGGCCCGCACAGAAGCCCACGTACGCATCAGTGCGCGCCCCAGCTTGGAATCCCGCGCCGGTTCGCGAGGCCCGCCGCCCAGCCCTGCAAGGCGTAGCCCAGTTGCCGCCAAGCGCGCCGCTTGCCGAAACGAAGCGTCAGCGTGGCCAAGGTCGTGAACATCGTCAGCGGCAGCAAGGCCGGAAAGCGGTCGCGGCTGAGAAGCACGCGGTTGCGTTCGTTCAGGTAGACCGACAGCTTTGAGCGGCCGCGGAGATCGACGGCGGCGCCCGTGCTGGCGCCCTGCTTGTGCAGGACGACACCTCTCGGCGCGAACCCCAGGCGCATGCCCCGGCTGAGGCCGCGCAGACACCATTCGACCTCCTCACAATAGAGGAAGTAGTCCTCGCGCATCGGGCCCGTCGCCTCAAAGAACCGGCGGCCGACGAGCATTGAGGCGCCGCTGAGGAAATTCTGCAGGCTCTCGATCCGCTGCGGATCCACGGGCGCTGCAATGTCGCCGCCGTGGCCGATCGAGACCGCGCGGGCCAGCAGCCGCTGCCAGCGGCCGCCATAGGCCTGCACTTCGCCGCTGGCGAGCTGGATGGTCCCGCCGACGGCGTGGCAGTCGCCGCGCTCAAGGCGTTCGACCAGCGCCGACAGGGCGACGGGGTCGGGACAGGTGTCCGGGTTCAGGACCCACCAGGCGCCGGCATCCGGCGCGGTCCGCATGCCGAGATTGACGCCGCCGGCATAGCCCAGGTTGGACGGCGCGCAGACCAGGCGCACCGACTGCCCTCCCGGCAGCGCGGCGGACGCCCGCGTGCGCAGCGCCTCGAAGGCCGCCGCGCCGCCGTTCTCGACGACCACCACCTCGAAATCGCGGTGTCGCATGCGCGAAAGCGCGTCCAGGCAGCCGACGACGTCGTCCGGGTTACGGAAGCCGACGATGCAGATGGCGACATGCAACGGCACGGTCATCCGCCTGCGAACAGGAGGCGGAAGGAGTCGCCGAACCGCCAAAGCCGGATCCGGAACAGCACGGCGATGGCGCCCAGGCGCTCGCTCGCCGAGCCGAGCTCCGGGCTGGCGAGCACCTTCGCGGAATGAACGACCGCCGACGCCGGCAGCAGCAGGGTGCGCAGGAACCAGCGCAAGCGTCGGGCCGGCCGGCCCGCCGACAGGCCGTAGGTCTCGACATTGATGCGCCGCCATTTGGCCAGCAGCTCGGCCCAGGTGCGTCGCGCGGGATGGCCCACCACCGCCAGGGGCGCGTAGCCCAGCGAATAGCCGAAGCCCTGCGCCCGGCGGGACCATTCGAGGTCTTCCGACACGCCGGTCTTGAAGCCTCCGACCCGTTCGAAAAGGGGGCGCGGGCAAAACAGATTGCCCGCCCCCGTGAAATGCTTGCGCTCGATATAGGTCTTGAAATCGAAGGCGAACACGCGCTCGAACGCCTCGACCGCGGTGACCCGCGCGGGATCCGCCACCAGCACCTTCACCCGTCCGCCCACGAAGTCGTGGCCGCCGAGCGCCTTCACACCCTCCTCGATCCAGGCCGGCTCCGCCACGCAATCGGAGTCGATGAAGGCCAGCACCTCGCCGCTTGAGGCTTCGACACCGCCGTTGCGCGCCGGTCCGGCGCCCTTTTCGGTGACCACCACGAGCTTGGCGCGGCCGGCGATCACCTTGGCGACGGCGGCTTCTCCCTCGGGCGAGGCGTTGTCGGCGATCACCACCTCGAGCCGATCCTTCGGGTAGGTTTGATTCCCCAGCGCCGCGAGACACAGCGCCAGGCCAGCCAGGTCGTGATAGTGAGGAACGACCACGCTCACCTTCGGAGCGTCGGCCAGCCGTTCAGTCGTCATGAAGGAGCGCCCGCTTTCTTGCCACGCCAGATCTAGTCGACGGACGTTGCCTTGACCTTACCGCTACAAAAAACATCGCGCGCCAGCGTGAGACTGTTGAGCCACACAGAGATTGGCGCGTTACGGTCAGGGCCTTCAACAAATGCACAGGTTCGCCATTTATCGGCCTCAGCCATGAAGCAGTAAGCTTTCTGTGGCGTAAGCTTGACGATGTACCGCCGCGCCGCGGCTACGATTGGAGATACGACGTGGCATTGCCCAAACTCTTCCGCTCGTCAAAGCAGAAGAAAGCGCGGCCCGCGCCTGACCCCGCTCAGAAGCTGCGGCTGGCCCTGCCCGACATGTTCCAGCAGGCGCCGCCGCCGAGCGCGTCGTCGGACCTGCCGCGGTTCTCGGCCAGCGCCGCCGACCAGCCCAACCGCCGCGACGACCGCTTCGGCGCGGCGCGGATGAAGCTGCGCAACGCCTACACGCCATCGCAACCGGTGTTCGACCGCCGGATGTTCGCCGGGCGCCTGGGCGTCCTGAAGGCCGCGATCCG
>Ga0068855_100010615_pt1 | contig 11103 bp, 6 predicted proteins | sample KBSCornC52_FD_66592 | JGI IMG/M metagenome (GOLD analysis project Ga0068855, IMG submission 66592) | Corn rhizosphere microbial communities from Kellogg Biological Station, Michigan, USA - KBS Corn C5-2 | ecosystem: Host-associated > Plants > Roots > Rhizosphere > Soil ... | reverse complement strand
GACGCTTTTTCAACGCCCGCATGATCGCGCGCCCCCACGTTCTTAAGGAGACACGCATGAATCGCACTATTCGTTCCGCCATCTTCTCTGCATCACTTTCAGCCAGCTTCATCGCAACCATCTCATTTGTCGCCACTCTCGCCGTTCCCGTTGCAGCTCAAGTCGTTGGAGGCACCATCTCCGGCGTGGTGACCGATACTTCGGGAGCTGCCATTCCTAACGCTCGGGTCTCGGTTCACAACGACGAGACCGGGAACGAGCGCCATCTGACGACGGCCGGGGACGGCCGCTACGCCGCGCCATCCATTCCGGTGGGCAGCTACACCATCGTCGTTACAGCTGACGGCTTCAATGAGCAGCAACGACAGGGCATCACACTGTCGATCGGCCAGGCCGAGACAGTCAACGTCCAACTCGGCGTCGCCGGCGTGGCACAAACCGTAACCGTTGAGGACCGGCCACCGGTGGTGAACTTTTCCACGCAGCAAACCTCAGGGCTGGTAGACGCCCGGCAGGTGAAGGAACTGCCGCTGAACGGCCGCAGTTATGACCAGCTCATCACGCTGAATCCAGGCACGGTCAATTACACGTCGCAGCGCTCAGGATCGGTAGGCACCTCGAACTCGTCAGTGGGAAATATGTTTGCCGTCTCCGGTCGTCGGCCGCAGGACAACCTCTACTTGTTGAACGGGATTGAGTACACAGGCGCTTCGCTGATTAACGTCACGCCCGGCGGCACATCCGGCCAGTTACTGGGTGTCGAGGCGGTGCGAGAGTTCAACGTGATTACAGACACTTACTCCGCCGCCTACGGAAAGCGTGAGGGCGGTCAGGTCTCCATCGTGACTGCCAGCGGCACAAATGCGCTGCACGGCTCCGCCTACGAGTTTCTGCGAAATTCCTTTTTCGACGCGCGTAACTATTTTGATCCGGCTCGCATTCCGGAATTCCAGCGCAACAACTTCGGCGGATCTCTGGGTGGCCCAATTCGCAAAGACAAGCTGTTTCTCTTCGCCAACTATGAAGGCTATAGGCAGAACCTTGGCGTGACAGATGTGACGCTGGTCCCGGACAACAACGCGCGCAAAGGTCTGGTGCCGAATGCGAACGGTGTACTTCAGCCTATCGCGTTGGGGCCCGGAGTTGCAGGATTACTCAATTTGTGGCCGATCCAGAACGGTCCGGAACTGCTGACCAGCACCGGCCAGCCCACCGGGATCGCAATCGCATATAACTCTGCGCCTCAGCACATCCGTGAGGACTTCGCCACAGCGCGGCTGGACTATAACCTCAGTCCGAACGACCTGGTGTTTGGCGTGTACACAATCGACGACTCGTATGCGAACACACCGTCGCAGAATCCGCTGTCTCTGGTCACCGAAACGCTGCGCGAACAGGTTGCGAGCCTACAACACCAGCATGTGTTCAACCCGCGCCTGCTCAATACCGGCAGGCTCGGTCTTTCGCGCGCAAGCTTCTACTTTCTGGGATACATTCCTTCGTCCGTACAGGCGGTCACCCCCACATTTCTTACGGGCCGCCCCACTGGAGCGGTGGTGATTGCCGGGTCGACGGCGTCCAACGGAGCCTCTTCCATCACGACCGCCGGAGCTAACGTGGGCTCGAACAATGCCACGACGAGAAACCTGTTTACCGTCGACGATCACATCTACTACTCGCGCGGACGGAATCAGATTGAGGCGGGCGTCTGGTTCCAGGCACTGCAATCGAACGACAATCTGGCTCAGAACCAATACGGTCAGGCGAGCTTCGCTTCCTTGACGACGTTTCTCCAAGGCACGATCAAGACCTTCAATTACGTCCCCAATACCACGGAGCTTGGATGGCGCACCAAGTTTGTCTCCGGCTATCTCGAGGACACAATTCGCGTCCTGCCCAACCTTGAGGTTCGAGCGGGCATACGAACCGAATCCTCCACGGGCTGGAATGAGGCGCAGGGTCGAGCTCCGATCTATGGCTTCACCAATGGAGTCATCAATACAAACCCGACCACCGGGTCGTCGGCGCTCACCGAAAATCGTGCGAAATTCTTGCCGGAACCACGGGTAGGCTTGTCGTACGATCCGTTTTCGACCGGCCGCACAGTGCTGCGCGCAAGCGTCGGTATGCATCATTCCCTGCTCGACACACTGGACTACCGCCTCGATCAGTCCGCGCCATTCAACACCATCTACTCGACCTCCAGTACCGTGGCAAATCCGACCTCGGGAACAGCGTCCGTCTCGCCGTCTACCGTACAGCCGGACATTCAGACTCCGTCTGTGATCTCCTGGACGCTTCGCGTTGAGCAGCAGATCGCGCCAAATACATCGCTCACCGTCGGCTATGTGGGATCCCATGGGTATCATCAGATTTTGTCGGCCGATCTGAATGAACCGGCGGCGGTGATTTGCCCGGCAGCCAATTGCCCGGCTGCCCTGCCCGCAGGAACTGTCTACTACCCGACCACGACCAAAGCTAATCCTGCGTTGGCGAACACGACGTCATGGGTTTCGCAGGGGTCGAGCTCTTACAACGCGCTGGAAGTGGACCTGAGACGCAGCCTGGCCAATGGGCTGACGTTCCGGGCTAACTATACCTTCGCTCGCAATCTGGACAACGGCTCCGCGTGGAATACCTCGGTGTCCGCAAACACTCCGGCCTTTATTTCGTACCCAACTAATCCGGGTCTGGATTGGGGACCAGCAGCCACAGACCTGCGACATGTTGCCGCATTCAACACCAGCTATGACCTGCCCTTCGGGAATGGCAAGCTGTTCCTGGCCGGCAATGGGCCGGTGGCCAACCGGGTGGTCAGCGGCTGGACGATCTCCGGCATTGCAACCGTTCAGTCCGGATTCCCTTTCACTCCACAACTCGGATATAACCCAACCGGTTCGGGCGACACCCGGAACCCAGTCCGGCCGGACCGCAATCCCGCGTTCAACGGATCGGTCTATACCCACGGCACCACCGCGCAACGTGTGGCTCAGTACTTCAACCCTGCGGCGTTCCGGGCGCCCGCTTACGGAGCCGTCGGCAACCTGTCACGCAATTCACTGACGGGACCCGGCTACAGCGATATCGATCTTTCGCTGACCAAAAACACGCATATAACGGAGCGGCTGCGCGCGCAATTCCGCGCAGAGGTTTTCAATGTGACGAACCACACCAACCTGCAGACGCCTACCCCTACTGTTTTCACCTCAGGACCGACGCAAGGCACCAGCGCAAATCAAACGGCGGCGCCCACGGTGAATCCGACCGCGGGCGTCGTCACCGGAGCAGGCACAAGCCGCCAGATTCAACTCGGGCTGAAGCTGTTGTTCTGATCCGGGCGGTTGAAACAGAGAGGCCCACATCCGGGTAAACCGGGTGTGGGCCTAATTCACTGCTGCCAGCGTGCGTCGTCGTCGACAGCTTCTGTGCAGTGTCCCGGCAGCGCGCCTGGAGTCGCGCCGCGCAAGCTTGAGGCTGGACTACCTATTCCGGAGTAACCGAAGACAGGAAGCAGGGGAACATGACGATCACCATGAACATCAAGGCCATTACCGCATCATGCATGTAGGTCGCCTCACTTTCTCCGGTGAACAGGTCCACCAGCTCCTTCACTATCAACCGATCCAGGCCCGAAGTGCATCCCCCATGGGCAGGAGATGAGCGAACGAAGGTGCTACGCGCCTACAACTTTGGTGTTACCCCATCCCATTTCGGGATGCGCTCCCGCCTTAGCAGGGCGGAAGCGCCGGTGTCGTTTTCTTGCGAGTGAATTTGCTAATCAACGTTTTCAGAATGACATAGAGCACCGGAATAAAGAACAGGTTCAGAATCGTGGAGACGAGCATGCCGCCGACCACGGCCGTACCCACGGAATGCCTCCCCAGTGCGCCGGCGCCAGTGGCGAAGTACAACGGCATGACGCCCAGAATGAACGCAAAGCTCGTCATCAGAATCGGCCGGAGGCGAAGCTCGGAACCCAGAATGGCGGCCTCCACGATGGAGCGTCCGTGTTCGATCTGCTGCTCGGCAAATTCGACGATCAGAATCGAATTCTTGGCCGAGAGGCCAATGAGCATCACCAGTCCGATCTGGACATAAACGTCATCGTTGATGCCACGCAGGGCGACCAGCCCGAGCGCGCCCAGGACGGCCATCGGCACAGCGAGGAGAATGATGAACGGCAGTGCGAAGCTCTCGTACTGCGCTGAAAGCGTGAGATATACGACCAGCAGGCCCAGTCCAAAGATGAGCAGCGCCTTGCCGGAGGACTCCACCTCTTCGAGCGCGAGGCCTGTCCAGGAGTACGTCATGCCGGGCAGCTTGAATTTGTCGAACAGCCGGACCATATTTTCCAGACCCTGACCGGAGCTGAGTCCTGGCGCCGGCGATCCGTCAATTTCCGCTGAACGAAAGAGGTTGTAATGATTGATGACCTGCGGCCCGGATTGCTCGTTGACAGCCACCAAATTGTCCAACGGAATCATCTGGTTGCTATTGGAGCGAACATAATACTGCCTCAGATCACTCGCCGTTCGGCGGAACTTCTGGTCGGCCTGTACGTAAACGCGGTACGAACGATTGTTGAAGCTGAAGTCGTTTACATACGACGAACCCATGAACGTGCTCATCGCGCTCGTGACCTGAGACAGCGGCACGCCCATGGCCTGCGCCTTTTGACGGTCGATTACGACTGAAAGCTGGGGGTCGTTGGCGGTAAAGGTCGTATTCAGGTTGACCAGGCCACTCTGCGGATCACGCGCTGCTCCCACCAGTGTGTGGGCCACGCGATCTATATCGCCGAACGTGTTGCGACCTCCGTCCTGCAGAATGAATTGGAACCCGCCAACCGTGCCTATACCCTGAATTGCGGGAGGCTCGACCGCAAACAGGATTCCGCCCGGTATGCCGAACAGCTTCGGAGAGACGCGGGCGACAATGTCGCGCGCGGAGTGACCATCTCCCTTCTTCGTTCGCTCATTCACGGGCTTCAACGGGACGAAGATCAGCCCGGCATTAGGCGAACTGCCGCCCGTCTGAGAGAAACCCATGACAGAGAACGTTCCGAAGACATCCGGGTCCTGCGCGGCAAGCTGCGCGCCCCTGTCGGCGAATTCCGTGGTGTAGGCGAGCGAAGCTCCCGGAGGTGCCTGAACCAGAATCATGTAATAACCCTGGTCTTCTACCGGCACAAAGGCCGTGGGCACATGGTTGTACATGTACACGGTGGCTCCCAACCCTCCGACAAAGAGCAAGAGGAAGGCGTAGCGCCAGCGGACTACCCAGGCAACGGCTTTCGCATACCAGCGGATGATTGCCTTGATTACCGCTTCTACCGGATTCAGGATCGCGCCCATGATGCCGGTCGGCCGCGTCTCCGGCCGCAGCAACAAGGCCGAGAGTGCAGGCGACAGCGTGAGGGCATTGAACGCGGAGATCGCGATTGAAAAGGCGATCGTCAGCGAGAACTGCTTATACAGAATACCGGTGGTCCCAGGGAAGAAGCTGACCGGAACGAACACTGAGATCAGAACCAGCGAAGTGGCGATCACGGCGCTGGTGACCTCAGCCATGGCACGAGAAGTGGCCTTCAGAGGATCGTGGAAACAGTCTTCGCGTTCTGCCTCGGCGCCCGGTACAGTCTGTCCTTCCAGGTGGCGTTGCACATTTTCAATGACGACGATCGCATCGTCCACCACGAGGCCGGTGGCGAGCGTAATGCCGAACAGCGTCAGCGAGTTAATGGAAAATCCGAAGATCTTGATGAAGGCGAAGGTGCCGACCAACGATACAGGAATGGTGATGGCCGGAATGATCGTTGCCCGCCAGTCCTGCAGGAACAGGAAGATGACGATGATGACGATGATGATCGCCTCGGTCAGCGTCTTCTCCACTTCGTGAATCGAATCAGCGACCACGGTCGTCGTATCGACGGCGATGAAGTAATCCAGTCCAGGCGGAAATGACTTGTGTAGCTCGTCCAGCACGTGCCGGCAGCCACGCTCTACATCCAGCGCATTCGCATTGGAAAGCTGCTGGATACCAACGCCGATCGCCTCACCGGCGCGCACGTTCGCGGATCCATAGCGAAGGCTGGTGTTGTAATTTTCAGCGCCAAGCTCGGCCCGGCCCACATCCTTCAGCAGTACGATTCCAGATCCGTTAGCGGCCCCAGCCGCTCCTGGGGCAGAGGACGCATTCGATTTCAGAATGATGTTTTCAAACTGATGTGGATCGCTCAGTCGTCCAACTACGCGCACAGCCATCTGGTACTGCTGGGTAGGGTCAGAGGGCGGAAGGCCAAGCTGCCCGGCCGGCACCTCTACGTTCTGCTGCTGCAGGGCGCTGGTTACGTCAAGGGGAGTCAGCCCGCGTGAAGCCAGCTTCCCCGGATCGAGCCAGATGCGCATCGCATATCGGCGCTCCCCGAAAAGAAGCACGTTCCCAACCCCCGGAACACGCTTCAACGCGTCGGCTACATATACGTCTAAATAATTGGAGATGAAGGGCGTACTGAGTGAGTGATCCGGCGAAATGAATCCGACAGCCAGAACGAAGTTGGAGTTCGCTTTGGTGATGGAGATACCGGTGTTGTTGACGGCTGCCGGTAGACGGCCCTGTGCGGTCGCCACGCGGTTCTGCACGTCTACCGCGGCGATGTCCAGGTTGTAGCCGGTTTCGAAGGTGACGGTGATGGCTGAGGTGCCGTCGTTCGTGGAGTTGGAAGAGATGTAGCGCATCCCCTCTACACCGTTGATTGCCTGCTCCAGAATCGTGGTCACCGCCGACTCCACAACCTGCGAGTTCGCGCCGACGTAGTTACACGTCACCACCACCTGGGGAGGAGCAAGCTGCGGATAAAGGGAAATCGGGATAGTAGGTAGCGTAACCGCACCCGCCAACACAATCAGCAGCGCACATACCGTCGCAAATACGGGACGCCGTATGAAGAACTCGACCACGAGCTAGATCCTTCCTGTCCTGCACAATGCGCAGGGCCTTCACATACTGCCGCGTGGAGCGGCTGCCAGTTACGTCGTTACGCTAATGCGCCGGCTGCTGCGGCGGACCGGCGGGGGCCTGCATCGGCACCACCGGAACACCTTCCTGCAGCATCTGGATACCGGACGTGATCACCTTATCTCCCTCGCGCAGCCCGGCACGCACCGGGTAGCGGTTCGCTACCGGTTCTGCCAGAGTGACCGAGGTCTGGTGCGCAACATACCCGTTCCCATGGGGAGCAGCTACGTACACAAAGCTTTGCCCGCCAATGCGGGTTACGGACAAAACCGGGACCGTAATTGAGGGCGCGGTGCTCCATGTAATTCGCGCATTCACAATCTGTCCGTTCCGCAGCATTACCGCTGATTTCGGAATAGGAGCTTTGGCTAGGATCCCCTGAAGTCCGTTGTCGACCTGCGGTGACACGAAGTACAAGCTGGAATGCCCGACGACAGTCCCGTTGGCATCCAATAGATCCACCGGCAGACCCGTCTTCACCTGGGCAGCGCGGTCCGTGGGCACGTAGATGTAGGCCTCCAGGCCTTTGTTCTCATCGACTGTCGTGAGGGTGGTCTGCGAGCTCACGTAGTCACCAATGTGTACGGGAATGTCACCCACGATACCGGCGAACGGCGCGCGAATCTGGTAGTACGCCAGCTGTTCCCGCTGGGTCTGAACCTGCGCTGTGGCCGCAGTCAACGCGGCTTTGGAGTTTTGAAATGCTTGCACCGCCTGATCGTAGGCCTGGCGCGAAGTGATTCCGCTCTTGAAAAGCTGTTCCTGACGCTGCAGCTCGGTCTGGTTGTAGTCGAAGAGCGCCTTCTGCTGCTGCTCGCTACCTTGCTGCGCCTGGACGGTGGCGACCTGTTTCAACGGATCGATCTGCATCAATGCCTGGCCGGCTTTCACCGTGTCGCCAGACTTGACGAAGATTTTGGTCAAGTTGCCCTCAACCTGCGGCTGAAGGACGGCGGACCGCAGGCTCTTAATGGTGGCGACATATGTCTCCGAGTTCGGTACTGCGCTCGAGGAAGCCGTTTCCACCGATACCGGCATCGCCTGCATTGCAGCGCCTGCCGCTGCCGCGGGCGGGTCGTTCTTACAACCGGCGAGTGGGAGGAAGGCACCGCCGGCAAGCACAGCTGCTACCCGAACCACACTCCTGAATCTTGCAGAAAAAAACACGTCGAACTCTCCTTAGAAGGCGCCGCAGGGCCACCACACTTGGAACGTCTCTGGGCCAGGACTAACTCTGGGTCGATGATTGGATGATAGGGGTTTGGCGCGCGATGCGAAAAAGCGATGCAGAACATCTCATCGCTGGCCCGGGGCATTGAGCCGGAATGGGTTGAAGTCCTCGTCCCGATCGAAAACATCCGACTGTTCCGCCCTCTTGAGCCATCCGACGACCGCATACGTCACCGGAGTGGCAAGCACTTCATACGCCACTTTCAATGCATAGCCCGTCACAATCATGTTGACCATAGTGGCAGCCGGATACTTCCCCCCGAAGGTCAGTACGATTACCAGCGTGGTATCCACCGCCTGGCCTATGACTGTAGAGCCAACGGTACGGGTCCACAACATTCTCCCGTTGGTCAGCAGCTTCATCCGGGCCATGGTGTAGGAGTTGGCAAAATCGCCCGCCCAAAATGCAATCAGGCTGGCCGTCTGGATCCGGGGCAAGAAGCCGAACACGACTGTGAACGCCTGTTGGTTCTTCCACCCCGGCGCGCCGGGTAGTGCGATGACCAACACACCCATCGCATACAGCAGTGCCGTTCCGAACGTGCCGAGCCAGATAGCGCGCCGTGACGCCGAAAAGCCATAAACTTCCGTGAATACATCGCCAAAGATGTAAGTCACGGGGAACAGCAATACCGCGCCGCTGACGGCGAGCGGGCCTATCATGCAGATCTTCTGCGCGACCAGATTCGAGACCAGCAGAATCACTACAAACGTAGTCGTCAGAAGGTCGAGGTACTTGTACCGGCGCACATCGGAGTTCATGGCCGGTTCCCCTACTTTCGGGTACTTCAATTGAGGCGCGTCACTCATGCCTTGGAACACTACTTCCGGGCCGGAGACTTGAGCCCCATCTCCGCCATCACCATCTGCAGGTCTTTCCAGGCTTCCGCCTTCTGCCGTGGATCGCGTAGCAGGAAGGCGGGGTGATAGGTGACGGCCAGCTTAGACCCACGGCAACTATGCCAGCGGCCGCGCAACCCACTCAGCGACTGCTTCACGCCCAACAGGTAAGTCGCAGCGGTCGAGCCGAGGGCGACGATGATGTGCGGCCGAACGATATCAATCTGCTTCAGCAGGAACTGCGAGCAGGTGTTCGCCTCAATGGGCTCGGGTACCCGGTTCCCGGGCGGACGGCACTTTACAATGTTGGCGATGTAAACCTCTTCGCGTTTGAGGCCCATAGCCACGATCATGTTATTCAGAAGCTGGCCCGCCTTACCCACGAATGGCAGGCCCTGAATATCTTCGTCAGCCCCAGGCCCTTCGCCGACGAACATCAGCCGCGCCGTAGGCGAGCCATCGGCGAACACAATCTTCTTACGTCCCGCATACGCCAGTGGACATCGGGTGCAGTCGCCGATCTCATCGCGAACCGCCTGAAGCGCTGCCGCACGTTGAGCTGCCGGAACGGGAGCGACCGGGAGCGCTGCTAAGTTGTCAAAGGAAACCAGCCGTGTCGCCATGTCTGCCGGACTCGAGACGCTAGGGGAGGCCTGCTGTGGCGACCGCGGAATGTGTGTCGTCTCAGCCGCGCTGACTGTAGGTGGCACTTCTATTACTGCAGGAGCTGCTGCTTCTATGCTCGTCAGAACGACGGAGTCCTGGGCTTCGGACTCCGGAGCAGCTTCTGCTGTTAAGTCCGCTTCAGCTGTACCGCTTCCCTCAGCCCTGCGATAGAAGTCATAAACCCCGAGATCGCGGTAGTACTCAATCCAGGCCCGGAGCTGTCCTGCTGCGTCAGCTTGCACCCCGGCTTAAACCTCAGGCTCTGCCGGAGCTTCTTCCTTTTTCTGCTCGCCGGGTGAAACCGTGTAGCTCACGTGTCCTTGCAATATCTCGTCCTGCGCCACCCTGCATGCCTTCATGGACTTGGTCGGCATCAACGGCTCGGCGCCCGATTGCAATTGGCGAGCGCGACGTGCTGCGCCCTTCACAAGGCTGTATTTATTCACGAGTGGATTTTCAGATGACATAGCATACCTCAGCGGTGTCTCCAATCTACTCCAAACCTGCCTGTTTGTCCCTCACCTGAAAGCAGTGGATATCAGGGCAGAAACTGCGGAATACAGAGCTCAGCACGGGAGGTTGAACATTGACAACGCGGCGCAAAGCCGGGGGGAACGCGCTGTCGTACGACAGCTCTCCGCCGTGGTAGTTACGCCATCGAGAACGCCGCGTTCATGCAGAACCACGGCCCGCAACTCGGCGACGGCCTGGTCAAGAACATCGTTGACCAGAGCGTATTTGTAATCCCATACCTGTTCAATCTCGTTGCGCGCCTGTTGCAGTCTGCGTTCAATCACGACCTCGGCCGTCACATGCTCCGCCTCGCTCCGGTGGCGCAGGCGCATCTCGAGCACCTCGGGGCTGGGAGGCAAGATGAAAATCGATATCGCGGCCGGTAACTTCTCTATGATCTGTTTGGCACCCTGGACATCGATGTCCAGCAGCAGGTCCTTCCCTGCCTCACGTGCATGGTCCAATGCGGCGAGCGCGGTGCCGTAGTAGTTCCCGAACACCTCGGCCCATTCCAGGAACTCGCCCCGGCTCCTCATCGCCTCAAACGTATCCCGATCACTGAAGTGGTACTCGCGTCCGTCAATCTCTGACCCGCGTGGTGCACGCGTCGTATAGGAAACCGAAAAGTCCAGCCCCTCCACCAGCGTACGGAGCTGCGCAACCAGCGTAGATTTCCCGGAACCCGATGGGGCCGAGATGATAAAGAGAATTCCTGCCATGCCTTTAGAAAAGTGTAACCGCTCAATCGCGCGTGGCAATGCTATTCGAGGTTCTGGACCTGTTCCCGCGCCCGCTCAATCTCCGTCTTCATCTCAAGCCCGAGCGCAGTCAGCTTCA
>Ga0068855_100010614_pt1 | contig 11103 bp, 10 predicted proteins | sample KBSCornC52_FD_66592 | JGI IMG/M metagenome (GOLD analysis project Ga0068855, IMG submission 66592) | Corn rhizosphere microbial communities from Kellogg Biological Station, Michigan, USA - KBS Corn C5-2 | ecosystem: Host-associated > Plants > Roots > Rhizosphere > Soil ... | reverse complement strand
ATCCTCCGTATCGTGGAGGAGTGCGGATTGCCGGCAGCAGTCAAGACCTCGGGGTCGACGGGGATGCATGTGGTGCTGCCGCTGCCGCCGCGCACGTCGTACGACACGTCAGTACGGCTGGCGAGCCTGATTGCCGGGATGGTAGTCCGGCTGCGTCCAACGTTGGCGACGGTGGAGCGGTCCCTTCATGGGCGGCCGGCAGGGAGCATCTATGTGGACGCAATGCAGAATGCGCGAGGGAAGAGTGCGGCGAGTGCGTACAGCGTGCGTGCGCGAGCGGGGGCGACGGTATCAGCCCCGGTCGAACCGAGCGAGCTCACCGGGCGGCTGCGCATGAGCGCGTTCACGACGCGCACGATGCCGGCACGAATCGCGCGGGTAGGGGATATCTGGGGACGCGCCATTGCGACGCGACCGACGGCCCGGGCCCTGAGTCGGGCGATGCAGCTGCTGGAGGACGCGCTCGACGCATCGGCGAAGGACGCCGAGGCGCCGCGAGCGCGGAAACGCGGGAGAGCTGGAGGACAGGATGCTGGAGCAGGAGCCGCGCGACGTCGTGGAGGGCGAGCGCACACCACACGCAGGTGAGGCGCTCTATACGCGTCCGATGCCGGGTGGTGGGTACGTACGGGTGGAGCTGGTGGTGAGCGACCGCGGTGAAGTCGCCAACGAGCGGCGACGCGGACGTGTGGTGATCGAGCAGCGCACGCTGGCGCGCGTCGGTGAAGCGATCCCGCTGGTGGTGGAGGAGGTCGAGGGGGACGACGAGAACGAGATCGTGGAGCAGCTGTTCCGGATCGCGAGGGACAACGCCGCCATCGCGCGGCGAGTGCTGCGGCGGCGCGCGGCGATGGCGACGCGAGCGGACTAGCAGACCTGCGAAAGTCGCTCGCCGTGCCGGCGCTTACCCGCCCGCGGCGCGGCGGGGTGGCGGGAGCGGGATCTCGATCTGCGGTTCGCGGTTCGACGCCTGGCCGCCCGCATCAGATGCGGCAAGGGGCTGTTCGACGAAGGCCCCCGCGGGGCGTGCGCCGAGCAGATGGACGGTCTGGTGGTAGAAATGGAGGGTCTGGATCGGCGCGCGGAAGGTATCCGCGCTGGCGCGAGCGATGGCATGAGCCTCCTCGCGCACGCGACGCGGCAGGGCGCGCGCGAGCGGGTGTCGCAGCAGGCGCCGGATCTCCGTTCCGTTGCGCGCCAGGAGCGCGGCGCAGAGGCCATCCAGGTAGTCCAGCATGGTCGCCCCGAGAGTGGACGTTAGAAGCATATTGCGACTAATGTGCCAAAGCCAGAGGCTGGTAAGGCGCGGGCCCTGATCACTCCTCTCCAGACAGGTCAAAGCGCACACTTCGGCTGGCGCGCCGGCGTTTCTTCGGGGCAAACCGGAACAGCTGCGCGGGGCGGCCGCGCCCTTCACTGCGCCAGGCGTCGGTAGGCTCGACGAGGAAGCTGCCCTGCAGAGCGCGGCGGAAGCTGGCCTTGTGCAGGCGGCGGCCCATGAGAAGCTCATAGATGCCCTGCAACTCGCTCAGGGTGAAGGTGGGCGGGAGGAGCTGGAAGGCGATCGGCGACTGATCGAGCCGTTGGCGTACCCTGAGCGCGGCATGGTCCACGATCGCACGGTGCCGAGGCGCGAGGGGCGGCAATTCACCGATGGGAAACCACGCCGCTCCGGAGCCGGCTGTCGGCGTGGCCGTGCCAAGCGGGGAGAGGGCCACGACGCCGATGGACACCGCGGCGCCACCCGGGTGGCGCCGACCGTCGCTCGCCGCGCCGACCTGTTCGACGAGTGTCGGTGCGGTGCCGAGGAGCGCGCGGGCGAGGCGAGCGCCGACCTCCTCGATCCGCTCGCCCTCACGCGGGCCGTCCCACGGCAGCGACCATCGCTCGCGAGCCCCGGTGAGGGCGGGAACGAGCAGGACCGCGAGCGCGTCGTCGCGCGGCGAGAGGGTCACCACGTCCACGGCCACGGTGAGGCGGCGCGCGGTTGGCCTGACAGGAAGAGAGTGACGCTCGCGCATGACGCGCGCGAATTAGTAGCGGAGCGATACCAATGTCAAGGCCGTCGGCCTGTGCACCGCTCCACACTGCCTCGCGCGCCCAGGCGCGTCAAGGCAGTGCAGTCGGCAGTACCTCCCGCTGCAGTCCGGCGCCGTACGGTGCGACTGCCGGGATGGTGATGGGAAGCTGGCCCGTGATCGGAGCCAACCCGAGCAATGCACGCGCAGCAGCGCGCTGCGAGACGGGAAGGCTGCCCCAGGCGATCAGGTAGGCTTCGGTGGACGGCAGTTCGGTGGCGATGTACGGATTGCTGAAGGTGGCGAGCACGACCCGCGAACCGGCCTTCTGAAGCCCGGTGATGAGATCGGCCATGCCGACCGGCGCGGCGAGCGACGCCGTGGACGAGCTGGCGCCGAAGTACGAGGACACGATCACCACATCGGCGCCCTGAGCGGCGCGCAGCGCGTTCTCCACCGACGCAGGGAAGAGCGTCGGCTGCGGGCTGGCGACGTACGTGCCGCCGGTGACCGCGGCGCCAACGCCGGCGGTGGCAGCACCATAGACCGACTCGGGGGACAGCGTGAGTGCGCGCAGGCCCGGGAAGACACGTGTCAGCTCGCCATTGAACGTGGAGCCGGCGCCGAGGTCCGTGCGTGGCGCGATGGTGAGGCTGACGATGCGCGCTGTCTTCGGCAGCTTGCCCAGCGGCACGATGCCGAGCGAGTCCTTCACGAGTGTGATGGCGCGCTCCGCCGCGCTCCGCGCCACGGCAACGTTCGCGCTGTCGCCGACGATGTTGCGCAGGGCCTGGAGATCGACGAGGCGGTCCCGATCGAGCCCCATACGATGCTTGGCGGCGAGCAGGCGGCGCACCGACGCGTCGATGCGCGACTCGGGAAAGCGACCCGTGCGCACACCGTCCACCACCGCGTCAATCGCGCCGACGTTATCGGTGGGCATGAGCAGGACGTCGGCACCGGCGAGCACGGCACGCTGGCTGACTTCGGCCATCGTCATGCCGCCGAGCACGCCATTCATGTCGAGGGCATCGGTGACGACGATGCCGCGGAAGCCCAGGTCCCCGCGCAGCAGGTCGGTCATGATGCGCGGATTGAGCGTGGCGGCGGTGTTGGTGGTGTCGAGGGCGGGGATATAGCCGTGAAAGGTCATCACGCCGCTCACGCCCGCCTTGATGGCGGCGCGGAAGGGCGGAAGCTCGACGGTATCCAACTCGGCCCGCGATGCATTGACGCGCGCGAGCTCGAGATGCGAGTTCTGCTCGGTGTCGCCGTGGCCGGGGAAGTGCTTCGCCGTGGCGAGCATTCCGTTGTCCTCGATGCCGCGCACGAAGGCGGCGGAGAGCCTGGAGACGAGGCGGGAATTCTCGCCGAAGGAGCGGATGGAGATGACGGGATTCTTCGGGTTGTTGTTGACATCCACCACCGGGGCGAAGGCCATGTGGATGCCGAGTGCGCGTCCCTCGCGCGCGGTGACGCGACCCATGGCGTAGGCGAGCGCGGAGTCGCGCGTGGCGCCGATGCCCATCTCATACGGGAAGGCGGTGGCGCCGCCGAGGTCGATGCCATTGGGGAGGAAGTAACCGCCGCGGGCGCGAAAGGCGGCGCCCGTCTCGAGATCGGCGCCCACGAGGAGGGGAATGCGGCTGACTCGCTGGAGCGCATTCAGCTTGGACGCGATCTCGGTGGGCGAACCAACGGAGACGATGATGCCGCCCAGATGCTGATCACGTACGAGGCCGGCGATGCGCTCATAGGCAGGGTCATCGCTGGCGGTGTAGTCGCCGAGCACCCAAGGCCAGACCATCTGGGCCGCCTTGTCGCGCAGGGAAAGCGTCGCGAGCACGGAGTCGGCCCACGCCTGGTCGGCGGCGGAGCCGACGGCCGGCGGTGCGGAGGCATTGCCACGCGCCGTGGCGCAGGCGCCGAGCATGCCGAGCGCGACGAGCGATGCGACGCCGGCGGTGAGGGCGCGGTACGAGTGGGAGCGCAGGGTGGTCACCATGAGATGGTGCCCTGCTTCGTGGTGTCCACCTCCTCCTCGCCGCCCTTCTTGAACAGGAACGCTTCCATGTTCTTGGTGAGGAAGCTGCGCGCCTGCGGATCCATCACGTTGAGCCCGTAGTGGTTGATGAGCATGGTCTGCTGGCGGAGCCATTGGCCCCAGCAATCCTGGCAGATTTCATCGACGACCCGGGCGCCGATGGCGCCGGGAAAGGGGGGACGCTCGAAGCCGGCGCGCGTCTGGCCGCAGCGCGCGCAGGTGACGGTAGCGGGCATGGGGATCCTCGTTGGACGAATGGATTCTGGGTTGGAATCTACACTCTTCAACGGGTGCGAGTCGGACCCGCGCCGGCTTCGCCGGCGCTCGTCGGACCCGCTCGCCAGCGCTTCGCGCTGGCTGCTCGTCGGACCCATTCGCGGCGCTACGCGCCGCTCTTCGTCGGACCTAAACTGCGAAAAGGCACGCCGAACTGGGTTCGGCGTGCCTTTTCGGTCCGACGGGCAGGTCGCCGGAGGCGACCCAGCGGGTCAGACGGTCAGACCGGTCGCCTCCACCGCCATGTCGTCCTTTCGCTTCGCGGCCGAGCCGTAGTTGCGTGCGTACTCGATCCTGGCGAGTCCGAAGAGCTTGAGGGCGCGAATGTAGACCCAGCCGATGTCGAACTCGAACCAGCGCGCCTTGAACTTGGCGCTCTTGGGATCGGCGTGGTGATTGTTGTGCAGCTCCTCGCCGCCGAGCCAGATCGCGATGGGGGAGATGTTCCGGCTCTCGTCCTTCACCTGAAAGTTGCGATACCCGAGCGCGTGACCGATGCCGTTGATGACGCCGGCGGCCCAGAGCGGGATCCAGATCATCTGCACGCCCCACACGAGCGGCCCGACGAAGAAGCCGAAGAGCCAGATGTCGATGCCGAGCATCAGCAGGATGCCGACCCAGTTGAGCGGGGTGAGCAGGTGCCGCTCGAGCCAGTCGGCGGGCGTGCCCTTGCCGTACTTCTCGAGCATGCCTGGCTGGCGGACGGCCTTGCGGTAGTAGAACGCGCCCTTGAGCAGGATCTCGCGCAGTCCCTCGATCACCGGGCTATGCGGGTCGCCTTCGCGATCGGCGAACGCGTGGTGCTTGCGATGGCAGGCGACCCATTCCTTGGTGACGATGGCCGTGGTGAGCCAGAGCCAGAGGCGCATCGGCGTCGCGGCGATGGCGTGGAGCCGGACGCCGCGATGGGTCTGCGAGCGATGAAGGAAGAGCGTGACGCAGACGTTCGTGATGTGCCCTGCGACGACGATGAAGAGCACGGGCATCCACCACTGGCTTGCCCAGGCACCAAAATGAAGCATTGCGAACCCTCACTGACGTGTGACGTGCGTTCGGTCGCGACGAGCGTCCGTCGCGACCGAACCCCGAATCTAACCGATGGCCGGATGAGCGACCATGCGGGTGTTTCCCGACAGGACAGATCCCGACACTCGCTGCGCGAGTGCGGGATGACATCAATCACGGCGTAGCGCGGCCGCCGATTTCGCCGCTCAGGCCGCCCGTCGTCGCCGATCCGTTCGCTGAGGCCGCAGGCGGTGTGCCCCAGATGTCGTTCGTCGCATTCCAGTCGGGCACGACGCCCTCGGGCCAGAGCCGCACGCCCACCACCGGCGCCTTGACCGCGATCACCGCCTCATGGCGATCACCCTTCGACCAGATCTCCACCGGAAGCTCCACATCCTGCGTGGACGCGTCGGCAAAGCGAAGACGCAGGTGCACGGGGAAGGGCACGGCGCTGTTCCGGCGCAGCGTGACGACGGCGTAGTTCTGTCCTTCCTGCTGGCGCATCATGACGTTGTCGATGCCGATGTCGAGACGCCCGGTGCCGTAGAAGAACGCCGTCCAGTACCAGCCGAGATCCATTCCGGAGACGTTTTCGACGGTGCGGAAGAAGTCGGCTGGCGACGGGTGCTTGTACGACCAGCGGCGGACGTACTCGCGGAAGGCGCGATCGAACGTTTCCTTGCCGACGACGTTATTGCGCAGCGCGAGGAGCACCGCGCCGGGTTTGCGGTAGCCGATGGCGCCGAGTGCGCGCGCGTCGATGCGATCGGGGGGCGTCATGAGCGGCGTGTCGATGCCGGCGTCAACGGTCGCCTTCCAGTTCGCGACGTAGCTCGGCCAGGTGTTGGTGCCGGGATAGCGGCGGTCGAGCGCGAAGGCGTCGATGTAGGTGTTGAAGCCTTCGTCCATCCACGCGTAGCGACGCTCGTTGGAGCCGACGACCATGGGGAACCACTCGTGGCCGTGCTCATGGTTGATGGTGCCGAAGATGGACTTCGGATCGCCGGCCTCGTTGCCGTAGTGCACCATGACGAACATCGGATACTCCATGCCCCCCACCGGACCGGCGACCGACGTGGCCTGCGGATACGGGTAGTTCGCGAACAGCTCGGAGAAGTTGCGGATGGTCCACGCCGTCTGCTCGGCGGCCTGCTCCCAAGCGGCGCCAGCCTTCGCCTGCTGGTAGTACGCCTGTGCGAGCACACCATCGGCGTTGACGGCGTCCCAGCGGAAGTCCGGCGCGCCGGCCCACGCGACGTCACGCACGTTTTCCGCGTGGAAGCGCCACGTCTTCGTGCCCGGAGTCGGCGTGGCGACGGCTTCGGCACGGGTGATCACGGCGATCACGCTGTCCGACTTCGCGGCGCGAGCGAGACGTTCGCGCTCGGCAGCGCTCAACACCTCGGTTGGATTCTGGAGCACGCCGCTGGCGGCGATGGTGTAGCCGGCGGGTGCCGTGATGCTGACGTCGAAGTCGCCGTACTCGAGGTAGAACTCACCCTGCCCGAAGTAGGGATCGGTGTTCCAGCCGCGGATGTCGTCGTAGACGGCCATGCGCGGATACCACTGCGCGATCTCGTAGAGCGTGCCGTCGCGGCCCATGCGATCGGAGCCATGTTCGGGGACTCGGAAGGCGAAGCTCATCGAGATGGTTGCCTTGCCACCCGCGGGGACGATGGGCTGGTCGAGATCGATGCGGCCCATGGTGTCATCCACGCGCACGGTGGCACTGCGACCGTTCACCTGCACGCCGCTCAGCTCGAAGCCGCCCTGGAAGCCGCGCACGCCCCAACGCGAGTCGGCGGGGAAGAGCGCCGAGCCCTTGCTGCCAGGCTTGTACAGGTTCTGGTCAAGCTGCAGCCAGACGAAGCGCAGGGTGTCGGGGGAGTTGTTGGTGTAGCGGATGGTGACCGAGCCGCTCACGCGCTGCGCGGTGGTATCGAGTGACGCGGTGATGGTGTAGTCGGCGCGCTGCTGCCAGTACTGCGGTCCCGGCATCCCACTCGCCGCGCGATAGGCGTTGGGGCCGGGCCAGTCCATGCGATCGATGCGCGCGAGCGGGTCGTCGGCGGTCGTGCGGCCGGAGAGTGAGGCGAACTCGGCTTCGTTGAGCGTCACGCGTGACGTACGCGGCTGCCCCAGGCTCGAGGTGTCGACAACGACGATCGCTCCCGAGGTATCGATGCGCACAGGGGTGAGCACCTGGGCGTGCTGAGGAGCACAGGCAAGAGCGCGGGCGAGGAGGAGGGCCGAGTATCGGTTCACGAGCGGCGTCCGGGTGAGGAGCGGGAATGACGTCAGGCCGGCACGCGCGACGCGGCCGGTGGCGGGAACGAGGAACCTGACACGACCGCAACGTAAGTGCCGTCGTGCGCGAGCGACGCATCGGCCCTTGCTACCGAGCCTGTGGAGTCGTACCGTCTTCAGTTCATGTCCCCGCGCACGTACGACACTTCGCCGCGGGACGGGGCGCAGCTTGCTCCGCCACCGTCAACGCCTGCCCCGCTCAACAGGCGTCACGCGTCTGCTGCGGGTACGCGACGGCTCCTCGGGCGCACGGGTGCCGATGCGGGGTTTCGTCGTCAACTGCCGCGCGACCTCTCCGTGAGCGCGCTCGGCATCGGCACCTACCTGGGCGATTGCACCGACGAGGAGGACGCGGCGTATGTCGCTGCGATCCGCACCGCGATCACCGCCGGTGTGAACGTGGTCGACACGGCGATCAATTACCGCTGCCAGCGCTCCGAGCGTGCGGCAGGGCGGGCGATCGCCGACGTGATCGAGGGCGGGGATGCGGCGCGCGACGAGCTCGTGCTGTGCACGAAGGGGGGGTACGTGTCCTTCGATGGCGCGCCGCCGGGATCGCGCCAAGCGTACGAGGCGTGGCTGGAGCGCGAGCTGTTCACGCCAGGGGTGGTTGCGCGTGAGGAGCTCGTGCGCGGTGGACACTGCATCGCGCCGAAGTTCCTCGCCCGACAGCTCGCTCGCAGCCGGGCGAACCTTGGCGTGGACGCGATCGATCTCTACTACGTGCACAATCCGGAAGAGCAGCTGCTCGCGGTGGACCGGGCGACGTTCGCGAGGCGACTGCGCGCGGCGTTCGTGCTGCTCGAGGAGCGCTCGACGGCGGGAGAGATCGCGGGCTATGGATGCGCGACGTGGGCGGGGCTGCGCGTGCCGCCAGACCATCGCCAGCACCTCTCGCTCGCGGCGCTGGTGGCGCTGGCGAGAGAGGTGGGCGGAACGACCCACCACTTCCGCGCCGTGCAGCTGCCGGTGAGCCTCGCGATGCCGGAGGCGGCGCGACTGCCGACGCAGTCGCTCGGCCGACACCTGGTGCCGCTGCTCGAGGCTGCCGACGCGCTCGGCGTGGCGGTGGTGGCGAGCGCGCCGCTGATGCAGGGACGACTCACCGACGGGTTGCCGGCGGAGATGCGCGAGCTGCTGCCACACTGCAGCACGGACGCGCAGCGCGCGCTGCGATTCGCGGCCTCGCTCCCCGCTGTCCGCACCGTGCTCGCCGGCATGCGCCGGCGGGAGCACGTGCTGGAGAACATCGGTGCATGGCGGTGCTGATGCGCTGACGTTGCGCCGTCAGCGTTCGATGGCGAGTGGCTGGATGCCGCCGTCGGCGCGATTCACGACCACGATGCGGTGCGCGTTCGTGTCAGCCACGTAGACGAAGCGGTCGTCGAGCGCGAGCCCTTCCGGCTCGTGCAGCCCGCGCACCCACGTCGTGACGGCACGCGACGACGGATCGACCCAGCGTAGCGAATCGTTGTAGGAATCGCACACGAGGAGCCGGCCGTCCTCCGCTGCGGCGATACCCTGCGGGTGCTGGAGACGAGCGTCATCGCCCACGCCATCGACGTCGCCGAAGTCGAACAGGCCGGTACCGACGACGGTGCGCACGCCACCAGCGGGATCGAGATCGGCGAGGCGAATGGCGCTCGACTCGGAGTCGGCGAAGGCGATCGTGTCGCCGGCGACGCAGATGCCCATCGGCTGCGCGAGTGCCGCCTCGCTGTGCGGACCATCGTGGAGCGCCTCGGCGCCGGTGCCACTCGACGGTGCAGCGGCTCCAGTGTCGAGGTGGATGGTCCAGAGGCGATGGATCCCCGCCATGGCGACGTGGACCTGGTCATCGGCGATGCAGAGATCCCATGGCGAACTGAGCGCACCCGCGTCAAGATCGCGCTGGGTGCGGAGTTGCCTGCCGGTGCCGGCGATCGTGCGTGTCGCGCCGGTGACGACCGAGATCTCGCGCACCGAGTGATTGCCTGCGTCAGCCACGTAGAGCGCATCACCGCGGAAGTCGAGTCCCTGAGGATGGCGAAAGCGCGGCGCATCACCATCGCGATAGCCAGCAGTTCCGTCACCGATCACGCGCTCGATGCGCAGGTGGAGGCCGCTGTCGTCGAGGGTCCCGACGAGCACGCGGTGGTGGCCGCTGTCGGCGATGGCGAGACGTCGCCCGTCGAGCGCGACCTTGCCCGGAAAGGCGAGCTCACCGGGCGCGATGGTGGGCGGGTCGGGCTCGAGGCGCAGCTCTCCCTCGACGAGCGTGCCCGCTGAGCGCGCCTCGGCGAGCGTGCGGTCAATGAACGGGACGAGCGCTTCGGCGGTGAACTCGCCGGCGTGCATGCCGATCACGCGGCCCGCGGGATCGATGGCGACGAGCGTGGGCCACGCGCGGACGGCGTACGCGCGCCAGACGCGGAACTGGCGGTCGTTGAGCGTCGGATGAATGGCGTCGAGACGGATGGACGCGTCCAGGATGCGTGGTGTCTCTCGCTCGGTGATGTACTTGCCACTGTGCACGCCGATGACGGCGAGCGACTCCGGGTATCGAGCTTCCAGCTCCCGCAACTGCGGGAGTACGTGGATGCAGTTGATTCAGCCGTAGGTCCAGAAGTCGAGCAGCAGGACGCGGCCGCGGAAGTCGGCGAGGGAGAGACGCCTGCCGCCGGCGTGGATCCAGTCGAGGGTGTCGGGAAAGTCGGGAGCGCGAACGGCGGGGGAGTCCATGGTGCGCAAGGTGGAAGAACCGGACCCAACGACAAAGGGACGGTGGGCGCCGTCCCTTTGTCGTTGCAAGAGCGTGGCCCGCCGAGGCCCTCAGGAAGCCCGTCGTTTCCTGGCGCTCTTCGCGCGGGTCGCCTTGCGCGCCGACGTCTTGCGCGATGAGCGCTTGCGCGGCGTAGTGGACTCGAGGCTCTCCTGCAATCGCGCGACGAGGTCGATGACCTTGGTCTTCTCCGGCTTCTCCACCGTCTCGTCGGGGAGCTTCTTCCCCTTGAGCTTGGCCTTGAGGAGGGCGTGAAGCTTCTCCTCGTACTCGTCCTTGTACTTGGACGGGTCGAAGGGCTCGGCGAGGTTCCCGATCAGCTGCTCGGCCATCGCCAGCTCCTGCGGGCGCACGTGCTGCGCTTCGGCGTCGGGGAAGTTGATGCTCTCCGGCTCGACGAGCTCGTGCTCGAAACGCATGATCTCGAGAACGAGCGCGTCGTCCTGCGGGCGCACCGCGACGAGGTGCTCCTTCTGACGCAGGGTGAGTTTGCCGATGCCGACCATCTCCGTGTTGGCGAGCGCCTCGCGCAGTAGCGCGTAGGCTTTTTCGCCGCCCTTCTGCGGCACGAGGTAGTACGGCGTATCGAAGTAGCGCGAGTCGATCTCGTCGGCCTTCACGAAATCGGTCATCTCCACGGCCTTGCTCGACGGCGTGCGCACGCGAGCGAAGTCCTCGGGGGTGACGACGAC
>Ga0068855_100010613_pt1 | contig 11104 bp, 12 predicted proteins | sample KBSCornC52_FD_66592 | JGI IMG/M metagenome (GOLD analysis project Ga0068855, IMG submission 66592) | Corn rhizosphere microbial communities from Kellogg Biological Station, Michigan, USA - KBS Corn C5-2 | ecosystem: Host-associated > Plants > Roots > Rhizosphere > Soil ... | reverse complement strand
CTGGTGGACGCGGTGGCGCGGCAGACAGTGCGTCGCACGCGCCGCGCACGCCGGGCTGGTACACGGCAACGTTCCGCGGCGGCTACACCGAGTCGATCATGATCGCTGACGTCGCGACGGGCGCCGCGCGCGAGCTCTGGCACAATCAGCCGAACGATCGCGAGTTCGCGAGCGTCAGCAATCTCCAATGGGGCGGCGACAACCTGGTCTTCCCGCTCACACCGCCGAACGACGAGTACGAGCGCTATTTCTCCATCAGCGTCTCGCATCCCCAGCAAAAACCGGTGATGCTCACGACCACCAATGGTCTGATCGAGGACGCGACGTCCGAGGCGCTGTCGAGCGACGGCCGCACGCTGTACTACTGCACGAACGCGAACGACATCGAGAAGCGGCACATCTGGGCCGTCCCCACGGGCGGCGGCACACCGGTGCAGGTGTCCACGGACGACGGCGTCGAGACCTACCCGCAGCCGCTGGGCTCGGGCAAGCAGCTCGCGGTGCTCTACTTCGGACCCGCCACACCCGCGAGCATCGGCATCGTGCCGGCGGCGGGCGGCAGCACGCGCATCGTCTTCCCGACCCTCAACAAGGAATTTCCGCAGAGCGCGCACGTGACGCCCGAGATCGTGATCACCAAGGCCGCCGACGGCATGGAGATCCACAACCAGCTCTTTCTGCCCAGGGATCTGAAGCCGGGCGAGAAGCGCCCCGCGATCATCTTCGTGCACGGCGGGCCCGTGCGGCAGATGCTGCCCGCGTACCACTACATGCAGTTCTACCATTGGGCGTACGCGTTCAATCAGTGGCTGCAGTCGCAGGGCTACATCGTGATGTCGATCAACTACCGCGGCGGCGTGGGCTACGGCCGATCCTTCCGCCAGGCGCGCAACACGAACCAGCGCGGCAACGCCGAGTATCAGGACGTGCTCGCCGGCGCCAGGTACCTCCAGGGCCGCGCCGACGTGGACTCCACGCGCATCGGCATCTGGGGCCTCTCGTACGGCGGCCTGCTCACCTCCGAGGCGCTCGCACGCAACTCGGACATCTTCGTCGCCGGCGCCGATCTCGCGGGCGTACACCTCTACACGCCAACGCTCGACACGACGGCCGTCGCGTTCGAGTCGTCCGCCGCGGCGCACATCGACACGTGGCGCTCGCCCGTGTTTCTGGTGCAGGGCGACGACGATCGGAACGTCGACTTCTCTCAGATGATTGGTCTCGTGGATCTTCTCAGGCCACGCAACGTGTACTACGAGCTCACCGTGATCCCCGACGACGTGCACGAGTCGCTCGTCCACAGCCGCTGGGTGGACATCTTCACGCGCGAAGGCGCCTTCCTGCATCGGTTCGTGTGGGACAAGGAGCCGGCGCCAGTGGTGAACGCGACGGGCCGCTGATGGCGGGTCGCGCGGGAGTGAGCGCGGGTCTGTTGTTGTACAGGCGCTCGCGCGGAACGCTCGAAGTGTTTCTGGCGCATCCCGGCGGACCGTTCTGGTCGCGCCGGGATGCGGGCGCCTGGACGATCCCGAAAGGCGCCGTGAACGATGGCGAGTCGCTCATGGACGCGGCGTGCCGAGAGTTCACCGAAGAGACAGGTGTCACGCCGAGCGGTCCGTACCTGGCTCTCGGCAGCATCCGGCAGCGTTCGGGCAAGACAGTGCACGCGTGGGCCTGGCAGGGCGACGCCGATCCGGACAGCATCGTGAGCAACACGACGACGTCGGAATGGCCGCGCGGATCGGGACGGCGGTTGACCTATCCCGAGGTCGATCGGTGCGCCTGGTTCGAGCCCGACGCGGCGCGCGGGAAACTCAATCCCGCGCAGTCGGCGTTCGTCGAACGACTGGAAAGTGCGCTAGCTGACTCGCGCTGAGTCAGCGCGTCAGCGCGGCTCGAGCTTCAGCGACGCGCTATTGAGGCAGTAGCGGAGCCCGGTCGGTTTGGGCCCGTCCTCGAAGAGGTGTCCCAGATGGCAGCCGCACCTGGCGCAGTGCACTTCCACACGGCGCATCCCGTGGCTCGTGTCGACGTCCTTGGCGACGCGGCTTTCGTCCAGCGGCGCGAAGAAGCTCGGCCAACCGGTGCCTGAATCGAACTTGGTGTCCGAGGAAAAGAGCGGCTCACCACAGCAGACACATCTGTAGGTGCCCGGCGTCTTCGTGTCCCAGTAGACGCCTGTGAACGCGCGCTCGGTGCCCTTGCGACGCGTGATGTTGAACTGCTCGGGCGTGAGCTCCTTCGCCCAATCCGCGTCCGTCTTTCCGCCGTCGCTGCTCAAGGTCAGAATTCGCGCTTTTTCATCTGCGAAAACAGCTCGGCGGCTTCGACGTCTGCTTCGGTCTCGGGCGGACGCGTCGCGTCGAGCGTGGCGTCGTAGGTCTTTCGCTGAGGATTCTTGGGTCGCATCGCCTTCGCGGCGTTCTTGCGAACGAGTGCGGCGATCTGCTTGTCGTCCATGTCCGATGCTCGCTGGCGGCTGGTGGGAGTGCCAGGGTACGGATGAAAGTTACCAGGCGCACGCATGGCGGCAAGCACGGCGTCGGAGCAGGGTGTCGAGGCAAAGCGCGCCGCAGCCTTCCGAAAGCTTGCGCCCGGTGGCATTGTTTGTAGCCGATTCACATGACGACTTCTCCAGCGAATTCTCAACCGATTCCGGGCCCGCTCTCCGAGGCCCACGGGTCGGCGCGGCCCGGCCAATCGCCGGCGAGCCAATTTCTGGATCGGGGCTTTCGACTGGAGCAGGCGGGAACGGCGACGCGCGCTGCCGAAGCGTATCGCCACGCGCTGACGCTCGATCCGACGCCCGCGGAAGCCGCGGAAGGCCACCTGCGCCTCTCGCGCGCGCTGCGCTCCCTCGCCCAGTGGGACGAGGCGATCGAAGAAGCGCGCGAAGCCGAGCGTCGCGGCCGGCAAATCGGAGACGAAGACCTGGCCGCAGAAGCGCTCAACGCCGAAGCGGGCGTCCATCTCATGCGCGGCGACTACGACGTTGCGGAAAGTCTGGCCCGCTGCGCCCTCATCGATGCGCAGTCAGCGCGGGTGCGCGGCATCACGCTCCAGAATCTTGGCTACACCGCCGCCGCCCGAAAGGAATACGGGCGCGCCAAGGATTACTTCGCGGATTCACTCCGATCGTTCCGCGAGTCGGGGTACGAGCTGGGGATCGCCGTCGCGCTGAACAACGCGGCCGCGATGGCGCGGGACATGGGCGATGCGCGGCTGGGGCTCGAGTTGAGCCGGGAATCGGCGACGATCTGCCGCCGGCTCAACGCGCTGAACGTGCTCCTGGCGGCGGTTCAGAATCAGGCGCGCGCGCTCGTGCAGCTGGGCAGCTTCGACGAGGCCGAGGGGCTGCTCACGGAGGCGCTCGGCCACTTCACGAGCGCCAAGAACATCATCGAGCAGGCGGCCTGCCTCGAGAGTCTTGGGGATCTGAGCGCGGCGCGGCGCGGTGACACGCAGACAGCGCTGCGCTGCTACCAGCGCGCGCTCGATCTTGCGGCGACAGCCCAGGATCGGGCGCTCAGCGAACGACTGCAGGAACGAGTGAACAGCTTGCGATCAGGCGACAGCGCCTGATCAAAGGGGACGGGGGAGTTTGATCGGAACGATCAAACTCCCCCGTCCCCTTTGATTTTACGGCTGGCGCGTCATCGTCTGCGTGCCGCCACCATCAACCGGCGCGCAATACGGATTCCCAAGTTCGTCGTACGCTACGACGTACCCGCCACGGCAGGTAAGGTCGTTCGAGCGCTGCACGGAGTTGGTCGTGCGCGCCTGCGCGGGCGCCGTCGGCGAATCCGCGCATGCCGCCATCGCTGCGGCGGCCGCCGCCAGTACGAGAATCTTTTTCATCATCGTCACGCCTCCAAACGTCATCCCTGCCACTTCACGGCTTCCTGTCCGCACGCCACATTGGCACGGACCACCGGAGTTGTCCATAACGGGACGACTGCCGTGAGTGCTCCAGGTCACTGGCCCAGTCTGCCTGCGACTACTGATACGCGGGCGCCTAAAGCACGTTCCGTGCTAGATACAGGCTCGTCTTTCCCGTAGACCCGGGACCGCTTGGGGATGTATTCTTATGGGCTCGCAGCGAGTCCTGGAATCCAGCGACATGGCGAAACCAGCAAGAAAATCGAAGGCGGGCAGAGCGCCGCGAGGACGGGTCCGGCAATCCGATTACTTCACGCAGCCCGGAAAGCGCGGATCCATCGTCGTGTTGCGCAAGCCGATCGGCAACCGCGCGACGGCGAAGATCTGCGGGATGATGCCCTCCCGCATACACGCCAAGATGCTGATCGATCAGCTCGAGCGCGCCGAATCTGTCGTGAAGGATCTGTTTCTCGAGGCGACGGACGACGGCATCGAGGCGCTGGAAGCTGTACTCGCCGCCTGCTGCAACGAGGTGCTGGCGCGCGGCCCCAGGACGCGGTCAACCGGACCCATGCGACGTGAGTCACAGGCGGGCCCGCAGTCGGGGGAACCGTCGGAAACTCCGGCCGCGACCGAGGAACCCGCGACCGAGCCGGACACCCAGCTCTAGCGCCGCGGCCTGGCCCCGCCGCCCGGACGCTTTGGCGGCGAGAAGCCGGCGAAGTGTCCCGTGTGATGCCAGGTGGACGTCTGGGACATGTCCTGCTCGCCCGCCGCCTCCGTTTCACTCAAGCGGCGCACGTCGATGCTCACCACGCCCTTGTCGTCGATCGGATTGTAGATGTTCACGAACCGCTGACCGAACACAATCTCGTGGGGCTTGTACGACGACCGCGCGTGCACCGTCTGTGAGAACGTCTCGTCCGTGCCGGTGAGCAGAATCAGGAACTCGGCCTCCTGCTCCACCAGGTCCTGCCAGGAGAGCCCCCACAGGGGACTCTTCTCGTCGATCGGGTGCACGATGGTCCAGCTCATGGGAAAGAAGACCACGCGTGTACGCTCGAGCGCGAGCTGGTCGTAGCGCCGCGCGCTGCCCGTGACGCGGCTGAACTGCAGCTTCATCTCCAGCTCGATGAGCTGGTTGCTGCGCGCGTTGGCGATGCGGAACATGAACGCCGTGACGCCGCGATACGGCGCGACGACGGCGCGCTCGCTGAACATGATGGCCGCGGTGGGCCGCGAGAAGCGCGCGAAGAGCAACCCCGTGCCGAGCGCGAAGCCAAGCAGTCCCGCCAGCGACTCGATGCTGACGATGACGTTCGCGGCGAGGCCGATCGGCTGGATGTTGCCGTAGCCGATGGTCGCGAGCGTCTCGACGCTGAAAAAGAAGGCGCGCGCGAAACCGCCGCCGATCTGCTCGGGCGCGACACCGGTGAGCGCGCCGGGTCCGCACAGCAGATACGCCACGGCGAAGAAGGCATTTGCCGCGACGTACGCGAGCGCGACGATGCCGAAGAAGCTCGGCCACGAGATGGTCAGGAACCAGTGATACAGACTGAGCGACCGAAAGAACGGCAGCCCCATGCGGCGCGGATTGAAGGTGCCGTCACGATTGAGCAGCCGTTTCTCGTTGACGCCGCCAATGACGCTGCCGAAGCCGAGGTCATTCGGCTCTTCGGACTTGATCGGGCCCGAGGGCGCGTGCAGGTCAACCATGCGAGGGCGGCGCGGCGCCAAAGATGAACCCGCGCCGTTCGCGGCCGAGCGACGCAACGACCGCGGCCAGGATGAACACTGTGACGGCAGTCATGGCCATGGCTTGCGCGTAGGTCATGTGCTGCGCGAATGCCGCCTCGACGTACGCCACGGAGCTCGCGATGAGCACCCCGCACTGGTAGGCGAAGCCGGGGAGAAACCCGCGCACCGAGTCGGGCGACAGCTCCGTGATGTGCACCGGGATCACGCCCCATGCGCCCTGCACCATGAACTGCATCACGAACGCTCCGACCACCAGCAGCGGGATGCTCGGCGCGAAGGCCCAGAGCGGAATCGTCACCACCGCGAGCACAAGCGCGATCACGATGGACCGTCGCCGGCCAATGCGATCGGAAAAATGCCCAAAGAGCACGCCGCCGATGATCGCGCCCACGTTCGCGACGGCCGTGATCGCCGCGCGCGACCGCGGATCCAGTCCCCAGTCGCGCTGCAGGAACGTGGGATACATGTCCTGCGTGCCGTGCGACACGAGGTTCATGAGCGCCATGAGCGCCGTGAGATACAGGAACAGCTTCCAGTGGGACAGGATGCCGTCAAAGAGCGATCCCCAGTCGCGGTGCCGCGTGCGCTCCCAGACCTCCGATTCGGTCACGTTCGAGCGGACGTACAGCGCGAGGAGCGCGGGCAGGCCGCCAATGAAGAAGAGCGGACGCCAGCCCCAGTGCGGAAACACGAAGAAGTAGCAGACAGCGGCCAGCAGATACCCCGCGGCGTAGCCCTCCTGGAGAATGCCCGAGAGCATGCCGCGGCGTTCGACCGGAGCCTTCTCCATCGCGAGCGATGCTCCCACGCCCCACTCGCCGCCCATGCCAATGCCGAACAGCGCGCGCAGCACGAGAAACACGGCGAAGCTGTGCGTGAGACCCGTGAGCACCTCGATCACGGAGTAGAACACCAGGTCGATCATGAGCGGCTTGGTGCGCCCGTACCGATCGGCCATGAGTCCAAAGATCAGCGCGCCGACGGGCCGGAAGGCGAGCGTCAGCGTGAGCGAGAGCGCAAGTTCCTTGTCGCTCTTGCCGAACTCCTTCGCGATCGACGTGAGCGTCATCACGACGAGGAAGAAGTCGAACGCGTCGAGCGTCCAACCGAGAAAACTGGCCGTGACGGCGGCGCGGTGGCCGCTCACTGGAGATGCTTCAGTCAGTTCGCTCGCCGACATTCCCAGCGACTGTGAGTCCCCTCGTGGCAAGGATGCGCGCGATCACTTCGCCGATCTTGTTGTTGGGCGTGCTCGCGCCCGCTGTGATGCCAATGCGCACCGGCCCCGTGCCGAGCCAGTCGGCGCGCGTCTCCTCGCGATGCTCGATGCCCGCCGGGCGAAAGGTGATCGTGCCTGCATCGACGTCGACCGCGGACGCGGTGGGAATGTGATAGGTCGTCACGTGCGCGGCGCAGAGCGACGCGAGCGAAAGCGTGTTGCTCGAGTTGTAGCCGCCGATCACCACCATCGCGTCGAGCGGTTCGGTCAACAGCTCGCGAACCGCATCCTGCCGCTCCTGCGTCGCGCTGCAGATGGTGTCGAAGCTGCGGAAGTTCGCGGCGCGCGCCTCCGCGCCCCGCGCGCGCTCCACGGCGGCGCCGACCTGCTCGGCGATCGCGAGGGACTCGCGCGCGAGCATCGTCGTCTGGTTCGCCACGCCGATGCGCTCGAGGTGGCGCGCCGCATCGAAGCCGGGCGAACAGGCGAGCGCGAATCGCTCGGCGATCGTTGAGGCCGGAACCCCGCCTTCGATGAAATCGCAGACCACCTGCGCTTCGGCCGTGTTGCGCACGATCAGATAGTGCCCGTTCGGATGCTTGAGCACCTGCGAGGCTGTCGCGCGCGTCTCCTCGTGGTAGTACTTGCCGTGGATCAGCGCGGTAAAGCCGTCGCGGGCGTAGCTCTCGACGCGCTTCCACACGTTCAGCACGGAGCCGCACGTCGTGTCCACCATCACGCAGCCCACGTCGCGCAATGCGGCAAAGTCGTCGATCGTCACGCCGAAGGCAGGCAGGATGACCACATCCTCGGAACGGATGCCGCTGAAGTCGAATCGGGCGCCCGGCGTGGTGGGACGCTCCAGGATCTCGACGCCCATGTCGCGCAGGCGGCCGTTCACGTGCGGGTTGTGGATGATCTCGCCCACGAGCACGATACGCTTGTCGGGAAACTTGCGGCGCGCCTGATAGGCGTACTCCACCGCGCGCTCCACGCCGTAGCAGAAGCCGAATTCGCGCGCGAGCCTGATGGTGACGTCGCCGGCCGTGAGGGTGAAATCATTGGCGCGGAGCTGATCGATGATGCGCCCGTCGTAATCGGCCGCGAGCTCGTCCTGGACGGCCGTCTTGAGCCCGAATCCCTTCCGGAAATAGGTGCTGGATTCAGATGGATTCGGCGCGGGCATGGTTGTCAATTTAGCGGCCGGCTCGTAGGATAGCGCGCATGGCCGACGCCGCGGAGCAGGCACGCACGGACGCCGCAGCCGCCGGCCCCGCGGCCTCCGAGTCGGGGGAGCCGCCCGCGGCGGCGACGCTGCGCGAGCCCCTGCTCCGCCCGCCCGCGATTGCAAAGGGCGACACCATCGGCGTGGTCGCGCCCTCGTACTCGCCCAAAGCCAGTTGGCTCGCGCGCGGGGTGCAGGCGCTCCAGCGAGCCGGCTACGGCGTGATCCTGGACCAGGAGATCGGCAATCTTCGGCGCTTCTCGCGCGACGAAGACGAGCGCCGCGCCGAGAACTTCATGGGGATGTGGCTCAATCCGGCGGTCAAGGCGGTGATCGGCGGCACCGGCGGCTATGGCGCCGTGCGCATGCTGCCGCATCTGGAGCCCGACGTCTTCCGCCTCAACCCGAAGGCCTTCGTCGGCTACTCGGACATCACGGCGCTGCATCTGTGGCTCATGCGTCGGTCCTCGCTGCGCGTCTTCCATGGTCCCACGGTCGACGACCTCACGCCCAGCGTGCGCGATCCCACCATGGTATCGCTCCTCGCGGCGCTCACGACGCCGCGGCCAGCAACGCGGATCGGGCGCGACCTGGCGCGCGCCGTCCGGCCGGGCCGGGCGGTGGGCCGGCTCGTGGGCGGAAACCTGTCGCTCGTGCAGCAGACCATTGGCACGGCGTACCAGATCGACGTGGATGGAGCGATCCTCTTCATCGAGGAGACCCGTGATCCCATGTCGGTGGTGGACGAGCGGCTGGTGCACCTGCGCGCCGCGGGTCTGCTCCAGCAGGTGGCCGGCATCGTCTTTGGGCAACTGTCGCTCGACAGGTCCGAGGAAGACGAGTTCGAGAATTTTCTGCTGGACCTGATAGCCGACCTGCGCGTTCCGGTGCTCATGGACTTTCCGGCCGGTCACGAAAATCCTAATTTGACGCTGCCGCTCGGCACCGAGGTTGAGCTGGTGGTCGAGGAGACGACAGGCTGGATCGCCTATCATGAAGACGCACTCGTGAGTGCCCCGGCATGACCTACGACCTCGTGGTGATCGGAGCGGGTCCCGCGGGAGAGAAAGGCGCCGCGCAGGCCGCGTACTTCGGCAAGAAGGTCTGCGTCATCGAGCGTGCGCCAAAGCCGGGCGGCGCCGCCGTGAACACAGGCACCATTCCGTCCAAGACGCTGCGCGAGACGGCGCTCTACTTCTCCGGGCTCCGGCAGCGCGGGCTGTACGGCGTCGACTACACGATCAAGCGCGACATCTCGATCGCCGATTTCATGTTCCGCGAGCGCGCCGTGGTCGAAGCGCAATGGCAGCTCATCGACGACAACCTGCGGCGGCACGGCATCGAGCAGATGCAGGGCGCCGCGCGCTTCGTCTCGCGGGATACAGTCGAGGTGAGCCGCTATGGACAGGAGCCGCAGCACGTGCAGGGCGCGGCATTCCTGATCGCGACAGGGTCACAGCCACAGCAGCCGACGGACGTCACCATCGACGGGACGGTCGTGTTCGACAGCGATTCGCTGCTCACCATGGAGCGGATCCCGTCGTCGATGATCGTCCTGGGTGGTGGCGTGATCGCGTGCGAGTACGCCTGCACCTTCGCGGCGCTCGGCGTCCGCGTCACGATCGTGAACTCCCGCTCGCGGCTGCTCGCGCATCTGGACGCCGAGATCGGTGAAGCGCTGCGGCAACAGATGGCGAGCCGTCTCGGCATCACCGTGTACTCGAACGCCGTGGCGTCGAGCATTGCCGTGGTCGATGGCCGCGCCCACGTGACGATCGGCGCGGAGGCGGGCGCGCTGGCCGCCGACTGCCTCCTGTACAGCGCGGGTCGAATCGGCGCGACGTCGCACCTGGGACTCCGAGAGATCGGCGTCGAGACGAACGCGCGCGGCTTCGTCGCGGTGGACGCGCACTACAGGACCGCGACGCCGGGCGTCTATGCGGCGGGGGACGTGATCGGGTATCCGGCGCTCGCGTCGACGGCCATGGAGCAGGCCCGCGTCGCCATCTGCCACGCCTTCGATCTGCGCTACAAGCAGGAGATCGCGGCGGTGCTGCCGTACGGCGTGTGGACCATTCCCGAGATCGCGACGGTCGGGCCGAGCGAAGAGGAGTTGACGGCGCGCGGCGTGGAGTTCGAGGTGGGCCGCGCGCACTTTCGAGCCAATCCTCGCGGTCTGATCCTCGGCGACGTCGACGGTTTCGTGAAGCTCGTGTTCAGCCCGCACGACAGGCGGCTGCTCGCCGCGTCCATCGTGGGCGAGGGCGGCTGCGAGCTCATTCACATAGCGGCGGCGTGCCTCGGCACCGGCGGCGGCATCGACACGTTCATCCAGAACGTCTACAACTATCCGGCGCTGGCTGACGCGTACAAGTACGCGGCGTACGACGGGCTCCAGGCGCTGGCACGCCGGCATGGCCGGCGCACCGGCCTGCCGAGCGGAGACTACTCGGCGGTCAAGGACTGAGACTCGTGCGCGCGCGGCAGCGCGTCGCTGAGCAGCGCAACGGTGAAGCGCTGCCCCTCGGAGATCCGCTCCACCTCGACCGCGATCGCATCGATCGCGAGCTCGAGTCGCTGCACGTCGGGTGACGCGATCGCGCTGCGCACCGGAGTCGCGCTCATGCGCGAGCCCATCTTCCATAGCATGCGCCCGATCATGGTGATGAGGGTGAGCGCGGCGATCGAGCAGCAGATGACCGTCATCACTTCGGCGAACACTTCGGCGTCCGGATTCATGATCATGCGTGGCCCTACGGATGGGGGCCGATTTCTGTGTCAGCGGCCACTCGCCGCACCGTCCAATACTCCGGCGTGAGGACCGGCGCGAGCGCGTAGGCGACGAGCACCTCGTACGCGCGCTGCCGATCCACGAGCCCGGCAGTGAGAATGCCGACGGCGCCAAGGCCGCGCTTGGTATCGTGCGCGCCGATCAGACGATCCATCGCGTGGCCGAGCTCCATGCCGTTGCGAACGCCGTCAGCGACGATTGGCGGAAGCTGCATCGCGAGCGAGCCGCCGAC
>Ga0068855_100010610_pt1 | contig 11105 bp, 13 predicted proteins | sample KBSCornC52_FD_66592 | JGI IMG/M metagenome (GOLD analysis project Ga0068855, IMG submission 66592) | Corn rhizosphere microbial communities from Kellogg Biological Station, Michigan, USA - KBS Corn C5-2 | ecosystem: Host-associated > Plants > Roots > Rhizosphere > Soil ... | reverse complement strand
CGCCGCCGGCTTGGTGCTTGCGATCACCGGTTGTGCCTCGGTGGTCCCCGACAAGCCGGTGCGGGCGATCGCATATGACTTCGGGCCCGGCCTGATCGCGCCTGCCGCAGCCTCAGCTGCAACTGCAGCGCCTGCCTCGACGACCATCGTGTTGGCCGACATCGAAACATCGAGCGCGTTCGATGGCTCCGCGTTGCTGTATCGGCTGGGATATGCCGACGCGAATCAGCTGCGGCCCTATGCGAGTGCGCGCTGGAGCGCGGCGCCCACCCAACTGATCCGCCAGCGCTTGCGCGAACAATTGGGACAGAGCCGTCCGGTGCTGGATCTCAGCGAGAGCGCCGCGCTGGCACGCAGTGGGGGTGTGATGCCGCGAGTGCTGCGCATCGAACTGGAAGAATTCTCGCAACTGTTCGATTCGCCATCCCAAAGCTGGGGCCTGCTGAGGCTGCGCGCCAGCTTGTTCGACAACGACGCGGCCGGCGAGAAGCTGATCGGACAGCGCAATATCGTCAAGCGCGAGCCCGCGGCCAGCGCCGATGCCTCCGGCGGGGTGCGCGCCTTGGCGGCTGCCACTGATGCCGCTGCCGCCGAAATCAGCCAGTGGCTGCAACAGACGCCGTGACGGCGGGCTGACATGCCCAACCAGGCGATCCAGGCGCAACTGCAGGCCCGTGGGCTCGAGGTGCTGGGGCCTTGCGAGCGCCTGTCCCAACATGCCGAGCTGTTGCAGGTGTCGCCCTTGCTGCGCGATTTCAGCGTCGACGAAGCCGACCTGCTGGGTGAATGCATGCTGGTCGTGCGCGCGCAACCTGGGCAGCTGCTGATCGAGGAAAGCGAGATCAGCGACTGGATGATGATGTTGTTGCGCGGCACGGTCGATGTCGGCAAGCGCAAGGCCGGGGCCGAGGGCGGCTTGCAGCAGGCGGGCGACATCACGCGGCTTGCGGTCCTGAGGGCGGGCGCGGTGCTCGGCGAGATGTCGATGCTGGACGGCGAGCCGCGCTACGCCAGCTGCTGGGCGTTGAGCGAAGTCGACGCGGCGGTGCTGACACGCGCAGCCGTGAGCCGGCTGATCGGCGCCCATCCGTCAATCGGCGCGAAATTGCTGGTGAAACTCACGCAACTGCTGGCTCAACGATTGCGCAACACCAGCAACCAGCTGGTCAAGGAATTGCGCAAGTCGGCACCGGGTTAGCGCGCCGCGTCCTTGGTCGACTCAAGGTCCATGCGGGCGATTTCCTCGGGCGTCGCCGGCGTGCGGCGGCCGAACATGCCGTAGCCTTCCATTTGCAGCACCTTCTCGTCGTTCTGGTTGAACATCTCCCAGGTCGCGCGCACCATGCCGATGTCGCGGCGTTTGCGCATGGGTCGCGATTCCGTGATCTTGTATTGCAGGCGCAAGGTATCGCCAGGGTATACCGGCTTCAACCAACGCAGCGCTTCCAGCCCCGGAGAGCCCATGCTCGATGACTCATTGAGGAAGTTCTGCACCGTCAGGCGCATCGCCAATGCGCAGGTGTGCCAGCCGCTGGCGCACAGATTGCCGTAAATCGAGCGCCGCCCCGCGGCTTCGTCGATATGAAACGGCTGCGGATCGAATTGCCCGGCGAACTCCTTGATTTCTTGCGCGGACACCGTGACGCCGCCCATCTCGCGCACCAAGCCCGGCGCCAGATCTTCCCAGTAGTATTTGATTTCATGGCTCATCAGCGACCTCCGGATACGTCGATCAGCGACATCGTGGTGTAGCTGGCCTGCGGCGACAGCAGCCAGACGATCGCCTCCGCCACTTCGTGCGCGCTGCCGCCGCGCTGCATCGGCACCAGATGCGCGAGCTTTTGCACGCGGTCGGGGATGCCGCCCGAAGCGTGGATCTCGGTGTCGATCAAGCCGGGCCGCACGGCGTTCACGCGAATGCCCTCGGCCGCGACTTCCTTGGCCAAGCCCAGCGTGAAGGAGTCGATCGCACCTTTTGCCGACGCGTAATCCAGGTACTGGCCCGGGGCGCCCAGCCGCGACGCCGCGCTGGAGACATTCACGATCGCGCCCCCGCTGCCGCCATGGCGAGTGCTCATGCGGCGCACCGCCTCGCGCGCGCAGACCATCGCTCCGATGACGTTGATGTCGAACATGCGTTTGAGCCGGGCCACACTCATTTCGTCGAGCCGCGCGCTGACATCGACGACGCCTGCATTGTTGACGAAGGCGGTGAGCCGCCCGAGTTGCGCGTCGACCGCGGCGAACAGCGCGAGCACCTGCTCTTCCTCGGATACATCGGCCTGCACCGCGATCGCCTTGCCGCCTTCAGCGCGGATACGGCTCACCACGTCCTGCGCGGCTTTGGCATTCGATGTGTAGTTCACCGCAACGGCATAGCCCTTGCTCGCGGCCAGCAGCGCCGTCGCGGCGCCGATTCCGCGGCTCGCGCCCGTGACCAGTAGTACCTGCTCCAAAATCAATCTCCTGCAGAAAAGCCCTGACTAGGCTACAAAGCGTGCTTGGTTTCGCCATTACAGCAAATCCTCAACCTCCAGGAGATCATGACATGGGTACATCCGTTGACCTCAAGGCCGCCGACGGCTTCGTATTTCCCGCTTACGTCGCGCAGCCTGCCGGCCGTCCCAAGGGCGGGATTGTCGTCATCCAGGAAATATTCGGCGTCAACTCGCACATGCGTGCGGTCGCCGATGGCTATGCGAAGGACGGTTATCTCGCGGTGGCGCCAGCCACTTTCCATCGCGTCAAACCCGGCGTGGAGCTCGGCTATTCGCCCGACGACATGGGCGCCGGCATGGCCCTGAAAGCAGCCGTCGAAGCGCTGCCCGCGCCCGGCGTGCTGCAAGACATCCAGGCCGCCATCGACTACGCGGCGCAAGCCGGCAAGGTTGGAATCGTCGGATATTGCTGGGGCGGGCTCCTCACCTGGCGCGCCGCGTGTGAACTCAAGGGTTTGTCGGCGGCCGTTCCGTATTACGGCGGTGGCGTGACGACTCCGGACGAAGTCGCGCGAAGGCCCAAGGTGCCCGTCATGGCCCATTTCGGTGAGCGCGATAAACACATCCCGGTGGCCAGCGTGGAAGCGTTCAAGAAGGCACATCCGGAAGTCGAAGTGCACATCTATGCCGCGGATCATGGCTTCAACTGCGATCACCGCGGTTCCTACGACGCCCCGGCGGCCAAGCAGGCGCGCGAGCGGACGGTCGCTTTTTTCGCGAAGCACCTGGCTTGATGCGCCGCGCCGCGCCGACCTGGATCCAGGCGAAGTTGGCAGCAGTGCAATGATCCAGCTGCATTACTCTGCGGGCAACGCGTCCCTCATCCCGCACATCGTGCTGGAGGAGTTGGGCGTCCCTTACGAGCGGGTGCCGGTGGATCGCGCCGCGGGTGCGCACAAACGGCCGGAATATCTCAAGCTCAATCCAAACGGGCAGATACCGGTGTTGTGCGACCGCGACCTGGTGCTTTACGAAACTGCCGCCATCGTTCTACATCTCTGCGATACGAATGCGCAAGCTGATTTGGCGCCGGCGATCGCAAGCGCCGAGCGCGCGCATTTCTACAAGTGGTTGATGTGGCTGACCAACACGCTGCAGGCCACGTTGATGATCTACTTCTACCCCGACCGCTGGGTGGACGACGGCAACGTCGGCGGCGCGACGGAAGTGAAGGCCCACGCGGAACGCAAGATCGCGGGCCTGCTGGATCAATTGGACGATGAACTCGCGCGCCATGCCGGCCCGTGGTTCTGCGGACCCAGGTACAGCGCGCTCGACCCGTATGTGTTCACGCTATGCCGGTGGACCCGCGGCTTCGCCAACGAGGCGCCGGCGCGCAGCCGGCCGCATCTCGGACCCTACTTGAATCGCATGTTGGCGCGCCCCGCGGTGCAACGCGTGCTTGCCAACGAGCAGCTGGCGCCGCCGTTCGTATAGGGTGAGCAGCGCTAAGCCTTCTCGCCCTTGTCCTGGGGCGGCTGCCCATTCTCCGCGCCGTAGGCTTCGTCGATCTGCCGAACCAGCGCCTCGGGGCGAGTGGCCTCTTCCAACGCGCGCACCTGCGGATCGTCGCTGACGTGCGCCCCGACTTTTTTCGCGATGCGTTCCAGCATCTGCAGCGCCTTGGTGTTTTCCTGCTCGGCCAGCAGGTTGATCTGCAGGTCCAGCTGATTGCGCCGCTCGCTCACGCGCATGTCGTAGTTCTGGCTGATCAGGATGAACGTGGACAGGAAGATGGCTTCGAGCGACACCACCAGCGTCAGGAAGGTGAATGGATAGGGATCGAAGGCCTTGAACCACGGCACGGTGTTGTAGCCGATCCAGACTGCGAACAGCACGACGTGGATCCACACGAAGCTCATTTGTCCGCAGAACCTGGCGATGGCGGCGGCGACTCGGTCGGCGCCGGTGCGCCTGGCCATTGCCGCTTCCTCGAGCTGGCGCATCGCCAGCACGTTTTGCCGGGTCACGTCTTCGCCGGTTTCCGACTTGCGGTAGGCGCTATCGGCTTCACGCGCCGCGCGCGCCGGGTGGCGATGGTTGCTCATGCCGGCATTATCGTGGGCGTGCGTCCCGCGCGCGGTGGCTAGCGGCCGCTGCGCGCCAGGTAGCGCTTGCGCCAGAACACGAGAAAGACAGTTACGCCGACCCCCGTCATCAAGGCGAGGATGAACCACATCGCGTTGTCGGAATGGATCAGCGGCAGGTACTCGAAATTCATGCCGAAGAACCCCGTGATGAAATTCAGCGGCAGGAACACCGCCGTCAGCGCCGTGAGCACGCGCATGATCTCATTCGTGCGATGCCCCTGCGCGGAGAAATGGATCTGCACCGCCGTTTCAGCGCCTTGCTCCATCCGCCGCACGTGGTGCACAACGCGCTCGATGTGTTCCACCACGTCGCGGCCGCGCGCCTGCAGCGAATCGCGTTCAGCCTGCGGCATCCACAGCGCCGGCTGCTCGCGCTGCGTGTCGAGCCATTCCTGCATGGCGTCTTTCTGGCCTTCGGACAGGTCCTCCAGCGTATGCAGCGCGGCGCGCGCGAGCATCAGCGCGCGCCAATCCGCGGGGCGCGAGCGCGGCGCCAGCAGCTGTTGCTGCCATTGGTCCAGCTGAGTGCTGAGCTGCTTGCGCAGCTCCAGGTAGCTGTCCACCATCAGGTTGAGCATGCGCAGCATCAGGTCGGCCGAGCCTGTGGGCAGGCGGCTGCGCGCGGCGGCGCTCAAGCCTTCGCTGTGCACCGCGTCGGCCAGGAAGCGCTCGATGAAAGTCTTGGCGGTGAAGCAACCGGCCGGATGCACGGTGATCAGCAGCCGGTCGAATACGACGAAGCCGACAGCCCTTGTGCGAATGCGCGCGAACGCGGCCAATTCTCCGTCGGGCAAAAGCTCCCCGCTCTCCTGCGCTTCAGCGCGCACCTCAACCTCGGTCGCCAGCCGCCGAAAGATCACCAGGTCGTAAATTGAGGTGTAGTCGTAGCGCGACGGATGGCTGCGATTGGCCAGGTCCTTCAGGTGCAGGTCCAGCAGCGGCGATCCGCCCACGGTCTGCGCGCCCTTTTGCAGCATCGCCGAATCGCTGTCCAGCGACTCGCGTTCGAGGTAAATCCAGACGAAGCCGTCCGCCGGCGCACTGGCGGGCAGCCGGTCCAGGAACCGCAGCGTGCCGGCCGCGAACTCGACGATGTGCATGCCAGCTCGTTCAGCGCCTGAGCATCTTGGCCGCGTCGATCGCGAAATACGTCAACACACCGTTCGCGCCCGCGCGCTTGAACGCCAGCAGGCTTTCGATCATTACGGCGTCGTGATCGAGCCAGCCGTTCTGCGCCGCGGCCTTGAGCATCGAGTACTCGCCGCTCACCTGGTACACGAAGGTCGGCATGCGGAATTCGTCCTTGACCCGCCGCACGATATCCAGGTAAGGCATGCCGGGCTTGACCATCACCATGTCGGCCCCTTCGGCGATGTCCATCGCCACTTCGCGCAGCGCCTCATCGGTGTTGCCGGGATCCATCTGGTAAACCTTCTTGTTGCTCTTGCCCAGGTTCGACGCGGAGCCCACGGCGTCGCGGAACGGCCCATAGAACGCGCTCGCGTACTTGGCGCTATAGGCCATGATCCGCGTGTGGATGAAACCCTTGTTTTCCAGGGCCCGGCGGATTGCGCCGATGCGCCCGTCCATCATGTCGCTGGGAGCCACCATGTCGACGCCGGCCTCGGCTTGCACCAGTGCCTGCCGCACCAGCAAGTCCACTGTTTCATCGTTGATGATGTAGCCCGTCTCGTCGAGCAAGCCATCCTGCCCGTGGCTGGTGAACGGGTCCAGCGCCACGTCGGTCATGATGCCGAGCTCGGGGAAGCGTGACTTCAGTTCGCGCACGGCCCGCGGCACCAGCCCTTCCGGATTCCACGCCTCCCGGCCATCGGGTGTCTTGAGCTTGGGCTCGATCACGGGGAAGAATGCCATCGCCGGAATGCCCAGCGACACGCATTGCTCGGCGACGGCGGCGAGCAAGTCCACGCTAAGGCGCTCCACCCCGGGCATGGATGGCACCGGTTCGCGCCGATTGCGCCCATCCAGCACGAACACTGGATAGATGAAGTCGTGCGGGCTCAGGCTGTGTTCGCGCACGAGATTGCGGGTGAAGTCGTCGCGGCGCAGCCGGCGCGGTCGGCCGTGGGGGTAGGGGGCATGCAGGCTCATGGCCGAAATTGTCCTCCATGTGCGGTAAATAGTTGCCTGGCGGTTTAAGGCAGATATATCGGCAAAAGCCCACATCGGCCTTGAAACCCGGCGTGCGGTTTGTTAGATTACGGATGGGCGGCTTGCCGCTCCCCGCTTTTCCTCCCTGAGCGGGTGCCTTAATGTGTGACAGCAAAAAGGCTTCCCACCCCGGCTTTTTGAGCCGGGGTTTTTTTTGGCCGCTCGTGGAACTGTCCCGCTGTGGCGCGATTCCCTACACTCCAGCCATGCTCTGGGTCAAAGCCTTCCACATCGTGTTCGTCGCCAGCTGGTTCGCCGGCCTGTTCTACCTGCCGCGCATCTTCGTGAACCTGGCGATGGTGCCCGCGGGCTCGGTGGCAGAGCGCGACCGCCTGCTGCTCATGGCCGGCAAGCTGCTGCGGTTCACGACGATGCTGGCGGTGCCGGCGATCGCGTTTGGGCTGTGGCTGTGGCTCGGGTACGGCATCGGCCGGGGCAGCGGCTGGTTGCACGCGAAGCTCGGCGTCGTGTTGCTGACCATCGCCTATCACGCCGCATGCGTCGTCATGCTGCGGCGCATGCGCGCCGTAGGTCCAGGGCACGGCCATGTCTGGTATCGCTGGTTCAACGAAGTTCCGGTGCTGCTGTTGCTGGCAGCCGTGGTGCTGGCGGTGGTCAAGCCGTTCTAGCGGGGCGAGGCAATGCACAAGACTTCGGCCTGGCCCCTGTCGCAGGCCTACATGGCGCTGATCGTCTATGCCAGCCTCTATCCTTTCACCGAATGGCGCGACCAGGGCGTCGCGCCATGGGCTTTCCTGTGGAGTCCCATGCCGCCCAAGTACTGGACGGCCTTTGACGTCTGGTCCAACCTGGCGGGCTATCTGCCGCTGGGATTCCTGCTGGTCCTGAGCATCGTGCGGCGGGGGAGCGAGCGCTTCGCGACCATGGGCCGGGCCGCTGCGATTTGCGTGGCCACCTTGCTAGCTGCCCTGCTGTCGTTCTCGATGGAGGCGCTGCAGACCTACCTGCCTTCGCGCGTTCCTTCCAATCTCGACTTCGTGCTCAACGTCGGCGGAGCAATGCTGGGGGCGTTGCTTGCGGGCGTGCTCGACCTGGCGGGCGCGATCGACCGCTGGAGCCGTTTTCGTGTGCGCTGGTTCGTCGAGGAATCGCGCGGCGCGCTGGTGCTGCTCGCGCTATGGCCCTTCGCGCTGCTGTTTCCCGCATCGGTGCCGCTCGGGCTGGGACAGGTATTCGAGCGGCTCGAGTCCGCGCTCACCGCGTGGCTGATGGATACCCCGTTTCTCGAATGGCTTCCGGTGCGCGACATCGAGCTGCAGCCGCTGGTGCCGGCCGCCGAGCTCGTGTGCGTCGTGCTCGGTGCTCTGATTCCTTGCTTGCTGGGATATTCGGTGATCCAGTCGAAGATGCGCCGGGCCTTGTTTGCCGCCGCCGCGATCGGGCTGGGCGCGTGCGTCACGGCCTTATCCGCTGCGTTGAGCTGGGGGCCGGAACACGCGTGGTCCTGGCTTAGCCTGCCGGTGCAAACGGGATTCGTGGGCGCACTTGTGATGGCGGGCATCCTGTTGCCGGTACCTCGGCGCGGTTGTGCGGCGCTGGTGTTGCTGGCCTTGATGCTGCACCTGGCTTTGCTGAACCAGGCTCCCGCGAGCGCGTACTTCAGCCACACCTTGCAGACCTGGGAGCAGGGCCGCTTCATCCGCTTCAATGGATTGGCGCAGTGGCTCGGCTGGTTGTGGCCTTACGCGACGCTGCTCTATGTGCTGGTGCGCGTCTCGCGCAGCGAGGCGCCGCCTAAAATAGGAGCATAGCGCACGCATGCAGGCAAAGCGCGCGCGTCCGATTCGGCAAGGTGCACTTCGCACCGCGCGGAAGGCAAGCATTGAACAACCAGAACTCTTCCTATTACCAGCGGCACATCTTCTTTTGCCTGAACGAGCGCGAGAATGGCGAAGCCGCTTGCGCGCAGCACAACGCTCGCCAATCCTATGAGCACTGCAAGGCGCGGGTGAAGGCCGCGGGCCTGGCGGGCCCCGGCCAGGTGCGAGTCAATCAGGCCGGATGCATGAACCGGTGCGCCGCTGGGCCGGTCGCAGTGGTGTATCCCGAAGCCGTCTGGTACACCTATGTCGACCAACAGGACATCGACGAGATCGTCGAGTCGCATCTGAAGAACGGCAAAGTCGTCGAGCGTCTGCTGACGCCGCCGCATCTGGGAAAATGAATTCGCAAACCCGGCGGTTGCAGGTCCAAGGACCGGTGGGCGCGATCGAAGTGCTGCGCGATGAACCCGCGGCGGACGCTGCGCCTCGTGGCACCGCGGTGATCGCGCATCCGCACCCGCTGTTCGGCGGAACGATGGACAACAAGGTGGTGCAGACATTGGCGCGCGCGTTCGTGCAGAGCGGCTGGAGCGCCGTGCGCTTCAATTTTCGCGGGGTCGGCGCGACGCAGGGCACTCACGACGAGGGCCGGGGCGAACTCGAAGACATGTTGGCGCTGATCCGAGACCAGGCCGGCGAAGGCGCCCTTGCGATCGCAGGCTTTTCGTTCGGCGCTTACGTCGCCAACGGGGCGGTGCAATCGCTCTGGCCTTCGGGTCGCATCGAGAAGATCGTGCTGGTGGGCACCTCCGCGGAAAAACATCAACTGCCCGCACTGCCGGCGGAAGCGCACGATCGCACTTTGGTGATACACGGCGAGCAGGACGACACCGTGCCGCTGGCGGCGGTGATGGATTGGGCGCGCCCGCAGTCACTTCCCGTTACTGTCGTGCCGGGGGTTGCTCATTTCTTTCACGGACAATTGCCGCTTCTGAAAAGCTTGGTGGTGCGCCACCTTTGTTCCTGAGCCCCCCGCGAGCATGAAAAAATTCTTCCAGGCGCTGGCGCCTTTCCTTGCCGTCCTGTTTTGCGTGAGCGCTCTGGCGCAAATGCCGCAGCCTCCCGAGATCGCGGCGCCCAGTTACCTGCTGATGGACGTCACGGCCAACCAGATGCTCGCCGGGCGCGAGATCGACAAACCGGTGGAGCCCGCGTCGCTGACCAAGCTGATGACGCAGTACCTCGTGTTCGACGCGCTGCGCAGCAAGAAGATCGACCTGAAGCAGACGCTGCCCGTGAGCAAGCGCGCCTGGAAGATGCCGGGCTCGCGCATGTTCATCGACCCCAGCATGCAGGTGCCGGTGGACGACCTGATCAAAGGGATGATCGTGCAGTCGGGCAATGACGCCACCATGGCGCTGGCGGAAGGTGTGGGCGGCACGGCGGAACATTTCGTGGAACTCATGAACCAGCAGGCGAAGGCGCTCGGCATGAAGTCGACAACCTACAAGAATCCCGAAGGGCTCACCGAGGCGGGCCACAGCACCACCGCGCGCGACCTCAGCATCCTCGCGACCCGGCTGATGCAGGAATTCCCGCAATACCTGCACTACTACGCGATCAAGAAGTACCGTTATGAAGGCACGCCAACTGCGAACGACACCAACCGCAACACGCTGCTGTTTCGCGATCCGACGGTCGACGGCCTGAAGACCGGCCACACCGACGCGGCCGGCTACTGTCTCATCGCCACTGCGAAGCGCGACTTCCCCAACGTGGGATCGCGTCGCCTCATGGCCATCGTGCTGGGTGCCGCCAGCGAAAACGCGCGTGCCAACGAAGCGCAGAAACTGCTGAACTGGGGCTACACGGCATTCGAAGGGATCAAGCTGTTCGACGCCAATCAAGCGGTGGTCACCCCCGAAGTCTGGAAGGGCACCCAAAAGACGGCCAAGCTGGGGCGCGCGCAAGCTGTCGTGGTGGCGGTTCCGTCGGGAACGGCGGGGCGCGTCAAGACCCAGGTGTCACGGCCCGATCCGCTGATCGCGCCGCTCGCGAAGGGGCAGCTCATCGGCACGCTCAAGGTCAGCTCGGGCGATCAGGCGCTGTTGGAACTGCCGCTGATGGTGCTGGAGCCGGTCGAACAGGCCGGAGTGCTCAGCCGCGCCTGGGATGCCGTGCGGCTGTGGATCAAGTGACATCCTGAGCTGCGACTGGTAGCGCAAGGATGCCCTCGCTGCAACAGGCGGGGACCCCTCGCGGTTGAGCATTTTCCCCACTCAGGATATACTTGAGGGCTTTCCCGCAATTGGGGCGGGCGAGGCTGCCGTTTCGCAGCCGACCAGATTCATCGACGTTTAGGGACGTTTAATGCCAACCATCAACCAACTCGTGCGTCAGGGCCGGGCGGTCGAAAAGACCAAGTCAAAGAGCCCCGCGATGCAGACCAGCCCCCAGCGCCGGGGCGTGTGCACGCGCGTGTACACCACGACGCCGAAGAAGCCGAATTCGGCGCTTCGCAAGGTCGCCAAGGTGCGCCTGACCAACGGCTTCGAAGTCAT
>Ga0068855_100010607_pt1 | contig 11108 bp, 6 predicted proteins | sample KBSCornC52_FD_66592 | JGI IMG/M metagenome (GOLD analysis project Ga0068855, IMG submission 66592) | Corn rhizosphere microbial communities from Kellogg Biological Station, Michigan, USA - KBS Corn C5-2 | ecosystem: Host-associated > Plants > Roots > Rhizosphere > Soil ... | reverse complement strand
GGTCTGCGAGACCGCTATCGTCACCCGGCCCAGGCGTTCGGAGGCGCGGTACAACGCCCGCACCCCCACCCGGTCCTTGGGCTTGCCCTCGATGAGCTCGCGGCCCAGCGAGTGCTCGGTGGCCACGATGGCCCGGACGCCGGCCATCCGCGCGGCCAGCCGGCCGTACAGGTGGGCCCGGTACAGATGGGTGTGCACGAGATCGAATCCGCCGTCGCGGACCAGCTGCACCAGGTGCATGAGCGAGGCCATGTCGCGGTTGGACGGCATGCGCAGGTCGTGCACCCGGAACCCGTGGGCCCGGATCCGCTCCCCGACGCGGCCGCCCTCGGTCAGGCACGCCACCTCGCACTCCTCGGGCAGGTGCTGCAGCAGGGTGTCCAGCTGGCGTTCGGCGCCGCCGGAGGCCAGGCCGGTGATGACGTGCAGGATTCTGGTCATACGGGGCCGCCTTCCTTGCCCGGCGCGCCGGCGCGCGGGCAGGCGGGGCAAGCCGACGGGCCTGCGCCGTCGCGGGCGCCGACGCCGGGCCGGGCCGTGGGCTGAGGTCCGGGCCGGCCCCGGACCAGGGGTGGAGGCACCCGCGGCGAGATCGGAGGTTTGATCCGAGGATAGGCGGCGATATCGGATAAGACCCCCTGTCGGCCGTGCGCACACACGGCTGAGCTCGCCCCTGCCATCGATTCCCCCCGGGATCCGCGCGTCGGTCCGCTTCGGATTCCGCCGTCGGCCGTCCCCATAGCCGGATCCTAAGAGCCCTCATTTATGTTGACAACGGCGTCGGCGGGCGACTGGTTCGTCTCCGTCCGATGTTCGGTGCATGTCAACCGTTTCCGGGTGGCCTGAATCAGCGGGCGATCACCGCCACGAGCGAGGCGATCGCGAACGCTTCGAAGGCGGCGGGGAAGGCGATGGTGAAGAAGACCTTGCTCCGGACGTGCGCCACGAGCGCGCCGAGGAAGAACAGCACCAGTCCGACGGCGGCGGCGATCCCGAGCACACGCGCTCCGAACAGGCCGAACAGCAGCCCGACGGCGCCTGCGCCCTTGAGCAACCCCAGCATCGGCAGCCACGAGTCCGGCACGCCGACCAGCTCGGCGTTCTTCTTCACGAACGCGGCGCCGGCCAAGTCCGCGACGGCTTCGGCACCGTTGGCAAGGATGGTGACGACGAGGACGAGGACATCAGCGATGGTCATGTTTCCAGCGTCGCGAGGACAGCTGATGCGCCGCCAATACCTGCTTCTATAACTTGTGTGAATACAGGACGCGTAGCGTCTCCATAACGGGCGGTGGCGGGAGACGGGCGGGGGGCATGGACATCGACACCCGGCTGTTGCGGTACTTCGCGGTGGTCGCGGAAGAGGGGACGCTGACGCGTGCGGCGCAGCGGCTGTACGTGTCACAGCCCGCGCTGACCAAGCAGATCCGGCAGCTCGAGACACAGCTGGACGTGGAGCTTTTCACCCGGTCGCGGGCCGGGATGACACTGACGGCCGCGGGTCGTGCGCTTGCCGCGCGCGTTCCGGACTTGCTGGCGGCATGGGATGCGGCGGCGCGATTCACTCAGGCGGCCGCGCGGAAGGCAGAGAAAACTCTGCACGTGGGTTTCCTCGCAGCCGCCGCCAATGAGGCCACGCCGGAGATCGTCGCCGCGTTCGTCCAGCGGCGCCCCGGCTGGAAGGTGCGGATGCGGCAGTCGGACTGGGGCGATCCGACGGCGGGACTGGCCGACGGCCTGGTCGAGGCGGCGTTCCTGCGGCTGCCGATCCCCGACACGACGGGACTGCGTATCAGAGAGCTGTTCAGCGAGCCGCGCTGCGTGATCCTGAACGCGGGGCACCGGCTGGCCGGCCGGACCCGCATCACGGCGGCCGAGCTGCGCGACGAGTCCTTCGTCGCGGCCCCGGCCCGCACCGGGGCCTGGCGCGACTACTGGCTCGGCGGCGACGAGGTGGGCGGCCCGCACAGACCGCCGGTGCGCATCGGCGCGGTCACGTCGCAGCCCGACGAATGGCTCGCCGCGATCGGCAACGGCGACGGGATCGCCCTGGCCCCGGAGTCCGCGGCGCGGTTCTACCAGCGGCCCGGCCTGGTGTTCCGGCCGGTCGACGGGATCAGCGCGAGCACGGTCGCGGTGGCGTGGCCGGCTGCGCAGGACTCGGATCCGGTGGTGCGGGACTTCGTGGCCTGCTGTGTGAATGTCATCGCAAAGAATTGAGAAACCTCAGCGAGACGGCGGCTCGGGCGGCCGAACGGCGGGTTCGATCCACCGCTCCGGGGCGCTCCGGTCCGCTCCGAGGCGCTCAGGGCGCTCCGGTCCGCCCCGAGCCGCCCCGCGACTTCAATGCCGGGAAGACGGTCCCCCCAGCAATCCGCCCAGCAACGACCCGTCCGAACCCGCCGTGCTCGTCGTCTCCGACGGTGCCCCGGACGGGCCACCACCGGTCGGGGTGCCGCTCGGGGCCGCCGGGCCGCCCGTCGTCGAGTCGTGCGTGGGCGTGTTCTGCGCTCCGGTCGGAGTGCCCGTCGGATCGGCGCCGGAACCGCCGGCCGAGGGGCCGGAGCCCGCAGTGCCGCAGACCACCTTGTCCTGCGCGGCATACGAACTGTGGAACACCTCGCGGACCGGGTTCTGGCCGGCCTTGGTGAGCGTGCGGGTGACGTCCACCTGGAAGCCGGGCACGCCGTCGCCGGCGACACACGTGCTCGCCGCGGAGTACGTGGTCTTCGGCTGCACCGGCGCGTAGTGCGGTGAAGTCTCGGTCTGCACCGCGTCATACGCCTTCTGCCCCAGCACCGCGACGGTCACGGCGTTGTCCGTAACGCTCGTCCAGAGGTAGAGCGGCGCGCCGGAATCGTTCTGGAACTTCAGGTCCACATCCGGGTACGCCACCGCCGCCTCCATTCCGGGCGGGAAGTGGTCGGTCACCGTCGCGTGCGGGTGGTGTTCCACGTCCTTGAGCCCGGCCAGATACTCGGCGTTGAACAGCGCGGTCGCGACCAGCGAGGTGCCGGAACCGGCGTCCTGTCCCGAGGCCGAGGCCGAACCGGAGCTCGACGCCGAACTCGACGAACTCGACGACCCGGACTGGCCACCGCCCGCCGGAACGAACCCGTTCGCCGCCGTCCGCGCACCGAGCACCTGGTTCAGGCTGAAGGTCTGCCCCGGCTGCACGATCTGGCCGTGCACCAGATCCGCCGCGCGCTTGACGTTCGCGGTCCGCTGCGTCGCAGCCGTGAACGGCGCGGTGTACGAGCCCATCACGTCGCGAATCCCCAGCGCCTGCGCGGCCTCGGTCGTCAGCGCCGGCGGCAGCGGGCCGATCGGCACCGTCGCCACGCGCTGCGACGAAGACGTCTTCGTCAGCACCGGCAGCACCGCGTTCTGAATCGCCGTCGGCGAGTACCCGACCCCGTTCTTCCCCGGCACCAGCACCGGCCGGCCCCCGGAGACGGTGAACGAAGCGTCCGCCGGCGGCTGCTCCAGCTTGGCCAGCGCGTCGTGATCGAGCTCGGTCCGGATCCCGGCCCCGTCGAGCTTGGGCGCCAAGCCTCCGTGGCCGTCCGGCTCGATCGCCAGATGACGCCCCAGGATCGTGGGCTTCAGCACGGTCTTCACACTGCCGGTGATCAGCGTGACCGACCCCGACATGGCCGGACGCGCGAAGTCCTGCATCGCCTGCGCGACAGCCGCCGGCGTCACGGTCGGCTGCACGTCGTGGACGGTCAACGCGACGGGAGGAGCGGGGAAGACACCGGCAGCGGCCGGTACCGGAGCAGGCGCCGCGGCAGGCATCGAAGCCGACGGCAGCGCATAGGCGGCCAGAGTCATCGGCGAACCCGCGTCGCCGGACTTCTCATGCGCCATGGCCGCCACATGCACCGCCGCCACACCGTTGTCGAACGCCGAAACCACGGCGGCGACCGCGGCGTCGACGTCGACCTCCCGGCCCGGACGCGGCGCGATCGGCGTCGGCACACCGCCGGGGAAGATCACGCTCCCGTCCACCATCGGCTTGGTGAACCCGGCAGTCAGATTCGTCAGCGCGGCCTTCAACACCGCGCGGTCGACGGTCACCCGTAGTGGCACATCACGACCGCTCCCGGCGAGCGCCGGAATCGCGACCGCCGGATCGGTGCGACCGGCCGCCGCGGCGGCGATCGTCCCGGCGTAGTCGATGTCCAGTCCGGCCTTGTCCGGCGGCAGCTGGAACGTGGTCCCTTCGGCGGTCAGCCGGATCGGCGCGTCCAGCACCGGGGCCAGCGCCGTCGAGAGCTTGGTCTCGGCAGCCGTCCGCGACATGCCGCCGATGGCGACGCCGTCCACGACCGTGCCCTGGGGCACCTGTCCCTCGAAGGCGAGCGCCGCGCCGTACAACGTGCCGAAGGCGAGCGTCACCGACACCGCCGACACCAGCGCCACCCGGCCGCGCCGACGCCCACGCCGGTGATGGTCGGGGTGGTGGTCGGACCAGTGTTCCCTCGGCAGCACCTTGGTCTCGTCGTCGCCGGGGTACTCGGTGTAGCCGGTGTGGCCGCCGCGCGCCGGGGTCGGCACAGTGGCCGCTCGCGGCGCGGCCGCGGCTGGGGCAGCGACAGAAGCCGCCGCGGCAGCGCCCTCACGCGCCGGCGGCACGGGACGCGGACTCGCCGTGCGCGGCGGCAGGACGGGCCGCGTGATCGCCGGCGCCGTCCGCCGGAAGTCCGAGGCCGAGATCGCCGCGGCGCCCATGGGCACCAGCGAGTCCGTCGACGGATCGTAGAACGACGACTCCCCCGACGAGTCGTGGAAGATCCCGCCGAGGTACCGCATCCCCACCGGACTGCGCCGCGCGGCGTCGTAGCCGGGAACCTGTGTCGGCACGCCGTACCGCCCCGCGGGCGGAGCGCTCGGCGTGTACTGCCCGGGCATCATCGGAGGCTGCGAGGCCTCGGCCGCACCGGCCGGACCGCCCTGCGAGGACACCGTCGGCACCGAACCCGGTACCGAAGCCGGCCTCGAAACCGGCCTCGAAGCCGACCTCGGAGCCGGCCTCGAAGCCGCCCCGGCCGGGACTCCGGCGGACCGCTGGGCCTCCAGCTCGCGCCCGATGGCGTCGAAGTCGCCGAAGAACTGCTCGACGGTGTCCGACAGCAGATCCGCCTCGGCCCGGCTGGCGAGGTCCGGCGGCACCGACGCGGTGAGCCGCGCCGACCGCTGCAGCGTCCGCACCCCGCCGAACGCCGCGCCCGGCATCGGCACGACCATCGTCGCGGTGGTCAGCGCCAGCACGTCGCCGGGCAGCGCGGTCGCCTTCGCCGGGCTCACCCGGTGCAGCATCTGCGAGGCCTCGACGACGTCCTCGATCAGGGCGTCGCCGCGCAGCGTGGTCGACGGGACCGGCGGGGTCTCCGGAAGCTTGATCCGCAGCAGCGCACTGGCCTGCTCGGCGGGCACCACGCGCAGCGGCCCCTCGTTCGGCACCCACTGCGGGTCCGCGCCGGGAGCGGCGGCCGGAGGAACGGCCGAAGAAGCGGACACACCGCCGCTGAACGCGTTCGGCCCGGTGTGGGAGAAGGTGCCCGGACCCGGCGTCCCGTCCGCGCCGCCGGGTCCGGCGAGGCGCTGTGCCGGGAAACTGCCCGAGCTGCTCAGTATGTCGGCGCCGCCACCGAAGCCGGACATGATTCCGGTCCCGTAGTCGCCGCCGGAGCCGTAGTCGAGCCCGCGCACGTCCGCGGGCGCGCCGGCGGGACCGGCCGGGTCGCGAAAGAGCGACGCGTCGTGGAACCCGGTCGCTCCGGGGTTGCCGACCGCACCAAGCCCGCCGGCCGGCGGCACCTGGTCGCGGAACAGCGGACCGCCGCCGAACCCGTAGTCGGGCTGCCGGTCGGGATCGTCGTCTGCCGGGCGTCGGGGAAACTCGTCGTTCAAAATCGGTCGCCTCTGTCAAGGTCGGTCGCGCAGGGCCATCGGGCAGGGCCTACTAGCTGTGCCATCTAGCAGCGCGCCACCGGCCACCGAGAGTATTGCTCCGATCACAGTACTGTGATCTGCGGTGGTCACAGAGGCGTAGGGGTGACATTGCCACGGGCATGCGGCGCTGACCCGCCGGAATCCGGCCAGGCTTCACCCGATCGAGCGAGTTCTATTCCGCCTCGAGTCCTCTGACGAAAAGGGACTATTCTGGTGGTTCTGGTACAGGGAGAGACTCAGAGCGAGCGAGTACCCGTCGTCTTCGAGAGCCGATCAGTCAGCTGCCACTGGTACACCAGCACCGCGATCCCGAAGGCGATGACAAGGCCCCCATAAACGAAGATCTGCGCCGAGGACGTGTTGGCCAGGATCACATCGCCGCCGGAGCCCACGCCGAACATCAGCGCCGCGACGACCAGCAGCCATCCGCCGGTCGCGATGCCCACGGCCCGCGGCGCGCGCAGCAGGGCCCCGCCGACCAGCAGCAGCGCCGTGAGCAGCACCAGACCGATCACGGACCCGAGCGGGAAGGCGAAGCCCCCCGAACCGCCCTGCGCGGGGGAGGTCGGGTCGCCGGCGTCGAGCAGGCGCGGGCCGGAACCGCCGACCCGCACCGTGTAGCCCTGGATCATCGTGCCGATCAGCCCGACCACGACCCCGGCCCCGCCGAGCCCGGACAGCAGCAGCACGCGCCCCCGCGGGGACTCCGTGCCGAGCCGCGCCGCGGCCAGCAGACCCACCAGACCGACCAGACCGGCCAGCACCACGACCACCGACACGCCGACCTCCGCTGCGCCCGAAACGTCCATCAGCCCTGGGAAACCCCGGCGCCGGCCCCGTCGGCGACGCCCAGGCCGGAGAACAGGTCCTTCTCCCACTCGGCGTCCGGCCGCTCGGCGGCGCCCTTCACCAGCTGGTAGTACTCGTGGGACATGAACTCCATGCCGATCGAGTTGGACAGCGCGAAGAAGCCCTGCTCCATCGAGATCTGCGTGGGATAGGCGCGCATGCCCTCGCGCTTGTGCTCCATGTACGCGCTGCCGTCGACGCAGGTGGTGACCAGCGCGTCGTCGGTGCCGAAGGGCAGGTCGTCCACCGAGTCCACGGCCTGGAAGCCGCTGGTGTCCCCGGCCTCCTTCAGCGCGCTGATGCCCTCGGCGAGCACCGACTTCGGCATCGCGGTCCAGTAGATCTTCGCGACCTCCCAGGCCGGGCCGGACTCGGGCGCGTGGCCGGCGTCGGCCGCGAGCTCCGCGGCGCGCATGGCGACCCGGTGGGCCTGGATGTGGTCGGGGTGGCCGTAGCCGCCGTTCTCGTCGTAGGTGACCAGGACCTGCGGCCGGATCTCGCGGATCACCTTCACCAGGTGCGCGGCGGCCTCGTCGAGGTCGGCGTTCCAGAAGGCGTGCGGCTTGTCGTTGGCGGCCGTGCCCATCATCCCGGAGTCGCGGTAGCGCCCGAAGCCGCCGAGGAACCGGTGGTCGGCCACGCCGAGCGCGGTCATCGCGTTCGCCAGCTCCACGACCCGCACCTCGGCCAGCCGGTCCTGGCGGTCGGCCGCCAGGTGCGCCAGCTCCGGGACCAGGACCTCGCCCTCCTCGCCGGCGGTGCACGTGACCAGCGTGACGTGCGCGCCTTCGGCGGCGTACCCGGCCATCGTGGCCCCGGTGCCGATCACCTCGTCGTCCGGGTGGGCGTGGACGAGCAGCAGACGCCGGGCGGCCGTGGGGCTCGCCGGGGGCGCCGCGGCGTCCGTCGGCGCGGTCGTGTTCACGGTCATAGGGCAAGGGTACGCATACCTTCCCCGCCGCTCTCGGAACGGCCCGGTCCCGGCTCGGGCCCTAGCATGTTCGCCATGGCTGACATCCCCTCCTTCCCGCGGCATTCGGCCCGCACCCAGCGCTTCACCCTCGGCGTGCCGCGGGCCTTCAGCATCGCCCCGGACGGAACGCGGATCGCGTTCCTGCGCGGCAGGCACGGTACGGACACCGCGACGTGCCTGTGGGTACTGGACCCGGCGACCGGCGACGAGCGCCTGGTCGCGGACCCGGTGGCGCTGCTCGGCGGGGCGGGCGAGGAGCTGACCGAGGAGGAGAAGGCGCGCCGCGAGCGCTCGCGGCAGGGTGCGGCCGGCATCGTCGGCTTCGCGGTGGACGCCGAGCTGAAGCACGCGGCGTTCTCGCTGTCCGGCCGCCTGTTCGTGGCGGACCTCACAGCGGCTGAGCCGGAGCGGGCGGTGCGCGCCCTGGAGACCCCGGCCGGCGTCGCCGACCCGCGGCCGAACCCGGCCGGCACGCATGTGGCCTACGTCGCCGGCGGCGCGATGCGCGTGATCGGCATCGACGGCTCCGGCGACCGCGCGCTGGCCGAGCCGGAGACCGACACGGTCACCTACGGTCTGGCCGAGTTCATCGCGGCCGAGGAGATGGACCGCTTCCGCGGCTACTGGTGGGCCCCGGAGGGCGACCGCCTGTTCGCCGAGCGCGCCGACGAGGCGCCGATCCAGACCTGGTTCATCTCCGACCCGGCGAACCCCGGCAAGGAGCCGGCGGCGGTGCGCTACCCGGCCGCCGGAACGAACAACGCGGCGGTCTCCGGCGCGGTGCTCGGCCTGGACGGCTCGCGCGTGGACGTCACGTGGGAGGACGCCTCGCCGTACCTCACCACGGTCCACTGGTCCGCCGGCGGCGACCCGGTGCTCGGCCTGATGAACCGCGCGCAGACGCGCATCACCTACGCGCTGCTCGATCCGGACACCGGCATGGTGGCGATGCACAGCGAGGAGTCGGACCCGCGCTGGGTGGACGTCGTGTCCGGCGTCCCGGCCTGGGCTTCGGGCGCCGAGGACGGCGACGAGGAGCCCTCGGCCGCGCTGGTCACCGTGGGAGCGCGCGACGGCGCCTACCGCGTCCTGCTCGACGGCGAGCCGCTGACCCCGCCGGAGCTCCAGGTGCGCGCCGTGCTGGCGGTCGGCGAGCACGGCGTGCAGTTCACGGCGAGCGCCGACGACCCGGCCGAGGTGCACGTGTTCCTCGTCTCGCGCGACGGCGTGGTGCGTCAGCTCACCGAGACGTTCGGCGTCCACTCGGCGGCGTTCGGCGCGGACCTGGCCGTCATCAGCTCGACCTCGTTCTCCGAGCCCGGCTCGGTGGCGCGCGTGGTGCGCCTGGACGAGGACGGCGACGCGAAGGACCTGTGCACGGTCCGCAACGTCGCCGAGGTCCCGCAGCTGCGGCTCAACGCGACGATGGTCCGGCTCGGCGAGCGGGGTCTGCGCGGCGTGCTGATCCTGCCGAACGGCCACGTGCCGGGCACCAAGCTGCCGGTCCTGCTGGACCCCTACGGCGGCCCGCACGCGCAGCGCGCTCTGGCCGCGCACAACATGCACCTGGCCTCGCAGTGGCTGGCCGACCAGGGCTTCGCCGTCCTGGTCGTGGACGGCCGCGGCACGCCGGGCCGGGGCCCGGAGTGGGACCGCGCGATCTACCGCGACTTCGCCGGCCCGGTGGTGCAGGACCAGGCGGACGCCGTGCAGGCCGCGGCCGCGCAGAACCCGGACCTGGACCTGTCCCGCGTGGCGATCCGCGGCTGGTCCTTCGGCGGCTACCTCTCGGCGCTGGCCGCGCTGCGCCGCCCCGACGTGTTCCACGCCGCGGTGGTCGGTGCGCCGGTCACCGACCAGCACCTGTACGACACCTGCTACACCGAGCGCTACCTGGGCCACCCGGACGCCGAGCCGGACGTCTACCGGCGCAACTCCGTGGTCGTCGGGACCGAGCCGAGCGGCTGGGCCGAGCAGCACCGGCCGCTGATGGTGATCCACGGCCTGGCCGACGACAACGTGGTGGTCGCGCACACCCTGCGGCTGTCCTCCGCGCTGCTGGCCGAGGGGCGCCCGCACGAGACGCTGCTGCTGTCGGGCGTCACGCACATGACGCCGCAGGAGGTCGTGGCGGAGAACCTGATGCTGCTGCAGGTGGACTTCCTGAAGCGGTCGCTGGGCTGATCGCCGCGGGGTAAACCCCGTCGCGCCGCACCGAGTCGGTCACGACCGGTGCGGCGCGCCCGTACCCTCGATTACGCTGGCCGCCACACTGTGCGGGCAGGTGACCAGGGGGCTGGCAGGCGATGGCAGAGGTAGTACTCGACGGCCGGTACCGGCTCGTCCGGCAGCTCGGCCGGGGCGGCATGGGCGAAGTCTGGCGCGCGTACGACAACCGGATCGGGCGCGAGGTCGCGGTGAAGATCGTGACCGCCGGCGGCCTGTCCGAGGAGAATCTGGCGCGCTTCGACCGCGAGGCCCGCATCATCGGCAATCTGTCCGGGCCGTCGATCGTGACGGTCCACGACTACGGGCACGACGTGTACGCCGGCGAGACCGTGCCGTACCTGGTGATGGAGCTCGTCGCCGGGCGCACCATCGCCGACCGGATCCGCAAGGACGGCCCGGTCCCCGCGCCGACCGCGCTGGCGTGGGCGGCGCAGATCTGCGAGGCCCTGAACGTCGCGCACACGGCGAAGGTCGTGCACCGCGACATCAAGCCCAGCAACGTGATGGTGACCGAGGCCGGCACGGTGAAGGTCCTGGACTTCGGCATCGCGCGCTTCGTGGAGCAGCAGACCACCCGCACCGGCCTGACCGCCGCCGGCATGGTCATCGGCAGCGCCGAGTACATGTCGCCGGAGCAGGCGCAGGGCGGCCACGTGGACGCCCGCTCCGACCTGTACTCGCTGGGCGGCCTGCTGTACTTCACCCTGACCGGGCGCGGTCCGTTCGAGGCCGACTCGCCGGTCGGGCTCGCGTACCAGCACGTGACGCGGACGCCTGAGGCGCCGAGCCGTTACCGCCAGGGCATCCCGCGTCCGGTGGACGCCTTCGTGTTGGCGCTGTTGGCGAAGGATCCGCAGGACCGGCCCGCCGACGCGCGGATCGTCGCAGAGCGGATCCGGGGGCTGCTGGCGCCGGGAGGCGGACCGGCCGGAACGCAGGAACTGGAGACGGTCGAGATCCCGGCCGGATCGCAGGACTCCACCAAGCCGCTGCCGGGGCACACCGGCTCGCTGCCGGGGTACTCCGTCCCGGCGCCGGGGCACTCCGACTCGATGCAGGCCACGAGCTTGATGCCGCCTCCGACCGGTCCGATGCCGCC
>Ga0068855_100010605_pt1 | contig 11108 bp, 9 predicted proteins | sample KBSCornC52_FD_66592 | JGI IMG/M metagenome (GOLD analysis project Ga0068855, IMG submission 66592) | Corn rhizosphere microbial communities from Kellogg Biological Station, Michigan, USA - KBS Corn C5-2 | ecosystem: Host-associated > Plants > Roots > Rhizosphere > Soil ... | reverse complement strand
GGGCACGCGGCGAGCGCCGGCCAATGGATTCGGGCCGGACACCCGCGCCGGCCCGCTGTCCAGCGGCTGCGCCGCCCATTTGGGATCGACGGACGGGCGCGATGGCGATAGAGTTTGCCCCCCTCTGCGACCCTCAGGTGATCCCATGCGCCTCGTCCCCTCCTGCCTCGTCCCCCTCGTGCTCCTGGCCTGCTCGGCGCCGTCGCTCTCCGCCCCGGCCCCGGTGGCGCCGCCACCGCCGGCCGCCAGCCTCGACTTCAGCGGCACCTACGCTTGCCAAGGGGACGACAGCCACGAAGGTCCCTATACCGCCACCGTCACGCTCAGGAAGGTGCCGGCGCACAGCCAGGGCCGCTTCGCGGCGTATGCGCTGACGATGGACGTACCCGGTTACGGCACCTACCTGGGCCACGTCACGGCCGATGGTCGGGAGGCGGCGGTCCACTTCGCGCTCACCGACCCCATCCCCCAGGACCACGGGACGGGCCTGGCCCGGTTCACGCTCGGCAAGGAGGGCAGGTGGCGCTTCAGCAAGTACTACTACGAGCCGGATTTCAAGGGCGGCAACCACGGCACGGAGACCTGCGTGCAGCAGTCGTCCTAGCCAACAGGGTGGACCGCTGGGACCCGCAGGAAACGGCCTCGATAAGGGCCGCCCTCGCGTCGGTCACAGCGCATGCGAGGCTTCGATGAAGACCAGCGAGTTGGGCCGCAGCACGCCGAAGGTCGAGGGCGGCGGGCCGCGGAAGACGTCGGCGCCGAAGGTGAAGCGGGTCGCGTCGGTCCACTGCCAGTTGAGCCGCGGCCGGAAGGCGCGGCCGCGGTCGCCCCAGCCGACCAGCGCGACGAGTTCGTAGTCCAGGCGGTCGTTCAGCAGGCGCTGGGCGTAGCGCAGGCTCAGGCCCTGGCTGTCGCGCGCCGTCTGGCCGTTGGCCTGGGCCGCCAGCCGGAGCAAGGCGGCGGACAGCGGCGCCAGGCCCTGCGGATCGGCCAGCGGCTGGCGCAGGCGGCGGCCGAACCACTGCAGGTTGAGGCTCGCCGAGGCGGGCAGGGCCCGCTCCGCGCCCAGCACCCATTGCACCGAACTTTGCTTGCCGCCGCGCGCCGCCGGGGCCGGCCCGTCGAGCCTCAGTGCCGCGGCCTCGGCGCGGAAGGTCCAGGCGCCTTCGACGACGGCCAGGTCGCCGCCCAGCGCCGTGAGGCCGGCATGGCGGCGCTGCAGGCCCGTGCCGTCGGCCGTCAGCTCCAGCGCGCGCTGCTTGTCGTCGCCGCGGAACCACGAGATGGAGCCATCCACCCCGTCGTCGCCGTTGCGGTCGAGGCGAACCGCCCACTCGGGGTGCCCGTCGGCATGGCGCGCCCAGGGCAGCGCCTCCTCGCGGCCGGCGCTGGGCAGCACGCTGGCGTCGAAGCGCTTGGCCAGCGCCTGCAGCCGCCAGCGGGTGCCGAGGCTCCAGGCCAGCATCGCGGCCGGCGAGCCGAAGCGCTGCTCCTCGTCCTGGCCGACAAGGGTGCGGTAGTCGCGCGCGCTGAGGTTGTCGGTGGGGTTGATGCGGTCGGCACGGCCCCAGGCGAAGGTCTGCCAGCCCAGGCGCGCCTGCAGGTCGCCGTGGTCCAGCCGCACATAAGCCTCGCGCGCGCGCCAGGGCTTGAAGGACGGGTTGCCGGTGGACTCGCGGTAAGCCCAGCCTTCGAGCTTGAAGGCCGCCTGCGGGCCGAGCGGCTGGTAGGCGTCCAGCCAGAGGTTGCCGGCATCGACGCCGCGGCGGTCGTCGAGCTGGCGGTCGCCGCTCCAGGCGCCGGCCCGCAGCCGCAGGTGCAGGTCGGGCGCCTCCAGGGCCTGGCCATCGCGCGCTGCAAGCGCCAGCAGCAGCGCCACGCAGGCGAAGACGAAGCGGGTTGCGGTCATCGCTCCTGTTCCAGCGCCTGCGGCTGGAAGAGCCGGGCCGAGACCTCGCGGTTGGCCTCGAAGCGGCTGAACTCGATGACGGTGCGGTGGCCGGTCTGCACGTTGCGCATCTCCATGCGCATGGGCTGCCACCGGCCGCGCTTCTCGTCGCCCAACTGCGGCTTGTCCTGCGTCATCACCTTGAGCAGCTGGCCCTGGCGGTCGTAGAACTCGCCGCGTTCGGCGAGGTAGGTGGCGGGGTCGATCCAGCTGATCCGCCGCGAATAGCCGCTCTGCGCCTCGACGGCCGGGTTGGCCGGCCGCGACTCGACCACCCAGGGCCGGTGCGGCGACGCCTCGTCCCGGCCGGTGACCTGGTGCACCCAGGCCTCCACCCGGTGGCCGATGACGTCGCCGTAGCTGAAGTCGGTGCCGACGAAGGCGTCCTTCTTGTTGGACGACGACAGCCGCCGGGTCTTCTTCAGGGTGGGCAGGTAGATCCAGATGTCGTCGTCGCCGCCGGCGTGCTCGACCAGCAGGGTCGCGGTGTTGCGGATGTCGGCCGGGCCGGTGAAGCGGGTGTAGCGCCGGTTGTCGCGCCCGCCCTCTTGCATGAGGGTCGCGCCCTCGGTCTGGCGGGTGCGCTCGCTGCCCTCCTTGTCGATCAGCCGGAAGGTGGCCTCCGACCGCGAGGCGTCGAAGCGCGAGACCTCGTAGCTCTTTTGCATGAGCGACTCGGCGGACGGCGCCGGCTCGGCCCGGGCGCCGTCGGCCGGCGCGGCCATCAGCACGGCGACGAGCAGCGCGGCGGCGCTCGCGCCGGCGGTGGGCGACAGCGGCGGGGTCTGCGCACGCGGGCGCAGGAAGCGCGGGGCCAGGTCCTGCACCAGCACCGGCAGGATCAGCAGCGAGGCGAAGACGCTCACCACCATCGAGCACACGATGAGGATGCCGAACCAGATGTGGACATTGAACCCGACCGAGAACATCAGCACCGTGTAGCCCCCGGCGATCGCGGCCGCGACGTAGAGCGACGCGCGGCCCGCCGAACCGAGCGCCCACTCGACGGCCTGGCGCAGGGTGGCGCCACGCCGGACCTCCTCGCGCATGCGGTGCAGCAGGTAGATGGCGTAGTCGGCCCCGACCCCCACCGCCATGGCGGCGCTGATGGCGTTGGGCGTGTTCAGCGGGATGCCGGCCAGCCCCATCAGCCCGAAGTTCGCCAGCACGGTGAAGACCAGCGGCGTGACCACCAGCAGGCCGGCCAGCGTCGAGCGGAACACCAGCGCCGACACCAGCAGCACCACGGCACAAACCTGCGCGATGTTGCGCAGCTTGCCCTCGACCAGCACCTGGGCCAGCGCCGAGGACTGCAGCACGCTGCCGCCGAACTGCACCTCCACCCCGGGGCCGGCCCCGCCCTGCGTGTCGATGAAGTGCCGCACCTCGCGCACCAGCCGCTCGGCCTCGACGCTGCTGTCGGACTTGAGGTAGGTGGCGATGCTGGCGTAGCGGCGCTCGTGGTCGATGTAGCGGTCGAAGTCGGTGGGCTCGCCCGACATCCCATAGAGCAGCAGGTACTGCGAGATTTCGTCGCTGCTCGCCGGCACCACGGCGTGGGCCGGGTCCTCGCCGTGCAGCGCGGCGTTCATGCGCTGGACGAGGTCGACCAGCGACACCGCCTTGCCCACGTGCGGCTGGGTGGCGATGAAGTCCTGCGTGCGGCCGATGAGCGTGAGCAGCTTCGGGTCGGTGATGGCGTCGGCATGGCCGCCGTCGAAGGTCACGTACAGCGTGTTGGAGCCGGACAGGCGCTGGTTGATGAGGGCATCCTGCTGCTGGAAGGGCAGGTCGGCCGAAAAATAGCGGCGGTAGGAGTTCTCGTGGCTGAGGTGACTGGCGCCATAGCCCAGCGGCACGGCCAAGGCCAGCACCAGCAGGTAGACGCCGCGCCGGCGCGGCCCCAGCACCCAGGCCTGGACCCGGCGGATGATGCCGCCCCAAGGATCGAGGCGCGGCGGCGTGGTGTGGCGGATGGGCGGCTTGAGCATCGCCCGCACGGCCGGGATCAGGGTGAGCTCCAGCACCATGCCCGACAGCACGCCGAGGCCGGTGAAGAGGCCGAAGGTGCGGATGGTGGCGACGTCGAAGCCGGCCAGCGAGAAAAGCCCGGCCACGGCCACGCCGCCGGCCGACAGCATCACCGGGGCGATGCGGCCGATGGCGCGCGCCACCGCCTCGCGGCTGGCCGCGCGCGGATCGAGGCTGCCCGCGGCCATCAGCGCGCCGTGCTCCTCGTAGTAGCGCTTGAGCACCTGCACCGCATGGCCGGCGGTGACGGCGAGGATGAGGATGGGCGTGGTCGAGTTGAAGGCGTCCATCGACACCCCGGCCCAGCCCATCAGCCCCAGCCCCCACACCACCGACAGCAGCGCGGTCACGAGCGGCAGCACCAGCCCCTGCACCGTGCGGAAGGCCTCCAGGTGGAGCAGGCCCACCACCCCCAGCGCCACCAGGAAGAGCACCCCCATGCGCTGCGCGTACTGCTCGATCTGGCCCAGGTACATGGGCACGCCGCCGACGGCGATGTCGACCTCGTCCGAGCGCAGTGGGGCGACCAGCGCCTCGACGGCGTCCAGCGTGGGACGGAAGCCCTGGCGCGTCTTCTCGACCGCGATGGTGATGGCGGCGGCGCGGCCGTCGGCGGCCACCACCATGTCGGCGTAGGCCGGGTTGGCGCGCACGGCTTCGCGCACCGCCTGGGCCGCGCGCTCGTCCAGCGGCGGATCGCCCATGAGGGGCCTCACTTCCAGGCCTTCGGCGGTGCCGCGCATGCCCTTGGCCCGCTGGGCCGACAGGCTCATCAAGGTGTGCTTGCGCACGTTGGGCACCTGCAGCAGGCCGTCGGAGATGGTGCGCACCCGGGCCAGCAGCTCGGGGCGGTAGACGTCGCCATGGCGCGGGAGCACCGCGACGACCAGCAGGTAGTTGGTGCCGAACACCCGCTCGGCGAGGTTCGTGCCGACGACGTGCGGATGGTGCTGCGGCAGCATGGTGTTGGGATCGACCACGATGCGCAGGTTGCGGATCTGCGCGGCGAGGGCGACCGTGACCAGGGTGGCGAAGAGGATCACCCACCAGCGCAGGCGGATCACGTGGGTGGCGTAGCGGTGGAAGTCCATGGCGGGCCTCTCTTTGGATCAAGCCGCCGGCGCCGCGCTGGCCGCCAGCACCAGCGCGGGCAGGCCGCTGCAGCGGTTGGCCTCCAGGGCCAGCGCGAGTTCGTCCGGCGAGGCGCAGCGCGCGTCCCAGTCCAGCAGCATGGGGGTGGTGAGTCGGAACCACAGCGGCGGGACCATCGCCAGCATCATCATCCCCAGGTAGCCCCACTGGAGGTTGGGCCCCGACCGGCCGCTGGTCACGTGCAGCGCCCAGAAGGGGTGGACCGGCTTGGCATGGTGGTGCGAGTGGCGGGGCAGCGCGTAGAACGCGGTGGTGCAGGCGGCGTTCATGCAGTCCCAGCTGTGGCGCGGCTCGACCTTGGTGCCGGGGCGGCGCAACAGCCCGTAGTGCTGGATGTAGTTGACGTTCTCCAGCATGAACTTCGCGTACAGCAGGCCGATGCCGTAGGCCGCGAGCGCCGCCGGCCCGGCCAGTCCCCAGATGGCCAGCGCCGTCAGCAGCGTCAGCGCGATGCCGGACAGCAGCACGTTGCGCGCCGTCCAGAACGGCCGACCGGCGCGCGCCAGGCGGCGGCGCTCGATCTGCACCGACTCGCGGTACTGGCCGACCGTGGAACGCAGGAAGAAGCGGTACAGGCTCTCGCCGCGGCGGGCGCTGGCCGGGTCCTCGTGCGTGGCGACGTTCATGTGGTGCCCGAAGACATGGGCGACCTCGAACTGCGAATCGCCGTTCAGCGCCAGGATCAGCCGCCCGGTGAAGAGGCGCAACCGGCTGCCCCGCCGGTGCATCAGCTCGTGCGCGACGACCGTGTTGCCGCTGAGGATGAAGCCCGCCAGCATGCCGGAGGACAGCACGTCGAACCCGCTGACCGTGCCGTGGGCCGTCCGCACGAAGGGCAGCCAGGGGTGCAGCGCGGCGCCGATGCCGAAGAGGTCGCCGGGCACCACCGACCAGGCCATCAGCACCAGCGCGGCGACGCCGGCCGGCAAGTGGGCGAGCAGGATCCCGTCGAGGATGGCGGGGACCCGTGGCTGCGGGTCGTACAGGTCGGGGGGCAGCAGGTTGTCGATCGCCACCTGCGACAAGGTCATGAAGGCGATCGCCAGCAGGGGGCCGAGGCCGCCCAGCAGGAACCCGAGGTAGGCGGCCGGGAAGTAGATCAGCAGCTCGTGGGCGTAGCGGAGGTAGTCTTTCACGTTGGCTCCCTGGGATGGGCGGCGTCAAGCCGCATCGCGGACGAAATCGGCGACCCGGCGCGCCACCTGCGGATCCTTCAGGAGCCGGTAGTGGCCGAGGCCGTCGGTGAAGTGCAGCCGGGCGCCGGGCCAGCGACCCGCCAGCCAGGTGGCATTGGCGGCGCCGAACTCGCGGTCGTCGCGGTCGTGGACGATCAGGCCCGGCACGCGCAGGCCCTCGACCAGGTGTTCGGGCGAGTAGTCCTCGATGAAGCGGGGACCGTACAGCGTGCCCAGCAGCGAGACGTGGGCGGCCTGCACGCCGGGGCTCAGGCCGAGCATCGAGGCCATGGCGGCCAGCGGCAGGCGCAGCTGCGAGAAGACGCTGAGCAGCACCAGCCGGTCGATCGCCAGGCCCTGGCGCAAGGCCCGCAGCACCGCCACGCTGCCCGCGGAATGGCAGGCCACCGCCTGCACGGGGCCCACGGCCCGCGCCACGGCGAGCACGGCCTCGGTGATCTCGGGGAAGTCGGTGCGGGTGCCCGGGGCGGCGCCGTGGGCGGGGGCGTCGAAGGCCACCACCCGGTACCCCGCCTCGACCAGCGCCGGCGCCAGGTGCGCCATCTGGGCGGCCGCGCCGCCCCAGCCGTGCACCAGCAGCACCACGCGGCTGCCGTGGCCCCAGGTGTAGACGGGCAGCTGCCCGCGGCCGAACGGCACGTGGGTGCACTCGCTGAGGGTCAGCACCGCGGCGTCGTCGGGACGCAGGCGGTACTTGGGCGGGCGGCACCAGACCCAGCGGTTCAGGCGCTTGGCCGCGTAGGCGGGCGAGAAGCGCGCCACGGTGTTGAACGTGCCGCCGATCAGGCGGGCCGCCCGGTGCCGGCGCGACACCGGCAGGTAGGCCGCGTCGCGGGACAGGTCTTGCGGGGCCGCGGCGGACAGGGCCGCGTTGGCGGCGGCGACGGTGTGGGGGGATGCGAGGGTCATGACGGTCTCCCGGGACGGGTGGTTCAGTGGGCCTCGCACGGGGTGCCGGGCGGGCCCTCCTACAGCTGGAAATGAGTCTAGGGAGGTGCCCTGGGGCCCACACTCCGACTCTTGCTTTCGAATTGGCAGGGCGGGCTGAGCCGGCTCAACGCGCCTCGTGAAAGAGCAGCCCGACGGCATGGCGGCAGCCCGACTCCAGGCGCTGCACCCCATGGCGCAGGCGCAGGCAGCGGCTGCCCGGGGCGCCGCGCACGGGCCGGCTCGGCGCGGCCTGCAGGACGGTGTCGCCCTGTCCCAGGCGCAGGCTGACGGGGCCCCGCGGCAGCGGCGGCACGGGCGCCGCGCCGTGGGCCACCAGGAAGTCGCCGCCGGTGAAGTCGCGGCCGGGGCGGGACACCAACACCGTGGCCTGGAGCGGAAACAGGTGCGCGCCGTACAAGGCCTCCTGCAGGCCGTCGTGGTCGCCCCGGGTGTGGCGCAGCATCCAGGGCGTGGGACGGCACTGGCCGGCCGCCCGGCCGCGTTCGAGGAAGTCCTCCAGCCGCGGGGGATAGCGACCCGGGCCGCCCTCGAAGCGCTGCGCCAGCGGCACGAGCTTCGGGTACAGGGCCTGGCGCAGGGCACTCACCAGCCCGGGCAGCGGATGGTCGAAGTGCTTGCAGCCGCCCGCCCCGGGCGCGGCCATCACCACCTTGCTGCGGAACAGCCGGTCCTGCGCGTACAGCGCCGCGAGGGTGTCGCACTCCGGGGCGCCCAGCAGCCCCGGGATGACCGCGCAGCCCAGGCGCTCGAATTCGAGGGCGATCGCGTCCCAGTCCAGGGCGTCGATGCGTGCGGCCAGGTCGGGTTCGGCGCACGAAGGGGCGGGCTCGGCGTGTCGCGTCAGGATGTCGATCATCGGGGGACCTTTCGGCTCTGGGCAGCAGCAGCCCGCCGAAGGGGGGCGGCGGGCCGTGGGGTGGAGCGGCCTCATGGGACCACGCGCGGCCGGCGCCGGGCAATAGTGCGTTCGCACCAATCGCCGGCGGCGAACGCCCACGACGGCCGGCGCATCGCGAGGGAAACCGGGCTCCGGCGGCCGGTCGCCCGGGTCCTGCCAATCTTTTTTTCGAGATCCCGTCACAAACCCAAGTCCCGGAACGTCTTGAGGACATGGACGACGACCTCCCCTCCCCCGCCTCCCTCCGCCCCCACCTGCGCGGCCTCGCGCCGCCGCCCGCCGATGCCGCCCCGGTCGCCCAGGGCGCTGCGCTCGCCGCCAGCTTCGCCACCAGCCACGCCGGGGTGATCGCCTTCCTCACTGTGGCCACCGAGGGCAGCTTCGCCAAGGCGGGCGACCGGCTGGGCATCGGCCGCTCGGCCGTCAGCCGCAGCGTCCAGAAGCTGGAGGCGCAGCTCGACGCGCGCCTGTTCCTGCGAACCACCCGCCGCACCGCGCTGACCCGCGAGGGCGAGCTGTTCTACGAGAACTGTCGCCCCGGCGTCGAGCGCATCGTGCAGGCGCTGGAAGACATGCGCGAGCTGCGCCGCGGGCCGCCGCGCGGCCACCTGCGCATCGGTGCCAGCGTGGGGTTCGGGCGCCGGCTGGTCGCGCCGCTGCTGGCCGGCTTCCAGGCCGCGCACCCGGAGATCTCCATCGAACTGGGACTGGACGACGGCCCGGTCGACTTCAGCGCCGCCGACCGGGTCGACCTGTGGTTCCGCGAAGGGCGGCTGGAGGACAGCCGGGTCATCGCCCAGCGCCTGGTGTCCCTGCCGGTGCGCTTGTGCGCCTCGCCTGCGTACGCCGACCGGCACGGGCTGCCGCAGGGCCTGGACGACCTGGCCCGCCACCGCGGCGTGGGCTGGCGGCAGGCGTCGGGCCGGGTCGCCGAGTGGGAGTTCCAGGTCGGCGGACAGCTGCAGCGCTGGCCGCCGGTCTCGACCTTGACCTTCAACGACCCGGACCTGGTGCTGCAGGCCGTGCTCGACGGGCAGGGCCTCGCGCAGCTCCCCGGCTACCAGGCCTGTGAGGCGCTGCGCAGCAGGCGCCTGGTGGACTGCCTGCCGCAACACGCGCCCGCCGACCGCGGGCTGTGGGTCTGCTACCTGAGCCGGCGGCAGCTGCCGGCCCGCATCCGCGTCTTCATCGACCACATGGCCGAGCGCATCCGCGCCCTGGACCTGGCCTGCGAGCCGCCTGGCGCGCAGCCCGTGGCCGCTTGAGCCCGCGGCGATAGACTCGCCGGGCCCCGTCCCAGGGGATCCCCGCCTGCCACGCCGCCTTCCGATGGACGAACCGACCCGCCACTTCGACCGCCTGCGCCCGCGCCTGCAAGCCATCGCCTACCGCATGCTCGGCTCGCTGGCCGAGGCCGAGGAGGTGGTGCAGGACAGCTGGCTCGCCTGGCACGAGGCGGACCGGCAGGCGCTGGCCAATCCCGAGGCCTGGCTGGTCACGGTCGCCACCCGGCTGGCCATCGACCGCCTGCGCCAGGCCAAGCGGCAACGCGAGCAGTACCCCGGTATCTGGCTGCCCGAGCCCTTGATGACCGAGGCGCCGGCCACGCCCGAAGACCTGCTGGAGCGGGCCGGCGAGTTGTCGTATGCGGTGCTGGCGCTGCTGGAGCGGCTGTCGCCCGAGTCGCGGGCGGCCTTCCTGCTGCGCGAGGTCTTCGACGTCGAGTACGCCGAGCTGTCGCGCCTGCTGGGCAAGGCCGAGTCCGCCTGCCGCCAGCTCGTGCACCGCGCCCGCACCCAGCTGCGCGAGGCCCGCCCGCGCTACGCCGTGCCACCGGACACCCACCTGCGCCTGATGCGCGGCTTCGCCCAGGCCGCGGGCAGCGGCGACCTGACGCAGCTGCGCGCGCTGCTCGCCGACGAGGCCGAGCTGCTCGGCGACGGCGGGGGCAAGGTGGCCAGCTTCCCCGGGCCGCTGCGCGGCGGCGAGCGCATCGCGATGCTGTTCTATGCGGGGGTCCGGCGCTTCGGCCTCGAGGCCCTGCGGATCGAGCTCGTCCACCTCAACGGCCAGTGGGGCCTGCTGCGCCACGTGCAGGGCGAGCTGGAGTCGGCGCTGTCCTTCGAGACGGACGGCGAGCGCATCCTGCGCATCCACGTGCAGCGCAACCCCGACAAGCTCGCGCGCCTGCGCGCCGCGCACCCCGGCTGACCGGCGGCTCGGGCCGTTGGTGCCGCCGTGGCAACACCGGCGTTCCCTGCGCGGGCCTACCGGAGGCCGCAGGCCGCTCCTACGATGAAGTCCATCCCTTCTTCAACCCTCACGGAGCCCCGCATGACCCCACGCATCGACTACATGAAGCAATCGCCCGAGCTGTTCAAGAAGCTCGTCGAGCTTGGCGAGCTGCTCAAGAAAAGCGCGATCGAGCTGCCGATCCTGGACCTGGTGTCGATCCGCGCCTCGCAGCTCAACGGCTGCGGCTTCTGCGTCGACATGCACGTCAAGCAGGCCAAGATCCACGGCGAGCGCGAGCTGCGCCTGCACCACCTGGCGATCTGGCGCGAGTCGCCGCTGTTCTCGCCGCGCGAGCGCGCCGCGCTGGCGTGGACGGAGGCGCTGACCCGGCTGTCCGAGCACGGCGTGCCCGACGAGCTCTACGAACGCGTGCGCGCCGAGCTGTCCGAACAAGAGCTGTCGGACCTCAGCTTCGAGGTGATGGCCATCAATGCGTGGAACCGGGTCAACGTCGCCTTCCGGCCGGTGCCCGGCTCGCTGGACGGCGCGTTCGGGCTGACGAAGGCGGGGCTGAGCTGACCCTCGACGGACCGGTGCGCCGGCGGCGCCATCCGCGCCCGGCCCTCCTGGGCGCTGCCGACCGGCGCCTCGCCCGATGCCTTTCTCGACACCCTCCCCTCTCAGGACCGACATGACC
>Ga0068855_100010601_pt1 | contig 11111 bp, 7 predicted proteins | sample KBSCornC52_FD_66592 | JGI IMG/M metagenome (GOLD analysis project Ga0068855, IMG submission 66592) | Corn rhizosphere microbial communities from Kellogg Biological Station, Michigan, USA - KBS Corn C5-2 | ecosystem: Host-associated > Plants > Roots > Rhizosphere > Soil ... | reverse complement strand
ATACAATGGGTTGAAACCCATTGTTACAAGATATATCGAGCCGACGGCTCTTAGATAACAAATATCCTGGTAAGACGCGGCGCCTCGCCCAATAAATTAACAACGGATTTTAATCCGCTTGGTTTAAAGCTCCATGAGAAACTCCACCAGGTTCTTATCGTGCTCAAGATACAATGGGTTGAAACCCATTGTTACAAGATATATCGAGCCGACGGCTCTTAGATAACAAATATCCTGGTAAGACGCGGCGCCTCGCCCAATATATTAACAACGGATTTTAATCCGCTGGGTTTAAAGCTCCATGAGAAACTCCACCAGGTTCTTATCGTGCTCAAGGTCGAGCTTTTTGCGCAGGCGATAGCGCCTGATCTCGACCCCGCGGAGCGAGATGTTGAGCAGTGAGGCCATTTCTTTACTACTCATATTCATGCGCAGGTAAGCGCAGAGTTTTAAATCGTTTGGCACCAGGTCGGGGTGCTGAGCCTTCAATTTTTTGAAAAAGCTTTCGTGAGCTTCGTTGAAGCTATTCTCAAACAGGTTCCAGTCGCGTTCGTCGGTCATCCCGTCGTTGATCACTTTTTGTATCCTTTTTAGCTGATCGCCGGATAAAGTTTTCCCGGAGCTATCCTTCAGATGAGTGATCTCTTCACTTATTTTTTGCAGCAACTCGTTCTTATAAACAATATTCATTGCCGAATTGGCCAGCTCGCGGCTCTTGCCCGCCAGGTCGGCCTGCAGTTGTTCATTTTTGATTTTTACAATGCGCTGCTCATTAGCAACGGCTTCATGTTTCAGGAACTCTTCATGCTCTTTTTGCAGTTTCTCACGTATATGCCGCTGGTGGCGTTTTATTTTTAACCTGTAATAAGCCCTGATAAGGTAGTATGCAGCGATAGCGAGCAAAGCATAAAACACCCACGCGACCTTTGTTGCATACCATGGCGCCAAAATTGTGAAAGTGTAAACCGCCTCCGGCGAAATGTTCTGTTCGTTTATTTTCGCCCTCACCCTGAAATGGTAAGTTCCCCTATCCAGGTTGGTAAATTCTTTTTGCGTTTGGGCCGTCCAATCCGACCATTGGTGAGCATATCCCTCGAGGAAATACTGAAACCTCACCTTTTCCTGCCGGTAAAACGGTAGCGAGTATGATATGCGGATATTATTTTGCGAGTAAGGTATTTCTATTTCGGCGTTCCCGCTATTATTAGGTATCGCAATAAACCCATCGGTAATATTCTCAACCTTGCGGACCAGCACGGGGGGCAGTTTTACCTGGCTTCGTTGCGATGCGTCTTCGTCATTCAATATCACAAAGCCATCATCAACGCTGATCAGGTATATTGAACTGTTTATACGGCTTATGTTTTCATAATGCTGCACCATGCGGCCATCCAGTATATTGAAACGATTGGAATCGATGCTTGACCGACCCGCCTGCGAAAAATCAGCCAGGGACACGCGGCCACGGTTGATGAACCAATATTTTTTTCCCAAAGCGGGGATGATCCTGTTGGAAGCAGCAAAGGAGCCCAGCTTTTTGTTCAACTGCTGGTATTTGTAGAAACGGTCGCTAATATCATCATAAGTGTAAAATCCCGAGTCGGACGCAAATACCACCTGGTTATCCAGATTGAAAACATTAATGTTATAACTGCCGGGCAGGCCAAAATGCTCATCATAGTATTTTACTGATGTTGTCTTTTTCAGATCGGCACTTAAAGTAACCCGGTAAACGCCCTTGTATGCATGGCTAACCCATATTTCGCCCTTGCTCCCCTCCTCCACATATTTTGACGGTTCGCTAAAGCCATCAATTTTATGATCGAATACCCAGTTGCCCGCATTATCTTTTTTATAGATCACCAGCCCGGTGTATGTGCCTTGTATCAATAGGTTATTATTGAGCTTCTTGATCGTCCAGCCGCCGTTAATAGATGATATCTTCGAAATGCTATTGCCATTTACCTGGAACGTGCCGTCATTATGCCCGCAAAGCAGGCGACCGTCCTGTAAGGATAGGTCCCACACCTGCCCCTGCGAGCCCGGGATCAGGTTAAAATCAAATGATTGAAATAGTCTTTTGCTGCCGCCTGCAATCCAGTCGCTGTAAAAAAGTCCCTGGTTGGTTCCAAGGTAAATCTTGTTATTGAATATGATACTCGAATAAACCGTGCCAAAACGGCCCGTCTTATCAAAATAAAAATACAGCGGCGAATTCACTTCGATGCGGTCGATGCCATTGTCAAGCCCGGCCCAAAGATTTTGCTCATTGTCCGTATATAAACTTAGCACGGTATTATTCTGCAAGCCGCTTGATTTGTTGATCTCTTGTACAACATGGCCGGCGGTATCAATTACTACAACACCGTTTAATATGGTTCCGTAAGCGAAGTATTTGCCGGGTATAACGGCACCGTTATTTAACTGGTAAGTCTTCAGAAATTCATCGGCCTGGTTTCTCCAGGCCATAAATTTTTTACCGTCATAAATAAATAGTCCGTTTTGCGCGGTACCAATTAGATATTGATTACGCGGGAAAGGGAGTATCGACAATACACCGCTGTTCCCAAGGATATTACTTCCATTTATGTATTCGAGTTTTTTGTCTTTCAATTCGAATAATCCTGCATTTACTTGCTCCACGAAATACCGCCTGCCTATTTTAAACAGGAACAAGAAGGGATTAAGACCCTTTACTACGTCAATTTTACCCTGCGAGTAAATATATATTGAACCAAAAGACTGAAAAATGATCTGGCTATCCTCAACATAGATTTTCCAAATCTCCTCGTTAAGCGGCTGGTATTTTTTGGGAATGAGATTAACGAGCGAGTGATACCTGAGCTCGCCTTCCTTGTCGTTCGCCCAATAACCAAATTCGCCAAATCCGCCAGCATAAACCTTGCCTTTCCCATCGGACACCACCGACCGGACAATCAATCCGTTAGGCATCGCGTACGATTGCCAGTACCGGCCATCAAAAGTCAGCAGGCCGCCCGAGTTACCAAAATACATAATGCCGTGCTCGTCCTTGGTCACGGACCAATTTTGGTTGCCGGACTGATAGATCGCTTTGGTATAATTCTGAACATAGGGCACGCCAATACTTTTGATATCTGCTGCGTTGCTATAGCATATGAGGAGCAGAAGAAAAGAAAAAATAGAGAAGGCTACCTTACGCATCATTAAAATCCAGCGAACATTTAATTGGGAAAGATAACACGAAATTATATTTTTTGAATAGCTAAAGGATAAATCTCCGGTTCAATAAGATTGTATAATAGCGTAAGTCCTATTTTACCGGCTCAATAAATATCTGTTTGATACGCGGAAATTCCTTTTTAATCCGTTTCATTATTCTTTCGATAGCGTCGGTTATCTGTACTGTCGTAAGATCATCTTTAAAAACCGTGTTCAATTGTAATATCACCTCCTCGGGCGCCAAATACATTGAAAAATGTCTCTTAACCTTTACAACCGTGCTATCTTCCTCCGCGATAGCTACAATTCGCCTCAGCGTTTTCCTGCCCGTTGTTTCGCCCATCAGCAGGCTTTTGCTTTCCCGGACGAGAATGAGGGAGATAGCTATCAGCATCACCCCTATCAGCATCGATGCTGCGGCGTCAAAATGAGCATTGTGATAATAGTGCCCCAATGATATACCGCAAAAAGCAATAAATAAGCCCAGTATATCACCGGCGTCACCCAGCAGGGTTATAAAAACGGACGGGTCTTTGCTTTGTGTTATAGCTTTCCAGAACGATGTTTTACCGCGTTCACGATTAAAAGCTTTTAATGCCGTCGACATCGAAATGGTTGTAAATATTAACGCGATCAACAGGATAATATAATTCCAGGTTACATTGCCGGTAAAATCGGGCCGTCGAAAACGCGTAAGTCCTTCATAGAACGAGATGCAGCCGCCGACAATAAAAATGATAAGAGATACAATAAACGACCAGAAGTACAACTCACGGCCATAGCCGAAAGGACGATACTTGTCTGCACGCCTTCTACTTATTTTAACGCCCCATATCAATAGTAATTGGCTAATAGCATCTATGACGGAATGGATCCCTTCAGAGATCATAGATGAACTGCCGGTAAAAGTCGCTGCTAAAAACTTCGATATCGCAATAAGCACGTCGGCGGCCAGTGAAATGTATAAAAATGATCTTGATTTCATTGGCAAAATATCAGTTCAACAAATATTCAACGAACATGTTTCCTGCTCCGCCACCATTTTATTCCAAACACCCACTTAAAAATTTTAATCCAAAAGAAACTTATTGGCACCCTATTTGTTGACTATCCAATATTGCACAGCTATAACTCACTTAAAAATATACATAATATTATGAAAAAGATCTCTTTACTATTATTGATGGCGGTTACCTTTTTTGCGGCATGCAAAAAAGATCACGTAGTCACCGGTAACAACACCGGTAACAAAAAAATCGACACGCTGCAGGGAGCCATCACCGCAGACCGTACGCTGGACCCCAGCAAAAGTTATTTCCTTAAAGGGCAGGTGTATGTCAAAAACAATGCTACGCTGACCATACCGGGCGGCATAACCGTTTTTGCCCAGGTGAACCAGGATCGCTCGGCTAAAAGCGCCTTGATCATTACGCAGGGGGCAAAGATCAACATTAATGGCACTATTGACAAACCAGTAGTATTCACTTCGGCTGCCACTGCGCCGCAACCTGGTGACTGGGGCGCAATTGTGATCTTAGGCAAGGCCCCCACGAATTCGGCTTCAGGCAACAACGCAGCGGGTCTGCCGGTTTCGGCCGACACCCAATACGGCGGCAATGTATCGAATGATAACTCGGGTTCAATTACCTATTTGCGTCTTGAGTATACCGGGGGCTTAAATCCGCCTGCCGAGGATGAATGGGCAGTAGATAAAGTGAGCGGACTGGCAATGTTGAGCGTCGGCTCGGCAACCAGGGTGGACAACGTCATGGTAAAATATTCTAATGACGACAGTTTTCAGTGGGTTGGCGGCACGGTGAACGCCAGTCATTTGATAAGCTACAATGCCGGGGATGATGATTTTGACTTCGATATGGGTTATGAAGGTAATCTTCAGTTTCTGGTCGGTTATCGCGCTCATGCGTCTTCGCAGGCATTGCGCGCAAATGGTGTTGAAAGTTATAACGATTCTGTTCCTACAACCAATACACCATTAACCCGGCCTGTTATTTCAAATATGACCATTATAGGCCCGCAGGGTGTTGACGCCGGTGAAACCAATGTTTGGATGGGTGTTTATATGCGAAAAGGAACCCGCCTGGCGATCAGAAATTCGCTTGATGCAGAGTATACCAAGGGCGCATTTATGGTTTGCCCAAAAACCCGCCCTGTAATATTGGACAACAACGATGCTGAATTCAGAGCCAACCTGGTGCAAACTGATACCCTAAACCGTGCATTTGTCTTTGATCATGGCCAGGTGACTGCATACCCCGACCCGGTGCTGGCAACTTTTGAAACCAATACTGTTAATAAAGACAGTGTTTTGGCTTCATCTGCCGACATGAAGTTAGTAGCAATGTATACCAGCAACGGCGCACCTGATCTTACACCAGCTTCGGGCTCACCGGCTTTGAGTGGTGTCGATTTTACGGGTACTGACTTTTCAAATTCATTTTTTGTCCAAACGACTTACCGCGGTGCGATAGGAACCAGTAATTGGGCCGCACAAAGTACCTGGGCCGACTGGAAATAGCATTTGTTTAAATTTAATATATGTTAAGAAAAGCCGATGGCCCTTAGTCACCGGCTTTTCTATTTTAAAAAACACCGGGGTTGATCTGCATTTGTAATCCCGGCTTAATTTCGCCGTTCGTATTTTCAGATTTTACCGTTACCTTGTATCAACCAATAAATCATGAAAAGAAAAACCTTTATACAATTAAGCACTACCTTAATGGCTACTCCTTTAATATCGCCGCTTAGTGGCTGGGCCCAGACGCCACGTTTAAAGAATTGGGCCGGCAATCTAAGCTATAGTACGGCTCAAGTGCAATACCCCCGGTCGGTTGAAGAGGTGCAAAAACTGGTAAAACAGCACAGCAAACTGAAAGCACTGGGCACAAGGCATTGCTTTAACACCATTGCCGACAGTAAGGACGACCTGGTGTGCAGCAAAGAATTGAACAAGGTAATAGCCCTGGATACCCTGAACCATACCGTTACGGTGGAAGGCGGCATCAAATACGGTGAGCTGGCGCCTTACCTGCACCAGCATGGCTGGGCGCTGCATAACCTGGCTTCCCTGCCGCATATTTCTGTCGGCGGATCTATCACCACAGCTACGCATGGCTCAGGTATCAAAAACGGCAACCTGTCCTCGGCGGTCACAGGGCTGGAAATAGTTATTGCCGATGGCAGTATAGTTCATTTTTCCAAAGCCGATCCTGAGAAACTGAACGCTGTGGTAGTCGGCCTTGGAGCAATAGGTTTTATAACTAAAGTTGCCCTGCAAATTGAACCCACATATATGGTGCGCCAGCGTGTGTTCCTGAAACTACCGATGTCACAGCTGAAACCGAATTTTGAAAAGATAGTTTCATCGGGGTATAGTGTAAGCCTGTTCACCGATTGGCAAAGTGACAGCATCAACGAAGTTTGGATAAAAAGCCGCGTTGATACCGGCAAAGATCATAACCAGCCTGATTTTTACGGAGCAAAAGCCGCTACCAAAAACCTGCACCCTATTTACGAGCATTCGGCCGAGGCCTGTACGGAGCAATTGGGTGTACCCGGCCCCTGGTACGAGCGTTTGCCGCACTTTAAAATGGGTTTTACACCCAGCAGCGGTAAGGAACTACAGTCGGAGTATTTTGTTCCGTTGCAAAACGCGGTTGAAGCGATAGAGGCCGTTTCGCGTTTAGGTAAGCAGATCGGTCCTCACCTCTTTATTACCGAGATACGTACCATCGCCGCGGATAACCTTTGGATGAGCACGTGCCACAAGCAGACCTCTGTCACCATCCACTTTACCTGGAAGCCCGAAACCGAAGCGGTCCTGAAACTATTACCGCTTATCGAAAAGGAACTGGCTCCTTTTAACGCCAGGCCGCATTGGGGTAAGATATTCACGCTTGCACCAAAGGTGCTGCAATCGCGCTACGAAAAATTGGGTGACTTTAAAAAAATAGTTGCTGAATATGATCCCAAAGGGAAATTTCGGAATGGGTTCCTGGAGCACAATATTTTTGGATAGCACTGCCAGAAAATCTATCTTTCCCGGTCTATAACAAACCTCCATGTACGATATCTGCTGCATCGGTCATATTACGCTGGACAAGGTGGTGACACCCAGGGCTGAACTATTCATGGCCGGGGGCACCGCGTTTTACTTTTCATCGGCCCTCGAGAATATGCAGACGGCTTATTTGCTGGTTACTTCCGTTGCTGAAAGCGAGATGAAATATGTGGATGCTTTGCGCGAGAAAGGCATCAACGTTTGGGCTTATCCAAGCGCGCATACGGTTTATTTTGAAAACATTTATGGTGAGAACCAGGATAACCGCAAACAAAACGTATTGCAACAGGCCGATCCGTTCAACGTTGAACAGTTGGTTGATGCCGAAGCCAAAATATTTCACCTCGGTCCCTTGCTTGCCGGCGATATCCCGCTGGAGCTGATCAGATACCTGGCATCAAAGGGAAAGGTTTCGCTTGATGCGCAAGGTTACCTGCGAAAGGTAGTGAAGCAAAAAGTGCACCCTGTCGACTGGCCGGATAAGCAGGCGGCTTTGCAATATGTAGATATTTTAAAAGCCGACGAGGCCGAAATGGCGGTTCTTACCGGTTGTAAAGACGTAAAGGAAGGAACAAAAATTTTAGCCGCCTGGGGTGTAAAAGAAGCGGTGATCACCAATGGCAGCATGGGCTCGGCAATTTATAACAACGGCGTTTTGTATGATATCCCGGCCTATCCACCTAAAGTGGTCATAGACGCCACGGGCTGCGGCGACACCTATATGGCCGGGTACCTGTACCAGCGCACAAAAGGTGCAGGTATACAGCAATCCGGGCAGTTTGCAGCAGCAATGGCCAGCCTGAAAATGGAGTCGCCGGGTCCTTTTACAGGTACTGAGGAAGAAATATTGGCCCGGCTGGCGACAACCTAATTGTATAATTATCAGTAAAAGGAACGAGATACTATTCAGTTTGCTGATATCTATTATTTCCTTACATTTAAAACCAATTGGTCACCCTGTTATGAAGAAAATCCTGACTGTTATACTACTTGTTATTAGCTGCCATGCCTTTGCACAACAGGATTCATTAAAAACCTACAATACGGAGCGTATACGCATCACTTCAAACGGAATGGAGTACCTGGGTGGCTGGGGCTTACTGAACCTGGCTACAGGAGCTTATGCGAATTGGGGCACCGGGAGTAAAACCATTACCGTGACCGTAGGACAAAACCAGGTTCCGGAGAGAGTTAGTTCTATTAGCCCGGAACTAAAATATTTCGCCCAGATGAATACCGTATGGGGCAGTGTCAACTTTGTAACAGCGCTGCTGGGATACACAGGCACACAAAACGGCAAAAATAAAAAGCTAACCGCGGCCCAAACTTTACACGAACAGGAAAGGATCGAAAAAATATTTAAGATCAATAGCTACTTTGATGTTGCCTACCTTGGTGCCGGTCTTTACCTTAAACTGGCCGGCGACTCGCGCAATTCGCCGCTCATGAAAGGCTACGGCGAATCTATCTTAATGCAGGGCGGATTTTTACTGATTTTTGATCAACTGATGTACCGGTCTGAAAAAAATCATGGTGTCAAGCTCAGGAATTTCCTGGAAAAACATCCTATCAGCTTTGATGGGCGAAGAATAGGTATCATCTTCAATATGTAGGGGTTGTAACTCAAACAGCGATCTATCTATATAACTAAATTTTCTCTTTACTGCTCTCTTTACTTCCCCTAATCGTTTTATAAAAGTAACAATAGCGATACGCACGTGGTACAGTCTTCATAATTGTCATAATGGGTTGCTATATTTGGGTATGAACCGATTAAGGCAAATGAACCTGAAGTACCTGATTTTTACCGTCGTTACCTGCTTAAGCGCCGCGGTATGCAAAGCACAGGTTGGCACTACAACCATCACCGAATGGCAATACGGTAAAAACGGGGCTGTATCCCTCACCTATGATGATGCCTCAAGGCACCAGTTTACACGAGCGCTACCCGTGATGGAGAGGTTGAAATTGCCCGCAACCTTTTTTGTGATCACGGGCCCGATAACAGGCTCGAAATACAAGGGCAAATTCATCGGCAGACCAGTGGAAGAGATCATTAAAGAATCGGCCACTGTTCCAACTAACGACCAAAACTTCCTGGAACGCTGTTCAGCCGCGGGGTACCTTGGCTATAAAGGCACCATCTCCTACCATACCCGTGCGGGTGGGATGTACGATTCGGGCCATAAAGACAGGGCCTTTAAATTGATGGATTCGTTGTACATGAAAGTAAGAAACGGAGACTTTAAGCCCGGATATGAACCTTGCCCTGAATATTTACAGGCTGAAGGTTCGAGCTGGGACGATTTTAAGAAAGATGCCGCTGAGGGTTATGAAATTGCCAGCCATTCTATTACACATGCTACTATGCCTGGTATGGATTCGGTCAACATTGTCTACGAATTGCAAAAGAGTAAGGAAGAGATACTGAACCACCTTGGAGCGAAGTACACTTTCTCATGCGAAGTGCCCTATGGCTATGAGACCGGACGGGTGATGCAGATCGCCTATCCCTACTACGCTGCCTTCCGTAATCGCATGCCCGAGCCCTGGCTGAAAGAGATCGACCGCGCGAGCAGGAAACTCCCGCACCCTGCTGATAAGGACTACGTGCAATGGCAGCGCGGCGCGACTACCAAAACGCCTTTACCGCTGATGAAATCGTGGGTAGATACCGCGTACAACAACAAAGACATGTGGCTGGTACTGGTGGTGCACGGCGTAGACAGTTTAGGGTACGAAGCGCTGAATGCTTCATTGCTGGACCAATATTTCCAATACATCAAAGGCAAACAGGATAAGCTATGGGTAGCCACATTCGGTGATGCCACGAGGTATATGCGGGAGCGTGAAGCTGCCCGGGTAAGATCTATTGAAAAGAGCGGGAAGATAACTGTCACCCTTAACCATTCACTTGACAAGAGTCAATACTATCTGCCGCTGACGCTGAAAACTTACGTTCCGTTATCCTGGAAAAGGGCCAAAGTGCAGCAGGGGAAGCATGTGCATAACGCGAATGTGATGAAAGATGACAAAGGCAGCTATGCGCTTTACCAGGCGGAGCCGAATGGTGCTAATATTGTTTTAATAAGATCTTAAGGGATTATTATCACCTTACTGTTTCTTGTTGCAAAAAGAAACCGATGGGCACTTGATATTTTACATTTACAGGTATCCCGTATAGATATCCGGGTTTCCACCTGGGCGAGGCAGAAATTACCCTCATAGCTTCTTCGTCGCAACCAGAGCCTATGCCTCTGAGCACCTTAATTTTATCTAATTTTCCATCGCTTTCGATGGTAAAAGTCAGAAATACTTTGCCCTGGATATTGTTTTCCTTAGCCGTAGCCGGATAATGGATGTTCATTGCGAGATACTTATAAAAGTCGGACATACCGCCTTTAAATGATGGCTCAACTTCCACCTCTGAGAATTGATTTATCTTCCCCGATGGTAAATAACTTATGCCTGAGGCTCCCTTGCCATCTTTAAACATGCACACATATTTTATGGAATCGCTAAATATACCGCTCCACCCTCCCTCCTTCAGTCCTCTGTCAATCGGCCCCTGCCCGGTTACAATTTTAAAATCATCATCGAAAACAGTCCATGTTCCTTTACCAGCTTCGGCGGTAACCTTACCAGTTGAGTCTCTTGCTTCACTTACAATATTGAGTTTTTTGTCCTTGTCATAGGCAGATATATAATACAGTTTGCCGTTAGGATAATAATGCGTTGCTTCACCTGCTAAGTCACCATTTTCATAATTTTCTATCGTTTTCCGACGCCCATTAGGAAAATATTCAACGAATATTCCTTGCCTCTTGAGGTT
>Ga0068855_100010598_pt1 | contig 11112 bp, 9 predicted proteins | sample KBSCornC52_FD_66592 | JGI IMG/M metagenome (GOLD analysis project Ga0068855, IMG submission 66592) | Corn rhizosphere microbial communities from Kellogg Biological Station, Michigan, USA - KBS Corn C5-2 | ecosystem: Host-associated > Plants > Roots > Rhizosphere > Soil ... | reverse complement strand
ACCGCTGTACCGGAGTACTGGGTGGTCGACGTGGCCAACGACACCATCGAAATTCGCACGACACCGCGCGATAGGGCCTACGGTGCCGTGCGTGTCGCCCGTCCCGGCGAGACCATCCGCCTGCAGGCCTTCCCCGACGTCGAGATCGCGGTCAGCGACGTTCTTCGCTGACCGCGACGTCGTTGTCGGGGCTCAGATGTGGACGACCTCGCCCAGGGCGGCGGCGGTCGCTTCGTACATGACCTCGGACAGGGTGGGGTGGGGGTGGACCGCCGCCAGCACGTCGTGGGCGGTCGCCTCGGAGGTCATGGCCAGCGACATCTCGGCGATGAGGTCGGTCACGCCGTAGCCGATGCCGTGCACGCCGACGATCTCGCCGCGCGCCTTGTTGGTGATGACCTTGATGAAGCCGTCGGTGTGGTTGGCGCCCAGCGCCTTGCCGTTGATGTTGAACGGGAACTTTCCGACGGAGATGTCGATGCCGGCCTGGCGCGCCTGCGCCTCGGTCTTGCCGATCGACGCCACCTCGGGGTCGCAGTAGGTGCAGCCCGGGATGGCGTCGTAGTTCACCGGCGCCGTGTGGTGGCCCGCCATCCACTCGACGGTGCGGACGCCTTCGGCCATCGCGACGTGCGCGAGCAGCGGCGGCCCCGCGCAGTCGCCGATCGACCAGATGCCCGGGCTGGCGGTCCGGTACTGGTCGTCCACCTGGATGAAGCCGCGGTCCAGGGTGACGCCCATGCCTTCCAGGCCGATGCCTTCGACGTTGGCGCGCACGCCCACCGCCATCAGCACCCGCTCGGAGGTGACGGTCTGGTTCTGGCCGTCGGCGCTCGTGAACGAGGTGGTGACGGACTTGCCCTCGACCTTGACGCCGGTGGTCTTGGCGCCGGTGTGGATGGTCATCCCCTTCTTCTTGAGCGCGCGGGTCAGTGAGGCCGAGACCTCCTCGTCCTCGATGGGCAGGATGCGCGGCATGAACTCGATGACGGTCACCTCGACCCCGAAGGCGTTCCAGAAGTCGGCGAACTCGATGCCGATGGCGCCGGCGCCGATGACCACCACCGACTTCGGGACCTCGGGCAGCACCATCGCCTCCCGGTAGGTGATCACGCGGTCGCCGTCGGGCTCGATGCCGGGCAGGAACTTGGCGCGCGCGCCGGTGGCGATGATCGTGCGCGGCGTCTCGATGGCCTGCTTGCCGGATTTGGTGGTGACCTCCAGCTTGTTGCGGCCGGTCAGCGTGGCGGTGCCCGGGATGTGCGTCACGCCGTACTTCTTGAACAGGTGCTCGACCCCGCCGGCCAGCTTCTCCGAGACGCTGCGGCTGCGCGCGATGATCTTCTTCCAGTCGAAGCTGACGGTGCCGTTGATGACGACACCCATCTCGGCGGCGTGCTGGACGGCGCGCATGGTCTCGGCCGACTTCAGCAGCGCCTTGGTCGGGATGCAGCCCCAGTTGAGGCAGATGCCGCCCGGGCGCTCGCGCTCGATGCAGGCGGTCTTGAACCCCAGTTGCGCGCCGCGAATCGCGGCCACGTACCCGCCCGGCCCCGCCCCGACGACGACGAGATCGTACTTGTCAGCCATGCGTGCTCAATAGCACGGACGGCCGGCGTTGCAAAAACGCGCGGCTCAGGCGCGCCGGATCGTCGCCTGCAGCTCGGGCCGGGTGTTCAACGTCTGGAACACCACGCAGTAGCGCTCGGTCAGCTTCAGCAGCGTGTCGAGCTTGTCCTGCGTCGCGTCGGTGTCCAGGTCGAAGGTCAGGCGGATGGCGCGGAAGCCGGCCGGGACGGTCTTGTCGACGCCCAGCGTGCCGCGGAAGTCCAGGTCGCCCTCGGCGCGGACGGTGCCGGCGCGGAGCGGGATCTCCATGGCGGTGGCGACCGCCTTCAGCGTGACGCCGGCGCAGGCCACCAGCGCCTCCAGCAGCATGTCGGCGGAGCAGAGCTCGGCGCCGCGGCCGCCGGTGGCCGGGTGAAGCCCGGCCACCGCGGGACCTTCCCGCCGCTCGACGCGGCAGGTGAGGTCGTCGGCGTTCACGTGCCCGACGGCGTGCAGGGTGACCAGCGCCGCCTCGGGGCTCTGCTTGTACTTCTCTTTCAGCGGCGCCTGCAGGGCCTTGAGCTCGGCGCCGGTCATGAGGTCAGAACGCCAGCGAGATGGGCCGCTCGAGGATCTGCACGATGGCCTGCAGGACCTTCGCGCCCAGCGCCCCGTCGACGACCCGGTGGTCGCACGACAGCGTGATCGACATGCGCTGGCCGATGACGATCTTGTCGTCCTTGACCACCGGCTCTTTGCGGACGGTGCCGACGGCCAGGATGCCCGACTCGGGCGGGTTGATGATGGCCGCGAAGTCGCGGATCCCCATCATGCCCAGGTTCGACACCGAGAACGTCGCGCCCGTGTACTCCTCGGGGCGCAGCTTGCGCTCGCGCGCCCGCTTGGCCATCTCGCGCGCCTCGGAGGCGATCTGCCCGATGGTCTTCTTGTCCGCGTCGCGGATCACCGGCGTGATGAGCCCGTCCTCGATGGCGACGGCCATGCCGATGTCGACGCGCGCGTGCTGGATGATGGCCTCCTCGCTGAACGAGGCGTTGGCCTCCGGCACGCGCCGCATGGCCAGCGCGCAGGCCTTCAGCACCAGGTCGTTGACCGACAGCTTGGCGCCGTGGACCTGGGCCACCTGCTCGCGGAACTCCATGGCCGCGTCCATGTCGACGTCGGCCGTCAGGTAGAAGTGCGGGACGGTGGTCTTCGCCTCGAGCAGGCGGGTGGCGATCGTCCGCCGCATCATCGAGAGCGGCTTGACCAGGTCGCCCTCGGGCGCCGGGGCCGCGGGGCGCGCCTCGGCCCGGCGGTCGGGGACCAGCTGCGCGGGCAGGGGCGCCTCGGCGGAGGCACGCGGGGCGCTGGTGCCGTGCGCCTGGCTGGGCGCCTCCTCGGCGGCGTGCCAGTCGACCTGCGGCTGGGCGCCGGACGCTCCGCCCTCGGCGAACGCCTTCACGTCGCGCTCGACGATGCGGCCGCCGGGGCCGGTCCCCTGCACCTGGCGCAGGTCGACGCCCAGATCGGTCGCCAGGCGGCGGGCCAGCGGCGAGGCCAGCACCTTGCTGCCACCCGCGGCAGGCGCGGTGGCCCGGGCCGCGGGCGCCGGGGCCGGGCGGGCCGCCGGTTTGGCGCTGGTGCCGTTGGCGGCGGGAGCCGGCTTGGCGGCCGGAGCCGGCGCGGCGGCGGGCTTGGGCGCCTCGGCCGGCTTGCTGGCGGCCTTGGGGGCCTCGGCAGCCTTGGCGGCCGGCTTGCCGGCACCCGCGCTGCGGGTCTTCGCTTCCTCGATCAGCGCGCCCACGTCCTCACCGGCCTTGCCGATGATCGCGATGGGCGTTCCGACCGGCACGCTGGAGCCGTCGGTGACCAGACGCTTCAAGAGGACGCCCTTGTCGAACGCCTCGAAGTCCATCACCGCTTTGTCGGTCTCGACCTCGGCGAGAACTTCGCCCGGTGAAACCGCGTCGCCTTCGTTCTTGCGCCACTTCTGCAGCACGCCGACCTTCATGGTGTCGGAGAGCTGCGGCATGTCGAGGATCTGGGCCATGACGGTCGGTCCGTTCCTTGTCGCTATTCGAGGTAGAGGAGCTTCTTGGCGAGGGCCACCGCGCGCGGGACATCCGGCACGCACTGGACCTCGAGGTGGTGGTTATACGGCATCGGCATGTCGGCGCCAGTGAGGCGCTCGACCGGCGCGTCCAGGTCGTCGAAGCAGCGGCGGCCGATCCGGTAAGCGATCTCGGCGCCCACGCCGTTGAAGGGCCAGCCCTCCTCGAGGATCATGCAGCGGCCGGTCTTCTTCACCGACTCGACGATCAGCTCCTCGTCCAGCGGGCGGATGGTGCGCGGGTCGACGACCTCCGCCTCGATCCCCTCGGCCGCCAGTTGCTCGGCGGCGCCCATGGCCACCTTCACCATCTTCGACCAGCCGATGATGGTGATGTCCTTGCCCGGGCGCTTCACCTCGCCGACGCCCAGCGGGATCGTGTACTCGCCGTCGGGGATCTCTCCCTGGTCGCCGTACATGACCTCCGACTCGATGAAGATGATGGGGTTGTTGTCGCGGATCGCGCTCTTGAGCAAACCCTTGGCGTCCTTCGGGTTGGCCGGCATGACCACCTTCAGGCCCGGGATGTGCGCCCACAGCGCCTCGGTCGACTGGCTGTGCTGCGCGGCCAGCATGTGCGCCGAGCCGCCCGGACCGCGGAAGACGATGGGCAGCGTGAACTGCCCGCCCGACATCTGGCGGATCTTGGCGGCGTTGTTGATCAGCTGATCGGCGGCGACGAACGAGAAGTTCCAGGTCATCAGCTCGATGACCGGCCGCAGGCCGACCATGGCGGCGCCGATGCCGACCCCGACGAACCCGCCCTCGGCGATGGGCGTGTCGATGACCCGCTTCTCGCCGAAGCGCTTGAGCAGACCCTTCGAGACCTTGTAGGCGCCGTCGTAGTGCCCGACCTCTTCACCCATCAGGAAGATGCGATCGTCCTTCTCCATCTCCTCGGACAGGGCTTCGTTCAGGGCCTCGCGGTAAGCGACCGTGCGCATTGGATTCTCCGTTACTCCTTGTAGGTGAACTCGGCCAGCTTCTCGTAGGCCAGCTCGGGGCTCTCGTCGGCGAACTTCACGGCCTCTTCGATCTCGGCCTGGACCTTGTCCTCGATGGCGACGATCTCTTTCTCGTCGACCTTCGCCTTCACCAGCAGCTCGCGCCCGAAGGAGACCGGATCGCGCTTCTTCCATTCCTCGACCTCCTCCTTGGTGCGGTAGAGGCCGGCGTCGGACATGGAGTGACCGCGAAACCGATAGGTGCGGATCTCGATCAGCGTCGGCAGCGACTCGTTGCGGGCGCGGCGCACGGCCTCGGCGACGCGGTCGCGCACCCGGATCACGTCCTCGCCGTCGAAGCGGTCGCGCGCGATGCCGTAGGCCAGCGCCTTCTGCGACACGTCCGCCACCGACAGCGACCGGTAGAGCGGCGTCCCCATCGAATAGAGGTTGTTCTCGCAGATGAACACCACCGGCAGGCGCCAGAGCGCCGCCAGGGCCACGCCCTCGTGAAAGGCGCCCTGGGGGACCGAGCCGTCGCCGAAGAAGCAGAGCGTGACGCGCCCGTCGCCCTTGTACTTGGAGGCGAAGGCGGTCCCGGCCGCCAGCGGGATGTGGCCGCCGACGATCCCGTAGCCGCCCAGGAAGTTCTTGGACGCGTCGAACAGGTGCATCGACCCGCCCAACCCCTTGGAACAGCCGGTCTCTTTGCCGAACAGCTCGGCGATGATCGACTTCGAGCTCATGCCCTTGGCGTAGGCGTGGGCGTGCTCGCGGTAGGTGGCGATCACGTAGTCGTCCGGCTTGAGGGCCGCCAGGGCGCCGACCGCCACGGCCTCCTGGCCGATGTAGAGGTGCAGGAACCCGCCGAATTTGCGCAGTGCGTAGGCCTTGGCGAGGGCCTCCTCCATGCGACGGATGGCCAGCATCTGGCGGTAGTACTCGGCCAGTTGGGCTTTGTCGGGACGGGGGGTTTCACGGGGCTCGCTGGCCTCGCGCTCGGTGGCGCTCATCTCCAAGGTTTCTCCTCGCTTCCGGGGGTTGGAACGAACGGCGAACATATACCAGGCGCGACCGAGGTCGGGAAGATTTCAAAAGGCACCGTAACGGGTGGATGGAGCTGGGCTTGGCCCAGCGAAGTCCATCGCGGGAGGGGGCCGGGAAGCCTCTCAGGGGTCCCGCGCCTCAATGAGGGGCGCGTCATCGCCGATTGGAGGCCCCAGATGACTGCCACGGGTGTATCCGGCCCTGATGCCCCGCCCGACGAAGGTCTGAGGCCCCGCCAGGGCCTGGTCTTGCTGGTGGATGACGAGGGGGCCATCGCGCGCGCCTACGCCCGCAGCCTGGGCGACGCCGGGTTCGAGGTGGTGTGCGCCTACGACGGCTCCCAGGCCGCCGAGGTGGCCCGCGAGCGGCGCTTCGACGTCATCGTCAGCGACATCACGATGCCCCAGATGAACGGCCTGGAGCTGCTCCGGTCCATCCGCGAGCACGACCTGGACGTCCCCTTCGTCCTCATGACGGGCGGCCCCGCCATCGACAGCGCCGTCCGGGCGGTGGAGTACGGGGCGCTCCGCTACCTCATCAAGCCCATCGACGCCGGGCAGCTGGAAGAAGTGGTCCGGCGGGCGGTGCGGCTGCACCAGATCGCGCGCGTCAAACGCGAGGCGCTGGAGATGCTGCAGTCCGAGGGCAAGCACATCGGCGACCGGGCCGGCCTGGAGGCGCGGTTCGTGTCGGCGGTGGATTCGCTCTGGATCGCGTACCAGCCGATCGTCTCCTGGTCGCGGCGGACCACCTTCGCCTGGGAGGCGCTGGTCCGGAACGAGGAGCCGACCTTGCGGTCGCCGCCCGACCTGTTCGCGGCGGCCGAGCGGCTGGGGCGGGTCCAGGAGCTGGGGCGAACGGTTCGCGAGCGGGTGGCCCAGACGCTGGACCGCTACCCGGTCCCGGGGCTGCTGTTCATCAACCTGCACGCGATGGAGCTGGACGACGACTCGCTGCTGGACCCGGACGCGCCCCTGTCGCGGCACGCCCGCCGTGTGGTCCTGGAGGTCACCGAGCGGGCGCCGCTCGAGCAGATCCCCGACGCGACCGAGCGGGTGGCCCGATTGCGGTTGCTCGGCTACCGGATCGCCGTCGACGATCTGGGCGCCGGGTACGCGGGGCTGACCAGCTTCGCCCACCTGGAACCGGAGGTGGTGAAGGTCGACATGTCGTTGATCCGGGGCATCGATCGCTCGCCCATGAAGCAGAAGCTGCTCGGCTCGATCGTGGCCCTGTGCCGGGACCTGGGGATCGAGATCATCGCCGAAGGGATCGAGACGCCGGAAGAGCGCGACGCGCTGGTGCGGCTGGGCGGCGACCTGTGCCAGGGCTACCTGTTCGCGCGCCCCGAGCGCCCCTGGGCGGCCATCGACTTCGGCCGCTGAGCGAGCCCGCTGGGCGTCCGACGCGGGTATACTCTCGACGGTGAACGTCGAGTTGACCAAGGAGTACCGCTTCGAGGCGGCCCACCGGCTCCCCTGCGTGCCCGCCGGGCACAAGTGCTCGCGCACGCACGGGCACAGCTACAAGGTCGAAGTCTCCGTCGCTGGGCCGGTCGATCCCGAGACCGGGTGGCTCATCGACTTCGGGGTCATCGACGACGCCTGGGCCACGCTGTTCGCGCGCCTCGACCACCAGAACCTGAACGAGGTGGCCGGGCTCGAGAACTCGACCTGCGAGAACATCGCCATCTACCTGTGGCGCGAGCTGCGCCCGCACATCGCGCCGCTGTCCGCGGTGACGGTATGGGAGACGTACGACAGCAAGTGCACGTACCGGGGGGGCTGAGGGGATGACGGGCGGCGCTGTGCGGTTCGTGACGCTCAACCTGTGGGGTGAAAACGGGCCCTGGGAAGAGCGGCTGGCGCTGGCGGCCGCCGCCCTGGACCGGCTGGCGCCCGACGTCGTGGCGTTGCAAGAGGTGCGCGACGTGCCGGGGCGGGTCGGCAACCAGGCGGCGCGGCTGGCCGAGCCGCACGGCTGGGCGCACGCGTTCGCGCCGACCACCGCCTGGGGCGGCGGCCACGAGGGGCTGGCGGTGATCGCCCGCTTCCCGATCGGCGCCCGGGACTTCCGCCCGCTTCCGCACAGCACGGAGACGGAAGGGCGGGGCGTGCTGTCGGTCCGGCTGGACGGCGAGGCGGGCGGACTCTGGGTTCACACGGCGCACCTGTCGTACCGCCTGAACGAGGGCGTGAAGCGCGAAGAGCAGGTGCAGGTGCTGGACCAGGTGATCGCGGCGCACGACGACGGGCAGGGGACGCCGCAGCTCTTGCTGGGTGACTTCAACGCCGGGCCCGAGCACGACGAGATCCGCTGGCTGGTGGGACAACACACGATCGGCGGCCGGCGGGTCGCCTACCAGGACGCCTGGGCGGTGGCCGGCGACGGCAGCCCCGGGCTGACCTGGGCGCGCTCCAACGATTACACGGCCGCCATGTCCTGGCTGCGCCAGGACCGCCGCCTGGATTACATCTTCGTCACGCCGGTGCGGCGCGATCGGCGGGGGACCATCCACGGGGTGCGGCTCGCGCTGACCGAGCCGGGGCGGGCCCGGAACGGCGATCGCCTGTTCGCGTCGGACCACTACGCCGTGGTGGCCGACGTGCAGGTGCGGGTGTCGGCGGCGGGAGCGGCGGCCTGATGTTCCGGCTGGCGCACGTGACCGATCCCCACTTTCGTAACTTCCGCGAGATCCGCCCGCTGGACTTCGCCGGCAAACGGGCGGTCGGGTTTGCCAACCTGGTCGTCAACCGGGTCCGCAAGCACAAGATGGATCTGCTGGAGGATTTGCGGCGCGATTTGCGGGCGCTGGCGCCCGATCACCTAGCCTTGACCGGCGACCTGTCGAATGTCTCCCTCAATGGCGAGTGGCGGGTGGCGCTGGCCTGGTTGGACCTGTGTGGGTTGGGCCCGGACGCGGTGACGGTCATTCCAGGCAACCACGACGCCTACGTGCCGCAGGTGGTGGCGGACCGCAGCTTCGAAAAGCTGTTCGCCGCCTACCAGACCAGCGACATCGATCGCGATCCGGATGCGGCGTACTACCCGTTCGTGCAGATCCGCGAGCGCGTGGCGTTGATCGGCGTCTCCAGCGCGGTGGCCACCGGTGACCTCGGCGCCTGGGGGCAGATCGGCGATCCGCAACTCCAGCGGTTGGAGGCGTTGCTGCGATCACCGGAGCTGGGCGCGCTGACGCGGGTCGTGCTGCTGCACCACCCGCCCCTCGTGCACAAGGGCAGCGAACACCGCAACCTGCGGGATCGCGACGCGTTTGCGGCGGTCCTGGCCCGGGCGGGCGCCGACCTGGTGCTGCACGGTCACGACCACCAGGACGAGCGGGGCGTGCTGCCGGGGCCCGACGGCCAGTCCATCCCGATCGTGGGCGGTGGGTCGGCTTCGTACGCCGGGGGCGCCGAGCGGCGCTCGCGCTACAACGTCTTCGAGCTGGACGGCGACGCGATCACCTGGACGACCCGGGTCCACGACGACGCGACCTCGTTCTTCCGCGAAACGCGCCGCGAGCGGCTCGTCTAACCGAGCATTTCTGTCGTTCGCGCAATTCGACGCGAAACAAACTCGTGGAAGTCCGTTCCCGTTCCGGAGCCGAGCATGAGCTCGGCACGGAATGGAGGGTATGCGCGTGAGAGCATGCACTAGCGGTAGATTAGTTGTAGGGGTGATTGCAGGTGTCTCGGGGCTCGTTGCCGGTTGTACCGACAAGGCCGACCCCAAATTTGCAGCGGACACTTACGACGAGTACACGGAACCGCTGGCCGACGCCGTGATCGGCACGCCGGAAGGGACCACGGTGATTGGCCCCGCGGGGGAGACCACCTTCGTGCCGGCGGCGCTGGCGGCCGGGCCGGCGAGACCCGGCGCGGGCGGCACCATCGGCGCGGGCGGCACCATCGGCGCGGGCGGCAGCATCGGCAGGGGCGGCAGCTTCGGCGCCGACGGGGGTGTGGCGACGGGCGGCTCCGGCTTCGGCGGAACGATCGGGACCGGCGGGGTCACCGGCGTGGGCGGCATCTCGGGCAAGGGCGGCATCTCCGGCGCGGGCGGCATCCCCGGAACGGGCGGATCCGCGGGCGGGTCCGGTTCGTGGCACTTCGACGATTGCTCTCCCACTTCTCACTTTCTCATCGACTCGTCGGGATTCGGCGCCAACGCGACGCAGCCCCTCAATGCGGCGTGCGTGCCCGGCCTCGCCGGCCAGGGCGTCCAGATCCGCAGCGCCAAGGACATCATCCAGGTGCCCGACGAGCCGCAGTTCACCGTCACCGACCGCGTGGCGGTGGCCGCCTGGGTTCATCCCAACACGGTGTCGGGAAATCAGCCCATCATCATCAAGAGGCTGAACAACCAGACGTCGTTCTCGCTGGGGATCCACAACGGCAACATCGAGATGTCGGTGGTGCTGTCCACCGGCAAGACCATTGTTTCCAGCGCGCCCATCTCGGCCGGCGTCTGGACGCACGTGGCCGGCATGTACGACGGCACCTTCGTGTTCCTGTTCATCAACGGGCAGCAATTCGGCCAGGTGTTCGGCGGCGGGAGCCTCCGCAACGTGTTCGCGCCGCTCCGCTTCGGGGCGACGACCCAGTCGCAATTCCTCGACGGGATCATCGACGAGGTGTTCGTCTCGACGGAGAACATCAGCAAGGACACCCTGGTGGCGTTGTCTTGCATCAGCCGGCCCTCGGGGCTGAGCGTGACGCCGCTGGCCAGCGCGCCGACCCCGCCCGACACGAACGCGCAGTTCACGGTGAGCGTGACCGACAACGACCTGGGCGCCTGCCAGCCCAAGAGCTACGACATGTTCATCAACACGTTCGATCCGGGCATCAACACGACCTTCGATCCGCCCGGACAGTTCCAGACCGCGTCGCCGGGACAGACGATCCCCTTCAGCCTGGAGGTCAGCGGAACCGAGGACGCCGATCCCGGCACGCACACCATCCAGTTCATCGTGGACGCGTTCCAGCCGACGACGCGCGGGTTCGAGCAGCTGGCGGGCCAGTTCGACTTCAACCTGCAGGCGCCGACCGGTTGCTTCGTCTCGACGCGAAAAGAGCTGATGATCACCAGCACCAGCGTGGTCGACGATCCGGTCCGCAGCGTGGCCGACGGGGCCTGGTCGTTTGGCCACGTGCTGCGGCAGATGGCGCCGTCCGCCGATCAGGCGGCGGCGTTCGCCCTGCAGCTCTTCCAGCACTGGTTGAACGACCAGTCGGTGAACGGGTTCACGGTGGCGGCGCGCCCGGCCATGCAGCAGCAGGTCCTGAACGCCTGGCCGAAGACCCCCACCGGGGATCTCGACCTGGATCACACGCCGTTCGCGTTGCAGGCCATCGTCAACCGGTTCGACCTGCGGGATCCGTCCAGCGGCTCGGCCGGGGAGGGGCGGCTGGTCTATGCCCTGACCGACCCGACCTTCGGCTTCGGTGAGGACTTCAC
>Ga0068855_100010597_pt1 | contig 11112 bp, 5 predicted proteins | sample KBSCornC52_FD_66592 | JGI IMG/M metagenome (GOLD analysis project Ga0068855, IMG submission 66592) | Corn rhizosphere microbial communities from Kellogg Biological Station, Michigan, USA - KBS Corn C5-2 | ecosystem: Host-associated > Plants > Roots > Rhizosphere > Soil ... | reverse complement strand
AACAGCGCGTGCAGCGGATTGACGCCGACGACATCGACGCCTTCGCGGCTCCACGCGTCGACGATCGTCGCGAGATCGGTGAAGTCGCCGATTCCCCAGTTGCGCCGCGAGCACACGCCATAGAGCTGCAGTGCGACGCCCCACGTGCGGCCGCCGTCTCGCAGCGACGGCGGACGGTAGCAGGCGCGCGGCGCGACCGCGACGATGCCTTCGCCAATCCGTTCGCCGTCCGCGCGAAGCGTCACGTGGTGATAGCCGTTGGCAAGTGGCGCGTCGAGCGCGACGTCGACGGCGACGGACCCACCGAGCGTTCCGATCCTGCGCAAATCGCCGTTGCTGATCGGAATCCGCTGCGCGGCGCCGTCCTCGGCGATCACTTGCCATACGAGCGTGCGCCCGACTGTCGACGCGGGCAGATGCGCGCGCAAGCGCCACGGCCGCGCATCGGCGCGAACGACGCTCGTCGGCTGCAGGCATTGCCGGCATTGCGCGAGCGCGACTTCGCGCAGCGCGTCGTCGACCTCGCCCGCGTCGGTCGCCGCGACGTGCATCGCGCCGAGAATCGCGCGCAACACGTCGTCCGACGCCTCGCGCCGATTGCGCCACGCATCCTCGTATTGGAGAACGATGCCGTGCGCGGTCGCGAGCCGCCGCAGTCCTGCACTCACCGCGACGGCTCGGCGACGAACACGACGGCGTAACGCAGCAACGTTCCGACTCTGTCGGGCGGCGGGCTCCCCTCGCTCGCGTAAACGACGTCACCGTTCGGCACGGCGACGCCGATGCGCGCGTCGCGGCCCAGGTTGGCGACGAGGTGCAGGCGCGTTCCATTGTCGCGCGACCATGTGACGCGCAGCAGCGCGCCGTCGACGTCGAACGTTCCACCGTGATGAAGGCCGCCGAGCAACGGCACGACATGCCGGCGTCGCCGCGCCAGACAATCGCGATAGAACGCGCGCCATGCGCGGCCCACGCTCGTCGACGCGTCTCGCCAGTCGAGCTTGCTCGCGCGAAACGCCGCTTCCGCGTTCGGATCGGGAATGACGGTTGGGCCGCCGAAGCGGGCGAAGCGCGCGAATTCCTCGCGGCGCCCGCGCGTGACGGATTCCGCGAGGTCCGGCCCGAGGTCGCAGAAAAACAGAAACGGCGTCGTCGCCGCGAACTCCTCGCCCATGAACAGCAGCGGCACCTGCGGCGACAGCAGCAAGCAGGCAGTGAGCGCGCGCAGCACGTCGGGATCGGCGAGCGCGGCAAGCCGTTCGCCGAGCGCGCGGTTGCCCGTCTGGTCGTGGTTCTGGGCGAATGCGACGAACGCGACCGGCGGCAGCTCCGCACTCGGCTCGCCGCGCCGTGCGCCGTTGCGAAACGCGGACGGCTCGCCCTGGCACGCGAAGCCTTCCGCGAGCGCGCGGCCGAAGCGCTCGAGTGGATCGCTCGCGTAATCGCCATAGTACCCGTCGTCCTCGCCGGTCGCGATCACGTGCAGCGCGTGGTGGATGTCGTCGTTCCACTGCGCGGTCGCGAGAAGCGGCCGTCCTGCCGCGTCGCGACGCAGGTAATGCACGGCGTTGCGATCGTTCTCGAGCACGAGGTGCACGTCGCGGCCGATGAAGCGCTCGCGCACGCGTGTCGCGAGCTCGGTGATGAAGTCCGGTCGCGAGTCGTCGACGATCGCGTGCACCGCGTCGAGTCGCAGCCCGTCGAAGTGGAATTCCTCGAGCCAATAGAGCGCATTGTCGAAAAAGAACTCGCGGACCGTCGCGCTTGCGTCGCCGTCGAAGTTGATCGCCGATCCCCACGGCGTCTGGTGTGCCGGGTTGAAGAACTGCGGCGCGTACACGTGCAGGTAATTGCCCTCGGGGCCGAAGTGGTTGTAGACGACGTCGAGCAGGATCATGAGATCCCGCGCGTGCGCGGCGTCGATGAGCCGCTTGAGATCGTCGGGCGTGCCGTAGATTGCCGCCGGCGCAAACGGCAGCACGCCGTCGTAACCCCAGTTCCGCGTTCCGGGAAACGCGGCGAGCGGCATCAGCTCGACGGCCGTGACGCCGAGCTCGACGAGCGCGTCGAGGCGCTCGATCGCGCTTTCGAACGTGCCGCGCTCGGTGAACGCGCCGACGTGCAGCTCGTAGACGACGGCCTCGCGCCATGGACGCCCACGCCAGTGACCGTCGCGCCATTCGTAAGCCGCCGGATCGACGACTGCGCTGCGGGCGTGCACGCCGTCGGGGTTGGAGCGCGACGCGGGATCAGGCACGACGATGCGCTCGTCGATTCGAAAGCCGTAACGCTTGCCGGGTACTGCATCGCATACGTGCTCGTACCAGCCGTTCCCGCGCGACGCCATCGCGATGGCGTTCGCGTCGTTGGCACCGAGCACGAGGCCGACACGCGCGGCGCCCGGTGCCCACAGGCGAAACGCCGTCGCGCCGTTGCGGTACTCGGCGCCGAACGGCATTCGATAAACGCGATTCATTTCAAAGACGCCGAAAGAACCTGCTCGCCATCACGCCGGCGAAACCTTCTGCAGCAGCACCAGCGATCGTCCTTCGAGCGGATAGCCGTTGTCGCCGCGGTACGTGCCTTCCGGCGACAGCCCTTCATCGCGCGCGGTGTCGAACAGCACGAGCCAGCCCCACGAATCGAACGCCGGCAGCGTGAACGGGATCGGCCCGTCGTGCGCGTTGAACAGCACCAGGAAATCGTCGTCGGTCACCGGGCAGCCGCGCGCGTCCGTTTCACCGAGGCGGTCGCCGGCGAGATAGACGCCGAGGCAGCGCGCGAAGTCGTTGTTCCACTCCTGCTCGGTCATCTCGGTGCCGTCGGGCTTCAGCCACGCGATGTCCTTGTCGTCCCGGCCGGTGAGCAAGCGCCCCTCGAAGAAATGCCGGCGGCGAAACGCGGGATGCTCTCGGCGCAGGTCGATCGCGCGGCGCACGAACGCGAGAAGCTGCTGCTTCGGCTCATCCAGGCTCCAGTCGATCCACGAGATCGGGTTGTCCTGGCAATAAGCGTTGTTGTTGCCGCCCTGCGAGCGTGCGATCTCGTCGCCGGCGGTGATCATCGGCGTGCCCTGCGACAGCAGCAGCGTGCCGAGCATGTTCCGCGAGCGCCGTGCGCGGAGCTCGAGGATCGCCGCGTCGTCGGTCGGTCCCTCGACGCCGCCGTTCCACGAAACGTTGTTGTCGCTGCCGTCGCGGTTGTCCTCGAGGTTCGCCTCGTTGTGCTTGCGGTCGTACGAAACGAGGTCGCGCAGCGTGAAGCCGTCGTGCGCGGTGATGAAGTTGATGCTCGCGTGCGGCGCGCGGCCGCTGCGCCCATAGAGATCCGACGAGCCGGTGAGCCGCCGCGCGAAGTCGCCGATGAGCCCGCCGTCGCCGCGCCAGTACGCGCGCATCGTGTCGCGGTACTTGTCGTTCCACTCGGCCCAGCCCGGCGGGAAGTTGCCGACCTGGTAGCCGCCCTCGCCCAGGTCCCACGGCTCGGCGATCAGCTTGACGCGGTTCAGCACCGGGTCCTGGCGCAGGATGTCGAAGAACGCGCCGAGCCGGTCGACCTCGTGCAGCTCGCGCGCGAGCGCCGACGCGAGGTCGAAGCGGAAGCCGTCGACGTGCATCTCGGTGACCCAATAGCGCAGCGAGTCCATGATGAGCTGCAGCACGCGCGGATGCTGCATGTTGAGCGTGTTGCCGCAGCCGGTGTAATCCATGTAATAGCGCGCGTCGCCGGGCTTCAAACGGTAGTACGCCGGGTTGTCCATGCCGCGAAAGCACAGCGTCGGTCCGAGCTCGTTCCCTTCGGCCGTATGGTTGTAGACGACGTCGAGGATCACCTCGAGACCCGCCGAGTGCAGCGTCTTCACCATCGTCTTGAACTCGTCGACCTTGCCCGACGCCGAGTAGCGCGCGTCCGGCGCGAAGTAGCCGATCGTGTTGTAACCCCAGTAGTTGCGCAGCCCTTCCTGCACGAGCCGGCGGTCGTCGACGAAGTATTGAACCGGCATCAGCTCGACGGTCGTGACGCCGAGCCGCTTCAGGTAGTCGATCACGGGCGCCGTCGCGAGCGCCGCATACGTGCCCCGCAATGCCAGCGGAACGTCGGGATGCTGCATCGTGAAGCCGCGCACGTGCAGCTCGTAGATCACCATGTCGTGCCAGGGAACGTTCGGCGGCCGGTCGTTGCCCCACGTGAACGCCGCCTCGATCACCTTGCTCTTCGGCATCGCGCTTGCGCTGTCGCGCCGGTCGAACGACAGGTCGCCGCGCTTGTTGCCGACGCTGTAGCCGAACAGCGCGTCGCTCCAGCGGAGCGATCCGGCGATGCTTTGCGCGTACGGGTCGAGCAGCAGCTTGTGCGCGTTGAAGCGCAGCCCCTGCTCGGGCCGATAAGGTCCGTGCATCCGATAGCCGTAGAGCAGTCCGGGGCGCGCTTCCGGGAGATAGCAATGAAACATCTCGTCCGTACGTTCGACGAGCGCAATGCGTTGCAATTCCCGGCGGCCGGTGGCATCGAACACGCAAAGCTCGACCCGCTCCGCATGCTCCGAGAACACCGCGAAGTTGACGCCTTCGCCGTCCCAGTGCGCGCCCCGCGGAAACGAGCGGCCGGGCCAGACAGCCGTGAACGGCTTCATCGCGTTGTAGGGAAATGCAAGATCAGAGAACGGGTTTCGTCGGCGGCCGCGTGTCGCCGTCGTCGCCGTCCTGCCGCGACCAGCGCTCGATCAACTCGGCCGCGCGATGCTGGCCGCCGAGGCCGAACGCGAGCGCGAGCGCGAGCGCGATCGCCGCGACGATCACGAGGAACGTCTCCCGGATGACGTCGCCGAGGCCGAGCTGGTCGAGCGCGATCATGATGACGAACGCCATGATCGCGTAGAGCGCGAGGCGACCCATCAGCCCGGCCTCGCGTGCGCCGACGCTGCGCAGGTACGTCGCCAGCGCCACCGCGATGAACCGCGCGAAATAGGCGCCGAACACCAGGATGACGACCGACACCATCACGCGCGGCACGAACAGGACGATACGGCCGATCAGGTCGGTGACGTACGCAAGGTCGAGCGTGTTGAACGCGACCATCAGCGACGCGAGGATCACGAGCCAATAGAAGAGTCCGCCCAGCACGCGAACGGTGTCGATTTCCGCACCGCCCTGCGACAGGAAGCGGTCGATGCCCGCTTTCTCCGTCACGACGTTGAAGTTGACTGCGCGGAGCGCCTTGACGATCGCGAAGCGGACGAGCTTCGCGAGCAGCCAGCCGATGACAAGGACGACGATCGCGAGCAGCAGGCGCGGCAGGAACGCGCCGATCTGATGCAGCGATTCGCGGATCGGCTCGACCAGCATGTTGACGTTATCCATGACGTTCTCCCATCGACGACAGCGCGAAGCGATCCCGAGGCCCGACCCTGGCAGCGCTCACGCCCCGTCGAGCATGCCGAGCAAACCCTGGAGCGGGATCGCGAGCCAGTCGGGTCGATTGTCCGCCTCGTAGCGAAGCTCATACAGCGCCTTCTCGAGCAGGAACAGCTCGAGCAGTCCACGCGCTTCGGCGCGCGGCGACGCGAGGCCGCTCGCGCGCGCGATCTCGTCGTAGCCGTCGAGGAACGACCGCGTCGCCTGCTCGCGCCATTGACGCGCCGCCGCCTCGACACGCTCGCGGACGTCGCCGCGCTCGGTCGCGAGCGTGAACAAGCCTGCGTGCATCGCGTAGTCGAACGAGCGCAGCATGCCCGCGACGTCCCGCAGCGGCGACGCCTTGCGTGCCCGCTCGGCAAGCGGCCGCGCCGGCTCGCCCTCGAAGTCGATGATCACGAAATCGTTCTGGACGAGCAGCACCTGGCCGAGGTGATAGTCGCCGTGGATGCGCGTCTTCGGGCCCTCGCTGCGGTCGTAGGCGTGCCGCGCGATGCGTTCGAGCAGCCGCTCGCGCTTGCCCAAGAGCCGCGACGCGTCGCGCGCGAGCGATTCGCTCAACCGTTCGCGTGCCCGAGCGAGCCGGTCGAGCGCCGCGTTCGCCTCGTCGCGTGCGCGCTCGGTCCATCCGGCCACGTCGCCGGGCGTCGCCGGCTCAGGATCGAAGCCGGGATTGCCGCGGCTTTGCGCGAACGCCGCGTGCAACTGCGCCGTGCGCACGCCGAGCGTGTGCGCGAGCGTCGTGTAGCCGCCGTGCACGTCAGCGCCAGCCGTCTGGGGCGCCTCGCGCGAGACGTCGTCGAAAAAGCGCTCGAGATAGTTCCGCGTGTAGTCCCAGCCGTCGCCCTGGTTCGCGACATAGCCTTGCACGAGCGCGAGCGTCGCCGTGCGGCCGTCGTCGGCGACGTACTCGACGCTGCCGGCGACTGGCACCGCATGCGCGAAATGCGCGACCTCGGTCAGGTAGCGCCCGATCTCGACTTCCGGATTGACGCCGACCGACAGGTGCCGATATCCCTTGACGAACAGCCGGTCGCCCAGCGCGACGACCGTGTTGCTGCTGAACGCCCCCGGCGTCGCGAACGCGAGACGCGCGACGTCGGGGCCTGCGACGTCCGCGAACGCGCTCGTCGGGCGGAACTCGATGCGTCCGCGCGCCGATTTCTGCACGGCGCCGTTGCGCACCGCCTCGACGACCGCGCGCACGAAGCCCTCGTCGCCGAACGCATCGGCCAGCACGCCGACCTGCGCCTGCTGGCGTACCTTCGCGACGGCGAACGGCGACAGCGCGCGCACCAGCGGCTCGTCGTAATCCTCCCACGCGAGCGACAGCGGCAGGAAGTACGGCTGCGTCTCGCCTTCGGTGTCGACGCGCACGATCGCGAGCAGCCACGTGCGCGCCGCCGGCTTCCATTCGACCTGGTCGGCGAGCTCGACCCGGCGGATCGCGCGGCTTTTCGCCGCATACCAGCGGCGTCCGGCGACGTATGCGGGCAGCGCGTCGGTTTCGAGCTGATTGCGCACCTTCTCCGACATCCCGATCCGCCACGGCACGACGCGGTCGCGGAAGAGACTCGTCCAGCCGTCGAACAGCACGAGGACCGGCAGCTCCTGATATGGCACCTGCTCGTCGTGGCCCGGCACCTGCGAAGGTGAGGCGAGCCGGAACCACAGGAACGCGTGCCCGGCGAGCGTCAGCATGTACGGCAGCTCGCCGATCGGCGGAAACGGCGTTCGGCCGAGAAGCTCGATCGGCACGCGTCCCTGGTGGCGCGCGAGATCGAGCTCGACCGGCTGCGCGGTGCGTCCCAGGTTCGCGACGCACAGGATGATCTCGTCGCCGTATTCGCGCAGGTACGCGAGGATCTTGCGATTCGCGGGACGCAGGAACGCGAGCGTGCCGCGGCCGAACGCCGCAAAGCCCTTCCGCACTTCCAGCATGCGCTGCGTCCAGTGCAAGAGCGACGACGGCGCGCGCCACTCCGCCTCGACGTTGACCGCTTCGTAGCCGTACACCGGATCCATGATCGGCTGGAGGTAGAGCCGCTGCGGATCGGCGCGCGAGAATCCGGCATTGCGCTCGGGCGCCCATTGCATCGGCGTGCGCACGGCGTCGCGGTCGCCGAGGTAGATGTTGTCGCCCATCCCGATCTCGTCGCCGTAGTAGATCGTCGGCGAGCCCGGCATCGACAGCAGCAGGCTGTTCATCAGCTTGATGCGGCCGAGATCGTTCTCGAGCAGCGGCGCCAGGCGGCGGCGGATGCCGAGGTTGATCCGCGCGCGCTTGTCGGCCGCGTACATGTTGTACATGTAGTCGCGCTCGCGCGAGGTCACCATCTCGAGCGTCAGCTCGTCGTGGTTGCGCAGGAAGATCGCCCACTGGCAGCTCGAAGGGATGTCGGGCGTCTGCGCCATGATCTCGGTGATCGGGTGGCGCTCCTCCTGCGCGATCGCCATGTACATCCGCGGCATCAGCGGGAAGTGGTACGCCATGTGGCATTCGTCGGCGTCGCCGAAATATTCGCGGACGTCCTCCGGCCACTGGTTCGCCTCGGCGAGCAGCAGCACGTTCGGATACTGCGCGTCGATCAGCGCGCGCAGCCGCTTCAGCACCGTGTGCGTCTCGGGAAGGTTCTCGTTATTCGTGCCCTCGCGTTCGCACAGATACGGGATCGCGTCGAGCCGGAAGCCGTCGACGCCCATCTCGAGCCAGAACTTCATGACGCGGAATACCGCCTTCAGCACCTGCGGGTTGTCGAAGTTCAGGTCCGGCTGGTGGCTGAAGAAACGATGCCAGTAGTAAGCCTGCGCGACGTCGTCCCACGCCCAGTTCGACTTCTCGGTGTCGGTGAAGATGATCCGCGTGCCGGCGTATTTCGCGGGATCGTCGCTCCAGACGTAGTAGTTGCGCTTGTTCGAGCCCTTTGGCGCGCGCCGCGCCGCCTGGAACCACGGATGCTGATCCGACGTGTGATTGACGATCAGCTCGGTGATCACGCGCAGGTCGCGCCGATGTGCCTCGCGGACGAAATGCTGGAAGTCGGCGCGCGTTCCGTACAGCGGATTGACGTTGCGGTAATCGGCGACGTCGTAGCCATCGTCGCGCAGCGGCGACGGATAGAACGGCAGCAGCCAGATTGTGTTGACGCCTAAGTCGCGGACGTAGTCGAGCTTCTCCGTCAGCCCTCGGAAATCGCCGATGCCGTCGGCGTTCGAGTCGTAGAACGCCTTGATGTGGAGCTGGTAGATGATCGCATCCTTGTACCAGCGCGTGGGCTCCGGAGCATCGGCCGGCGCGGCGAGCGCGGCGGTGGCGGGGTCGGCGGCCAAGCGGTTGTCTCCTTTCTCTCGTTATTCGAAGTAGACGAAATCCTGTTCGTTGCGCACGCGCCGCAGCACGCGGAACACGTGCGCGGGCATGCGACCCGGATCGAGCATGACGAAATTGCGCGAGCCATGCCAGACGTAACGCTCGTCGGTCAGAAGGTCGTGCACCTGGAACGGCCGCTCGGCGGTGAGTCCGAGCGCTTCGAGATCGAGCGACACCCAGCCCGACTGCGTGTGATGCGGATCGAGGTTGACGGCGACGATCACCGCGTTCGATCGCTCGGCGTCGATGCGCCCGTAGCAGATGATCTGGTCGTTGTCGGCCGTGAAGAACACGATCTCGCCGCCGTGCTGGAGCGCCCGGTTGTCGCGACGCGCCGCATTGACGCGGCCGATCAGCGGCGCGAGGCTCTCGTCGCGCTCGAGGTCCCAGTGGCGCACTTGGTACTTCTCGGAGTCGAGATACTCCTCGGAGCCGGGCTCGCGCGGCACGCGCAAGCCGAGCTCGAACGCCGGGCCGTAGATGCCGTAGTTGGGGCAAAGCGTCGCCGCGAGGACCAGCCGCGCAATGAATGCCGGCCGTCCGCCGACCTGCAAATGTTCCGGCAGGATGTCGGGCGTGTTGGGCCAGCAGTTCGGCCGGAAATAGTCGCGGCCGGGCCCGCGCATCAGCTCGGTGAAGTATTCGGTGAGCTCGCGCTTGCTGCCGCGCCACGTGAAGTAGGTGTACGACTGCGTGAAGCCCACCTTCGCGAGCCGGTGCATCACCTTGGGCCGCGTGAACGCCTCGGACAGCAGGATCACGTCCGGGTGCCCGCGTTTGATCTCACCGATCGCCCATTCCCAGAACGCAAACGGCTTGGTATGCGGATTGTCGACGCGGAAAATCCGCACGCCTTCGCCGATCCAGAACTTGAAGACGCGGTAGAGCTCTTCCCACAGCGCACGCCAGTCGTCCGACTCGAAGTTGAACGGGTAGATGTCCTGGTACTTCTTCGGTGGATTCTCCGCATACTGAACGCTGCCGTCGGGACGATGCCGGAACCAGTCGGGATGCTCGCCGACATACGGGTGATCGGGCGCGCATTGGAACGCGATGTCGAGCGCGACCTCGAGGCCGTGCGCCAGCGCCGCCGCGACGAGATGACGAAAATCGTCGAGCGAGCCGAGCGCCGGAAGAATCGACGTGTGGCCGCCTTCGGCCGCGCCGATCGCCCACGGGCTGCCGACGTCGTCGGCGGTTGCCACGAGTGAGTTGTTCGGTCCCTTGCGCCGCTCGCGGCCAATCGGATGGATCGGCGGCAGGTACAGCACATCGAAGCCCATCGCAGCCACGTAGCGAAGACGCGCTTCGCAATCGAGTAATGTTCCGTGCACGCCGGCATACGGCGACGTCGAGCGCGGGAACAGCTCGTACCAGCTCGAGAATGCGGCGCGCTCGCGATCGACGACGAGCGGAAACTCGATTGGATACGTCGTCTCGAAGCGGCGATCCGGAAAGCACTGCGCGAGCTCGCCGCGCGCCTCGTCGAGCGCCACGTTGCGCAGCGCCTCGACGTCGGTCGTCTCGCGCAGCGCGCGCGTCCACTCGGCCAAGCGCTTGCGATCGTCACCACGCGCGCGCGCCGCCGCTGCGGCAACGATGTCCGCGCCGACCTGCGCCGCGACGCGGATGTCGTCGGGCTCGATCCGGCGTTCGAAATCATGGCGCCACGACAGGAAATGATCGACCCACGCGCAAACGGTGTAGCCATGGCGGCCGATGGCGTTCACGACGAATTCGCCGCGCCAGCGGTCGTTGCCGAGCGGCTTCATAGGCGCTTCGCTCCAGGCCTTTTCGCCTTCGCGACGGAAGCGCACGCGGCACGCGAGCACGTCGTGGCCGTCGGCGAAGCAGTCGGCTTCGACGATCACGCGATCGCCGACGATCCGCTTCACGGCGAAGCGTCCGTCGTCGACCTGCGGCGAGACGTTCTCGACGACGGCGCGTGCGCGACCTTCGGCAGGCAGCGAAGCGGGCTTGCGCGCAGCGCTCTTGCGCGCGGGCACCTCAGGATCCTCCATGCTCGAGATAAACCACGGCAAGCGGCGGCAGCGTCAGCGAAACCGATTGCGCGCGACCGTGAAAGCCGAACGGCTCGGTGTGCACGCCACCGAAATTGCCGACGCCGCTGCCGCCATAAACAGTCGCGTCACTGTTCAGCACTTCGCGCCAGAACCCGTCCTCCGGAACGCCGACGCGGTAGTTGGCGCGCGGCACCGGCGTGAAATTGCACGCGACGAGCATCGGCGGTCCGCGCCGCGCGCCGCGCACGAAGACGACGACGCTCGCGTCGCGATCGTCGCCGACGATCCATTCGAAGCCCGGCGT
>Ga0068855_100010594_pt1 | contig 11114 bp, 10 predicted proteins | sample KBSCornC52_FD_66592 | JGI IMG/M metagenome (GOLD analysis project Ga0068855, IMG submission 66592) | Corn rhizosphere microbial communities from Kellogg Biological Station, Michigan, USA - KBS Corn C5-2 | ecosystem: Host-associated > Plants > Roots > Rhizosphere > Soil ... | reverse complement strand
CCGCGGCGAGCACCGTAGCTCGATCCTTGCTGTTTCGCGCCTCCCGGACCAGGCGCGGCAGGGCCCTATCGATGGTCTGCAGATCGGCGAGGATGAGCTCCGTATTGACGGTCTCGATGTCATCCTCGGGCGAGATCTTCCCGTCCACGTGCACGACGTCCGGGTCGGTGAACGCCCGGATCACCTGGCAGATCGCATCCGCCTCACGGATGTTCGCGAGGAACTGATTGCCTAATCCCGCGCCCTCGCTCGCGCCTTTGACGATCCCGGCGATGTCGACGAACGAGACTGTGGACGGAACGATCCTGGCCGACCCGAACATCTTGGCCAGCAGCGGCAAACGAGGCTCGGGCACACCGACGACACCGACGTTCGGTTGGATGGTGGCGAACGGATAGTTCGCCGCGAGCACATCATTCTTGGTGAGCGCATTGAACAACGTGGACTTTCCCACGTTGGGCAGCCCAGCTATTCCGATCGTCAGACCCACGGGCCGCCAGTCTACGGAGAGACGTGAGCCTGCCCGCGCGTCGCTCGCAGAAATTGTCGGCGCCCGATGCCAGCCTGTTGGCATGGACATCGCCGCCGTGGCTCTCGTCACCCTGGTCGCAGGGCTGGCTCTCGGCTGGCTGTCCGCGCGCTACCGAAGTCAGAGGCGGCTGGCCTTCGCCGAGGCCGAAGTCTCCCGGCTCGACGCGGCCCTGCGCGTCGAACGCGCGACCGCGGAAGAACGGGCCGCGCTCGCCGCGCGCACGGATAGCGCGCTGCGGGAGACCTTCGGCGCGCTGTCCGCAGAGGCTCTGCACCGCAACAACGAGGCGTTCGTCGCGCTGGCTGAGGGCCGCCTCGGCATGGCGCGGGCGGCGGCGGACGGGGATCTAGCCCAACGGCAGCAGGCCATCGACAGCGTCGTCGGACCGCTGCGCGAGTCGTTGGATGCCATGCAGCAACAGCTTCGCACGGTCGAGCGCGATCGAGCCGGATCGTATTCGGCCCTGCTCGAGCAGATCAGCACCATGCGCCAGACATCGGAGCAGTTGCGAACCGAGACCGCCCAGCTGGTCACCGCGCTGCGGGCGCCGCAGATACGCGGGCGGTGGGGCGAGCTCCAGCTCGAGCGTGCGGTCGAGGCGGCCGGCCTGACGGAGCACATCGACTACGTCACCCAGGTCACCGCCACAGGCGAGGACGGCGTGGTACGCCCTGACTTGGTCGTTCGCCTCGTCGGAGGCAAGAACGTCGTTGTTGACTCCAAGGTGGCGTTCAACGCCTACCTGGAGGCGATGGAAGCCCGCGACGATGCCACCCGCGCGAACCGTCTGAAGGCGCATGCGCGCCACTTACGTGAGCACATCGATTCACTCGGGGCTAAGGCGTATTGGGAACGGTTCGCGCCATCGCCGGAGTTTGTGGTGTGTTTCGTCCCTGCCGACGCCTTCCTCGACGCGGCGCTGCGAGAGCAGCCGACGTTGTTAGAACACGCATTCGCCCGCAACGTCGTCGTGGCCACGCCGTCGACCCTGGTCACCCTGCTGCGCACAGTCGCATACACGTGGCGACAGGACGCGTTAGCGGCAAACGCTGCGGCTGTGCATCAGCTCGGGCGAGACCTGTACACCCGGTTGTCGACGATGGGCGGCCACATTGACAAGCTCGGGCGTGCGCTCAGCAGTGCGGTTGGTTCGTACAACCAGACGGTGTCGTCGCTGGAGAGCCGGGTTTTCGTCACCGCTCGGAAAATGACGGAGCTGAACGTTGTCGATCCGAACAACGCGGTCGAATCGCCTCGCCAAGTGAACCTCAGCGTGCGGTCGACCCAGGTGCCGGAGTTCGCCGAGCAGCGACTCGTCGCTCTGCCGAAGCCCCGGTCGGGGGTCCCACCGCCGGACCAGGCCGAGATTCCCGGAGCGGCGCCGGAGGCAACCGGCGCCTGACACCGCCGGCAGATCGGGGGGTGCGGGCCGGCCAGGGCGAGCGCGGTAGCGCTGATGCGCCGGGTCGGGTTTGTGTGAACTATGCGGTCCGCGGCCTAGTTGCGGGTACCCTCAAATGTCAAGCCGGAGTGATGTACGTGGCGTCCTGGCCGTGGACCGCCAAGGCCCGAGAGGATATGCGCGTGGATGCGACCGTGCGGCATGACGCGGGCGGTTACACCGACGACGGCTGGACCGAGACGACGCACATCACGGCGGCCGGGTCGCGTGGGGCTAATGGCTGGTCGGCCGGTGCCGCCACCGAAGAACCAGCCGCCGCGGCCGAAGAGCGCGGCGTCGCCGGATGGCTTGCGGTTGTGGTGCTCATCGGGATCACCGGCATCGGCGGTCTCATCGACCTGCTGCAGGGGTCGGCGATCAGAGGCGCTTTCAACATTGCACTTATCGTCGGGTCGGTGGTGGCCATCCTGATCGTCCGACGTCGGTCGATGTTCTCCGTCGTCGTTGCTCCGCCGCTGGTCTACTTTGTCGCATCCGCGGTCGTGCTCTACGTGCGCTCCGGCGGCCTGTCCAACCGGTCCCGGCTGATCGACTCAGCGATCAACTGGCTGGTCTACGGGTTCCCGGCGATCGCCGGCGCCACGGGTGCGGTCTTGATCATCGCCGGCATCCGCATGATCAGGCACCGTTGACGGAAAGACCCGCGCGGCTAGCCCCAGCGGGTCCGCGCGTCTAGCTCCGGGCCGTTCGTAGGTCGCGGCGCAGCTCTTGTGGCAAGGCGAACGTCAGCCGCTCCTCGGTATGGCTGACTTCCTGCATATCCGTGTAGCCGTGGTCGGCGAGCCATGCCGCGACCTCCTGCACGAGCACATCCGGCACGGAGGCGCCTGAGGACAGGCCGACCGTCTGCACTCCCGCCAACCAGGCGACGTCGATGCCGTCGGCGTTCTCGACCAAACGCGCGGCGTTGGCCCCGGCCGCTTGTGCGACCTCGACCATTCGCACGGAGTTGCTGGAGTTCGCTGACCCGACGACGAGGAACAGCTCGACCTCTGGAGCGATCACCTTGACCGCAGCTTGCCGGTTCTGGGTCGCGTAGCAGATGTCATCGCTTGGCGGCGATTGCAGGCCCGGGAACCGCCCACGCAGCGCCTCGACGGTCTGCATGGTCTCGTCGACCGACAACGTGGTCTGAGACAACCAGACGACGCGCTCCGGATCGTTGACCTCGACATTGGTCACGTCGCCAGGGCCGTCGACCAGGCGGATGGCCTCGGGAGCCTCCCCTGTCGTCCCGACGACCTCCTCGTGCCCGTTGTGGCCAATAAGCAGGATGTCGTAGCCCTCTTGCGCGAACCGGCGGGCCTCGTTGTGCACCTTCGTCACGAGCGGGCAGGTGGCGTCGATCGTGCGGAGCTGCCGGCGCGCGGCCTCTTCATGGACCGTCGGGGCCACTCCGTGGGCAGAGAAGACCACGGTTGCGCCTTCGGGAACGTCGTCCGTCTCCTCGACGAAGATCGCGCCGCGCTTCTCCAGTGCCCGAACGACATGCAGGTTGTGCACGATCTGTTTGCGGACATAGATCGGCGCGCCGTAATGGTCGAGAGCCTGTTCGACGGTTTGGACCGCGCGGTCCACTCCCGCGCAATAACCGCGCGGTCGAGCAAGCAACACCCGACCCGGGCGCTGCGGTTCGGCATCGACGGTGGACGCCTCATCGGGGTCGAATGTCATACCTCGATGGTACGGACGGCACCTCGTGCGGCAGTCTGATGGCATGTCGCCGTTGCCCACCTCCGTTCGTGCCTCCATTGGACTGGCCGCGGTCGCCGTCTCGACGGCGCGCGAGTTGCCTCGCAAGATCGTCGAATTGCCCGTTATCGCGGCTGGCGCTGCCCTTCAGATATCGCTGCGAGCTCAGCAGCAGTACGCCGAGCTGATCGCCAAAGGGGATGACATCCTCGGCCAGCTACGTGGGATTCCCGACGAACCGCCGTCATGGGCGACGTTTGACGAGTCCCCGGCAGCTGAGCCTCCGTCGGGAGATCGCGTCCGTCCGGTGACCGCTGCGTCGCCGCAGGCGGCGGATCTCGCTGACGCCATAGAGGAAGAGGCGATAGCCGAGCTGCTCGAGGCAGAGGCGCTGGCGGCACTCGAAGACGCTGAGGCGGACAGCATTGCCGAAGCGCTGGATACCGCTGCGCTGGCCGTCGAGCGGCCCCTGGGCCCGCCGGCCAGCAAGACCGCGGCCAAGAAGGCGCGACCAAAGTCCCCGGCGGCGCCACGAAACAGCCGGACGTCCGCCTCCGGAGAGACGAGCGAATCGCCGAACGGTAGTGAACCGCCCGAGACGCCGCCGGCCGGAGGCACGCCGGCGCCCGGCGTGGACCCGGACCTGCCCCGAGACTGATGGCACGGCTGTCGTCGTCACCCGAGAATCCGATCCCGGTCCGGGTGGTGGCCCAGAAGATCGGCGCCTGGATCGCACGATTGGGCGAGATCTGGGTGGATGGGCAGATCGCTCAGCTGACCCGTCGTCCCGGTGTCGCCACGCAGTTCCTGACCCTGCGGGATCCCGATTCCACGATCTCGCTCACCGTCACCTGCGGCCGGGGTGTGCTGCCGGACACGGTCGAAGAGGGGTCTCGCGTCGTGGTGCACGCGCGACCGGATTTCTATCTCGAACGCGGTGTGTTCAGCCTACGGGCAAGCGAGATGCGCCTCGTCGGGCTGGGCGAGCTGCTCGCCCGGCTCGAGGCGCTTCGGCGACTGCTCGCGGCCGAGGGTCTGTTCGCGGGTGACCGAAAACGCCCGCTGCCATTCCTCCCGCGCCGCGTCGGCATCATCACCGGGCGGGCCAGCGCGGCCGAGCACGATGTCGTGGAGAACGCACGGCGGCGACTGCCCGCGGTCCGCTTCCGCATCGAGAACGCCGCGACGCAAGGCCCGGCCGCGGTCGCCGAGGTTGTCGCCGCACTGGAACGGCTCGACCGCGATCCCGAGGTCGACGTGATCGTGATCACGCGGGGAGGCGGCAGCGTCGAGGATCTGCTGCCCTTCAGCAACGAGACGCTCCTGCGGGCGGTGGCCGCTTCCCGAACGCCCGTGGTGAGCGCGATCGGCCATGAGAGCGACACCCCCCTGCTCGACCTCGTCGCCGACGTGGCGGCGTCCACTCCCACAGACGCAGGTAAGCGCGTTGTGCCGGACCTGGCCGATGAGCTGGCCCGCGTGCGAGATCTTCGGGATCGGGCGCGGGCGTCGGTTCGCCGTCGGGTGCAGGCCGAGGCGGACGCCGTCGCGTCGGTTCCCGATCGACTACGCACCGCAACGCGGACGTACCTCCGCCAGGCCCAATCCGACACCTCGACGCAGCGGGATCGGATCCGCCGGCACGTCAGCGGCCGGCTCGCAGCCGCGATCGCCGACCTGGAGCACGTCAAGGCCCGAGTCCGTGCGCTCTCACCGCAATCCACGCTCGACCGTGGTTATGCGGTCGTTCGGACGGCCGGCGGCCGCGTGGTGCGGGATCCGGTCGAAGCGCTTGGGCCACTGCGGATTCGGGTGGCCCGTGGCGAGTTCGGTGCGATCGCTGAGAACGCCTAGGGTCGGCCCAGTGAGCACTGAGGATCTCGGCTCGGCCGACGAGGCCCGCAGCGGAGCGAGGCTCGAGGGTGACCACCCGGAAATCGGCTACGAGGCGGCGCGCGCTGAACTGGGTGACGTCGTTCGGCGCCTCGAGTCCGGCGGGCAGACGCTCGAGGAGTCACTTGCGCTGTGGCAGCGGGGCGAGGAGCTTGCCGACATCTGCGAGCGGTGGTTGTCAGGCGCGACGGCCCGGCTCAACGCGGTCATCGCGGCGCACGAGCGGGGTTCCGGGGCCGCGCGGCCGGACGAGTCAACTGCGGTCAATCGCTCACAGACCTGAATCAGGCCCAGCATTCTGAGAGGATGTCGGAACCAGACATCCGCCCGGCCGTAGCACCGGAGCCGTAGCGGACGCTGTCGTCGCCGGACTCACGCCGGGAGGCTCACCGTGACCCAGCCGCCGGACAGCTCCGGCCTTGTTCCCCCGGAACTGGCTGTCGCTCGCCAGGCCCCGGATCGCAACCTGGCCCTGGAGCTGGTGCGGGTGACGGAAGCAGCAGCCATGGCCGCTGGACGTTGGGTCGGCCGCGGCGACAAGAACGGCGGGGACGGGGCGGCCGTCGATGCCATGCGAACCCTCATCGGCACCGTCTCGATGCGCGGCGTTGTCGTGATCGGCGAGGGCGAAAAAGACGACGCGCCGATGCTGTACAACGGCGAGGAGGTCGGCGACGGCACCGGCCCGCTCTGCGACGTCGCCGTCGACCCGATCGACGGCACGACCCTGATGTCCAAAGGCATGCCGAATGCGCTGGCGGTGATCGCTGTCGCCGAGCGTGGCACCATGTTCGACCCGTCCGCGGTGTTCTACATGGAGAAGATCGCGACGGGGGTGGAGGCGGCCGACGTCATCGACATCACGGCCCCGCCGGCCGAGAACGTCCGGCGGGTTGCGAAGGCCAAGAACGAGCATCCGGAAGACGTCACCGTGTGCATCCTCGACCGCCCCCGCCACGCGGACCTCGTCCGGGAGGTGCGCGACTCCGGTGCCCGCATCAAATTCATCAGCGACGGCGACGTTGCCGGCGCGATCATGGCCGCGCGGCCCGGCACTGGGGTGGACCTGCTGCTTGGCATCGGCGGCACGCCCGAAGGCATCATTGCCGCAGCCGCGCTGCGCTGCATGGGTGGGACGATCCAGGGTCGGCTGTGGCCGCGGGACGAAGAGGAGCGGCGGAAGGCAATCGACGCGGGCCACGATTTGAACCGCGTGCTGACCACGAACGACCTGGTCGAGGGAGAGGACATCTTCTTCTGCGCCACTGGCATCACGGATGGCGAATTGCTGCGCGGTGTGCGCTATTACGCCGATTCCGTACGCACCGAATCGATCGTGCTGAGATCCAAGTCGGGCACCGTGCGAGTGATCGACTCATTGCACCAGCTCGGCAAACTGCGCGCCTATTCCTCTGTCAATTTTGACCGCGTCTGACTAGATCGACCACGCTACCGTTCTATAAGTCCGCTGAGGCACTCGAGAGAGGGCGCGAACATGCTGGTCACGACCACGAATGAAATTCCCGGATGGCAGATCCAACGTGTGATCGGTGAGGTGTTCGGTCTGACGGTGCGGTCGCGGAACGCCTTCTCCCAGATGGGTGCCGGCCTGAAGTCGATGTTCGGCGGGGAGCTCCAAGGCATGACGAAGAATCTGGCGGAGAGCCGCAACGAAGTGATGAATCGCATGCTCGAAGCGGCGCGGGCTCGCGGGGGAAACGCGGTGATCTGTATGCGCTTCGACACGTCGGACATGGCCGACACCTGGACGGAATTGTGTGCTTATGGCACGGCCGTAGTCGCCGTGCCGATCGACGAGGGCGCTCGCCAGACCGCCGCTGAACTCGGGTACGGCCAGCCAGCGCGCTAGTCGGCTACGAGGGAGCACCGTCTTCCCGATCACACTCCGCCCCGCGGGCTCGTCCGACCCATACGATCGGCCCATCTGCCGACTCCGAGGAGCGAGCGATCCGCATGACGACAGGCCACGACCACTACCGCGTCGAAAAGGACTCGATGGGGGAAGTCCGGGTGCCACGCGAGGCCAAATGGGGGGCTCAGACCCAGCGGGCGATCGACAACTTCCCTATCTCTGGGCAGCCGCTCCAGCGCGAGATGATCGCCGCCCTGGCGATGATCAAGGGCGCATCCGCTCAGGTGCGAGCCCAGCGGGGCCTGCTGGATCCGACCAAGGCCGGCGCCATTGCAGCGGCCGCGGCTGAGGTCGCGCGCGGGGATTGGGATGCCGAGTTTCGGATCGACACGTTCCAGACCGGGTCCGGTACCTCGTCGAACATGAACGCCAACGAGGTACTTGCCCAGCTGGCGTCCGAGCTACTGGGCGGCGAGGTCCGGATCCATCCGAACGACGATGTGAACGACCCGCTGTCCAGTAACGACCAGTTTCCGTCCGCGATCCACATCGCCGCGACGAAGGCCGTCATCGCCGATCTGATCCCGGCCCTCCGCTACCTCGCCGAGGCTCTGTCCAGAAAGTCGGCCGAATACGTCACGGTGGTGAAGTCAGGCCGCACCCACCTGATGGACGCGACGCCAGTCACGCTCGGTCAGGAATTCGGCGGGTATGCAGCTCAGGTCACCTACGGTGTAGAACGACTCGAGGCGGTATTGCCACGGCTCGCCGAGCTGCCGTTGGGCGGCACCGCAGTTGGCACCGGCATCAACGCGCCCGCGGGCTTCGGCGCGGACGTTATTCGTATTCTCGCCGACGAGACCGGATTGCCGTTCACCGAGGCGCGCAATCACTTCGAGGCCCAAGGCGCCCGTGACGGCTTGGTCGAGTTGTCCGGCGCGCTGCGCACGATCGCGATAAGCCTCAACAAGATCGCAAACGACATCCGGTGGATGGGTTCAGGCCCGCGGACCGGACTGTCCGAGATATGGATCCCCGACCTGCAACCGGGCTCGTCGATCATGCCCGGCAAGGTCAACCCGGTCGTATGCGAGGCGGTGGGTCAGGTCGTCGCCCAGGTGATCGGCAACGATGCCTGCGTCGCGTGGGCCGGCGGGAGTGGCAACTTCGAGCTGAACGTGATGATGCCCGTCATGTCGCGCAACGTGCTGGAATCGATCCGATTGCTCGCCAGCGTGTCCCGGGTATTCGCCGAAAAGTGCATCGACGGCATCGAGGCCAACGTGGAACGCTGCCGTGAGTATGCCGAGTCTTCGCCGTCCATCGTCACGCCGCTGAACCACTATGTCGGCTACGACGAGGCAGGCAAGATTGCCAAGCAGGCGCTCGCCGAACGCAAGACGATCCGCGAGGTGGTCCTGGAGCGAGGGCACCTCGATTCCGGGGCAATCAGCGCCGAGCAGCTTGACGAGGTGCTCGACGTGCTCTCGATGACTCACCCGCGGCCATAACAATCAGACCCCGAGGGCCTCGTCGCTAGTGATGATCTTGGACTTATCGTCGCTCGGCGCAATAGGCCAAGATCACGAGAATCCGCGCGGGCGAATAGGCAACTACCAGGGCAGATACTCGAGCATCTCGGTGACGAGTGCCGCGATGGGCGACCGCTCGGACCGAGTCAGGGTCACGTGCGCGAACAGCGGATGGCCGCGCAGAGCGTCGATCACGGCAGCGATGCCGTCGTGCCGGCCCACCCGCAGGTTGTCGCGCTGGGCCACGTCGTGGGTCAGCACCACCCGTGAGCCGGTGCCGATCCGAGACAGCACGGTGAGCAGCACGTTGCGCTCGAGGGACTGTGCTTCATCGACGATCACAAACGAGTCGTGCAATGACCGTCCTCGTATGTGCGTCAGTGGCAGGACTTCGACCATGCCTCGGTCGAGCACCTCATCGATCACGTTCTGGCTGACCAACGCGCCGAGCGTGTCGAACACCGCCTGCGCCCAGGGCGCCATCTTCTCGTTCTCGGTGCCGGGCAGATAACCGAGCTCCTGCCCACCCACGGCGTACAACGGCCGAAACACCACGACGCGCTTATGGGCGCGCCGCTCCAGAACCGCATCCAGACCTGCACACAACGCGAGCGCGGACTTGCCGGTGCCGGCTCGGCCACCCAGCGACACGATGCCGATGTCGGGATCGAGAAGCAGGTCGAGCGCGATGCGTTGTTCGGCCGAACGACCGCGCAGGCCGAACGCCTCCCGATCGCCCCGGATGAGGCGAACCTGCTTGTCGGGCGTGATCCGCGCAAGTGCGGAGCCCCGTGGCGACTGGAGCACCAATCCGGTATGGCACGGAAGATCGTTTGCTGCGGCCAGATCTTCGTAGTCGCCGGCGACCAGCGGAACCCGGTCGGCGGCGTACAGCGCACCGACGGTCTCGGCCGATACCGGGACTTCCGCCATACCCGTCCAACCGGAATCGACGGTCGGATGAACGCGGTACTCGTCGGCGCGCAGCCCGACGGACGCCGCCTTGACCCGCAGCGGCATGTCCTTCGTGACCAACGTGACGTCCCGACCCTCGGCCGCGAGATTCAGCGCGACCGCCAGGATGCGGGCCGAATTGTTGTCGACGTGAAAGCCCGTCGGCAGGCGTGAGAGGTCGGCATGGTTCAGCTCGACATGCAGACGTCCTCCGTCGTCGCCGATCGGTACCGGCGCATCGAGCCGGCCTTCCTGCACGCGCAGATCGTCGAGCAACCGAAGCGTTTCCCGAGCGAACCAGCCCAGCTCGGGGTGGTGACGCTTGCCCTCGAGCTCATTGATGACGACGAGTGGCAGCACAACGTCGTGCTCCCCGAATCGGCCGAGCGCTCCCGGGTCCGCGAGCAGGACCGAGGTATCCAGGACGAACACGCGGCGAAGCTCAGGATCAGACGTGGTGGCGGCACTCATGGGACGCTCCAGGTGGGGTCGGCGGGTGGCACGATGCGGTAAGGCGTAGCACCAGATATCGGCACGACGAGACTCCGTCGAGGATCCGGCGGCAGCACCGCGCAACGTCCAGCGGGCGCCGGTCCGGCCCGGTCGCTGATCGTCGGCACGGTGCGGGACCTCCCGGGTGGTCCGGTTGGCCGGATCACCACCGAGAAACGCTACCGGGCCACGCCAGCGCCCGGGTGCCCGGCACGCGGTTTGGCGCCGATTCGGGCAGATTCCGCCAAGAGCGCGCGCCCAGTAGGGCGCCATAGCCGACCGGGGTTTCCACGCGAAACGCACGGCGATCCGGGTCCCCGCGAAACCATGCCAGCGATCCGGTGTCCCCCACGAAATCGCGCCAGCGATGCGCAGGCGCCTACTGCTGGGCGAGCGCGCTCAGCCGCCGTAGCGGCGTTGCCGAGTTCCGTAGGCGCGCAGCGCGCGAAGGAAGTCGACCTTGCGGAAGTCCGGCCACAGCGCGTCGCAGAAGTAGAACTCCGAATGGGCCGACTGCCACAACAGGAAGCCCGACAGCCGCTGTTCCCCCGAGGTGCGGATCAATAGATCCGGATCCGGCTGGCCCCGGGTGTAGAGATGTTCGGCGATATGATCGACGTCCAGGAACTCGGCGACTTCCTCCAGCGAGCTACCCGCAGCAGCGTGCTCCTGAAGCAGGGCGCG
>Ga0068855_100010593_pt1 | contig 11115 bp, 12 predicted proteins | sample KBSCornC52_FD_66592 | JGI IMG/M metagenome (GOLD analysis project Ga0068855, IMG submission 66592) | Corn rhizosphere microbial communities from Kellogg Biological Station, Michigan, USA - KBS Corn C5-2 | ecosystem: Host-associated > Plants > Roots > Rhizosphere > Soil ... | reverse complement strand
ATACTGTATGGTTTTCCACAGGGCAATGACAGTGCATTAAATTGATTTACATCTAAATTTAATACGCTTAAAATCCAGGCAATAAAACTTGTAGGCTGAGAATTGGTTAAAGATGTGGTTTCGACCGTTTGTAAAAGGTACGATGTTTATGAAAAATAGAAAAGAATTTGCGCCGATTTTTTCGGGAGTAACCGAACTTTTTTTATCCTATTGTGTATCAACAAATATCATGCATGATAAGGTTTTCAGCCAATTGCTCTGATGTTGCATCAATGATCATTTTCGATTTAGCTGTGCTTCATTTTAAAAAATGTGATGCACTTATTTCCTTCACCGGCTTGTTAATTGTTGTTTTTCGGGTGTTTTAAAACTATCGATACCACGCTTTAATGTAAGAATATCTTTCTCCAGTTTTAAATTCACTGACAAAACAGAATCGTTCTGCAGCAACAGTTTATTGTTTGCTTCTTTAAGCTGCCTATTTTGCTGCTGTAGCAAAATGCCTATAGCAAATAATAAGGCAATGCAACAACTTAATCCCCGAAATATAAAAGCGTTGTTAATCAATATGTTTAAAATTATAGTAAATATGCTTTACAGTCGTTAAACGGCTATTAAACAGGAATTAAAAAGCTATTAAACAAAAGAAGGAGTGCAACCTATATATTAGGCTTACCGGGCGGCAAAGGCTTTTACAGAAGGCAAAACGATGGTAAAAATGGTTCCGGTTTCTTTGGCAGATTTTACGGTAATTCTGCCCTTGTGCATACTAATGATGCGTTTGGCTAAAGGCAATCCCAGTCCAAAACCTTTTATGGGAGAAGCATTTGCGCTGCGGTAAAAAGGTTGAAATATATTTTCGGCTTCGGTCTCTGAAATAATATTGCCATAATTCTTCACCTCTACAATTACTTCATCATTACTGAACTCAAGATTTACCCATGCGTGGTGGTCGGACGAAAATTTGCAACCATTCTCGATAATGTTTCTTAAAGAACTGTATAACAGATCGCTGCTGCCAAATACGAGGAATGTTCTTTCATCATCGGGAAATTCGCCAAACTGCAATATCACTTTATAGTTTTCGATATTCTTTTGAACATCAGCCGTTACTTTTAACAGCACTTCATCTATACGCACTTCATGCAGTTCAATACTTCCTTCTGTGCCCGTTTTGGCAATTTCAAGCAAACTTTTTGTAAGCTGCTGCATTTGCTGCACATCTTCATGTATGCTTTGTATTACCTGCTTGTATTCCTGTGTACTTCTTTCTTTTTGCAGGGTTACTTCGAGCTGACTCGAAATAGAGGTAAGCGGCGTTGACAATTCGTGCGATGCATTCGAAATAAACCGGCGCTGTATAATAAATGATTCCTGCAATCTGTCGAGCAATTCATTAAAGGTGTTGGCCAGCTGGTTCAATTCATCCTGGGTACTGCCCGCCTGAATATGGTGTGAAAGGTTTTGAGAAGATATGAGCTTTACCTCATGAATAATTTGCGTAATGGGCTTTACCAGTTGCATTGAGAATGCATACCCAACAATCAGGGCCACAGCAATGCCAATAAATAAACAGGTGAGTAAAATATCCCGCAGATCTTTTAAACGTTCCCAGCCGTCTACATCATAGGCCGCCACAACTATTACAATACGGCTTGCCGTGTCTGTATAATGGTAGGCCAGTACATCGCGATGATGGCGGGTAAAATATACTTCGTGCTTTAAACGTGCCTCTTTCAGAACGTCTTTATCGGGTAATATTGAATCGATACTTTTTGCGTTGTATCTGTAAACCGGTTGATCGAGATAATTAAAGATCACCACGCTTTTTTGGTTCAGCGTAATGGCGGATGCCGAATCGATGCGGCCCATTACAGCGCGCGTACTGTCACTATCTCCAAAAAAAGAAAAAAGCTGACCGTCATTATTGGCTCTGCCCTTAAGCCGCCGTTTAAATGCTTCTGCCCTTTGCAGCGATGTAAAATAAAAAACGGAAATACTTAATACCAGCAGAATGGCTGTAACCAGTAAGGTAAAAAGCGCGGTTATTTTGAATTTGATTTTCAACCTATGGGTTTTCTTTCAGTATGTATCCCATGCCTACCTGTGTATGAATGAGCCGGCTATCAAAATCTTTGTCAAGTTTTTTACGCAGGAAGTTCACGTATACATCGATCACATTGGTTTTTGTATCGAAATCAATATCCCACACATTCAAAGCAATATCGGCTCTTGACACTACCCGGTTCTTATTGCGTATGAGGTATTCGAGTAACTGAAATTCCTTGGCGGTAAGCGAAATGGGTTTATCGGCCCTTGTCACTTCTTTACTGTCGAGATTCATGGTCAGATCGGCCACTCTTAAAATATTGCCGGTTGGTATATTATGATAGATCCTTTTGAGCAGTGCCCTGATGCGCACCAGCAATTCCTTAAAGTCAAAGGGCTTTACAATATAATCATCTGCCCCCGCATCGAAGCCTTCAATTTTATCGGCGGTTGTATTAAGGGCTGTGAGCATTACTACGGGAATACGTTCGCTGTGGCGCCTGATCTCTTTACACAGCTCATAACCGTTCATGCCGGGCAGGTTAATATCAAGTATAATGAGGTCGAATGGGTAGGTTTCGAAAAGCTTTTTACCGATTAGTCCGTCGTAAGCTACTTCCACATAGTAGTTCTGTTCAGAAAGTCCTTTTTTTAACGACTCTGCTATTTTCTTTTCATCCTCTACCAGTAAAATTTTTATTTCTTCCATAACCAAAAATTCCGGATGCAAAATTCACAAATAATAAAGTTACCGGGTATACAGGATTAAAAATGGAGATTAAAAGTAAATTAAAAATCCTGAAAATCGGAGGTCTGAAGTCTGAAGTCGGATGTCAGATAAGACCTCAGACATCAAGCTGCTAATACTGGTAACTACACATTAGACGCTCTTTTATAAAAAATCCTTTAGGCGTGCCACGATTCGTTAGCTTCACCAGGATAACCGTGTCATGCTATTTCAGCTTTTCCAGCCAGTCGATCATTCTGGTCGTAAAGCCGTATTCATTATCAAACCAGGCTATCAGCTTTAAATGGTTGCCTACTACTGAAGTGAGGGTGCCATCGATGATGCATGAATGGGTATTGCCTTTAATATCGAGCGACACCAACGGGTCTTCGGTATATTCAAGTATGCCTTTATATTCATTTTGAGCAGCTGTGTAAAAAAGACGATTTACTTCCTTACGGCTGGTTTCCTGCTGCAATTGTATGGTAAAATCGGCCATAGCGCCATTGGCTACCGGAACGCGGGTTGAAACTGAAGCGATCTTATCCTTTAAAGCCGGCAATAAGCGTTCAAGTGAATGTTGCAGATCAATTTCTACCGGAATGATCGATTCGGCAGCCGCCCTTCCACGCCTGAATTGTTTATGGGGCGCATCTACGAGTTCCTGTCTTGAAGTATAGGAATGTAAAATATTACACTGCACCGATCTTATACCAATTGCGTTTAATATATACAGTATATGGGTTGAGCAGTTGGTCATGCAGCCGCCGGGCGATATAATAGTTTCATCTTTTGACAATGCATGCTGATTAAAGCCATAAACCAGTAACGGAATATCATCTGAGCCGGTAGTGGATAAAAGTACTTTGCGGGCGCCGGCTTTAATATGCTGTTCAGCGGCTGGCCGGCTTGAGAAGCTTCCTGAGCATTCAAGCACTACATCTATATTCATTTCCTTCCAGGGAAGGGCGGCGGGATGCTGTTGCCGAAAGGCTTTAACGGTTTTATCGTTGGCTATAATGGCATCGGGTTCACGGGTAAGGGTTCCGGGGAATGTTCCATATACCGAATCATACTTTAGCAGGTAAGCCAGATTATCGGTATCCATGATATCATTTACTGCAACCAGATCAAAATTGTCATGATTCACGAGTCTTCTGAACAAAAGACGCCCGATCCGGCCCATTCCGTTAATAGCAATTCTCATATAAGTTTCAAAATGAAGGTGCAAATATCGGAGAAATAGGGCTCTAAAAGTACTTATCCAAATCCCGCAGGGAAATAGGTTTTTCCCACACTTTAGTAACGGGCAAACCATCTTTAATTTGCGGGGGATTAAAGGCACTTAGTAAATGCAGCTGAATATTCGGGTGGGCCTGAATAATATTTTCCGCCTTTTCCCATCCTAACCCGTCTGGCAGGTTATTATCAAGAAAAAGGATATCCGGTGCAAACTCATTTACCTGGTTTAATCCATCGGATAATGTATAAGCAGTATGTACATCACAGTTTTTACGGCTCAGATAGGCCTTTATCAAAAGGCACAAATCTTTTTCATCATCGATAATTAAAACTTTTAAACGCTCTCTTGTCATTGTTTTAGAGCTGGATTTAGTTCCATGGGGAATTGTTTTCCCATTGATGAAAAATATAAAAAAAACGTCATTCTCAAGTCAGTGGTACAATTTTTTCCTCAATCTCAAAAAGTAAATGTATGACATCTAACACAAAAATCATTCTAGGCATGCTCGCTGCCGCCGCTGCCGGTGCTGCCGTTGGCGTATTACTGGCCCCCGAAAAAGGTAGTGATTTGAGGGTCAGAATCAAAACAAAAGTTGAAGATTTAATGGATGATATCGCAGAATTACTCGCCCTGGGGCAGGAAGAGATAAAGGAAATGTATACCGGAACCAAAGAAACGATAAATGAAGGTATGCAAACCGCCAAAAATAATGTATCAGAAGCCTACAGCCAGATGTAGCATGACCATCATCAAAGGCCGGATTTAAAATAAAAACATGGAAGATCTAAAGACTAAAGCGGCAAATCTTACCAGTCATGTAGAAGAAATAGTACAAACTTATTATGAGTTAGGCCGCCTTAACCTGGCGCAGGCAGGTGCAAGAGCCATTTCACGAGCCATCATTTTCTTTATTATTACCGGACTATTCCTATGTGTATTACTGTTTATCGGTATTGGCCTCGCCCTGTTTTTAGGAAAACTACTTAACAACCCTGCAGCAGGCTATTTTACCGTGGCTTTTTTGTACATTGTATTACTTATTCTTTTCTTCCTGCTACGCAGGAAAATTGTTTTTCCTATTGTAAGAGATTTCATTGTGCGCAAAATATATGACAAAACAGATTACGACCTATAAAGAATTGCTGGCCGAAAAAGCAAGGCTCCATGCCTTGCTGGCCGAGCAAAAACTGCAGATAAAAGAAGACTGGCAGGGCATTAAAGAAGATCTGAAGCCATCTTTTCTTATTGTTTCTACAGTAAAAAAATTATTTACCCGCAAAGCCAGCGGCATTATAGGCGGCGTGGGCCTAACACTGCTGGCTGACGGACTAATAAAAAGAGTTTTGCTTGCAGGAGCGGGCAAGTTTACAAAGTGGGTAGTTCCCTTCTTTGTTAAGAATTATGCGTCGCATCTTACAGAAGAACCGCATAAACTAATAGATAAGATAAAACACTTCTTTAAGAAGAACGGGAAAATGCATCACGAAGCGGGAATGGATGCTGTTTGAAACCAATAACTGCGAATATTCTCAATCACTTTTAACAACGCATCAAAACTGATGGGCTTTACTATATAGCTATTAGCGCCCAGTTCATAGCAACGTTTAATTTCTATTTCATTCTTAGTAGTGGTGAAAACAATAACAGGTATCTTTTTAAAAACAGGATGTTGTTTTATTTCCTTCAATACTTCCCTGCCGTCTTTTTTGGGCATATTTAAGTCAAGCAGAATAAAGCCTGGCAGGGCCTTCATTTCCATATTATCTGTGGAATATATTTCCTGAAGATAGTTGATCAGCTCAACGCCATTTTCAACAAAATCTATTTGTTCGGGATAACCTATTTCAGAAAAAGCAGTTTGCAACAGATATCTGTCGTCTGCGTCGTCTTCAGCTATAAGAATAGGTTGCATGTTCATATGTCATCCCCCGTTTGCCCATCAAAAGTAAGCATTGTTGAGGGAAGAAGACCTTAAAAGTTTCTTAACAAAAGTCCGAAAGTCAGTAAAGTCCGGATGTCGGAAAGAAACACATGCAAATGGACTTCTTTCAAACATCGGACTTTACAAACATTCGGACTTTCCGACTTACTGACTTTCGGACTAATTGAGTACCGTTAGTCTACTCTGCGGAAACCGCCTGCAATTAATGACAGCAGGAACAATACTATAAAAATATAAAACAGAATTTTTGCAATGGCTGCAGCACCTGCAGCAATTCCGGTAAAACCAAATATAGCTGCTATAATTGCCACCACCAGAAATATCACTGTCCAACGTAGCATAGTCTTAAATTTTTAGGTGATTAAATATAGTTTAAGTCTGAAAGTCAGAAAGACCGAAAGTCGGAAAGCAAATACATCTTATTCTAAAAAAAGTCTCTCGGTCTTTCCGACTTTACTGACTTCCGGACTGTTCTGTTTTATATTTTGTAAAAATCATACCGAACTTCTCTGCACACATAGATATTTATATATAACTGATAATATCCTGCCTGCTTCAGGTAAAAAAAACAGCACCGTGTAGAGTTAGTTCTACAATCCCCGTTGGGCCTGCTTTATAGCCCGATAGGTACAATCGTTGTATTGGTATACACAGATTACTTTGTTATCAGTCGTTGTTAAATGAACCATTACAGACACAATAGAAGAGATACAGTCACCAATAAAATTTTGGTTATGAAGAAGAGTTTTTTATTGCATATAGATAAAAATACGGTTCAGGATATTCCGTTTGAAGAGATTAGTTTTTTATCATCACTGAAAGCCAATCTTCTTGAAGAAATTATTGACGAGATCTATATAATTGAGATATCATTATCAAATCCTGATGAGTGTGAAGTGGCAGCACTTGTAAAAATAGGTGCATATTGTGGTGAGTATACTGGCTATGCCTGTGGTCCCCGTTGGGAAACGGCCGTTGCAAAAGCATTTGAAAGCATAAGACATCAGCTTAAACTGCTGGCCAACCTTAGCCTTCCGGTACAGGAAAATACAAATTAAACAGCGCTCCTTTATCGGGCTGTGCTGTGGCAATTACATATCCGTTGTGGTTGGTCATCACTCTTTCAACTATCGCGAGTCCGATACCCTTTCCTTCATACTCTGAATCTGCATGAAGGCGTTGAAAGATCAAAAATATTTTTTGACTGAACTCATTGCTGAATCCAATGCCATTATCCTGTATGCTTATCCGTATAAATTCTTTCTTTGCGAATTTTTCATCAATATAGGTCAGATCTGTGCCCGCCATTTTCACGCATTGAATGGTTACAACGGGTGGAATACCAGGTTTTGAAAACTTAACGGCGTTATGAATAAGCGCCTTGAACATCAAAAATAATTGTTCACGAAACCCAGTGATAGAAGGCAATTGACCCACGTGTATCATTGCCTTTTTTTGTTCTACTTCAGGTTTAAGTGTTTCAATAACCGACCCGATCAACTGGTTGGCGTCAATAGTTCCCAAGCGTTCTCCGCTTCTTACCAGATTGGCGAAATTCATCAGATCTTCGATTAAACCCTGCATGCGACGTGCAGAATAATCTATTCTCGACAAAATCATTTTTCCTTCTTCATTCATCTGATCATGAAATTTCCATAGCAGCCGGTCGCTAAAAGTTCGTATACGGCGCAACGGTTCCTGTAAATCGTGCGATGTGGCAAAAGCTATCTGCTCCAGTTCTATATTATAGGCATTTGTTTCGTTGATCTTTTGTTCCAGTTGGGCCTGGTAAAGCGAACGTTGTCTGAATTCTTTTAAAATAACCAGAAAGGATATAATGAATATAATAAAGGCAAACAGAAAAATAGCAACAAAATAGCGCGGCATATTTGCCGCATATTTCCGGACCGAATCCCTTTTTACCTGCCGCATTTCTTCATTCTGGATCTCACTAAAAGTATGGCGCAAACTATCCATCTCATCCTTGCTTGTGAGAAGGTTATTGCGTGATTTCATATACACGCTGTGCTGAAAATGGTCGATGAGATTATTAATAAGCAACCCTGCCTGATTCATTAATTGCTGCTGATGTCTGTTTCCGGATGTAAGCCGCTTTAACGAATCGTATTTTGGCTTGATATCTTTTTTAATACTCAGGTAAGGTTGTAAAAACACGCTATCATTGGTAAGCAGGTAACCGCGCTGGGCCGTTTCAGCCTCCTTGACCAGATTTTCCAGCTCACTGGTTTGAAGGCTTACTTTATAGGCGTGCTCAATATCGCTGTTCTGAATATTAGCCCTCACATAACTGTCATATAACAGATATGAAAGCGAAAGAATGATAACAAGAGAGAGTATGAATGCGGTACTTATAAAAAATAGTCTTTTTTTCATAGCGATCAATTCTACAAATCGGGGATATTATTCCACAATCTCCACATTCATCCAAATCCCAACCCAACATAGTACAAAAAGTAGTCACTGACAAAATACTAAAAATCAACAAACTAAATTTTAATCTGCTTATAAAGCAAAATGGAAAGCATCTTGAAGATAATAAATAAAAACCAACCCGTATGTTACAGCAGAATCTTGTGCAGAAGCAGGAAACCAAAATTTTACCCCAGCAGATTCAATTACTCAATTTATTTCATCTAAATACACTTGAATTAGAACACAGAATAGAGCAGGAACTGGAAGATAATCCTTTCCTGGAGAAGAAGGAAGAGGATGAAGAAACAGCCGCAGATAAATTTCAGAAGGAACAGGTGCAGGATTTTCAGGATTGGGATGAATATGGTTACGACGATATTCCCGATTATAAAATGGAATACAGCAATTACCTGCCGGATGAGGAAAAAACTTTTAGCCCGCTGAAAGCATCTTCCGATTTCCGCGACGACCTGAAAAAGCAGTACCGGTTGTGTTGTAATGATGAATCAGAAACCAGTCTGGCCGACTACCTCATTGATTCTCTGAGCGATAGCGGCCTGTTGGAATTACCGCTCGATAAAGTGGCCGAAGAATATTCATTTACCTGTAAAACATGGATCGAGCCCGAGGCATTCGAGTCAATTCTAAGTACTATTCAGAAGCTTGACCCTATCGGTATTGGCGCCCGCAGCATTTGCGAATGTCTGCTGTTACAGCTGAAAGCCATGAATTGCAAACGCCCTGATGTACAAAAAGCCGTTTGTCTGCTGCAGGACCACTACCAGGACCTGCGCAACCGCAATATGGATAAAATTATGGAGTGCCTGCAACTGGAAGAAGATGAGCTGAAAATCATACTGGAGCTGATCAGTTCATTAAAAATGAAGCCGGTTGCCGAAGTACAGGAAGGCTCCACTGCCAATAGTCATATAATCCCCGACTTTTTAATAGTTCAGGAAGGCGATTATCTGGAAGTATCGCTTTATAATCAAAGATCTTCCTCCCTTTTTATAAGCCGCGAATGGAAAGAAATAGTGGCCGACAGCCAAAAAAACAAAAAAGACGCAGCAGCGGCACAATATTTAAAGAATAAGTACCAGTCGGCCCAATGGTTTGTGAGCGCTATACGGCAACGCGAAAGCACCATGTTGCGCATCATGAAAGCCATTGTAAATATGCAGTATGACTATTTCCGTGAAGGAGACATAAAACTGCTGAAACCCATGATCCTTAAAAATATTGCCGATATAACTGGTGTTGATATTTCTACCGTATCGCGTATTACATGTAATAAATACGTTGATACTCCTTTTGGTATGATATTGCTTAAAGACCTGTTTACCGAAGGTATCATTAACGAAAAAGGTGAAGCTATCAGTAACAGGGTTATTCAGGTGGCCATTGAAGATGCTATTGAAAAGGAAGACAAGAAAAATCCTTACACCGATCAGCAACTGGTTTCAATACTGGCAGAAAAAGGATTCTCAATTGCCCGCAGAACGGTTGCCAAGTACCGTGAAATTTTACAAATACCTGTGGCACAGATGCGTGCAATATGGGCATAAGAACGGCATTGTTTAAAAAGGTATTAATTTTATAGTCCCGGAAACACCTTGAGTACCTAAAATAACCATCATAAACTCACAGTAAAAAAGTAAATTTGAAGATGCCGAAAATACTTGTAATTGACGATGACAGGGACATTTGCCTGTTATTAAAGCGCTTTCTAACCAAACACAACTACGAAGTGGCAGAAGTGTATGCAGGCAAAAAGGCACTTGAGCTTATTCATTCGTTTACACCCGACCTGGTCATGTGCGACTTCAGGCTCGATGACATGGATGGTACAACTTTACTGGTTAAAATAAAGGAACAACTACCCGATGTGCCGGTTATAATTATGACCGGCTATAGTGATATAAAAGTAGCTGTAGAAGTAATGAAGCTGGGTGCATACGACTATATAGGCAAGCCATTATTCCCTGATGAAATACTGGTCACCATAAAAAAAGCGCTGCAAAATAAAACTGCAGCAACCACTACCGCTGCAGCTTCCAATAATACGGCTACCGACGGATCAACGGCCTATACGTCGCCGGTTACTGTACAAACAGAAGAAGTGTCTAATGCAGACAAAGAAAAGAAACAGCAGATCATCGTTTCGGGCGACTATATTTTTGGTGACAGTGATTCATTTAAAAAAATACTGAAACAAATCGATCTGGTAGCGCCTACCAACTACAGCATTATTATTTATGGTGAAAGCGGAAGCGGTAAAGAAGCCATCGCTCAGGAAATACACAAACGCAGCCGTCGTAAAAGCATGCCCTTTGTTGCTATTGACTGCGGCGCAATGTCGAAAGAACTGGCCGGCAGTGAATTGTTCGGTCATGAAAAAGGCTCTTTCACCGGCGCCCTCAATCAAAAAGTTGGCAGTCTTGAAATAGCCAACGGAGGCACCGTTTTCCTCGATGAGATCGGTAACCTCTCTTACGACATTCAGGTTTCTCTGTTGCGCGTAGTACAGGAAAGAAAAATGCGTCGCGTAGGCGGCACCAAGGATATCGATCTGGACATACGTATCATCGTAGCCAGTAACGAAAAACTGTGGGACCTTGCCCGCAGAGGTAAATTCCGCGAAGACCTGTTCCACCGTTTCAATGAATTTAGTATAGTAGTGCCTCCGTTACGCGAACGGAAAGAAGATATTATGGTGTTTGC
>Ga0068855_100010585_pt1 | contig 11118 bp, 10 predicted proteins | sample KBSCornC52_FD_66592 | JGI IMG/M metagenome (GOLD analysis project Ga0068855, IMG submission 66592) | Corn rhizosphere microbial communities from Kellogg Biological Station, Michigan, USA - KBS Corn C5-2 | ecosystem: Host-associated > Plants > Roots > Rhizosphere > Soil ... | reverse complement strand
TACTTTTGTTCATTGGTGTTTTTTGTGTGGTAACTTAAAACTACCAATAAAGGGAGGTCTTTAAAAACTTCCCTTTCTTTTTATTATTACTTTACCGGACAGTAATAGTCGGAGACTACGGACAGCGGCGGCGGCGTTTGTTTGAATATGCTTAGTGTAATTTCTTTGTCCATAGCCCCCAAAAGTTTATGCGGGCACCAGGTACACTAAGACCTGTTAAGCGTTTGGATTGGAAAAGAAAGGTGTTAAAAGTGGTAAAAAATTGAAATTCTTCAGACTTATTCGTCAGGATGGCTCAATTTTTCTGCATAATCTATTTGACGCCTATGTGCTGATTTACAGCAATTTACATTACATCTGTTCACGAAAACGATCAAGTTGATGAAGGCTTGGCCCTTAGTGTAAACATCCAAAATGCTAATAATTAAGGCATTGAGTGGCCGAATATGGCCGACAGTGGCGTGAACGTGAACACATGGTGTAACGAACCGTCTTACAGGCAGCAAAAAAGGGCCCCTGGTTTACTACCGGGGCCCGCCTCAATTAATGTATACTGATCTTAAAACTAATCGTTTTCAAACCCGGTATCCCTTAGCCGGATATAATCGTCCAGTGTTTTTACCTTAACGCCTTTGCCCTGCATCTTTTTGATGAAGGAGGCGGTTACGCCGTGGTTAACCAGCTCCTCGGCTTTGTCCAGCGTTAGGTCCTTAAATCCCAGGTCGTTGATGCTTTTGATAAAGCGGGCATTCACACCGTGGTCAACCAGTTCCATGGCCTTGTCCAGCGTTACATTTTTATAGCCCATAGCCTGCAGGCTGTTGATGAACGCGATGCTGACGCCGTGATCGCGCAGTTCACGTGCCTTTTCGAGGGTCATGTTGGGATCCATTTTCTTCAGGCTGGCCACGTAGTCAGAACTTACGCCATGGTCGCGCAGTTCCTGTGCCTCATCAAGGGTAACATTGCCGTTGGTCATCTTTCGCACCTCGGCAATGTAGCTTGCGGTCACACCATGATCGCGCAGTTCCAATGCTTTGTCCAGCGAAAAGCCCTTATAGCCCATATCATGAATGCTGGCAATATATTTTGTATTTACGCCATGTTCACGCAGTTCCACCAGTTTATCTAATGATTGGTGGCCATATCCCTCGGCCTTAAACAAGCTAAAATAGTCTTCCAAAACCCTGCGGCTCATACCCTGCTGGGCCAGGTCTTTAAATTGGTTGTTCGATATCTCCGCGTAGCCATTCTCCTTCAGGAAGTCGAAATAGCCTTTGTTGATATCTGTTGTGAAAACACTCATCATCAATTCTTCATCCAACCCGGTATAACCCTTTTGCTCCAGGTACGATTTAAAGCCCGCATTCTCTTCAAATGCATAGGTACCGTGCCCGAAATTCCCCTGGAAGACACCTCTAAAGGTCATCTTTCCCGATTCCCTGGTCAGCGCAAACGTGCCTGCCTTATCCTTCGGTAAAGCGCCAAGGTCCGCCTGGTTGAAATTGCGGCCGTTGCTCCAGTGTTTACCGTAAAACTGGATATTGACCATGCCGTCTTTGATGATCGCGTCCCAGCTGCCCGGCGCATTGCCGTTCCAGGAGCGGGCATCATCGTCATCATCTTTTTCCGCCTTAGCTTTTTGCTGCGACAGCGCGCTGCCGTAAAACGCTACGACCAGTACTGCGATCGAAAGGAAGCTTATTATTGTCTTTTTCATATGATTTTTTTAAACTCAATCAACTTATTCAACCAGTCAACTTAATCAACTCAGTTAAACGAATTCTTCAACTGGATATATTTCCGCAAATCGTTCGACTTGAAGCCTTTTGCCTGCATCGATGCCACATATTCGGGCGTAACGCCGTTCGATTTCAGCGCGGGCAATTCGTTAACCGGTATATCGGTAAAACCAAGCTTTTTAAACCCGTTCACAAAATCGGGGGTAATATTCAGCGATTTCAGCGCGATAATACTATGCGGCGCGATATCCTTAAAGCCAGCGTCCTCAAAGCTCTTGATAAAGGCCGGGGTGATCTCCATCGACTTAAAAGCGACCAGGTTGTGGATAGCGCTGTTCTTATAACCGATATCATTGAACCCTTTGATATAAGCGGCATCGATCTTCATCGATTTGAAGGCCACAACATCATGAGCGGCTACATCGGTATAGCCCATTTGCCCCAGCTGCTTTACGAACTCCGGCGTGATCTCCATCGATTTGAACGCCACCAGGTCGTGTATGGGCAGGTCTTTGTAACCGGCATCCTTAAAGCTCTTAACATAAGCCGCGTCGATATTCATCGACTTGAAAGCGATAATATCATGCGCCGGCACATCGGCGAAGCCCATTTCTTTAAAGCTGTTAATGTATTCGGGCGTGATATGCATCGATTTCATCGCGATCAGGTTATGAATGGCAATGTCGCCATAGCCGGCCGCTTTGATCCCTTTGATAAAAGCTTCATCAATATCCATTGCTGACATGGCTACCAGGTTATGCGCGGCAAGGTCCTTATAACCGTTGCGCTGCAGCATTTCCACGTAGCCCCTTTTCAGGTCGACCGTAAAGAACTGGAAAGCCGAACGATCATTGATATCCACAACGCCTGTGCTTTTGACATAGTCGATAAATGCCTTGTCAGGGGTAAATTTATAGGTGCCAAAGCCCATGTCTTCGTCAAACTTGCCGGTAAACACGATCGTGCCTGCTTCGCGCTTCAGCGAGAAGTCGCCCTTTTGACCGCGTGGCAGGTTGGGAAAATCGCTCAGTTTGAAATCGGTATTGCTGTTCCAGCCATGCTCTTCGTCATCGTTGGAGGCTCTGAACTCGATCCTGATCTTGTCCCCTTTGATCGTCGCGAACCATTTGCCTTCGTCCATGTTGGGGCCTACGATATTCAGGTCGAGATCAACGTTCACGTCAGGGTTTACATCAACCACAGGGTCCACGTTTACCACCGGGTTGACATTAGCAGTCACCACCGGCGCTACCATAGAAGCTACAACAGGAGATATCACTGGCGTAACCGTGGTTACCACCTGGGCACAGGCCATAGCGCTGACAAATAGCGAAATACCCGCGAGGAAAATGCTTTTCCTTAACCGGGCTATCAGAGTTGAATAGTTCATCATAATTTCTTTTTTGTTGTTTATTGGTTTATGCTTAACAAATATAGTACTAACCTATTAGTAAAAATACTAATCAATTAGTAGTTATAGTAAAATAAGTTATAACCAATTGATAATCAGTGTAAAAATTTTCAATTCAGTTGAGCGCTTTTCCGTATGACTTGGCTCGGGTATCTGTCCGGCTGTACCAAAAGCGAACACTTTCTGTTCGGATGCGGTACAATTGCGCACCGCAAGTGAACAAGAAGATATACTTTTTAATAGCGCCGTTAGGCGCTGAAGGTCGGTAGAAAATCAATATCACAACCCATTAGCGTGCCGTAGGTACGCAACCTGGCGAGTTTCCGTACCTACGGCACGGTATTTTTGCATGCTTATTTTCAACCGACCTTCGACCCCGATGGGGTCAGCTTTTTTGCCAGACGCGTAAAATCGATGAGTACACAAATCATTTTTTAAAATCTTTTTGCTTATCATACGTCTTTATAGAATAGATGAAGACCAGGTTACCTTTTATTTTGCTGGCATGGGTGGCCAGCGATATATATTTTTTCGAAGCGGTAAAGACGCTCACCAATAACGGATTTGTTTTATGGGGCTACTGGCTGGTTGACCTGGTGCTTGCAACTGGCTTTGCTTATTTGGTTACCCGGCGCAAGGTTACGCGTCAATATCCAAATCTGACCGCCGCGCTTATGGCCATGACGCTGCTGGTGTTCATACCTAAAATATTCGCGCTGCCGGTTTTATTGCTGGAGGATATTACGCGGCTGTTCAGGCATTTTCCGCCGCGGATGGTTTGGGTGAGCGAACTCGACGTAGCTGTCGCGGGCTTCGTGCTTTTAAGCCTGCTTTATGGTATGACGGGCGGTCGTCACCGTTATAAAATACACCGCATAACGTTAAAATTTCCCGACCTGCCCGACGCCTTCGACGGTTTCACCATAACGCAGCTATCCGATATTCATGCGGGCAGCTTTACCAGTCGTAAAGGCGTGGAAAAGGGTATTGAGCTCGTTAATAAACAAAACAGCGACCTGCTGCTGTTTACCGGCGACCTGGTGAACAACAAGGCCAGCGAAATGGACCCATGGAAGGATACGTTCGCCAAACTGAAAGCCTCTTACGGTAAATATTCAGTACTGGGTAATCATGATTATGGAGACTATACCCGCTGGGCAAGCGATGAGGCGAAGACAGCCAACCTCGTCAGCCTGAAAAAGGTACATAAGGATATTGGCTTTAAATTATTGCTGAATGATTCAGTTAAGATCCATAAAGACGGGCAAAGCATCGCGCTGATCGGCGTAGAGAACTGGGGCAAAGGCGGTTTTCATAAATATGGCAGTCTCAACCATGCCGTTGCCAATGTATCGGACGACGAATTTAAAATATTGATGTCGCACGACCCCTCGCATTGGGAAGCAAAAACCCTGGAGCACGAAAAGCACATCAACCTGGCGCTGGCCGGGCATACGCACGGCATGCAATTCGGTATCGAACTGTTTGGTTTTCAGTGGAGTCCGGTTAAATATGTTTACCCGCAATGGGCCGGACTTTATGAAAAGCATGGGAAATACCTGTATGTGAACCGCGGTTTCGGCTTTTTGGGTTTTAAGGGCCGGCTGGGCATCTGGCCGGAGATCACGGTGATCACTTTGAAAAAGTTGGCGGCATAATTGTAAGAATGTCCAAAAATTAATGGCTTTTTCTAAATTGCATGGTTATAAACCGTTTGCCATGCAAAACATCAAAAGAAGAAAGTTTATCAAAAATACGCTGGTAGCGGGCGCGGGTATCGCGCTGACGCCGCAGCTAACCCTGGCCGGGCAGGCGTTGGCTTCGCCCAAAAAGGTGATCGTTGCCGGGGCGGGTATAAGCGGCTTATGCTGCGCCTACGAGTTGATGAAAGCCGGGCACGATGTGACGGTGCTGGAAGCGTCCGGCAGGTATGGTGGTCACGTGTTCACCGGCCGTGATGGGCTCTCAGACGGTTTATATGCCGACTTTGGCGCGGATCATATCACCAAACCCGGCTATGAAAAGTTTTTTGAATACGCCGACGAGTTTAAACTGGAAACTATCCCCTACCCGAACGCCGAAGGCTCGGAGCATAACTACGACAAGCATGCGATGAAAATGATCGGCGGAAAGTTTTATACCGCCGAACAATTGTATGACCCCGCGATACTTAAGCAGTTCGGATTTAACGATAAAGAAGTCCGGTTTCTGACCAAAAATCCATTCTACGCTTTAAATGACTTCTACTTAAAACCCTACCTCGGCAAGTTCACCGATCCTTACCAGCCATTCGGCGTGGGTTATGATGATTTTGACAAGATTCCTATCGCCGATCTCTACAAAAAGGAAGGCGCCTCGCCAGCGGCACTGAAAGTCATGGGCGGCCGCAACACTTCAGCGCTATATTACCTATGGCGATTATCGCTGATGTACTCGCGCGGGATACCGCTTTCGGAGGGCGAGACTTTTCATCTAAAGGATGGCAACGAGCAATTGCCTATAGCATTCGCCAAACGATTGGGGAACAGGTTAAAACTCAACAGCCCAATTTCAGCCATACAGCATAGCCCGCAGGGGGTGACCGTCACTTATAAAGCATTCAATACCGGCGGCGATAAGCAATTAACCGCCGATTTCCTGGTGAACTGTATTACCCTGCCCATTTTCAGGAATATCCCGCTTACCCCAGTTCTGTCGCCCGGAAAACAATATGTCGTGGATAACCTCGGTTACTCTTCTCACCCCTTCTTTGTGTTTGAAGCCGCAACAAAATTCTGGCTGAATGACGGTTTTCAAAGTATCAATATGGAATTTGAACACCCCGATATTTATTCCATTTGGCAGGAAACCAACCATATTGAGACAGACCGGGTGATTTTAAAAGCCTTCGGGCCCAGCGGCGTTTCACCACAGCGGGTGCTGGCCGCTTTCAGGGAAGTTTACCCAGGGAAGAAAGACACCATTGAGCAAGTGCTGACGCTCGACTGGTCGAAGGATAAATACGCGCCGGTTTGCGAAATGGAACCCTTCCCCATCGGCGAGATGCATAAATTCTGGCCGCAGATCATGAAGCCCGAAGGCAGGATCTATTTTGCCGGGACCTATGCCGATAACATGAGCCGGGGAATGGAATCGTGCCTGCGGTCGGCCCAGCGCGTGGCGCAGGAAATAGGTAAGGCGTGACCGGCGATGAGATACACAGTAATAGTTTTCATTCTTTGTATGCTAACTGCTTTTACTTATAATCCTCAGCAGCAAAATCACGCCCCGGTAGTTAAGCTCATTACACCGGCAAGCAATGCCGTTTTCGAACCCGGATCGCCCATCAGCTACCAGGTAAGTGTATCGGATAAAGAAGACGGCGACAGCAAATATGACGAGATCAATGTGAAAGAGATACTGCTGCGGGTGAGTTATGTGAAGGACAAGTCAAAAATAGCGGCGCTGCTGAAAAACCCTGTTGCTGATAACGCACCGGGTCTTGCGGTTATTACCCGCTCCAACTGTCTCAACTGCCACAACTTTACTAGCAAATCTATTGGGCCGAGCTTTTTGGAAATATGCAAACATTACCCGGCAACTAAGATCAATATCGATTCGCTGGTGAGTCGTATCAAAAAGGGTTCGGCAGGACTATGGCCCGGTAAGGAAAAAATGCCGGCTCATCCTGAATTAACCGATGATGAGATCAAAAGCACGGTGCAATGGATGTTTAAAAATGCGGCCGACCCTAACACCGCTTATTACAACGGCACACCGGGCATTATCCGCATACCGCAAGATAAGCCAGGTCCTTATATCATCACAGCGAGCTATACTGATCACGGCATAAAAAATTCGTCAGAAAAACTTTTGCAAGGCTACGACAGGGTGGCGATCACGGTTAAATAAGCGATGATGTACCTACTTTTCTTTGCCGTATTCAATTAAGCCCTCAACCAATTTCTTCCACTGCGGACCGGAAAGACCGATGCGGGCAGACAACGCAACTATCGTGTTCCTGATCTTGTCATGCAGATCGACGTCTTCATTATTTGGTGTTTCGTTACGGCCATGTGCCCCCGCAATGACTTTTAGTCCCACCCGCTTCACTATAAAAGTACTTGTGGACACTTCTTTATAAAAGTGGGCTATTTCCGCCTCAGCTTTTCGCGGGTCGGGGACCGGGCGCACCGTCATAGCGATATACTCCTCCGGGCTCTTATGATCACCTGAAGCTTCAATTTTTTCGATGATCACCCATTCCAGCCCGTCCCCGGCATCGGAACCGGGGATCGGCAGGTCGATGCTGAAATAAAAGCCTTCTTTGGCAAAACCAACTGTTTCATCACCCAGGTTATTGGTCATGGTAAATTTGGCAGACCCCGGTCCGGCGTATTCGTGCCAGTTATTAATATCCAGCAATCGTTCGGCGGCTTTACGAAAGCGTCCGTGTGCTACTGTCTTGTTAGTGAACGTTTTCTCGTGTACGAAATCGGTCTTTCGGCCTGTTTGCTGTACGGGTATCTGTTCTTCAGCGTGTGTCATATTAGTTATTGCTCCCTTGGGCTAACAAAATAGTATAAGATAGGTTCTTGAATTATTAGAGTTACTGTTGGCCTCCTCCTGACTGATGATCTGTAGCAGATGTCAGCACTTTTTCAAGTTTCTCAAAAGAGCTCTGCCAGCCGAATAAATAGTTGTGGGCCGACTTCGTTCCTACGCCCGCATGCCGGAATTGCGTCCGGGTAAAAGCACCGTCAGCAGCCAATAGCACCGTTACAAATGACTCAACGCCGGGCTCGCTCTTCCAAGTCCAACTGAATGTTAACCTGCCCGACTCTTCAACTTCGGCATAAACCCCATAGCAAGTGTGTTGGGCGCCATCGGAGTTTGCAAAAGTCACCTCAAATTTTCCGCCGGACCGTACATCCATCTGCGCTTTCACTCCCCGGCCGTCTGGGTCCGATCCAAACCACCGGAGCACAAGCGAGGGATCTGTCCAGGCCTTCCATACCTGCTCAACAGGTGCAATGATTTTCGTTTCAATCGCTATTGTATCTTGGTTCATTGTCTTTGTATTTTGTTTTCTTAAAGACGATCTCCATTGAAAATTTAGGACAAAAACGTAAAATAAAAATGAAACGGTTATCCAGTTTCTGCATCCGAAACAAAATAGATCAGCTTTCGTCTTTCTTCACCGGACTTATATCCCCATTCCGTTCAAGGTAAACCTTGTCAATTTTCGACATATCTTCTGTTAGTGCCGATTTTCTTACGCCCTCCATGACATCTTCTTGTGCTACAAGTCCGCGTTTCAGATGTGCATCGATGAAATGGCCGTCCTCAAATACAAGAATATGATTGCCTTCTACCCATCGTCCCACGGTGGGAAAACGAATGATGACCAGGGATAGCCCTCGGTGCAGGCACACGATAACCAGGCAGCATAATATTACCGGGACAAATTGCGAAGCTCCGACCACAGCACGGCTAAGAATGGCTCCCAGTAAAATGGCTATAATATTATCGAGCGAAGTTTTTACACCGAACGACCGCCTGCCAGATATGCGTATCAGCACCAGGGCGATCATATATACGACCACTCCCCTTGCGCACATTTGCAGGGTATCCAGGTCTTTCCCTTCACCGAAAATAGTTTTTAAAATCTCCATGTCTTAGTGTCACTTAGGTCAACCCTCTATTAACACCTGATTTGGCAATGGGTTTTGTCACTTGCTTTTCAACAGGCCGATGTCCGTTAGCCGCAGCCGACACGTTTTAAATTACATATTCTTCTGTAACTTGTATTCCGAAAACCTGATAGTATGAAAAAGCACCACTTTCTTTTGATCCTCCTTTTATTGGTAACCATATGCGTTAATGCGCAAAACGCAAAGCCACTGATGAAATTGCAGGCCCTGGACCCGCAATTCAATACCATTGTCAGCAAACATGCAAAAGCTACGATACTTGCCGACGGTTTTTTGTGGAGCGAAGGGCCTGTTTGGATCGAGAAATACCACATGTTTATTTTTTCGGATGTCAAGAAAAACGTGATCTATAAATGGACTGCGGCAAAAGGCAAAGAAGTGTACCTTAGCCCTTCAGGTTATACCGGAGCCAAGCCCCGCGGCGGGGAACTGGGCTCGAATGGTCTTGGTATCAACAATAAGGGCCAATTGGTCATCTGTCAGGATGGCGACAGGGTGGTTTCCATAATGGATGCGCCACTAGATGAGCCTAAACCCAAATTCATTAAAATAGCGACGGGCTACCAGGGCAAAAAATTTGACAGCCCAAATGACCTGGCCTTTTTTGCCAATGGCGATATTTATTTTACCGATCCGCCTTACGGACTGGAGAAAAATGTGGATGACCCGCTAAAAGAAGCGCGGTACCAGGGCGTTTACCGCATCGCGAAAGATGGCCAGATCACGATGCTTACCGATACGCTTACGCGGCCAAACGGCATAGCCTTCTTTCCCGGCGGCAAAACGATCCTGTTATCCAATTCGGATCCGGCAAAACCCAACTGGTACGCTTATGATATCGATAAGAACGGCCTGTTCCAACACGGGCGCATATTCTATAGCTCGCTCACTGCCAGTAAAACCGCAGCAGGTATGCCCGACGGCATGAAGATAACCCGCACCGGGATCGTATTTGCTACAGGCCCCGGCGGAATATGGGTGTTTACCAAAGCAGGCAAGCTGCTGGGCAAATTGCTGTTCAACGGTCTGACCTCCAACATTGCCTTATCAGCCGATGAGCAAACGCTGTATGTTACATCGAATCACCGTGTATTGAGGGTTGATCTGCATTAGGCATTCTGAGCCGGAAAAAGCTTATTTTGAGGTAGTAAAACGGCGAAAATGCCCCCTCCTGTAGTTTGCTGATTTTGAACGACGGGCACCGTCTTACCTTAAGTATTATCGCGAAGTATTATTCCGAAATCAATTTTAATTCCCTTGCGGGAAATACCCTTTTTTTTGCGATTACCGGGGCAAAAGTAACTTAATTGTTACGTCAAAAACACGCAAAAAAACCGGAAATTAGCTATACTTGGTTTCCATTCACAGACTTAAGCCGCAACCCAGGTTAAAATTTATTTGAACTATTCGCAAACAATTTTTTAAGAAAATTATTTATTAAAAATTATGATTTCCTAACTATTTGCGGCAGATATCACAATAAAAAAAATACCTATTTCTAAAATATTTCGATTTTATTATCTTTATTTCTTTTTGATATAATAGTTATAGTTCTAAACAATTTTGTTTTCAATAACACAATTTACATATCTTTATATCGTATAAATATAACCATTGATTAATACAGTTAACCAGCCCTAATATGGAGAACGAGATTTTAGACGACGTCCTGGACATAACAAAGGTCAACGGGATGAACGGGGTCAACGGACTGAATGGCCATCACGCGGAGTCACTCGACCTGAGAGAACTATTGAAGGTATTATCCCTGGTAAAAAACGGCAAGCTGAATGTCCGTATGCCCGTGACACAGGCCGGGATAAACGGCAGGATATGTGAAGTACTGAACGATATCATCGAAATGAATGAACGTTTGGTGGCGGAAATATCATCTGCCGAAAAGATCATCGGTAAAAAAGGCGATCTCTCCAAACGGATCGAGATGCCCGACGCCAAAGGCGAATGGGCCAACGGCATTACGTCGCTCAACAACCTGATCGCAGACCTGACATCCCCTACCCTGGAGATAGCAGGTATGATCAACTCTGTAGCCAACGGCGACCTTTCCAAGCATATACCATTAGAAATTAAGGGACACCCCCTCAAGGGCGAGTTCCTGCGTATAGCCAAGGAATCCAACCAGATGCTTTCCAAGCTGCAGCTATTCTCCATGGAGGTAACCCGGGTAGCGCGGCAGGTGGGTTCGGAAGGTAAGCTCGGTGAGCAGGCCAAGATCAAAGGCGTTGCTGGCGTATGGGCCGAATTGACCGAT
>Ga0068855_100010583_pt1 | contig 11119 bp, 9 predicted proteins | sample KBSCornC52_FD_66592 | JGI IMG/M metagenome (GOLD analysis project Ga0068855, IMG submission 66592) | Corn rhizosphere microbial communities from Kellogg Biological Station, Michigan, USA - KBS Corn C5-2 | ecosystem: Host-associated > Plants > Roots > Rhizosphere > Soil ... | reverse complement strand
TTCGGCTCTTTCTTCTAACTTCTAACTCGCCGCCGCTAACGAGGACGGCGCCCCCTGGGTACGCGGGATACAAGCGTGAATGGCCGTCCCCGTTCCCGCTTTGGACACGATGCTAATCGTGCCGTTCAACAGACGCACCCGTTCACGCATACTCGTAAGACCTAGGCCTTTTCCTTGGGAAGCGGCGTCAACGTCGAACCCATTACCTGAATCAATCACCATGAGGTGAATCTCGCTTGGGTCATCCCATAGCTGGACATCGATATTTCTAGCCCTGCTATGTTTGCTGGCATTGGAGGACGCTTCTTGCAGAACTCGAAACAGAGCGAGCCCCACCGGGAGGGGCGGATCAGAAGAGATCTTGCTGCTGAAACTCATCTCCACCTTGTGACGATCGGCAAACTCCCCGCACCAGCTTTTCATTCCTGCCGCTAGTCCCAGATACTCGAGTCGGGAAGAGTGCAGTTCGTGCGATAGAGCCTGGACGTCCTGCGAGATCTCCAGAACTTCCTTTCGGAAATTGGGGAGGTTATTCTGCATCTCGGCCGGTTTGTCTTCCACGCTTTCCATTCGCAGCGACAACAATGCCAGCCGCTGCGTAATGTCGTCGTGGAGTTCTCTCCCGATTCGGGAACGCTCTTGTTCCTGCGCTTCGATCAGCTTTTGGGTCATCCCCGCCAGGGCTGCCTCAGACTGCTTGCGGTCGGCGATGTCGACATTGACGCCGATCATTTTCAAGGGAACACCGGTTTCGTCTCGGAAGACCTGCCAGTGTCCAGCGATCCAATGGGTGCTTCCATCTGGCCAGATCACACGCCATTCCCCGTTAACCGACTTCCCGGTTTCCATCGCCTGCTCGACCAGCTTTTTCACTGCCGCCCGATCCTCAGGATGAAGCAGGTGTTCGAAGGCAGCTTGAGTTCCACCGAACCCGCCCCTTGGCAAACCGTAAAGCGCTTCCAATTCATAATTCCAGGTGTTCACTCCGGTCTTGAGATTGGTTTCAAAGGTTCCCATGCGCGCTGCTTGTTGTGCCAGCCGCAGCCGTTCTTCGCTATCTCGCAACCGCTCTTCGTTTTGGAGCCGCACTTCCATCGCCACTTGTTCTCGCAGACTTTGCTCGCGATCGCGTTCTGCTCGTTCCCGCTCTGAATACAGCGCAGCGAAGGTCAGACCTGTCAGAGACAGCACCGTGAAGAACGCGTCCAATTGAAGACCATCCCAAAATGGCGTGCTGCTGGCAAAGGATCCGGACCCGAGGGCCGTCTCCACCGTGGCTACGGTCGAAACCAAGAATATCGAGAGCGCAGCACCGCCTACGCCAAAACGGATGGCTGCCCAGATGACGATAGGCAATATGGCAAATGCCATCATTCTGGCAGGCACGACCGGTAGATCATCAAAGATCGCGACGCAAGCGCCCACGAGGATGGTTAGGAGGAGGAGCAATTCCGCTACTCGCATCCACCCTCGAATCTTAGTAAGACTGGGACCCGCCAGGACGAGTGGGGTCACCAGGAGAGCCCCGGTACAGTCGCCCAGCCAGTAAATCAACCAGGCAGAGGCCAGCCCAGAATAGGGATGGACTTGGCTGGCGCGTAGAACCAGCGTTCCGATGGACGCGCTCACCATCGCGCTGACCAGCCCGCCTAACAAAACGAAGGCGAGTGCATCGCGTACGCGTGAAATCGAATTGTCGAAGTTCGCAATGTGGCGTAGGAGAAAAGTTCCGGTCAAGGCAGCCAGGGTCGCACCGGCGGCCTGTCCGAGCGCGGTCAGCCCTGGCTCAGGGCTGAGGAAGGCAACAAGGAACGCAGCGGACAGTACCGCCGGAAATATTCGATAGCCGCATATCAGGATGGCCGCCAATGCAATTCCATACGCAGGCCATACCGGTCCAAGATTACTGCTTCGAATGTTTGTCGTTGCTTGACCAAGTTTCCCTGCGATGACATAGCCGACAAAAACGATGGTGAACTGCAGTAGATAGCGGCCCAAAGCGGGTGCTGTGAATGCAAGTCTTTGAGGGAAGGGCTCTGGCTGAGCACTCGAGGATCTTTGCAACTGAATGGGACCGGTAGAAATCGCACAACCTCGACGGAAGCTATCAGTAGCGCCAAATCTTATCTCGCAATCGCTTTACCCTGCAACCCGACCTGGCGATAGCCCGCAGCGGGTCAGGACCAGGACAGCCGGCAGGCAAGAAAGCCTCTCCCCGTACAGGCTCTTGAACTCCGCACATCCAAATCAGCTGCTGCACTCGCTTCTCTGTTTACACCACCACCGCCTTGGACGTTTGCGCTTGGCTATCTGCACGATTTTCAACTGACTAAACGGCAAAGCAATGCCGCGGGATTGAGGCGATGCAGAACGATGTCATAGTTCAGATCCCATCCCGTTCTGGTCAACTCATCGACGTGAGCTGTCCTGAATCGGAGTCAGAGCACGTTTTCATCACCCGCGAACATACGGTCACATTTGTCGCTGCATCTAACAAGCAAATTTGAACAATATATGGAGCGCAGTTCCATCCTTGATCTTCCCATCGAGGACGGTAAAACGCTCTTCCCGGCACCACGAACTACGGCTTTTCCGTAACTTCAGCGGTGAGAATTGAATGGGAGCATTCAACATGAAATTCTAAGAACTTTGCGCATTGAATCGGCAGCAGAGTCACGCCTGTTCCCCCCCCCGTCGAACGCTGTCGTTCTTCGCGGGAATCAGGGGCAAACCCATTGCGTGGACTCGCAGCCAGCCGAGGCTTTTGCGACGAATGTGTCTTGCCAAACTTCCAGAACCGCCCGGGAACGCTGACATTTAGAGATCGCTAGTCTCTCACTGGCTTTTGAATCCATCTGGCGTTCCTCGAGCCTCACCTAGATTTCGCGGTGACATGGCCGGCCGCCGGTCCCTATGTCTCGCCAAAACTGGTCTTAAGAGACAGAGAATCAAGAGATGGCAAAAACTAGGCACCTTCGCAGTCAGGAACTCCGAACCCACAACCACCAGGGAGACGCCCTCCGCCTAGGGATGAACTGGACGGAAGAAGACCTTGCGAAGCCGCAAGTATTGGTCGAGAGCGCGTGGGGAATGGGTCACCCAGGTACGTTTCATTTCGAGCCTTTAATCACCGAGGTAAACAACGGAATCTTTGAAGCGGGAGGCAAACCGGCGGTTTTCACAGTCAGCGATATTTGCGATGGTGTCGTGCAAGCCACTTCTGGGATGAGTTATTCGCTTGTCTCCCGCGATGTGATGGCCGCAATGGTTGAAATTCATGCCCTCGGCCATCCTCACGACGGGATGGTCGTGATTTCGGGAAACGATAAGTCCGTCCCCGCACACCTGCTTGCCATGGCTCGCTGCAATCTTCCTTCGATTTTCCTCCCTGGCGGCACTCAACTCAATGCCCCCGATTACGTTACATCCGACCAAACGTGGGAAATCGGGATGTCGGTTGAGCGCGGTCAGATACCGCGCGCAGACTTAGAATCCCGCCAGCAAACCGCCTGTCCTACCTGCGGGGCCTGCCAATTCATGGGCAGCGCCAGCACCGGACAAGTCATGGCGGAGGCGATGGGTCTGGCCTTGCCTGGGACTGCTCTCACCCCTTCTTTTCTGACCAAGCATCTGCGGTACGCGCGGGCGACGGGCAAATCGAGCGTGCGGCTTATCAACCAAGACATCCGCCCTCGCGACATCCTGACCAAGAAGGCTTTCGAGAACGCCATCATCATTCATGCCGCCACAGGCGGCTCCACCAACGCGCTGATTCATCTTCCGGCGATTGCCTACGAAGCAGGTGTCGACATCACGATCTTCGATTTCGATCGCATACATCGCCTGGTTCCCGTACTTGCCAACGTGAAGACCACGGGACGTTATCCGGTTGAATACTTCTGGTACGCCGGCGGACTTCCCCGGCTGATGCTCGAATTGAGAGATCTCCTTCATCTGGATTGCCTCACAGTGACCGGAAAGACTCTGGGTGAAAATCTCTCGGAAATCGAGAAAAGCCGATTCTTCGAGGAACGGATCGGCTACCTGCACAACTACAAGATCACGCTGGACGAAATCATTCGGCCCCGTTCCAACCCGTTCGGCGCAGGGGGAGGCATTGCAATTCTTAAGGGAAACATTGCTCCGGGCGGTGCGGTGATCAAGGCATTTTCTGTGCCGCAGGAGATGCGAGTTCACACGGGCTCGGCTCGTGTGTTTGACACCGAGGATGAAGCCCTGGATTGCCTGATCGGACGCCACGGAGCAAAGAAGGTCGCTCCCGGCGAAGTCGTCGTGATCCGCTACGAAGGCCCGCGCGCCAACGGAATGCCCGAGATGTACTTTGCCTCCGCGATTATCGCCGCCGACCCAGCTCTTAACCACACCACCGCTCTCATAACGGATGGACGTTACTCCGGTGCGATGAAGGGTCCCTGCATTGGACATGTCACGCCGGAAGCGATCGACGGTGGTCCCATCGCTCTGGTGGAAGAAGACGACCTAATCGAAGTCAACATTCCAGAGCGGCGCCTGGGAATCGTAGGCATGGGGAAGAAATCCATGGAACCTCGCGCGGTAGAGCAAGCTCTCGCCAAACGTCGGGAGCACTGGGCCCCGCCGCCCTTCCGGCACACTCGTGGAATTCTGTCGCTTTACTCTCGAGTCGCCACAAGTTCCTCGCAGGGTGGGTTGATGACGCCTCGCAATGGAGTGAGCCATGATGCGGTTCCGGCAGCCGCTGAACCCGTGAGCCACCACAAGAACCTGGCCCATGTCGAGCTGGCCGAGAGAAAGCGCGCATAGATCTCAGGAGGGAAAAGATGAGCGCGAATCGCAAGCCCAAAGTGGTTGTTGCCGACTACGACTATGGCGATGTCGATATCGAACGATCCATTGTTACGGGAGCGGGTTTTGAATTGGTCGCGGCACAAGCGAAGAGTGAGGACGATGTCATCAAGGTTGCATCCGATGCCGATGCCGTGCTGACGCAATACGCGGAGATCGGGAAGCGCGCGATCCACAGTTTCAAGCGGTGCAGGATCATCGCTCGTTATGGAATCGGGGTGGACATCGTGGATGTTGAGGAAGCGACCCGTCGGAACATTGTTGTAACCAATGTTCCGAATGATTGGTGCATGAACGAAGTCGCCGATCATGCTGTCGCTCTGCTCATGGCTTTGGTCCGGAAGCTCCCGCAATATGATCACGCGACGCGAGCTGGGGAATGGGAGTGGCAGACAGGAAGGCCGATTCAGCGATTCCAGGAGGGCACTGTGGGCCTGTACTCCTTTGGCGCAATTGCCAAGGAAGTTGCCCGCCGGATGAGAGGATTCGGCGTCAAGAACATTATCGCTTGCGACCCATACGCGGATCAGAACGAGGCCGCTCAAGAAGGAGTGCCCCTCGTATCCTTCGAAGAGTTGCTGGCTAAATCCGACTACCTGGTAATTCAAGCTCCCTTGACCGAGGAGACACGAGGCAGATTCAGCGAAGCAGAACTCCGCCGGATGAAAAAGGGATCGATCCTTGTCAACACCGCACGAGGGCCGATCGTAAAAGATGACGACCTGTATCGGGTGCTCATCGATGGTTGGCTCTCTGGAGCTGGCTTGGACGACATCGAAGAAGAGCCTGCGAAGCAGGCACACTGGGAACCGAAGAACCCGCTATTCAGCTTGGAAAACGTCATTATCACTCCTCATGCGGCTTACTATTCCGAGCAATCGATTCAGATCGTTCGAAAGTTTGCGTCTGAGGAAGCCGTCCGTGTCTTGAAAGGGAAAACGCCACTTTCTCCAGTGAACAAGGTCGCTATGCCGATCGGCATTGCTGCTTGAACATCAGCGCAATAACCCGAGCATCGTGGCTAGGCCACCGCTCGTAGGTTGCTTGAGGTTACTCCATGCAGGCTTTGGCAGTGTTCCCATCGAAGAAAAAGCTTCAACTCGTCGATCTGCCCCAACCAAAGCTGCAGGGCGCAAGCCAGGTGCTTCTCAGAGTGCACGAGGTAGGCCTCTGTGGTACCGACAGGGAGATCGGTTCCTTCGAATATGGTAGCCCTCCTACGGGATCGGATCACCTGGTTCTCGGACATGAGTCGCTAGCGGAAGTCATCGAAGTGGGGCAGGGAGTCCGAGGCTTTAAACCGGGCGACCTAGTCGTTGCCCTGGTCCGCCGGCCCTGCCCGCACGCGGAATGCCGAGCATGCCAGGCCGGACGGCCTGATTTCTGCTTAACCGGCGACTTTACCGAGCGCGGTATTAAAGGCGCAGACGGATTCTTGACGGACTGGGTCGTCGAAGAGGAAGCATATCTGGTAAGAGTACCGCGAGCTCTGGCTGACGTCGCGGTATTGATCGAGCCCTTAACGGTGGTCACAAAAGCAGCTGATCAAGCGCACACGATCTTTAACAGACTGCCTTACGATCCTGGCCCGCAGCGTGGATTAGTTCTCGGAGCCGGCCCCATCGGTCTTTTGGGTGCAATGGTCCTTGTGGCAGATGGTTTCGAGACGCTGGTCTACTCAAGAGACACAGAACAGAGCAAGCAGGCAGAGCTTGTCCGTTCCTTGGGAGCCCAATATGCCTCGTCGGCTGCCATTCCAATCCAGAATCTTGCAGAAGCCTCGGGCGAATTTGATGTGGTACTTGAGGCTGTAGGGTTCGCTCCCCTGATGATAGCCGCGACTCAAATGCTGAGGGCGAATGGGGTGCTGGCTCTTACCGGGGTTCCCTCCGATGCGGCCACTGCCGAACTCAGTGTTGGCCGCGCTCTCCGTGATCTTGTCCTTCGGAACGAAGTCGTTTTCGGAACAGTAAACGCCGGCCGCAGAGATCACTTATCCGCAATCCAGCACCTGGAACAGTTCATGGTTCTGTTCCCGGAGAGCGTCCGCCAACTTATCACTCATCGCGTGCCCCTAGAGGAGGCACCACAAATACTAATGAAGAAACAGGGAATCAAGAACGTGGTCGAGATGAGTCACGCAGCCTGATGGAGAGTGTATGACACAGCTACAAACAAAAGCAGCGAATTCGCCGGAAGTATCAAGCAAATGGGCCGATGTCTCCGTGCCGATCTATGCCGGGATGGTTCATTTTCCTGACAATCCCTCCATCGAAATTGAAACCATCACTCACGTGGACAGGGGCGATCTCTGCACAGTTTCCGCGCTCACGATGGGAAGCCACACCGGAACTCACATCGACGCGCCCATTCACTTCTTACCCGGCGGAACGGGAGCCGAGCAAGTCCCTTTGGAAAACCTGATTGGGCCTGCGCGAGTGATCGAAATCAAAGATCCCGGCGCGGTCAAAGCCGAGGAGCTTAAGGGTCACAATCTGGGGGTAAGGGAGCGTCTGCTATTCAAGACGGTCAACTCGCAGCGATGCTGGAAGACCTCTCAATTCGTTCCTGACTTTGTTTCCATTGCCGAGGATGCCGCTTCGTATCTCGCCAGCCTGAACACGTTGGCGGTGGGGATCGACTACTTGTCCGCAGGCAGCCCCGAAACACATCGCACGCTTCTCGGCGCAGGTGTCGTGATCGTCGAGGGATTGAACCTGACCGGCATTTCGCAGGGCCGCTACGAGTTGCTATGTCTTCCTTTGAAGATTATGGGAGGCGACGGGGCACCGGCGCGCGTCTTGCTGCGAGCCGACGTTAGCGATGGACCGCAAGCATCTGTGGAAGGGGCTAAGAAACCGTCAAAGAGACATGGAGGTGGCTGATGCCATCAGCACACGAGGTTTTCCAAGTTCACCAATTTAACAAGTACGAACCACTCCTGCGCAGGGTAACCGGAACCTATCTATGAGCCACTCCACAGCTTCCACAATTGCGGCTGAAACAACAAGCCGTGTAAACCACTTGTTGTTGGCTGGCACCACGAACCAAGGAGCATGCTTGGTTGCGGTTGCACCGATAGCTTCTTCATATGCGAGCATGTAGTCGCCCCAGAATTGGCGTTCGTGTACGTCCGAAGCAGAGAACTTCCAGTTCTTCTCGGGAGTGTTCAGTCGCTTCATAAAACGCTTTTTCTGCTGCTCCCGCGACACGTTGAGGAAGAACTTGAGGACAATGACTCCCTGACGGCCGAGGTAGTCCTCGAAATGAGCGATATCGGCGAGCCGATCTTCCCATATGCGCTTCCCCACCAGCGACTTGGGAATCTTCTGCTGCTTCAGGATTTCCTCGTGCACGCGCACAATCAGGACCTCTTCGTAATAGGAGCGGTTGAATATCCCGATCCTCCCACGTTCGGGCAAAGACTTGGAATACCGCCACATGAAGTCGTGGCTGAGGTCCTCTCGGGAGGGCTGCTTGAACGAAAAACCTGGCAACCCTGCGGATTCACGCCTGACATGACGTGCTTGATCGTGCTGTCCTTGCCCGCTGCATCCATGGCCTGGAAAACGAGCAACAGCGACCAGCGATCCTGAGCGTAAAGCATGTCCTGCTCTTGCGCGAGCCACTCGGTGCCTTGTTGAAGGAGTTGCGCGGCCTTGGCCTTATCCAGCTTCAACCCGCAAGTTTCGCCGGGATCGTAGTTCTTCAGCTGAAAGCCGGTGCCTTTTGTGAGACGGAATGGTTCAATATAGTTCTGGATGCGGTCAAGGATCTCTTTTCGCGGCACAGCGTAACCTCTTGCTATTTCTCCTGAGGGTGCAATTTTACGAAGGTATATCTTCCCGTGATTTGAAAACGGGGATCATTAGCACTGGCTCCGCTCTTCTGCTCTACCCTGCCGTAGAGAAACTCGGCGCCGAGATCCAAGCTGCCCACCGGATTCCAGATCAGGTTGAATGACGAGTAGGCGCTGTTATGAAAGATGTTCGCCGCCTGGAATGCAGTGTTCTGCAGCTGCACAAAGCCTGCTGTGCCGCTCGACCGCAGCGCCGACGACCAGTAGTGTTGATAACTGGCGTACGTTCCAAACAGTGGCAGCGCTCGCAATGATAAGTCCGTTGGCGATACTGGGGCAGCATCCAGGTTCAAGCCTGCCGAGTCTCCCATGTACCGGGCGATTCCATGACCGTAAGTCACGCCTAGAACGACGTTGTCCTTGCCGTATACGTTCACTCCGCCCGTCAGATTCACCCCCCATCCAAAGACGGATTCGTGCGTCCCATTTGGCAGCTTCACCCCCAGATCGCGGAAAACGCTCGCCACTTGGATATGACCACGTTCCCATTCGTTTCGAAATCGGAGAGTACCGTCCGGAGCAGGAGTAGTCGGCGTCACCGGCGTGCCAGCGACAGAAAAAAGAATGGAGGACGAAGGAACCTCAAGCGAGACATAGGCACTTGCACCGCCTCCCAGTCCGAAGCTGTATCTAGCCTGCGGAACCCGTACGCTGACTCCAGAATTTGCTCCCTGAGTGTCTAGCGTGTCCGCAAACGCATCCGGGTCCATAAAGTTGGTAAAGGTCTGGCCTACCAGAACGTTGTCCAATTGACCATAAAAATGCCGCAGCCGGGGCGCAGTCGTGCCGTTGGGACCGACGAAATCGAGCTGAATGAACGTGCGCGCCACCCCGTGATCACCCACAGGGATAAGAAAGTCGGCCATGGCGCGGCTCCCACGCACGCTAGCAAGGAAATTTCCGGGGCCGGATACCGATGGAATCGGTATCGATGAGGGGATAAACGCGTCCCCTAAGGTCGTCAATCTTGGGTCATAAATGAAATCAGTTCTTACCGACCCGTTGAGACGCAGCATAGTGCGAGTTCCGGGCAGGAGAAAGAATCCAGGCTCCTCAGGTTCGAGCGGTGCATTGTAAAGTCGCGGAGCGTCCTGCTCGTCCTCGTTAAAGGTTTCGTGCTTCGAGGTTGCCTCACCGGCAGCTTCCTCCTGTTGCTCGGGAGTGAGCTGGATTACAGTGGGCAGTGGGGTGCTCACGATGTAGCCAGGGCGCGGAAGCTTCTCCCCATGAATGGCATCCAATTCAGTCTGAATTTTCGCCATCTCCGTTTTAAGCTCATCCATTCTGGTCTGCAGATTACGAATCGTCTCCTCTTGAGTCTTCTCAGTCTCCTGTGCTGAGAATCTCGGGCTGCAAAGCAGCATCGCAAGGAGTAGGCATATGATTTGCTGCTCATGCCTCATGGTTGTTCTCCTTTCTTCGGCGTAGTGGACGTGACATCCACGATTTAAGAGGGGCTGGTGAAGTGAGAAGCAGAAGAGCCTACGTTCTTACTCAAGAGTGGGCTGGCGGGGGGATAAAAAGGAACTGAGAACTTTGTCAGGTGGCCTTAAGGTGTTACTCACGAAAAGCTGTCACTCACGAACAGGTGTTACTTACGAAGAGGTGTTACTCACGAACAGATGTTACTCACGAACAGATGTTACTCACGAACAGGTGTTACTCACGAACAGAGCTCACGTCAGGACGCTTTTTCGGCTTGCCTGACGCGCTCAAGCCATCTCAAGATCTCTCCCATTCTTTTGGTAGTACGACTTACCCGAACGTTGGCCGCGCGTAGCGATCGCGCCGTCGCACGTTCGATCGCACTTCTTCCGTGATTCGAGATTCGATTCCACTTAGGTGCGAAGTTTCTGGTCAACTGAACCAGTTCTGTGGCGCTTTTCTTTAAGCGGCCGTCTTCCCGCTGAATATTGAGCCGTCGCTGTTTTCCCATCGTGCCCTCTCTCCGCCATTCTGGCAATCTTTATTGCTATTTACCCCTGTTAAAAGACCCAGACCGAACACGTAAGGCGCGCGCCAAATTTGAAATGCGGCAACGCCGGTTTTGCCAGTCGACAATGTTCCACGTCTAGCACAACTGCCAGTTAACGAAAATGCGCTTATGGGCGAAGCTTTTTGCACAAAGCCGGTTCCCGGCACGCAGAGGCATACAACCCCCGCACCTACCGCTTAAGCGACACGTTTGGAGGATAGGATGAGCACCTTAATCGCAGTTGTTTTTCATGACCAATCCACAGCATTCGAAATGCGGGCAGCACTTGCCAAAATGCAGGACCAATACCTGCTCGAGATGGAAGATGCCGTCGTGGTCACGCGGGATCTGAAAGGGAAAATCAAATTGCATCAAGCGGTAAGCCTAACGGCGGCGGGTGCAGCCAGTGGCGCATTTTGGGGCATGCTGATCGGCTTGCT
>Ga0068855_100010582_pt1 | contig 11122 bp, 7 predicted proteins | sample KBSCornC52_FD_66592 | JGI IMG/M metagenome (GOLD analysis project Ga0068855, IMG submission 66592) | Corn rhizosphere microbial communities from Kellogg Biological Station, Michigan, USA - KBS Corn C5-2 | ecosystem: Host-associated > Plants > Roots > Rhizosphere > Soil ... | reverse complement strand
GATGCAGAAGGCTCTGGGTGCGGAAGGCTTCCAGAAAGCGCTGGAGTCTGACGTTGTGGCCAATTCCACCGTACAAAATGCCGGTACACCGCGAGAAATTGAGCGGCCGGAGCAGGAGAGCGTCTCAATTCTCTCTGCCATGGACAGCCGAGGCACTGACCAGACTGAGCGCCTTCGCAGCCTCCCCGCCAGCCAACGAGCACGTGAGGCCGCAGCCAATGGTTTCGCAACTGGCACAGGCGGCAACAAGCAGCAGGCTAGCAAGTACTTTGACATTGCATTCAGCGCCGCCGACGAAGTCTGGGATGCGCGTACTCCAGAGCAGAATGCAGCGGCGGTGGTGCAGGAGATCAGTGAGGCGGCAGCGCAGGTGGATTCGTTGAATGCGTTGTCTCGGGCGCAAAAGCTGCGTGACAGTTCCGCCCAGGCCATCGCCATGCTGGCTGTCGCTCGAGTGGTTGCCAGCAATGGCGTCACCCAATAAAACGCATTCCTTTTGTAAGCAAAGCTAAATTTTTGAAAATAAAACGCAGGTAATATTGTCAGGCAGGTCACTACATTGATAGGCTATCAGCATCTCAAATCCATAGATCAGGGTCTCCAGTTGGTTCATATTGTTGATGTCCAGTGCCCCAAATGCATGCGTAAGTTCAGGACTGTTCCTTCAGTGGTGGAACACGCTGGCTGGGTAAATTGCTCGGTTTGTGGAACACGCATGATCATTTCTGACCCTAAGCCGGTCACCGCGTTATCCAAGGATCGCGCCGTCGCCAAGTAACACCCTTGCGTGCGCTCATTTAACAACTTAGGCAGGCAGCGCGCCCCATCCATAGGCGGGTGATGGCAGTGGTTCCCAAGCCGCCATTTATGATCAGGAAGCACATCAAGCCTTGCCCCAAAGTTACCTGCGTAAGGCTGTTTTGGCGTTGTCTGTGGACGGGATAATGCTCTAAGCTTGCTCCAACTAGGTTCCTGGAGAAATAAATGTTCCGTCCCAGATTCCGGCTGGCGATCTGCACTGCGTTTTTTTTCGCGGGCATCGCCTCGGCTCAACGCCCTGTGATGCATGATCAGTCGCCGCGCCAGGCCCTGATTGAGATGTTTTCCGGAGGTGAAGCGCCGTTCAAGAAGCATTTGACCCTGGAGATGCAGGGCAAGCTTCAGAATCTGATGAAGAGTTCGCCCGACAATGCACCCAGCCCAATACAAGTCTTGATGGGAGCAAAATCCTCTGATGCCACTCGTTTCCAGTCCTTTGATATCGGTCCTATCCTTTTCGCTTTTAGCAATTTTGAACAACACGAGCGCTATGAAATAGAGATCGATAGCGATGAACAGCGCGGGGATGAAGACAGCATGGGGCTCTCACTGCATTTAATACGCAACGGCGTGGAACGTGAGATCCCGGTCGGCCTGAAGATCCTGGCTAAACTCAAGCGTCAGGCGGGCGTTTGGCGGTTAACTACGCTCAGCATGACCACAACATTGCCGGTCGGCGATCCGCGCATTCTGGAAAAATCCTGGTGGGGGCCAACGCTTGCTGCTGCCGCAGGCGCAAGCGAAGAGACACAAGCCTCTTCGCCTGTGGTGATTGACGAGCGCCCTAAGATGAATCCTTTGCGGGCGGTGCGGATGATTGGCATGGCGGAAAACCTCTACGCCCAAACACATCCCGGCGCAGGATATACGTGCAATATTTCCAACCTGGTGAATATCGGTAAAGGAATGGATGAAGAGGGCATGTACAAATTCATGGATGCCGAATTCGCCGACGGCCTTTATAACGGCTACAAATTTACGATCACAGGATGTGACCGTACGCCGTCAAGGATATTTCGAGTTATGGCCGAGCCGGTGGCAGGGCACGGCAAGGCCTATTGTTCCGATAATACAAACAACCTGCGCGCGGCCGACGATGGCCGCGGCACGACTTGCCTGGTAGCAGGAAAAATTGCGCGCAAATAAACGGAAGAATCATTTGCTCCTCCGTCCATTCAGTTCAACTTTTCAAGAACCCTCTTCTAAAAAGACCACACTTTCTTCAAGACTTAGGACTTCTGCACTTGCAGGTGGTTTTCAACGGAGAAGACTCCGGGGACGCCATTTGCGCGAAGATTGGCTGCATCTTTGTCGGCTTGAGAATTAACAACGCCTTCAAGCGTGACGTGGCCGTTCTTCACGATGATGTGGATCGGCGGAACTGATCCCATGGAATAGCGGAATAGCCGCTCGTCATTGAAAAGCGCACGCGCCACTTCTCTGCGGATCCGGTCATCGTTCCCTGAAGCCGGCAAAATCTCGATCTGATTGTTCACGCTGTCCACGCCTTCAATATGCTTGACGGATTTTTCCGCCGAGTCTTTCAGGATCGCGTTTCTCACTTGTCCCATCAACGTGACTTTGTTGCCGTCCACTTTATATTGCAGGTTGTCAAAAATAGTGAGTTGGGGAAGCGTCACCAGTTCATGAAAGACTTCGCGCGAAATTCTGTCCTGCATGCGTTGCGGTCCAGTGACGCCCTGCGCCGCGGCGCCAGAATTACTGCCGGGTTCCTGCGCTGTTCCCATCCCGGACATGCCAATACACATCGCGCCAGCCAACACGCAACCTAGAGTTTTCTTCATCTTTCGTCCCCTCCAAACCGGCAGATCAATTGCCTACTAAGTCAGATGCGGGCGAAAAAGCTGGCGTTGACTTGGCCCTTCTGTGCGCCAGAACTCGCGATTTTGGCTGTCTAAATCGGCAGGTAAGGCGTTATCTGATGTGGCACCTAGGGTGAATCCCCAGTTGTGGCGGCTTATGACGCACGTAAAATCATCATCAACTTCCCCCCGGCCCAGATCCTCCAAAAAATGCACGTTGAATGACGCACAGTACTGTGCGGATTACTGAAGTACCGTTGTCACGAACGGCGAACCCCTTAAGAATGAACAGGTACGCAGGGCTGAAGGCTGTTGCAGTGGATTGCCCGCCCGGTGATTTGAGTACGAGGAGAAGCTTAAACATGAAAAAATACTTTACGATCTTTGCCCTGGGGATGATGGCACTCTCCACAGCGGCGTTCGCCGGTACCACGGCGACCAACACCAACGTAGTGTCACCGACTCTACAGGTTTCGGCGACCATCCAGAGCGCGGTTCAGTTGACGCTCAGCACAGGAACAGCGGCCGTGACGCATTGCGCGGTTACCCCAACGGGCGGCACGCCGGATTACACCATGGACTTCGGCACCGTGGACGCACTCGGCATCAATGCTGGGAACTGCAACAAGTTTGCCCCGACAACTCCGGGAACCAGCAATGCAATTTACTGGTCCGATTACAACCTGAACCCGGTATTTACCAGTCAGACTGCCACTACCAACACGATCACCGCACAGGTGACCACGGATTTCGCCGCGCCGAATAATATCTTCATCGTTCGTGACTCAGCGAACTCCAGCACCGTTCCCGCTGCTGCGACTGATTTTACGGCTGTGAGCACGGCAACGCCTGACACTATCGTGACCAATGCGGCCAACGGTTCAACGCAGACGCGCTTTATCGGTGTGGCGGTAACGCCAGCTAGCGGCGTCGGCGTGACGGGCCCGAAGTCAGCAACGGTTACTTTTACTTTGACAGTTCAGTAGTCTGCAGGCTTCTCTTCAGTCGCCGCGGTTGCCCTGTCTGCTTTTACGGACAATGAGTTTTAGAGAGTATGAAGACCTTCGACGCACACACCTCCCCGTCGTCAAGTCCGGTGGGAAGGTGTGTAGTGCGTCGATCAGAAGGCAGCTCTCAGCGCTCATCATTTTGGCTGTTGCTGCAATTGCACTTACCAAATCTGCCAAAGCTCAGAACGGGACGTTTACTGTTTCAGCGGCTCCTGGCGGCATCACCTTGGCTGCCGGTGGTGGCGGCACGCTGTCCGGCCAGTTCGGCACCATGAACGCGCTGGGCATCGGAACGCCCAGTGCAGGCGTGACTGTTATTCCTCTCAGCAACGGCGCACTCTACCTCACGCATTATCAAATAACCATTTCAGGGCTGCCCAACCCTCATCAGGGTGCTGTAACGGCGTTTGTAAACTCCAATTTCACGCATCCAGCCGCGCTCATCATGCAGAGTTGCCCCAGCAGTTCAACCTGCAATGCGTCAGGAAATTTTTCTGCGATCTCATTGAATGCCGGAGCCCCCACTACGGTAATTGCAGCGCCGGGCATCAGCAATCAGACCGTTACGGTAGGTTTGGCAATTTTTGTTCCCGACAATAACGGCGCTTCATCGTTTACGGGCGTCGATACGGCGCGCATCACCTTGACCGCGACGGACACAACGAACAATAAAAACTTCGCGACCGCGGAAATCCGGCTGGATACGCCAGTGGGAGAGACTGTTCAGAACGCCGTGCGGCTGACTTTGGGCACCGCGACCGGCGGACTGACCATCACGCCTGGCGCCGATTTTTCCATGAACTTCGGCAATGTCAACGGCCTCGGTTTTGGTCCCGGCGCTGGATTAAGAACCGTCGCTGCCGCGGGCGGGGTGGTTTATTCCACTCCCTATGTCTTGCAGCCGTCATTTAGCGCATTCAGATCGACTACGGCGACGATCAAGACTTTTGTCAGCACGACATTCGCTCACCCAACCATTCTGATCTTGCGCGATGCCGCAGCGAGTGCCGGCCCCTTTAACAATATTGGCACGACGGCAGGTACTGCCACGCAAATCACCAACGCTGCCGCTGATCGCAGCTCTATCACGCGTTTTTTGGGCTTATTTGTTTCCAACACCAACGGCGCGGCGGCCTTTCGAGGAAGCGATTCCGCCACACTCACTTTCACGATGACGGTGCCATAAGCATGAAGACGAAGAATCGAAGCCGCGAAATGATGTTCCTCCTGCTATGCGGGCTGCTGCTCTGCCTGACTGCTCTGGCGGGACATGCCCACGCACAATCACTGGGATTGGCGCCAGCCCAGGTGGTTGAAACATTCAAGCCGGGTGTTCCATTCCAGTTCGATCTGTCTACGGTCAATTCCGGTGACACGGCCGTGGACATGCACGTTGAGATCACCGACTTCTGGTACGACGAGAAGAATGAGAAAGTCTTTTCCTCGCCGGGAACCTCGCCGCGCTCCGCTGCCAACTGGATACAGTTTGTGCCTGACCATTTCGAGGTTGGTCCGCATGGCACGCAGAAGATGAAAGCCATTGTTACACCCCCCTCCGACGCGAAGGGCGGCTACTATGCGGTGCTGTTTGTGACATCCAAGCCGCAGCTTTCATTCCCCAAGAGTGACGGCAAAGGCGTTTTCACCAGTATGCGCATTGGCTGTCTGGTGCTGCTGCGGGCCGAGGGCACTGGGGAATACAAGATCGAATTGAGCAATGAAAAAGTGACTCCTCCGGCAGATGCGCATGGGCTGAGCGTGGATTTTGACCTTTTAAATGCCAGTAATACGCATGTGTTTCCCGTGGCGCGTGTCGCTGTGCTGGATGCCAGCCGCAAGCTGGTGGCAAAAGCTGAAAGCGAAGAAAAGCGTTTTCTTCCCGGACAGAAAAATTCCATGCACGTGGAGTGGGCAGGGAAGTTGCCCGCTGGAAATTACACCGCCGTGCTGACCGTGGCATACGGTGAAGATCGAATTGAAACGCAGCAGATTCCATTCAGCGTGGCCGAGTAAGGAATTGAGATTTTGAAGTTACGATGGCACATAACGGCGATCACGGCATTACTGAGCAGCTTGCTCTTGCTGTGGGCGGCTGTTCCCGTTGCGTCAGCACAATCCCTCGACGGAAACGGCGTGCCTTCACTGGTTGAAGTTTACTGGCAGTGGTCGCGAACGATAGCAGTTCCTCCCCTGACCAATATCATCGTGCTTGATCAGGAAATTGCACGAGTCGAAAACACTGGCGACGGTATTCAAATTTTCGGCCTGGCTCGCGGCGAGACGGTAGTGCTGGGCTACTTGCATGATAAGCCGGTCAGTATCCGGGTGCGAGTTGTGCCACGTCCACAGGTTACGATTTCACCGGCACAGCTTCGCCGCCAGGGTGAGATGGCGCAGGGAAGCTTTGGCTCCGGCGTTCAGATCGCTAATGCTGGCGGGCAGACAACTACGTCGGTTGTGAACGACTTCAACTGGACGCAGCTTGCGGGTAGCCAGGGACGACTGACTGTTTCTACACAGGTTGAGGACAATGATCTCCAGGGAGGGCACGCTTTCAACATCCGGCATGGAAGCATTGCCTATCGCAGCCCTGGTATGGACGTGAGCCTGCTCGACAATCTGGTGAGCCTAACCGACAACGGCTATGAACGCCACCTGAGTCCTTTCAGCTATGCAGATTCGGTGGAGTTGCGCGGCGCTGGCGTAACCGTCCGCCGTGGCGAAAATCAGTACATGTTTTTTGGCGGTTCAACGATACCGTTTTATTTCTTAACGTTGGGCGGTACGCGCGATATCGGTGGCTTTTCATTCCAGCGTAAGCAGACGAAAAAGTTGAATCTTTTTGCCACCACCAGTTACATAAACTCTCCCGTCGATTTTCTGAATCCGACTGGCGGCCGGCAGGATGACTGGATGCAGACTGGCGGCTTTAATTATCAGGCCAGCGATAAGTGGAATTTCCAGAGCACGGGCGGCGTGAGCACGCATGGCGGCATGGGACGCGGAGAAGTTGACTACATCAGCCATCGCTTTACATTCTTTGCCGCTGGAGGAGCGTCGTCGCTACTGTTTCCGCTCAACCGGGTGCAGTCATTGTTTTCGGGCACAACTTCAGCCAAGGCTGGACTCACGCTCAGTACCGGCGATCGCTTTACCGAATCCGTCTATTATCAGCACACCATTACACAGCCCTTTGGCAATATACTGCACGCAGGCAGTTCGGATTATCTCGCTCCGTCAGTCTCGTGGCGTATCAATCCCAAAGATGATGTCGGCTTCAGCTATACGTTCAGCCACAACGATGGCGGATTTGCCAATCAATCTACGAATGGAAACCGCTTCGATACCAACTGGCGCCATCAATTGGCGCCGCGAATTTCCAACGCCGCCCAGTTCACCGTCGGTTCAGTGCAGGACCCATTGCAGTTGAGCTCAGAAGATGAGTTTGCATTGCGCGATAACGTTACATTCCTGATCAAGAGCGGAAGCATGACGGTGGGATTTGAGCATGACCGCCGCAATCCGTCACTGGTAAAGAAGCTGGGATCTGAGTTGGAACTGCTATCGCCGGCGTTGCAGCAGCTGTTCCTGCAGGACCCAATTTCGTTCGTGCAGTCGAATAATGTGCCGCCTGAGATCAAGGCGCTTCTGGATGCGCAGGTGCCGATCAATACGTCAATCTCTGCGTCCGCGCAGCTGCGAATCGGCAAGAAGCTGGGCCTGAATCCTAATTTTGCTTTCGCCCGCGCCTCCAACGGGAAGACAGATTCCTGGACGCCGTATGTTGGATACTCGCTAGCGTATCAAGTGCGACCGTCGCTTGATTTCAACTCCGGGCTAACAAACATCTGGGTGCTCGGCAACACCACCAATACCGTCCAGCGGACTACGCTGATGTATTTTGGTTTCACCAAGCGCTTCAGCGCCATGCCCGGAGCGCTCATTCCCACGCGCCATGCTGGACGGCTTATTGAAGGCCGCGTGTTCCGCGATAACAATGTGAATGGCACGTTTAACTTTGGCGAACAGGGCTTGGTCGGCCTGCGGGTGCGGCTCGACGACGGTGAGGTTGCGGAAACGGACGAGCAGGGCCGGTATAAGTTTACTGACGTCAGCCAGGGCGAGCACATGGTGTCATTGTCTTTGACGCAGTTTGCCGAGCCGGTGCGTATGACCACCAAGAACCAAGCGTCGGTCGATTTGATCCGGCAGAAAATCGGCATGGTGAATTTTGGCATCGTGGATTTTGCCCGGGTCACCGGAAGCGTGTTCAATGATCTGAATCTTGATGGCAAAAGAACGCCAGACGCCAAAGGCCTTTCTGGAGTCCACCTGACGCTGGATGATGGCAAGACGCACCGCAGCATCATTGCCCAGGATACGGGCGACTTTGAAGTGGATGACGTGCCTCCCGGCGATTACCGGATTACCGTGGATGCGAGTACGTTGCCCGCAAACTATTCACTGCCAGAAGACACTTTCACGCTGCACGTGACGCCGATTTCGACCACGGTGGAAAATATTCCCGCGCGGGCTATGCGATCCATTGCCGGAAGAGTGTTTGTGAAAGTCCTTGCGGAACCAACGGCCCAGCCCGCTGATTCCGGCAAGCTGAAGATTGGCGGACTACCTCCTGGATCGGTGCGCAGCCAGCGCGGTGGCCAGGCAGGTGGGCGCGGACAAGCGCAGGGAACTACAGGCGCTTCTGCCGGGGGAGATTTCAATCTGGTTCCGATCGCCGGCGTTCAAATCACCGCCGGACATGGCATTGCCAAGACCGACGAGAACGGAAACTTCCTGCTGCGCGATCTGCCCGCGGGCGAGCTCACAGTAACGTTGGTCCCGGTGAAGGATTTACCCCCGGGAATGAAAGTCCCGGTGGGACAGGTAAAGATGCCGCCAGAGCCAATCCAGGTGCAGGGCGCGACAATCGTAATCAGCAATCCGGACCTTGCGCCCTTTCTGGTAGACGCGTCGAAGCAGTAGTCCGCAGGACACCACATTCAGAGTCTCTCCTCCGGTCATCTCTCATCAGACTCAATGAACGAATATAAGATTTTTAACGTGCCGCACTATATTTCTCAGCGCCTTTTTGAATCTACTGCTATGAAAGGCAGGTTCATCCACCACACTCCTAAATCCGTCACACTCCTAAAATTAGAAGGTCAGGGTCGCCGGAAAGGCTCTGGCCTTATTTTTCACAGGAGTAGAGCGAAGCGGGTGACGCGCATCGGGTGGCGAGTGCGAGTGCGCTTGCCAGTTCTTTCAGCTGGGTTGCGAAAACAAGTCTGTGCGTGGCACTAACGAAGAAACCAATTCTCCACCACCACGCGCCGGCAAAACCATTGTGTCTTTAGCAACAAATGCGCAAAGCCATTGCGCAACCAATCAGGCACGTAAGCCATGGCTGCGACGAACCTGTCACCGCCAAATTGCTTCTCAAGCAATGCGGGATAATCTTGCAGATTCTCGATGTTGTAATTTCCTTCGGCAGCCTTGATCACACCCGCCGCCAGCAGTCCTGATTCCACGGCAGGTCGTATGCCTTCGCCACTCTGAGGGAATGCAAGGCCCGCGGCATCTCCAATGAGCATCACCGAATCAGCCACCACCTTCCGCTTGCTGTACCCGAAAAGCAGGTAAGCATGTCCGCAGAATTTGCCGGGAAGATCGAAAACTACTTTGCCGGTGCAGCGCAGGAACCCGAGGAAATCAGCCACGTGTTTTGAAAGCGCGTGCTGGTCAAGCCGGCCCAGCCCTATGTTCAAGAAATTACCTTTGCGAAAACACCAGCCATAGCCTTGTAAATCCGGGCAAAAATAGAGCTCAGGGAGTTCCGCCCGGACGCTACAGAGACGTGCCTGGTCTGGAGACATCTCAAACTCAATTTCCTGCGCTACCACCGGTTCATCTGAATTGTTATTACCCATGTGCCGTGCCACAGGGCAGAAATGTCCCCCAGCTCCCACCAGCATCCTGGCTTTGATTGCGCCATTGATGATCCAGTGCTTGCCTGGTCGCTCAATCTTATTGATGGGCGCGCCTTCACGTATCTCCGAGCCGGAGCGGCGGAGCAGGTACTCGTCAAACTCACAGCGGCGGATACCATAGCTGACGACTCGGTCATATGGGATTCCCACTTCCCGCGCTCCGATGGAACTCACGCGAAAGCCGCGTATCTCTTGCATGGTGCGGCCAGGAGCATAATCTGCGGCGTCGATTTCCAACGCCTGCAACACCCAGGGAGTGATCCAGCCGCCGCAAACTTTATTGCGTGGGAAGCTCGCTTTATCCAGGATCACAACGTGCAATCCCGACGAACGCAAAGCCCAGGCGCAAGATGATCCTGCTGGACCTCCGCCCACGATTAGGACATCGCACGAATCCATTGCACATCCTGTGAATCCCGTTCGGTTACATTGTTGTACAAGTGTGCCCGGGTCAATGGCTGCGATTTGCATGCGCGGCCGGCAAAGACGACCTGGAAGAGTTGCAGAGTGCCCACTCGAAATGCGGCAATGGAGCCAGCCAGATACAGCCGCCACATTCGGGCAAAGGTCAGGCCAAAGTGCTCGACGACTTGATCAAAATTGCGTTCATAGCGCTGCAACCAGAGCTCAATCGTCCGGGCATAGTGCATGCGCAGGTTTTCAGTATCGAGCACGCCGAAATCATGTGGTTCAAGAACGTCCATTGCTTCCCGCAGAGTAGGTGTATAGGCGCCGGGAAATATACGCTTCCTGATCCAGACGCTGAAGGGCTGAGGCTGGCTTTTTCCGATGAAGTGCAAAAGGCCACGGCCCGTATCACCAATCGACCGATGGATAACCTGCCCTAATTCTTGATAATGCTCGCGGCCAATGTGCTCTAGCATTCCCACTGAGACGAACGCATCATAATGAGCAGCGATATTGCGGTAATCATCTTCAATAAATTCAACTCTGGATTCCAGACCCTCACGTTTTGCCTGTTCCCGCGCAAATGCAATCTGCTCATGTGAGATGTTAAAAGCTTTCACCCGCACGCCGTATTCACGGGCCATATGCAAGCTTAGCGCGCCCCATCCGCAACCTGCTTCCACCACGGTTTCACCCGGTCGCAACCAGAGCTTGCGGCAGACCAGGTCCAGCTTTGCTCTCTGGGCTTCTTCCAGGCTTGTGTTCTCATCCGGGAAGTAAGCGCATGTATATACCAGTTTTGGATCAAGCCAGAGTTTGTAAAAATCGGTGGAAATATCGTAGTGGTGATGGATATTCTTGCGCGCAGCGCGCAAATCGCAGGACTGTATCCATCCAAGCCAGCGCGAAATCAGGCGCGTGATAAGGCGGTCAGGCGCATGGTAGAGAGCTTCCAGGGCCTTTACGAGGTCCCCTTCCACATCAATATCACCCTGGCTGTATAGGTCGCCAAAATTCATCTCAGGGTTCAGCAGCAAAGCAATAAGTGCTTTTCTGTCCTTGACGCGTACGA
>Ga0068855_100010578_pt1 | contig 11126 bp, 9 predicted proteins | sample KBSCornC52_FD_66592 | JGI IMG/M metagenome (GOLD analysis project Ga0068855, IMG submission 66592) | Corn rhizosphere microbial communities from Kellogg Biological Station, Michigan, USA - KBS Corn C5-2 | ecosystem: Host-associated > Plants > Roots > Rhizosphere > Soil ... | reverse complement strand
CCCGGCGCACCGAGAGCCGCGACGGGCGCAGCTACGACCTTGCGCAGCTGGCCGGGCTGGTCCAGCCCGCCAATGCGCTGGCGGGCGGCGCCGGGCAGCCGCGCATGGCCGGTCAGCACATCACGCTCGACGACTGGCCGTACATCGACGGGCCGAGCGGCCGCACGTCGGCGCCGGTATCGATCGACTGGGCGTGGCAGGGCGGCGCGGTCGGCGACGTGACGATCGCCGCGGGCGACGGACAGATGCTCGACGGCTGGAGCGCATTCGTCCGCGCGGATATCGGCCGCGGTGCCGGCACGCCCGAACGGGCGAGCGTCACGCTGCGCATCACCACGACGTTCCGGCATGCGGGCGAGGAGGATCAGGTCGGCGTGACCGAGGTGACGCTGAACGGCGACGGCCGCTTCCAGACCGTGCATGGCGCCGACGGCGCGCCGCCGCTGCCGTCGCGCGGCACGCAGCCGGCGGCGCGCGAACTGCAACCTGCCTGACCCCGAGGGACACGCGCGATGGCTCGCCACATTCCGCCTCCGCCACCCCGCGGCGCGATCACGCCCGCGGTGGCACTTGCTCGCGACGCATTCGGCCGCGAGATCGTCGACAGCTCCGGGTCGGGCGACCCGGCCAGGCAGGACGGCGCATTGCCGCAAGCGGCGCCGGCCGGCGGCCCGGGCGCATCGGCGCCCCCCAAGGAGAAGGCGACGGACGCCATCGGCCGGCGTGCGGCGGCGCTGGCCGACGCGATCGACTTCCCGACCTTCGTCGCGAGCCTCGTGCATGGCACGTACGACGCGATCGTCGACAGCTCGATCAAGCAGGTGGAGAGTTTCGCCGACCTGGTCGGCGCGGTGGCCAAGCCGCTGGACCAGTTCGCGCAGGAGAACGTGACCGACGGGCAGGCGCGTGCGTGGCTGGTCGAGCAGTATCCGCATGACGTGACGCTGATGCAGGACGGCGGTGAATACCGCCTTGCGCCGGCGGTCCGGCCAAGCGACGACGACGCGGCGCCCGCGCCCGCGTGGCTCGCCGATTTCGGCGCCGCCGACGGCGCGTTCGATGCCCAGACGCTTGAATCGGTGGTGCTGCCCCGCGCCCGCGAGCGCGTCGCGCAGCATCGGTTGTCGACGCTGTCGACGATGGTGCTGCTGGGCATGCAGCGGGTCGTGGTCAAGGACGGCACGATCGCCGCCAGCCTCAATTTCCAGGCCAAGGCGCGCGACCGGGCCGCCGTGCAGTATGCGACGTCGAACGACCCGTCGTCGGGACAAACGACATGGGGCGGACGGGGGACGTCGGGCGACGTGGTCACCACGGTCTCCACCGTTGCGGTCAATGCGCAAACCGACACCGATCTCAAGGCGACGCTGACCGGGAAGGTGAGCATCAATTTCGCGTCGGAGACGCTGCCGCTCGACCGTTTCGTCGACGAGGCGTCGCGCAATCTGCTGGAGCGGCACAGCCGGCCGGCGGCGCGGATCGCGCCACCGGCGGCGACGGCCGCCCAGCCTGCGGCGCCCGTTGCGGCGCCCGTTGCGGCGTCCGCTCCCGCCGTACCGCCTGCGCCCGCCGCTGGGCCTGCTGCGTCCGCCGCGCCTGCTGCGCCGGCCGCATCCGCCGCGCCGGCCGCGCCGGTCGCGCCCGCATCCGCTCGGGGAGAACCGGCATGATTTCGCCGCGGCCGCTGGGCGAGACGCTGGGCGCGTTCGTCGACGTCGCCGAACAGCTGACCGCGGGTGCGGCGCAGGGGCTGCGGGTGCGCTCGGTGGTCATGGAGCTGCCGCTCGACCTGCGCATCGCGCGCGGCGCCGACGGCATCGAACTGGTCGGCGATCTGCCGCAGTTCCTGACCCGCACGGCCTTCGATCCGGAGCCGGCACGGCTCGCGATCGTCCTCGAAGCCGTGCCGATCGATGGAGCGGGGCAATGAACAGCAACGCCAGCCTGCGCCTCGAGGATTTCATCCAGGCCGTCCAGAGCCAGCTCGACAACGCGCAGGCGGCGATGGCGATCAAGGCGCGCAACCTCAACCTGCCGCTGACCTTCGCGATCAAGGACGTCAACCTCGATCTGCGCGCCCATGTCGAATTCGTCGAAAGCGAGGTCTGGATTCGTCCGGCCGGCCCGGGCGACACCGACAGCAGCACCTTCCATCTCGTCTTCACGACCATCACTCGGCCGGCGATCGAGGAGAACGCGATCGCGCTGTCCGAGGACGGCAAGGACCAGCCGCTCGACGCGCTGGGCGACGAACTCTCGGCCGAGGACCGCAAGCGGCTGGAATGGGCCGGCGTACGCACGGTCAGGCAATTTCAGCAGGCCGAGCAGCGTGACATGGTGCATGCGATCGGCCGCGTCACCAATCTGTCCGTGGACCGGCTGCGCCGGGCGCTCGATCGGGCGTCCGCGCCGAGCGTCGAGCGGGTCGAGCCCGTGGCGCCTGCCAACGACGCGCAGCCCGATGCGTCGCCGCTGCTGCGCGTGATCGGGCGCAATCTGGTCAACGGCACGCATGCGCCGCTGGTGCGGATCGGCAATCGCCCGGTCGCCGTGTTGCAATCGGCGGACGACGAGTTGCTGCTCGCGCCCGGTTGCGACCAGTGGGCCGGCGAACTTGCCGTGTCGCCGACGAGCCGGCATGCGGCCGCCATGGCGTTCGACCTGAGCGCATTCGCGCCGCCGGCGGCACCTGCGGCCAGGCCGATGACCCTGGCCGCGATTCCCGGTCAGGAGGAGGCGCGGCCATGACGATCTGCGCACTCGGCACGCCCTGGGCCTCGCCCGGCGAGCGGCAGTTCAGCCTGCCGACCAGCCTGCTCGTCAAGCTGGCGCTCGGCGAAGCGCCCGAGAACGTGCCGTCGATTCGCGACGTGACGCGCGGCGCGCTGGCTGCCGCGCAATGCATCGACGGCGGTCCGGTCGACCGTATCGTGGTTGCGTTCGCTGGCCGCTTCCTGGCGGTGCGCCCGTTCAGCGCGGCCGCCGGGCGCTGGGTGCCCGGGCATGCGCACCGCGGATACGACGCGATCGAGCAAGCGACGGGCATGGCCCGCACGCTGCTGCTGCGCGTGCCGGCCGGCACGGCAATCGGCGAGCTGTGCGACGCGCTCGCCCAGCTGTCGACCGTGGAAAGCGTGACGCCCAACTACGTGGCGATGGTCCCGATGGACGCGCCGGGCCGGCTGGCGCCCGTGCCGCCGGCCGCGCGGTTCGCGCAGGATGCGCGCGCGCTGGTGCGCATGGCCGACGCGCATGCGATCGAGCGGGGCGACAGCGGCGTCACGATCGGTCTCATCGACAGCGGCATCGCCCGCCGGCATCCTGAATTCGCCCATGCGTTCCGCACGGGCGCCGACACGGTGCGGCTGGAGCCCGGCGACTTGTCGCCCGGCGTGCAATTGCTGAGCGGGCATGGCCATCGCGGCGATTTTCCCGAGGACCGCTTCGTCGGTCACGGCATGGGCTGCGCGGGCATCATCGCCGCGGAGGGCGTGGCGATGCCGCGCGGACTCGGCGGCGACTGCCGCATCCTGCCGATGCGCGCGCTGGCGGCCGCCCGTCTGCCGGGCCACGCGCATGCGGTCGGGCTCGGCGCGATCGCCGATCTCGATCGCGCGCTCAAGCTCGCGGTCGATCTCGGCGCCAAGGTCATCAACATGAGCTTCGGCACCGACGATGCGACGATCGCCGCCAACCGGCCGAAACCGCATGCCGACACGATCGCGTATGCCGCCGCGCGCGGCTGCATCCTCGTTGCCGCGAGCGGCAACAACGGCAGCGTGACCCGCTACTGGCCCGCGGCCTACCCGCAGGTGATCGCGGTCGGCGCCGTGGGCGACGACGGACGGCCGACCCGGTTCTCGACGCGCGGCCCGCACGTCGCGCTGTGCGCACCGGGCGAACGGGTGCTGACGAGTGCGATCGAGGCCTATCAGCTGGCGACCGGCACCAGTTTCGCCGCGCCGTTCGTCGCGGGCGCCGCGGCGCTGCTCGTCGCGTACGCGCAGCGCCGCGCGTATCCGCTCGACGGCGCGACGGTGCGCGATCTACTCGTCGTCACCGCCCGCCCGTTCGCGCCCGGCGCGGCCGACGGCTGCGGCGCCGGCATTCTCGACGCGGCGGCGGCGCTGCGGGCGCTGTCCGGCCGCATCGACGCGTACGAAGCGGCGGGCGACGACGGTTGCACGGGCAAGGAAGGCACGGCCGACGACGGCTGACTTGCGCGCCGGATCCCGTTCACTCCCCGAACCGACCGGATTTCAAGGAGAAGTTAAATGTTTCAAGTCAATCATCAAGTCCGCTTCCTCGACCTCGTCGACCTCGAGACCCGGGCCCGCGACGGGCTGGTCGATATCGTCAACCGGCTCGAGTCGCTGAAGCGGCCACCGGTCGCTGCCGAGCGGGAGCAGCTTGCGCTGTGCAAGGCCATCCTCGCGGCCGTGTACGACACGAAGTCGTCCGACGGCGTGGCGGAGGTATGCGATCCGCTGTTCGTCGCCACCCGCGAACTGCTCGCCCGCAAGGCGCTGATCAACCCGCCGCTGCTTTCCGAGCTGAACGGCCAACTGGTGTTCGGCGCGGGCGACGCGGGCGGCGCCAATGGCGCGAACGGCGCGGACACCGAGCCCGCGTCGATCACGCTCGTCGCGCTGGTGCTGGGCATCCTCGCGGTGGACGGGGCCACGCCGCCCCCCGTGAAGGTCGTGGACGGCAGGACCGTGCCGGACGACGCCAGCGGGTTGATGAACACGTTTACCCGCCAGTTCTTCGCGGCGGTGGGCGAAGCCAATTCGTACGGGGCGCTCGCGCAGCGGGTGCTGGCGCTGCTGTGCATCGAGGGCGATCCCGACGGCCGCGGCGGCGAGAAACCGGGCGTGGTCACCACCGAATTCGCACGCGTGATGCGCGGCCTGCAGGCCCGCAAGATCCAGGCCGACGAGCCGCAATTGCGCCGCCGCATCAACGAGGAGCTGAACACGGTCCAGAACATCGGTGGCGAGAACGCGATCGCCGATCTCGGCATCGACCTGCCGAACCTCGAGGATCTGGAGGACGCGAATATCGTCGCCGACAACGTGCGCGTGATGGGCCCGATGATCGTCGCCGCGATGTTCGACGAGCTCAAGGTGTTCCAGGTCGTCGACCGCATCGTCGAGCAGTTCCAGCACGGCACGCTGCCGATCGGCCCGGGCAATGCCGGCAAGCTGCTCTATCGCTACTGGCGCGAAACGCCGAACCGCATCTCCGAGCAGGAGCGCAAGAACTTCGCGGCCATCACGCTCGGCGTGCCGGGCGGCGACCCGAATACCGCGGGCAACCGCGAGTTCAACGACCTGTGGATCCGCTTCGTGTCGTCGGTTTCGTCGTTCGTGCGCCAGACCGAAGTCGACTCGTTGCTGCGCGCGAGCGTGCCGAACCCGATCAACCACCAGCAAGTGCGCAAGGCCGCCCGGGATCTCGCCGGCAACCTCTCGCTGCACGGCTACGGCATGGCGCATTACGCCGCGCGCGAGATCCAGTCGCAGGTCAAGTTCATGATCGATCTGCTGCAGGATCCCGAGATTCGCGGCTGCTACGGCGCCAAGGACATGTGGCAGGTGATCGACCAGGTCGCGACCTACGATCTCGGCGGCGCGCGCACCAGCTCGCGCTATCGCACGCTGGCGACCTGCGGCACGATCATCACCGCGTGGCTGGCCAACAACGTCGATCGCGTCAACAAGGCGACCGGCCCGCTGCTCAGCATCGACCAGATCGCCAATCCCGACGTCTCGTCGAACCACAAGTCGACCGTCGACCCCACCGACTACGACCTGGTCAACGCGTGCGAGCTGTGGCTGGCCGATACCGCGACCACCGATACGCAGATCGAGCAGTTCTCGCAGCCGCGCGAGGCGCCGCAGATGACGTCGAAGCCGGTGCCGATCCCGGCGATGGCGCGCGAGATGCTGGATGGCGTCGGCGATATCGGCGCCGGCATCGGCCTCGGCGCGGGCATGCCGGTGAAGGCGGGCTACGGCGTCGGCGCGCACAACGGCGCGAGCTACTACTCGAACCGCCCGAACTGAACCGGCGTTGCGTGCGCTGTGCCATTCCCGAACCCTGCCGGAGCCGAGCCATGCCCCTGACCTCATTCCGCGAGCCGGTCGTCGCCCGGGTCGAACGCCGCCTGAAAAGCGCCGCGCGAAGCCTCGGCACCGCCGATCCCTTCGCGCCGTCGCGCGACCTGTTCCTGCGTACGTTCGGCGACGGCGCCGACGATCTGCGGTTCCGCGACAACGCGCTGATGCCGATGGCGGTACCGTTCGAACCCAGCTTCTCGGAAAGCCAGCCGGGCAAGCTGCGCTTCACGATCGAGCCGTTGCCGCCGGAGGCGTCCGCGATCGACCGGCGCGACGAGTCGACGCGCGAAATGCGCAAGCTGATCCGCGACTTCATCGGCCGCGAAGCGCTGCACTGGTTCGACCAGGCGAGCGAGCCGTTCCGGGGCTTCGCGCGGCCGGGCGGCAACCTCGACTATGGCGCGTTCTTCGGCTCCAGCTACGATCGCGACGGGCTCTACGCGTCCAAGGTGTACTACGAGCTGCCCGGCGACGCCGGCACGATCGAGAACCTGCCCCGCGATCTGGCCGGCGTCGTCCAGGCCGCGCTGCGGATGGTGCCCGGGCTCAAGCCGCTCTTCACCACGATGGCTGCCCAGCGCGATCTCGGCGGCCAGCGGCTCACGTTCGCGTGCACCCAGGCACTGCGGCTCGCCGATCTGCAGCCGGTCATGGATACGCTCGGCATCGGTCATCGCCTGCCCGGCATCATGCAGCTCGTGGGGCTGGTGCTCGGCGGACGGTTCGATCTGCCGCCGCACGGTGCGCTGCTCGCGTTCGGGCTCGGACCGGACGGGCCGGATCTCGAACTCTACGTGCTGCTGTCGGCGATCCCCGACGTGCCGCCGGCGTTCCTCAGCCTGCTGACGATGGGGCTCGCCGAGCGGCCGCGCGGGCTGCACGCGCTCGAGCGATGGATGGGCGCGTTCACGCCGGAGGACGCGCACTGGCCGGGCCGCTTCTCGATCGTCAGCCTGCGCACGGACGCGGCCAGCCCGGCGCGGGTGAGTCTTTACCTGCGGCCCATCGAGTTCGAACTGCCGGTGGACGTGCCTGCCCAGGCCCACTGAATCGCTTCGTCACGCGTTTCCCACGAGGTCGCCATGTTCCCGCAAGCTGCCCGTCACACGCCGATCGCGCCGCCGCCGCGCGCCGCCGCGGCCGCCCCGCGTCACACGCCGCAGGTGCCGGCCGACGCGGTGCGCCACGGCGTCGCGCAGATGCTGACCCGATCGCAGGCCTTCAACGCGATGCCCGACGCCGATCGCCGCGACATCGCCCGCAACACCGCGCTGATCGCCGACTACCTGGCGCGGCCGGAGGGGTTCGCCGGTCACGAGCTTCCGGGCGGTCTTGCCACCGCGCCCGCGCGTGCGCTCGACGACACCGATCATGCGGCGCACGAGGCGGATTTCCAGACGCACAAACAGGCCGTCGACAGCATCGGCAAGTCCAAATTCAACGCCGCGGCCGCGCACGAAGGCGCCGCGGTCGCGGGCGAATTGCTGAACCAGGTCAAGTTTCCGACCTTCGTCGCCAGCCTGATCAGCGGCGTGTTCCAGTCGATCACGCACAGCTCGATCGAGCAGATGAAGGCGTATCAGGAAATGATCGCGCAGGTCGCGAAATCGCTCGGCCAGTTCGCCGACGAACATGTGACCGAGAACCAGGCGCGCGATCATATGGTCGGCCAGTTTCCCGACCTGTTCGAGATCGGCATGGACGACAGCGGCGATACGCCGAGCCCGCGCGTGCAGGTGCGCGACGGTGTCGATCCGGACGAAGCGTCGAAGACCGTGCGCGCCCGCTTGCAGATGGGCGACGGCGACACCTTCGACCTGTCGGACGAGGCTTCCGAACTGGCCGTCGTCAACCGCTTCAAGATGCAGCTCGCCAAGCAGCGCCAGCAGATGCTGGCCTCGATCGTGCTGATGGGCATCAACCGCATCGTCGTCACCGACGGCAAGATCTCCGCGAAGATCATCTACGACGTGCGCGCGCAGGACACGCTTTCCAAGCAGCGCAGCGCCACCGCGGTCGACCTCGCCCGCGACAAGGACGGCAACGTGCAGACGACCTACGCCGGCAAGGGCACCTACGATCGCGGCGGCAAGTACGACTCCAGCAACGACAAGGACAACGGCCGCCAGTACAGCGCCGACTACTACGCGAAGGGCGACTACGAGTACGAGAACAAGCCGATCATCACCGCGTCGACTGCCGCGTCCGAAACCAGCAACTCGGCGATGCAGACCAAGATCCAGCTGTCCGGCGCGGTCGACGTCAACTTCAAGAGCGACTACCTGCCGCTCGACAAGATGGCGACGCCGCAGATGATCGCCACCATCACCGGCAACGCGACGCCGGCCGATCCCAACGTGCTGCCCAGTCCGAAAACGCCGCCGGCCGCCGTACCCGCCGCGACTCCGGCGCCGGCTTCGGCCCCGGCCGCCGCGCCGGCTCCGGCCAAGGGAAACTGAGCCATGCGCCTGTCCGCTCCCCCCGACGCGCTTCACCCGGTACGGCCGCCCACGAGCGCCGCCGCGTTCGACGCGACGCGGCCCGAAGTGCGCCGCCTGCTGACCGCGATTCCGTCGTTCCTCGACCTGCCCGACGACGAGCGCCGCCGCATCGCCGCCGATACGGTGCGGGTGCTCGCCTATCTGGCCGATCCCAACGGCGTGCATGCCGAGATCGCCGAGCGCGAGGCGAACGGCGAACTGCCGCCCACGGGCCTCGCGCGCCCCATCGCGCCGCCGCATCCGGTGCCGGCCGCGACGGCGCTGGCGGACGATCCCGTCACCGCGACCAAGCGCCAGCTCGCGCAGGACCCCGGCTTCGCCGGCAAGGACTTCCAGGCCGGCGCGGTCAAGCAGGGCGTCGAGCAGTTCGGCCAGATGGTGCAGAAGGTCGATTTCCCGAAATTCGTCGGCGGCCTCATCAAGAACGTGTTCCAGGCGATCGTCGAAAGCTCGATCGAGCAGATGCGAGCCTATGGCGAGCTGATCGCCAATGTCGCCAAGACCACCGGCCAGTTCATGAGCGACAACATCAGCGAGGGGGCCGGCCGCGACTATCTCGCCGATTCGTTCCCGGACGTGCTGTCGGTGCAGGCGCAGGACGGCGCCGGCGCGTTCGACGCGGACAGCGCCGGCGCGGCGGCGGCCGCCGCCCCGTCGCGGCTGGTGGCGCAGGGCGACGACGCGCAGCAGCGGCTGGCGGAGATCAGCCGGACCTACAACCTCGACCCGCCCGTGACCGACCTGTCCGACGACAAGTCCGAGCTGCGCCTCGTCACCGCGGCGCGTCTGCAGATGGCGAAGCAGCGCCAGCAGTTGCTGTCGTCGATGGTCATGCTCGGCATCAATCGCATCGTCGTCACCGACGGGTCGATCAACGCCAAGGTGGTGTTCGACATGCGCGCCAGCGACACCGCGAAGCGCACCTATACCGCGTCGATGCACGACCGCGAGAGCCAGAAGTACAAGGAATCGGTCAACGCCCATTACGGCAGCTGGTACACGCCGTATTCGGCCGACGCCGCCTTCGAGGGGCAGCAGGAGCACGTGGCCACCGTCGGCTCGGCGCTCGACGACACCAGCGAATCGAAGGCCGAGGTGAAAGCGAAGCTGTCGGGCGAGGTCCGCGTCAACTTCAAGAGCGACTACCTGCCGCTCGACAAGATGGCGACGCCCGAGATGATGTCGGTGATCCAGGGCAACTCGACGCCGTACAACCCCAACAAGCCGGCGCCCGCCGCCGGTTTGCCCGCCGGGCAGCACTGAATCATGGCGCGCATGCTCATCGCTCCGCTCGCGGATGCCGGGCTCGCGGCCGCCATCCGGTCGGGGGCGCGGCTCGTCGAGCGCGCGACCGCGCACGGCCTCGCGTTCGCGCTCGACGAGCTCGGCGACATCGCGATCCCCGATCCCGTTGCCGCACACGTCGACAAGGCGCAGCTGCGGGCGCTTGCGTCGCTCTATCTGGCGGGCGACCTCGAGTCCGCGGGCGTGATCCCCGCGGTCGAGACGCTCGCCGGCCTGTCCGCGAGCGGCGCCGTCGGCGTCGATCTCGGCGGCGCGCAGCCGCTCGTCGCCAACTGGTGGCGCCACCGCGCCGAGAAGCTGGCGGCCGGCGAGCGCGCGGCGTTCTATTCGCGGTTGTTCGGCACCGCGTACGGCCCGGCGGCGGCGGATGCCGAGCGCAACGTCCAGTTCGAGGAATGCATGCTCGTGCTTTGCGAGGCGCTCTACAAGCTCGACGAGGCGCCCGGTGCCGATCCGACCGGAGAGCTCGGCCACCAGGCGCGAGTCCGCAACGCCGCGCGCGCGCTCGCGCAGAATCTCGGCGCCGCCTGTACCGGGGTAACCGCGTTCATGGCCGGCGAGATCGTCGGCATGCTCAGGGACGCGTTCACGATCCTCGGCCATGCCGACCTGCGTCAAGGCTTCGCCGCGCGCGACATCTGGGGCGTGGTGGCCGGCATCGGCAGACTCTCGCGGCAGCCGCCGCGCCAGCCCGCCGCCTATGTCCGGCGCGGCAAAGCCGGGATGACCGTGATCGCGTGGCTGGCGGACGTCGCGGATGCGCTGGGCGGCGCGTCGCCGCTGGTGGCCCTCGACAACCCGGTGATCGCCTCCGCCGCCGACTGGATCGAGGCCACGCTCAGCCTCGGCGAGAAACCCGATGGCCAGGCGCCTTCCGTACCGGACGACAACCGCGCCGTGCCGTCGGCTGCGCGTCCGGCCGTGCCGGTGAACGCGTGGGCCGCACTCGGACACTGACTTGACGTCCTCACCCGCCTAAAGGCAGGTGATTCCCACACCTGGCGATGCACGTCCGCATCGGAGAATGTTCAGCGCAGCGTTGGTATCTCGATCATGCTCGACACCACATTCACTACAAGCCCACTCTCTCATTCGCAGTCCCGCGATACCTTTCGGCCGCGTCGTGCTGTCTTTCGATCCGCACGACGAACAGGACTGGGTAGAACCGCTTTCGTCGACTTCCTCGAACGTGGCCCCG
>Ga0068855_100010577_pt1 | contig 11126 bp, 8 predicted proteins | sample KBSCornC52_FD_66592 | JGI IMG/M metagenome (GOLD analysis project Ga0068855, IMG submission 66592) | Corn rhizosphere microbial communities from Kellogg Biological Station, Michigan, USA - KBS Corn C5-2 | ecosystem: Host-associated > Plants > Roots > Rhizosphere > Soil ... | reverse complement strand
CCGTCGCGGTCGATCACGTCGACGTGGCAGGTGTCGCCGACGAAGAGCTCGTGGTCCGCCCATTCCCAGGCGGGCGGCAATTCCGCGAAGGTGGGCTCGCCGATGCCGAAGCGCGTATCGGACCTGCGCAGCGTCCGCGAGGCGGCGGCGAGATCGGGTAGCCGGGGCACGCGGCCGCCGGGCGCGCCGGGGCGGAGCTCCGCGGACGACCCCTTGCCCACATCCTTCCAGCGTTGGGCGGCATAGGCATCCGAAAGAAGATCCGCCAGCGGGACCTCGACGAAATCCGGATCGCCGTACCACGCGAGCCGGTCGGCCATCGCGAGCTTCGCCGCCTCGACCACGCGGTGCACCCACTCGGGGGAATCGGGCGAATGCGCCTGGAGCCCGGCGTGGCGGAGGATCGCGAGCTGCTGGAGGAGCACGGGCCCCTGGCTCCATGCGCCGAACTTGGCGACGGTGTAGCGATCGAGGTCGAGCGTCACCGGATCCTCGTAGCGCGGCACCCAGCGCGCGAGGTCGTCGTAGCGCAGGAGGCCCGCATGGCGCTCGCCCGTCGTGTCGCGCACTTTCTCGTGGGTGTAGAACGCGTCGATCGCGCGCGCGACGAAGCCGCGATGCCAGAGGTCGATGGCCGCCTCGATCACCGCGACCCGATCGCCGCCCGCGCGCTGGGCCTCGTCGCAAATGCGCTGGTATGTCGCCGCGAGCGCCGGGTTCGTGAAGGTCTCGAGCGGCCGCGGCACCCGTCCGCCCGGGAGCCAGACGCGCGCCGACGACTTCCATTCCGATTCGAGCAGGGGCCGTACGGCGACGATCGCCTGCACCGCGCGCGGCACGAGGGGAAGCCCGTCGCGTGCGTATTCGATGACGGGACGCAGCACGTCGGCGAGATGCCACGTGCCGTGATCGCGCAGCAGCGTGAGCCATGCGGCGAACGCACCCGGCACGGTCGCCGGAAGGAGGCCGATGCCGGGCACGAGGTCGAGCCCCAGGCGGCGGAACGCGTTCGCATCGGCGAGCGCCGGAGCGCATCCCTGCCCGCAAAGTCCCCGCATGCGCTTCTCGCGCGCGGACCAGAAGAGGATCGGCGCCTCGCCGCCGGGACCGTTGAGGTGCGGCTCGAGCACCTGCAGCGCGAAGCCCGCCGACACGGCCGCATCGAAGGCGTTGCCGCCGCGCTCGAGGACCCCCATCGCGACGGCGGAGGCGATCCAGTGGGTCGATGCCGCGACGCCGAACGTGCCGCGGATTTCCGGGCGGGTGGTGAATGCGGTCATGGGCGAGCCGCGCATTGTACGCCGCGCGGCGCGCGCTCCGGAACCGCCCGCCGGTGCCGTCGTCTTACTTCCTCGCGCACGCCGAGGAGAAAGCCATGGATCCCGCACGCCCCACGATGGACTATCCCAAGCCCCCGTTTCCGAAGCAGCAGCAGCCCTGGCCCGGGCTTTGCAGCCGGATGCAGCCGAAGCCGGACCATGGCGAGACGAGCTACAAAGGTTCCGGGCGCCTCCTCGGCCGCAAGGCGCTCATCACCGGCGGCGATTCGGGCATCGGCCGCGCCGCCGCGATCGCCTACGCGCGCGAAGGTGCCGACGTCGCGATCAATTACCTCCCCGCCGAGGAGGAGGACGCCCGCGAGGTCGTGGACCTCATCCGCGCGGAAAAGCGCAAGGCCGTCGCCATTCCAGGCGACATCAAGGACGAGCGGTTCTGCATCCGGATGGTCGAGCAGGCGGTGCGCGAGCTCGGCGGGCTGGACATCCTCGTGAACAACGCCGGCCGCCAGATCGCGCGCGAGTCGATCCTCGACATCACGACGCCGGACTTCGACGAGACGTTCAAGACCAACGTGTACGCGATGTTCTGGATCACGAAGGCCGCGATCCCGCACATGAAGGCGGGAGCGGCGATCATCAACACGGCGTCCATCAACTCCTACGATCCCTCGCCGGAGATGATCGACTATGCGGCGACCAAGGGCGCCATCATGATCTTCACCAAGGGGCTCGCGAAGCAGCTCGTGAAGAAGGGAATCCGCGCGAATGCCGTCGCGCCCGGCCCCTTCTGGACGGCGCTCCAGGTGACGGGCGGCCAGCCGCCGGACGATGTGCCCGTCTTCGGGAAGGAAACGCCCATGGGCCGGCCGGGGCAGCCCGCGGAGCTCGCGGGGATCTACGTGCTCCTCGCCTCGCCGGAATCGAGCTACTCGACGGGCCAGGTGTTCGGCGCGGTGGGCGGGCGGGGCGGACCCTAGCCCTCGACGAAGCGCACGTCGCCGATCCAGTGGCGCTTGCGCCGGGCGAGGCGCGAATCGAGCTCCTCGCCCTCGAAGGATGCGGGCGCTTGCCGGACGATCGCCGGATCGACGTTCGCGAACGCGTTCACGCTCACGACCGCATAGCGGCGCCCTTCGATGTCGCTCGTGACGAGCGGCACGACGCCGCAGCGGCCGCACACATGGAAGGTCGCGGTCTTCGTGCCGAACTCATAGGCCGACACGGCCGACGCATCCTTCACGCGCACGCGCAGGGATGCGGCCGGATTCGACGTCCACACGCCGCCGTGCTTCCGGCAGAACGTGCAGCCGCAGGCGCGCGCGGGAATCTCCGACGGATCGGGCTGCCAATCCAGGTCGAAGGAAATGTTGCCGCAGTGGCAGCCGCCGTGGATCCGCATCGCGCCGGCGATCCTCGCCCCCGGGCGCCCTAGCGGCCGTCCACCACGCGCACCGAATCGTCGACCATGGCGCTGTCGATGTAGGCGATCGCATTCGGGTTCTGCGCGACGAGCTTCTTCGCTTCCGCGCTGTTGCCCACCTGGCGCGGGGGCTGGCCGCGTCCCGTGAAGATGATCTTCGCCCAGTACGCCCGCACCTGCGCCGGCGACTTGCCCGTGAACTGCGCGTAGAACCTCTCGCGTGCCGGCGAGTCCTCGGACTGGTCGATCGGAGTCGCCTGCGTGCCGTCGGGGAAATGGCTGGTCTTGCCGAGGAAGATGTCGGCGACCTGGTCCGAGTTGAGGCTCGTCACGCGGCTCTTCGACGAGACGACCGCGACCACGTCGGAGCCGCTCGCCGCGAGGCTCGGGAGCACCGCGAGGGAGAAGAGGAGGAGTCCGCCAAGGAGTCGAAGTTTCATGGTCGCCCCCTAGAAGATGAAGTCCACGACGGCGCTCACCACCCGCACCGTGCTGCCGGGCTGGAAACCCGGCTGGAAGTTGCCGAAGGTGCCGGTCGAGGTTCGATCGACGTGGACCTCGTCGAGCTGCACCTTGAAGGCGGCGTTGCGCATGAAGTCCCAGCGCATCCCGATGGAATCCGTGTGCTGCACGGGGATGAGGCCGAGCGTCATGTTGAGCGTGCTGTTGAGGAACGCCACCGTTCCCGCGAGCTGGGGAGGCAATCCCTGGAGGCTCAGGCCCGGGTCGGACCTGTTGCTGTCGGCCTTCATGCTCGCATACGTCACGTAGGGCGTCACCGGCCCGAAGCGATGGCCGCCGCTCACGTACCACGCGCTCTTCGCGCCGAGGACCGAGTGGGTGTCGAATTTCGCCCATTCGGCGGTCACGAACCAGCGGCCCGGATCGTAGGAGGCGCCCACGCCGACGAAATCCACGTTGCGCTTGTCGACGCCGTAGCGATCCGCGAGCGCCGCGCCCGCCGGCCCGAACTGGCGATAGGCGTCGAAGAACGGCTTGAACGAGTCGATCGTGAGGTCGGCGTGCCCGTAGTTCACGCGCAGGGTCATGAACCCGCGCTCGAGCGTGCCGACGATCGCGACCTCGTGCCGCGCCTTCGCGACACCCGCGTTGAATCCGGAGGCGTTCGGGAAATGGGAGTCCGAGCTCGCGAAGGTCGCCTGGAGCGTTGCGGCGACGTCGCCCATCAGGAAGCGGTAGCTCCCGTCGATGCCGTCCACGCTCGCGACGGGCACGAGGCTGTACACCTCGACCGGCGGGCGCACCCATGGGTTTCCGTATCCCACGCGGCGCGAGTCGGTGACCATGTAGATCGGGAGCACGACCCGGCCCGCACGCACGCTGAAATCGGGCGTGACCTGGTACTTCACGTTCGCCCATTCGACCGTGGGACGGTAGGAATCGTCGTAGCCCTGCTGGGTGATCACCTGCACGACCGCGGACACCTTGGGCGTGAACGTGGCGGTGAGCTGCGCGCCGAGGCGGCTGTCGACATCGGCGCTCCAGCGATGGGTGAACCCCGGGCCGTTCGGCTTGAATTCGTCGACCAGGTAATCGGCCTGGCCGTTGCTCGAATGCGCGGCGCCCACCGTGCCGTAGCCGCTGAACGAGAACATCGGCGCATCGTCGGCGTGCGCGCGCGGGGCGGCGAGCGCGGCCGCGGCGAGGAGCGTTGCGGCGGCGGGATTACGCAGATGTCGGATTCGCATGGTGTTGCCTCCTGGCAGGAGCCTTGCCGAATTCGCTCGGCAGGCGGCGGTCGTTGCGGAGCAGCTCCGCGAAATCGTCCGCGGACACGGGTGGGCTGAAGAAGAATCCCTGGACCTGGTCGCAGTCGCGCGCGGCGAGGAGCGCGAGCTGGTCCTCGGTCTCCACGCCCTCGGCGAGCACCTTGAGCTTGAGGCTGTGGGAGAGCGTGATGATCGCCTCCGAGATCGCGAGGCTTCCCGGGTCCGTCGTGATCTCGCGGATGAACGAAAGGTCGATCTTCAGGCGGTCGATCGGGAATTTCTTGAGGTAGGTGAGGTTGGAGAACCCCGTGCCGAAGTCGTCGATCGAGAGGGCGACGCCGGTCTGCTTGAGGCGGCGCATGAGAGGGACGCTCTGCTCCGGGTTCGACATGGAGATGCTCTCGGTGATCTCGAGCTCGAGGCACTCGGCCCGCAGGCCCGAGGCGGCGAGCGCGCGCCGGATGACCATGTCGAGGTCCTCCTGCTCGCACTGGCGCGCGGAGACGTTCACCGCGACCGGGATCGCCGGCAGTCCCATCTCCTGCCAGCGCTTGTTCTGCCGGCACGCTTCCGCGATCACCCATTCGCCGATCGGGACGATGAGGCCGCTTTCCTCGGCGAAGCCGATGAATTGCGCCGGCCCGATGAGGCCCTTCTCGGGGTGCCGCCAGCGCAGCAGCGCCTCCACCCCCACGATGCCGCCTTCCCTGAGGCCCACCTGGGGCTGGTAGTGCAGCTCGAACTCGCCCCGCTCGAGCGCGCTGCGCAGGCTCGACTCGAGCTCGATCCGCCGGCGGATGCGCTCGTGCATGTCGGCCTTGAAGAACTGGAAGCCGTTGCGGCCGACCTCCTTCGCGCGGTACATCGCGACGTCGGCGTTGCGCAGCAGCGTGTCCACGTCCTCGCCGTCCTGCGGATAGATCGCGACGCCGATGCTCGCCATGGGACGCACCTCGCGCTCGCCGAGCTTGAGCGGCTCGCCCATGCGCGCGAGCACCTTGCGCACGAGCGCGGTCACGTCGAGCTCCATCGAGCCGTCGCCGCTGCGCGTCGGAAGCACCACGACGAACTCGTCGCCGCCGAGCCGCGCCACGGTATCGCTCTCGCGAACGCAGTCGGCGAGCCGGGCGGCCACGGCGCGCAGCAGCTCGTCGCCGACCGTATGGCCGAGGCTGTCGTTCACCATCTTGAAGTGGTCGAGGTCGAGGAAGAGGAGCGCGAGCGTGGAATTGTCGCGGCGGGCGCGCACGATCGCCTGCTGGAGGCGGTCGCGCAGGAGGTTGCGGTTGGCGAGGCCCGTGAGGCCGTCGAAGTTCGCCTGGTGCGCGAGCTGCTCCTCGTAGTTCTTCGCCTCGGTGACGTCGTTCATGACGCCCACGTAGTGGGTCACCACGCCCTGCTCGTTCTTCACGGGAGCGACGGTGTACTCGTTCCAGAAGGTGGTGCCGTCCTTCCGGACGCTCTTCAGCACCGCATGGCCGTCGCGCCGCTCGCGCATCGCATGCCGGATCTCCGCGACGCCCGGCTGGCCGAGGTCCGTCCCGAGGAGGAAGTCGGTGTTGCGGCCCACGGCCTCGACGGCGGAGTAGCCCGTGATGCGCTCGAACGCGGGGTTCACGTATTCGATCGGGAATCCCGGCGTCGCGAAGTCCTCGATGAGGATCGCGTTCACGCTCGATTCGATGGCGCGGTGGCGCAGGTTCAGCGCGCGCTCGGCGTTGCGCCGCACGCGCACCTCCTCCTGCAGCGCCTGGTTCGCGAGGAGCCGCGTGCGCGAAAGCCGCCAGCTGAGGAGCCCGAGGCCGCCGAGGAGAAGCGAGAGCACGACGCTTCCGCCCGCCGCGCGCCAGAGGTAATCGCGCGCCCGCCGGTTCGCCGCCGCGAGCTGCTCGTCCTGCGAAAGCCCCACGATGACCGCGACCGGGAACTCGAAGAGCGGCCGCGTGCTCGTGTAGCGCTTCACGCCGTCCCAGGGATTGGCCGCGAGCACGGGCGCGATGTCGCCCTCGCTCTTCGGCATCATCGCGGCATAGTCCGCGCGGTCCCCGGTGGAGACCGAGTCCCCGGTGCGCCGCGCGCGGAAGATGCCGTCCTTGCCCAGCAGGCCCAGGACGCCGAGGTTCCCGAGCCGCGCGGGCTCGTATCCGCTCACGAAGTAATCGGCACCGACGCTCACCAGGACGATGCCCGCGAAAGTGCCGTCGCGCGCCTGCAGGCGCCGGCTGAAGTCGATCTTCCATTCGGACTCGGCGGGCTCGAAGCGCGGCTGCCCGATCGCGACCGTATCCGCATCGCGCTGGCGCAGGAACACCTCGTCCGCGGCGAATGTCCTGGGGCCCGTGGAGCGCGTGCTGCCCGTGACATTGCCGTGCGCATCCACGAGCGTCACCGTGAAGAGGAGGTCCGGCAGGAGGAGGCCCTTCTCGCGCAGCTGCGCGAGGTTCGCGTGGCCGCCCGCGCCTTCCCAGGTGAACTTCACGAGCCGCAGGGTGTAGTCGATCTCGCGCAGCGCCCTCACCACCTGCGCCTCGTAGGTATCCGCGAGCTCCTGGTCCGAGGACATGGCCGCGCGCTCGGCGCCCGCGCGCTCGACCCGGATGATGTCCGCCGTCGTCCCCCAGACGATCGCGAGCAGAACCACCGCGATCAGCGGGAAAAACACGTACGGCTCGGCCAGCCGCCGAAGCTGTCCCTGCAACGGGCTCATTCTTGTCCTCGGCCGGCACCCTCGCGGCGTCGAGCGCGAAGACAAATGCCGGGTGCTCGGATTGTCGGCAGAACGCCCCGGAATTGGAAGGGGCCTGCGTCACTCGCGGGGACGGGGCGCCGTTGCGGATGTAAGTTGCGCCTGTAACCGCTCAGGCGGCGAGGCGATTGGCGTGGACCACGAGGCCCCCGTGCTCGCGCATGGCGTGGAAGCCGATGGCGGGCCAGATCTCCCTTGCGGCCGCGAGCTCGAGCTTGTGGTTGTAGAGGACGGCCGGGGCGTCCACGACGTCGTAGGCGATCCGGTAGGCGTTGCTCTCGATGAAGCGCTCGAGCTCCGCCGGCGTGGGCGCGGTCACCCATCGCGCGAGCCTGTAGGCGCTGGGCACCATGCGGGCCTGGGCGGCGTACTCGTGCTCGAGGCGGTGGGCCACCACGTCGAGCTGGAGCTGGCCCACGGCGCCGAGAAGGAGCGGGCCGCCGTTGTGCGGCCGGAAGACCTGGATCGCGCCCTCTTCGCCGAGCTGCTGAAGGCCCGTGCGCAGCTGCTTGTTGCGGATCGGGTCCGCCACCTCGACGGTCACGAAGATCTCGGGGGCGAAGAAGGGCAGCCCCGTGAACTGCAGCGTCTCCCCCTCGGTGAGGGTGTCCCCGAGCTGCAGGAGCCCGCGGTTCGGAAGGCCCACGATGTCGCCGGGATAGGCGTCCTCGAGCACCTCGCGCCGCTGCGAAAGGAAGGACACGGCGCTCGCGGTCTTCACTTCCTTGCCGGTGCGCGAGAGGACGAGCTTCATGCCCCGCTCGAACCGCCCGGAGCACACCCGGACGAAGGCGACCCGGTCCCGGTGCGCCGGATCCATGTTCGCCTGGATCTTGAAGACCACGCCCGTGAACTTCTCCTCCGTCGGCTCGACGACGCGCTGGACGGCGGTCTTCGGGCCCGGCGGCGGCGCGAGCTCCACCAGCGCATCGAGCACCTCGTGGACGCCGAAATTGTTGATGGCGGAGCCGAAGAAGACGGGCGTCTGGTGCCCCGAAAGGAACGCCTCGCGGTCGAACACCTGCGACGCGCCCGCGAGGAGCTCGATCTCGCCGCGCGCCTGGGTGAACGCGTCGCCGAACCGCGCGACGTTCTCGGGATTGTCCACGCCCTCGATCATCTCCTCGTCCTCGACGCGCCGGTCCTCGCCGGGCCGGAAGACGCGCATGCGATTCGCGCGGATGTCGAAGACGCCGCCGAAGCGCTTGCCCATGCCCACCGGCCAGGTGAACGGCACCGTCGGGATCTTCAGCACGCGCTCGATCTCGTCGAGGAGGGCGAGCGGCTCCTGCGTCTCGCGGTCGAGCTTGTTGATGAACGTGATGATCGGCGTGTTGCGCGCGCGGCAGACCTCGAGGAGGCGGATCGTCTGCGCCTCGACGCCGTTCACGCCGTCGATCACCATCAGCGCCGCGTCGACCGCGGTGAGCACGCGATACGTGTCCTCGGAGAAGTCCTGGTGGCCCGGCGTATCGAGGAGGTTCACCACATCGCCGCGGAACTCCATCTGCATGACGGAGCTCGCCACCGAGATGCCGCGCTGCTTCTCGATCTCCATCCAGTCGGAGGTCGCGTGGCGCGTGGCCTTGCGCGCCTTGACGCTTCCCGCGATGTGGATCGCCCCGGCGAAGAGGAGGAGCTTCTCGGTGAGGGTGGTCTTGCCGGCGTCCGGGTGCGAGATGATCGCGAAGGTGCGCCGGCGGGCGACCTCGGCGGCGATTGCCGATGTGGAATTCATGCTCGATTTTAGCAGCCTCCGCCGCGGTTAAAGCGGAAACACGGAGGACACGGAGAGCACGGAGGACACGGAGAAAACCGGGCCAAGCAGGTAGGTGCCGGAATTTCGCGCAACGCGTCCATGGCGCCGGCCAAGCTCTTTTGCCTTTCTCTGTGTCCTCCGTGTCCTCCGTGTTTCCGCTTGAGTCCCGAGTCCTGAACCAGCGCCCGAGGCATCGACTGATAAACTCGCCGCGATGGCACCGATCATCTCCATCTCCGGCCTCACGAAGACGTACGCCTCGGGGCTGCACGCGCTGAAGCCGATCGACCTCGAGATCCGCAAGGGCGAGATCTTCGCGCTCCTCGGCCCCAACGGCGCCGGGAAGACCACGCTCATCAATATCGTGTGCGGCATCGTGACGCCGAGCTCCGGAACGGTGCGGGTGGACGGGCACGACAACGTGGCCGATTACCGCGCCGCCCGCGCGAAGATCGGCCTCGTGCCGCAGGAGCTGCACACCGACATGTTCGAGAGCGTGTGGGGCACCGTGCGCTTCAGCCGCGGGCTCTTCGGGCGCGCCGCGGACCCCGCCCATCTCGAGAAGGTGCTGCGCGACCTCTCGCTCTGGGAAAAACGCGACGACCGCATCATGACGCTCTCCGGCGGGATGAAGCGGCGCGTGCTCATCGCGAAGGCGCTCGCGCACGAGCCGGAGATCCTCTTCCTCGACGAGCCCACGGCGGGCGTGGACGTGGAGCTGCGCCGCGAGATGTGGGCCCTCGTGCGCAGGCTGCGCGACGCGGGCGTCACGATCATCCTCACGACGCACTACATCGAGGAGGCCGAGGAGATGGCCGACCGCATCGGCGTGATCCGCGCGGGCGAGCTCGTCGTGGTGGAGGAGAAGAGCCGCCTCCTGAAGACCCTCGGGCGCAAGGCGCTCACGCTGCGGCTCCTCCAGCCGCTCGCGGCGGTCCCGCCGGCCCTCTCCGAATGGCCGCTCGTCCTCAAGTCGGACGGCCGCGAGCTCGAATACGCCTTCGACGCGCACGAGGAGCACACCGGCATCCCCGAGCTCCTGCACCGTCTTTCGGCGCTCGGCATCGAGTTCGGCGACCTGGAGACGCGCCAGAGCTCGCTCGAGGACATCTTCGTGAGCCTGGTGAGGGGCGCTCCCTCCCCCCCGGGGGAGGGCCGGGGAGAGGTTTCATGAACACCCACGCGATCGCCGCGATCTACCGCTTCGAGATGGCGCGCTTCCGGCGCACCCTCTGGCAGAGCCTCGTGACGCCCGTCATCACGACGTCGCTCTATTTCGTGGTCTTCGGCGCGGCGATCGGACGGCGCATGAGCGAGGTGGACGGCGTCCCCTACGGCGCCTTCATCGTGCCCGGCCTCGTGATGCTCTCGATCTTCACGGAGAGCCTCAACAACGCCTCGTTCGGGATCTACCTGCCGAAGTTCACCGGCACGATCTACGAGGTGCTCTCCGCGCCGATCTCCGCGCTGGAGATCGTCCTCGCCTACGTCGGGGCCGCGGCGTCGAAGTCGATCCTCCTCGCCGCCGTGATCCTCGTCACCGCGAACTTCTTCGTCCCGATCCACGTCGCGCACCCGGTCGCCATGGCGCTCTTCCTGCTCCTCACGGCGCTCACGTTCTGCCTCTTCGGCTTCGTCATCGGGATCTGGGCGCAGGGCTTCGAGCAGCTCTCCTTCATTCCGATGCTCATCGTGACGCCGCTCACGTTCCTCGGCGGGGCGTTCTATTCGATCGACATGCTGCCGCCCGCGTGGCGCGCGGCGAGCCTCGCGAACCCGGTGGTCTACCTCATCAGCGGCTACCGGTGGACGTTCTACGGCATCGCGGACGTGAACGTCGCCGCGAGCTTCGGCATGACGGCTGCGTTCTTCCTCGTCTGCCTCGCCCTCGCCTCGTGGATCTTCCGCACGGGCTACCGGCTCAAGAGCTAGCGGCTTCGCGACGCTCGGGGCGACATGGTGAACCGGGGCGAGCCGGCGAGGGCGGAGGGCGAACGGCGATCCCGGCCGCGAACGCGATCGCGGCCGTGACCCCGACGCTGGCGTTCATTGCGCCGGTGCCGGGGCGGGCGCCGTCCTCACGACCAGGGTATGCGCGGCCATGTCGCCCAGCCGCTGGCGGCTCTTCGACACCCACACGACGATCGCGCCGACCAGGTAGAAGAAGAACCCGTCGATGATGCGCAGGATG
>Ga0068855_100010576_pt1 | contig 11126 bp, 11 predicted proteins | sample KBSCornC52_FD_66592 | JGI IMG/M metagenome (GOLD analysis project Ga0068855, IMG submission 66592) | Corn rhizosphere microbial communities from Kellogg Biological Station, Michigan, USA - KBS Corn C5-2 | ecosystem: Host-associated > Plants > Roots > Rhizosphere > Soil ... | reverse complement strand
AGCGGCTCGAAGTACAGCTTGTCCGACGTATCGAAATCGGTCGAGACGGTTTCCGGATTCGAGTTGATCATGATCGTCTCGAAGCCGCGCTCGCGTAGCGCGATTACAGCGCGTACGCAGCAGTAATCGAACTCGACTCCCTGCCCGATGCGATTTGGTCCGCTACCAAGGATCACGACGGAACGTTTGCCGGACCGTGGCGCCTCGCTCTCTTCGTCGTAGCTGCTGTACAGATACGGCGTCGCCGATGGAAACTCGCCCGCGCATGTGTCCACCATCTTGTACGCCGGCCGCACCGCGAGCGACCAACGTCGTTCGCGCACGCTGTCCTCGCTCTCGCCGCGCAATGCGCCCAGTTGGCGATCCGAGAATCCCATTCGCTTCATGCGACGCAAATCGTCGGCACCGATCGCATCGAGCGTCGCGTAGTCACGCTCAGCTTCGATGAGCTCCATCATCTGATTCAGAAACCAGGGGTCGATCGCGGTGAGATCATACACGTCGGCGACTGAGAGTCCGCGCTCGAGTGCACGTTTCACCTGGAAGATGCGCTCCGGCGTCGGCTGCCGAAGCGCGCCTCGCAACGCTTCGACCGATTCGTCCGGAAGACGATCGTCGATTGGACGCGCGGCGGTCTCCCAGCCGTGACGACCCGTCTCGAGCGCGCGCAGACCCTTCTGAAACGCTTCCTTGAACGTGCGGCCGATCGCCATGGACTCGCCGACCGATTTCATCTGCGTCGTGAGGTACGGACTCGCCGAAGGAAATTTCTCGAACGCGAAGCGCGGCACTTTCACGACGACGTAGTCGAGCACCGGCTCGAATGACGCCGGCGTCGTCTTCGTAATGTCGTTCGGGATTTCGTCGAGGCGATATCCCACCGCGAGTTTGGCACCAATGCGCGCAATCGGAAAACCTGTCGCTTTCGATGCAAGAGCCGACGAGCGAGACACACGTGGGTTCATCTCGATCACCAACATCTCACCGTCGCGCGGATTGATCGCGAACTGGATGTTGCAGCCGCCTGCATCCACTCCGACTTCACGGATGATCGCGACGGCGGCGTCACGCATGACCTGATATTCGCGATCCGTCAACGTCATCGCGGGCGCAATCGTGATCGAGTCGCCGGTGTGCACGCCCATGGGATCGATATTCTCGATCGAGCAAACGATCACCACGTTGTCGTCGTGATCGCGCATGACCTCGAGCTCGAACTCTTTCCAACCGATCACGCTCCTCTCGACCAACACCTGATGGGTCGGCGACTGATCGAGACCATGACGAACAATTTCCTCGAACTCGTCGCGATTGTATGCGATGCCGCCGCCCGTGCCGCCGAGCGTGAAGGATGGGCGAATGATCGCGGGAAACCCGGTGGTCTCGAGAATCGCTTCAGCCTCATCGAAGCTCTCCGCGATGCCACCTGGTGCGACCGCAAGACCAATGCGCTGCATTGCTTCACCGAACTGCCGCCGATCCTCGGCGAGCGCGATCGCCTTCGCGGTCGCTCCGATCAACTCGACGCCGTACTTCTCGAGTGCGCCCGACTCCGACAGGGCCATCGCCACATTGAGCGCCGTCTGACCGCCCATCGTCGGGAGAATCGCGTCGGGACGCTCCTTCTCGAGAATGAGCTCGACGAACTCCGGCGTCACCGGCTCGACATACGTCCGATCGGCGAATTCCGGATCGGTCATGATGGTTGCCGGATTGGAGTTGATCAGGATGACCTCGTAGCCCTCCTCCTTCAGCGCTTTTGTCGCCTGCGTTCCGGAGTAGTCGAATTCGGCGGCTTGGCCAATGATGATCGGCCCGGAGCCGATCACGAGAATTCGATGGAGGTCAGTCCTTCGCGGCATTCAGCAAGTCGTCGATGATGTCGGCGTGCGTTTTCAGAGGAGTCCAGCCCGTGTCGCGCTCGAGCTTGTCCGGTGAGCCAATGTTGATCGGAATATCCGATGCGCGGACGAGCGCCGGCTCGGTCGAAATGTCGACTGGTGCGCCCACGCGCAGCAAGACATCCTCGGCCAACTGCCTCACGCTCACGCCGCGGCCGCTCGAAACGTTGTACACCTCGCCTGCGACGCCTCGCTCGGTCAACAAAAGATAGGCCCTTACAACGTCGGCGACGTGCAAATAATCGCGAACGACGTCATTGCCGAGCGCAAGGCGCGTTTCCTCGCCGCGTCGGATGCGCCGCGCCCGCGCGACGAGCGACGGAAGCAGATACTCTCCGCCCTGTCCCACGCCGGAATGATTGAAGCTCCGCGTGCAGATGACGCGCATCCCGGCCGCGCGGAAGAACTGTAGCGCCGCGATTTCCTGCGCCGCCTTGGAGGCCGCGTACGTCGTCACCGGTCGCTGTTCGTCGGCCTCGCGCAATGGCATCGCTGTGGCGACGTGCGGCCCGTACTGCATGCCGCTACCCACGACGAGCGTCACTGGATTGATCACGCCAGCCGAAACGCGACGCTGAATAGCGCCGAGCAGGCGGACGACGCCGAGCGTGTTGACGTCGTACGCCGTCGCGGGGGCGCGCTCAGCCTCGGGCGGAAAGCTGACGCCGGCCAAGTGAAACACGACGTCGGGAGTCGCGCCCTCCACGGCGGCGTCGACCTCGTCGGCGTTCCGCATGTCGGCGCGCACCCAGCGCGTCGCGCGTCGCTCGTCCGGCGTCAGCACCGCCGGACCAGCGAACTCGGCTCCAAGGCCTGTGACGTCGACGGAATCACCCCGCTCGAGCAATGACCGCGTGAGCCACTGTCCGACGAAGCCGCCGCCACCCGTCACCAGGGCCCGCATGTCAGCTGCGCGCCCGCTGTCGCTCGAGGTCAGCCTCTACCATCATCTCGACCAGGGCCGTGAATGAAACCTTGGGCGTCCAGCCAAGATTATCGCGCGCCTTCGAGGGATCGGCGACGAGCAAGTCGACCTCCGCGGGGCGGAAAAACTTTGGATCTTGAACGACGTGCTCGCGATAGTCGAGGCCCACGCACCTGAACGCCGTCTCGCAAAGGTCGCGCACCGAGCAGGTGTGGCCGGTGCCGATCACATAGTCATCTGGCTCGTCTTTCTGCAGCATCCGCCACATCGCATCGACATAGTCGCCGGCAAATCCCCAGTCGCGTCGTGAATCCAGATTGCCGAGCTTCACCTCTTTCGCACGGCCCAGTTTGATGCGCGCGACTGCGTCGGTGACTTTGCGCGTCACGAATTCCAGACCGCGTCGCGGGCTCTCGTGATTGAAGAGAATCCCGGACACGGCATAGAGCCCGAAGCTCTCGCGATAATTGACCGTTATCCAGTGTCCGTAGACTTTGGCGACGCCGTACGGACTCCGCGGATAGAAGGGCGTGCTTTCGCGTTGCGGCGACTCATGCACTTTGCCGAACATCTCGCTCGAGCTGGCCTGATAGAAACGCGCTTTCGGCGCGGCCTTCTTCATCGCCTCGAGCATTCGCGTGACGCCAAGCGCGGTGAATTCGCCGGTGAGCACCGGTTGATTCCACGACGTTTGCACGAAGCTTTGCGCGGCGAGATTGTAGATCTCGTCCGGCTCGAACTCGCTCACCGCGTCCGTGAGTGACGTCTGGTCGAGTAGGTCGGCAGATACCAGCTCGACACGATCGACTAAGTGGCTGATCCGTTCGTACGGCATTGTCGAGCTGCGCCGCACGACACCAATGACCCGATAGCCTTTCTCGAGGAGAAACTCAGCCAAGTAGGACCCGTCTTGGCCCGTGATTCCGGTAATGAGGGCGGTAGGCATTGCTGGTTGCCAGTTACTGGGTTGCGTTGCGAGCGAGCTGTCATCCTGAGCGCAGCGTAGGATCTGTTGTTGTGAACGCCGCTGTCAAAACTAGATCCTTCGTCGCTTCGCTCCTCACGATGACACGGAGAGAGGCTCCTCAGGACGACATCTGATACCAAAAAAAAGGGAGCCCGAAAGCTCCCTCAGTCAACGCGCGGCTTGCATCGTTGGCGACGTCACGCCACCGCTGCCTGTCCGCGCGGCGCGCGCTTTACCTTGCCCGCGTTCAGGCAGCGCGTGCAGACCTTCACTTTTTCCACTTTGCCGTCGACGACGGTGCGAACGACCTGCAGGTTCGGCTTCCACGTGCGACGCGTCTTGTTGTTCGCGTGCGAGACGTTGTTGCCAAACGCGACGCCCTTGTCGCAGATGAAACAGCGATTTCTACGAATAGCCATGGCTCAGGCCTCCACCAGCTCGATGCGCGCCATCTCGGCGCCGTCACCTTTGCGGTGACCGGTCTTGAGAATGCGCGTGTATCCGCCCTGACGCTTCACGAACTTCGGTCCGAGCTCTTGGAACAGCTTGTCCGCCGTCTCACGCTTGTGAATGTGACGAACCGCCTGCCGGCGATCGTGCAACGTTCCCGAGCGCGCCTTGGTGATCAGCTTCTCCACGAACGGACGCAGTTCTTTCGCCTTGGCTTCCGTGGTCTCGATCGCACCGTGCTCGATGAGCGACGAGGCGAGATTCCGCATCAGCGCGAGCTTTTGCTCGCTGGTCCGGCGAAGCTGGCGCCCCGCTTTACGGTGCCGCATTGCCTTTACTCCTCCATGTCGTCGGGCGCCGCAGCGGCGGCCCGACTCGGCGCCGTTCCGAAATCGAGGACTCGAACGCTCGAGTCGCCGTTCTCTTCGAAGCGCATTCCGAAATTGAGTTTCTCACGCTCGAGGAGATCAGCGATCTCTTGGAGCGACTTCTTTCCGAAGTTCTTGACCTGCAGGATCTGACTCTCCGTCTGCCGCACCAAGTCGCCCAGCGTGCGGATGTTGGAGTTCTTGAGCGAGTTCACCGAGCGAACCGACAGCTCGAGATCGTCGATCGGCGTGCGGAGCAGTGCGCCAAGGCGAGCACCGTCGGCAGCACCGACGTCGTTCGACTGACCGATCGGCGCCGAGGAGTGCGAGCCGAAGTCGGCGAAGTACTGGAAGTGCGTTTGGGCGAGCGCGGCCGCGTAGCTGACCGCTTCTTCGGGCGAGATGGTGCCATTCGTCTCGACAGTGAGCACGAGACGGTCGTAGTCCGTGCGCTGGCCAACGCGGGTCTCAGCGACGGTGAAGTTGGCACGGCGAACCGGATTGTAGATCGAATCGATGCGAACGAGATCGACGGGCAGACCGCGGTCGATCGGATGCGAGTCCGACTCGACGTATCCGCGCCCCTTGTTCACATACAGGTCGACGTTGAGATCGCGGTCGTCCTGGAGGGTGAACAGGTGATGGCCGGGATCGACGATGCGCACGCCGCCCGAGCTCGAAATGTCGGCAGCGGTGACCGCGCCCGCTTCCGACTTGGAGATGTGAAGGACGACGTCCTCGACATCTTCAGGGAGCGTGAGCGTCAGCGTCTTGAGGTTGCCAATGATTTGGTGAACGTCTTCGACGACACCCGGAATGGTCTGGTGCTCGTGGACGACGCCGTCGATGCGGAACGCCCACACGGCCGCGCCGCGCAGCGACGACAGCAGCATGCGCCGCATGGCGTTGCCGAGCGTGTGGCCGAAGCCGCGCTCCAGTGGCTGGAGTCGGAATTCGGCGACATTTGGGTTGTCTTCGCGCTTGGTCGCTTCGACCAGCTGCGGGCGGACGAGTCCGCGGAGATCAATCGTGTTTGCCATTGAGAATTACCTGTATGGTCTTGCCGGTTGCCCGGCATCGCTCTGCCCCGCCCCTTACGCGCGGCAGACTCGAATGGGAGTAAGGGTCCCGACCGAAACTGCGAACTGCAACTGCTTGTGAGGCCGCCTCACTTCGCTCGCGGTGAGGCAGTCGGCGCTTGCGCGCCGACGTGAGGCTGCTCGCTTTGCTCGCTGAAACAACCAACGCTGTTTCCGGTCACTCCAGCGAGGGCTTTAGCCCGAAGCGGCCGTCCAGCAAGCGTTAGCGAAGCGGCCTCACAGCGAGCGCCAGCGAGCCGCCTCACCCAACCAACTATTTCGAATACAACTCCACAACGAGCTGCTCCTGCGCCGCAATCGGAATGTTCGGACGCGACGGACGCTCGAGCATCCGGCCGCTGAACGTGTCGCGATCGACCGCCAGCCACGAGAGCGCGACACCGCGCGACGACTGCTCCATCGCGGCCAACACTGGCTGCGCTTCGCGCGACTTCTGACGGATGCGTACTTCCTCGCCCGGCGACACGTGGTAGCTCGGGATGTCGACCGACTTGCCGTTGATCTCGATGTGGCGGTGCCGAATGAGTTGACGCGCTGCCTTACGGCTCGCGGCGAAACCCATGCGATACAGCATGTTATCGAGACGGCTCTCGAGTGCCGCGAGAAGGTTGTGACCCGTGATGCCCGGCAGCTTGGACACCTTTTCGAAGGTGTTCCGGAACTGCTGCTCGCTCACGCCATAGATGCGCTTGATCTTCTGCTTCTCGCGGAGCTGCTTCGAGTACTCGGACGACTTGCGGCGGCGCGCTGTGCTCTGACCATGCTGACCTGGAGCGTACGGACGACGCTCGACGGGACACTTGTCGGTGAAGCACTTGGTGCCCTTGAGAAACAGCTTGGTTCCTTCACGCCGGCACTGCCTGCAGCTCGGCCCTGTATAGCGACCCATTGTCTCAAACTCTCCGACGCTTGGGAGGACGGCAACCGTTGTGCGGAATCGGCGTCACGTCCTTGATCGACTTGACCTGGAGACCAGCGGTCGCCAGCGCCTGAATCGCTGATTCGCGACCCGAGCCTGGACCCTGCACGCGCACGTGCACTCGCTTGACACCCAGCGTCAACGCCTCGCGCGCAGCCTGCTCGGCCGCGACGGTCGCGGCGAACGGCGTGCTCTTCTTGGAGCCCTTGAATCCGGCCTTGCCGGATGAGCCCCACGACACGGTGTTCCCGTGCGAGTCGGTGATCGTGATCGTCGTGTTATTGAAGGTTGCGCTGATATGCGCGACGCCCTCCGCTTCCACGACACGCTTTGCCTTCTTCCCAGTCGCCATCTTGTGTGTTTGGTGTTGATGTACTTGGAGCGACGACTACTTCGTCACTTTCTTCTTGCCGGCGATCGCGCGGCGCGGACCCTTCTTCGTGCGGGCGTTCGTATGCGTGCGCTGACCGCGAACCGGCAGACCGCGACGATGGCGGATGCCGCGATACGAACCGATGTCCATCAGTCGCTTGATGTTCATGGCGACTTCGGTGCGGAGCGCGCCTTCGACCTTATGCTCACGCTCGATGACGCCACGAATCTTGTTGACGTCGGCATCCGTGAGATCGCGAACGCGCAGCGACGCATCGATTCCGGACTTCTGCACGATGTCCGCCGCCGCATGACGACCAATTCCGTAAATGTACGTCAGACCGATCTCAACCTTCTTGTCGCGCGGGAGATCGACGCCAGAAATACGAGCCATGTTTGATTAGCCCTGACGCTGCTTATGCTTGGGGTTGCGCTTGCAGATAATGCGAGTCACGCCGTTGCGCTTCACAACTTTGCAATGCTCACAAATCGGCTTCACGCTTGTGCGAACTTTCACAGGCGCTCCAGATAGTTCCGACGAAAAAATTTACGGCCAGACCCTAAGAGTAATCAGGGCAGTAAGTTCAAGCAAGGGGACGCTTTGCAACAACACAGTACGCCACCACGCCCCCCTCGTCCTCACGGCGGCAGCACCACAACCCGCTTCGATGAATCCGGTTGGAGCAGCCTCGCAATCTTGAGAAACGACAGCCAGGTCGCTCCCGACCGGCCATACATCCCGCCATCGATCCGCTGGACGTCGAGCGAATCCTTCGTCACGAACATCACGGTTCGCTCACCATAGAGCCGCACGCGGGTCGAGCCCGGCTCCGCCGCCGCTAGCAGTCCACGAGCGACAACCTGATAGCTGACCCCGATTTGGTTGTCTGCCGGCAGCTTCGCCTCGATGAGGCCCGGCTGCGACGAGGTGACCGCAAGCGTCTCGGCACCGAAGGCGCTTGACAGTCGCTGCGCCACCTCATCCGGAGCGCCAGCGACCGTGAACTGCACCTCGGCGGGCCCATGCTGGACGACGAAGCTTCGCTCGAGCTCGACGCTTTCCGCAGCCGATGGCGGCGGAGCGATCTGGAGGGACGCGCAGGCACCAAGCGCCAGCATTGTCGCAACTACGGCCGATCCCATTCCCGCCGATTTCATCCGATTCACAGCTCCTCACGTCGCATCCAACGCCTTGCGTCCAATCAGATGACGTCGCGGAGCACGCTATCCATTGCGGCGCACCGATCTGTCGCGGCGGTCACCATTCGGCCCACCACAATGTAGCGAGCGCCGGCATCTGCGGCCTCTCGCGGGCTCACCACTCTCGCCTGGTCGTGTAAGGCCGCGCCCGGTTGACGGACCCCCGGCACCAAGATCGCGAGGCCGCCGAACCTTTGGTGCACCGCCCCAGCTTCCAGACCGCTGCAGACCACGCCGTGCACGGCCGCCTCGGCGCTCAGAGCCGACAGCCGCATCACCTCAGCCGAAATATTGAGGGATTTCTCGCGCCCCCAACCCGTCGCGATGTCGCTGGCCGCGAGCGACGTCAGCACCGTCACCGCCAACACGCCGCATGAATCACCGCCTGCATCGACCGCAGCCCGAAGCATCACCAATCCGCCAGAGGCATGCACCGTCACGAGCCGAGCGCCCATTCGCGCGGCATTGCGAACGCCGCCTGCGACCGTGTTGGGTATGTCGTGGAACTTGAGGTCGAGAAAAACATCGCAGCCCCGATCGAGAATTGCCGCCACGACACTCGGTCCCGCCGCAGTAAACAACTCGTTGCCGATCTTGTAAAAGCGGCAACGCTCACCGAGCTCGTCGACGAGCTCGAGCGCTGCATCGGCGCTGGGTACATCGAGCGCAACGATCGGGATTGCCGCCATCAGTGAGGCCACTCCAGCGTGCCGGTCAGGTCTTGAATGTTCTTCACATTGTGCCGCGTGCACCACTGCTCGAGCCCCGCGACGATCCGCTCCGGTGCGCGCGGGTCACGCATCGCCGCCGTCCCGACTCCGACCAGCGAGGCCCCTGCGATCACGTATTGCAACGCGTCCTCGGCCGACGTTACGCCGCCGACTCCCAGAATCGGGAGAGGGACGGCTTGTCGCACTTTCCACGTCGCGAGTACGCCAACTGGGAGAATCGCCGGTCCGCTCACACCGCCAGTACCGAAACCGAGCACCGGCTTTCGCCGCTCGACATCGATCAGCAGACCGGGAATCGTGTTGACGACCGTGATCCCGTCCGCGCCAGCATCCGCAGAGACGCGCGCGGCGTCGCCGATGTTTTCGAGCACGGGTGACAGCTTCACGAAGACAAGTCGCTTGGTCGCGGCTCGTACGCCGGCGACGACTGCGCGCAGCGCCGCTCGATCGGCGCCGAACTCCATCCCGCCGGCTTTGACGTTCGGACAGCTCACGTTGATCTCATAGGCGTCGACGGCCGACGCTTGCCCGCCGTCGAGCGCTTCCTCGAGACCAGTCACGACCGCCGCGAATTCATCCGCGGCGAATCCGACGACGTTCACCATCTTGCGCGTTTGCGGCAGGTGCGAGGCGAGCCACGGAAGATGTTGGACGCGCACCGCCGCGAGTCCGGGGTTCGCGAGTCCCACCGCGTTCATCATTCCGCCCTCGAACTCGGCGACCCGGGGCGGCGGTGCGCCAGCGCGGGGCTCGAGCGACACTGCTTTCGTGACGAAGCCGCCTAGCGATTCCAACCGCACCACGCCGGCCAACTCCTCACCGTAGCCGGCGGTGCCGGCGGCGAGAACGATAGGGTTCTGAAATACGAGATTGTGGACGACGGTGCGGAGGCGGCTGCCCGTCGTCACCGGGCGGGCCCGGACCCTGCGCGCACGCCGTTCACGCGCTGCTCGTACCGGTCGAGATATTTCATAGCCGCATCGGCGATGGCGGCGGCGATGGCGTCCTGGTTCGCGGGCGACGAAATGAATGCCGCCTCTCGGGCGTTCGTGCCGAACCCGATCTCGACCAAGACCGCGGGCATGTAGGCAGTCACGAGCACTCGGAAGCCGGCTTGCTTGACGCCACGACTGGGGCCGGGATGCATCTTCCCGAGACTCTGTTGAATGATGTCCGCCAGCTCGCTCGATTCGCGCAGATGCTCATTCTGTCGCATGTCGCTGAGAATGAAGCTCAACGGGTCGTCGCGGTCAATCTTGCTTGGGGAATCCTCGAACCGCACGGCTGCGTTTTCCATCTGCTCGACGCGTCGCGCGTCTTCCGTTCGCGCTTCCGACAGGAAGTACGTCTCGAAGCCGCGGGCACCGCCCGGATCTTTCCAGTTTGGGTTCGCGGCGTTCACGTGAATCGAGATGAAGAGATTTCCGTTCGCGCGATTGGCGATTCGGCCGCGGTCGTCGAGTGCGATCAACGTATCGGCGGTGCGCGTGTACACGACGTCGACGCCGCGTCCGCTCAGCTGCGCACCCAACCGGTTCGCGACGGCCAACGTGATGTCTTTCTCGTATATTCTCGGACCGCCGTTTAGCGGTCCGGTCATGCCGTTGTCGACGCCACCGTGCCCGGCATCGACGATGACGGTGCGACGGAAATGTTTCGTCGGAACGGGTGGCAACCTGCTGTCGTTCGCCCCAGGTCGATCGTAGTTCGGGCGTGATGCGCGCGCGACTTCTCCGCCGTTCTGCGCCACGGCGCGGGGCATAGTGACCGCGGAGCTTCCGACGTTGAACACGACCAACTGACCGCTCGTGACATCCCATCGCGTATTCGGCACCGCGACAGGAAATACTTCGGAGATCATCTGCAGCGGAAGCATCAGGCGCCCGTGATCAACCGTGGGCGCGGCGGCCAGCGGATAGACCTCGTCGCCCGCCTTCACCATTGCGACTCCCGCTTCGACTCGCAGTCGCGCTCCCCAAATCTCGATCGTGTACGAGGAGGCCGAGTCGTGGTGAACGTCGATCGGAAGCATCGGAGCGAGCGCGTCGGCACGAAGCATTGGGCCGTTCGCCGACGCGACGGTCGCCACACGCACGGACTTGTGGCCGTCGCTCACCATCAACGGGGGCGCGGCGGCCGCGAGCTGCATTGCGACGAGCGCAGTCCAAATCATCGCGCGCGCACCGCGCGCGC
>Ga0068855_100010574_pt1 | contig 11127 bp, 12 predicted proteins | sample KBSCornC52_FD_66592 | JGI IMG/M metagenome (GOLD analysis project Ga0068855, IMG submission 66592) | Corn rhizosphere microbial communities from Kellogg Biological Station, Michigan, USA - KBS Corn C5-2 | ecosystem: Host-associated > Plants > Roots > Rhizosphere > Soil ... | reverse complement strand
CCAAGCCAACGAAAACCGCCGCCAACGACGCGCGGATCTCGCAGAATAAGATCGATGCTGCGCGCGTGAAGCTCGGCCTCACCCAGGACCAGGCCGAGGCCACTGGCTGGTGGCGCTTCTACCCTGGTGGCTTCGCGCCGATCTTGATCCGAGACCCTGCCACCGGCGACCGCATCGTGGTGCCGGCACGGTTCCAGTGCCGCCTGCCTGGCTGGACGCGCGAGGAAGAGAAGAAGAAGCCGGGCAGCTACTGCGCGCGGAAGGACAACTTGCGCACCGTCTGGCGCAAGCTCTTTGGCCACAACCACGCCCTGATCGTAGCCAGCCGGTTCTATGAGGCCGTGGACGCACACGATCTGCAGCGCCGCGAACTGGTGCCAGGGGAGAAGGCGCAGTCCGTCGAGATCTCGTTCGAGCCCGATCCGCCCCAGGAGATGCTCTTGGCCTGCCTCTGGCGCTATGTCGAGAGTAGCCCTGCGGAGCCGGGCTTCTACACCTTCGCCCTGATCACCCGGGACCCGCCCCACGAAGTGGCCGCCGCCGGCCATGACCGGTGCGTGATCCCGATTCGGCCCGAGAACGTCGACGCGTGGCTACACCCCGACCCCGGTCACCTCGGTGACCAGCTCGCGATCCTCGACGAGCCGATTGACGTCTTCTTCCAGCATGAAATCGTCCCTAAGGCCAAAGAGGCTGCGTAAATGGCAACTGGAGTTCGCAACAAGGTGGAGGCGCGCTTTTATGCCGCTTGGCCGAATGCCCGGCCTGGCCTTCTAGTTGACCGAGTAAGTTTCCTCTTGGACGTCTTTGACCGCTACACGGCGGAGGGCCTGGGTGACCCGCACTTCGTAAGACAACTGTTGTCAACAAAGGCTGAAGTCTTTCGGCAGCGGTTGAGCGAACTGCTCATGGCTGACTGGCTATGGCGTAATGGGTTCACGCTGTCGATTCCAGCGAAAGGCCATGGACCCGATTTTCTAGTGCAGAAAGGGAAGCGTCGCGCGTGGTTAGAGTTGTGCTCACCAGAGCCCGTTGGAATTGATCCAATCGATCTGACACAACCGAAGCCCGGTGACTCCCCGGTTCGCAGTGAACCTTTCAACGAACGATTGCTTCGTTGGACTCAGGGTCTTCAGACGAAGCGCCTGCAGTTAGACGCCCATATTCAAGCGGGTATCGTGAAGCCGGAAGACGCACATGTCATCGCCATCGATGGCTACATGCTAAATCCCGTCTGGGCAGACATCACGGGAATTAGTGGTCGGCCTGTACCAGTTGAACTTGGGTTCGGTGCAGGGCCGCGCGCAATAAATTGGAGGCCAGATTCAGGCTTTGAGGCACACTTTCACACGACGTATCGAGATCACATCCAAAAGCCCAACAAAGCGATCGTAGGCACGCATGTCTTTGCTGACCCCAGGTTCAATCGCGTGAGTGCAATACTTGGAGTGGCCCTTCATGACAACGGTTTCGCAGGCCGTCGGTACGCTTCTGCTGTGGTCCACAACCCCAGTGCAAAGAATCGCATCCCGACCTGCTGGCTGCCGAGCGATGAGCACTGGACCGGCAAAGACCACGTGGACCATTGGCAACTGCGTCGGCACCACGCCCCGGGGCGTCGACGACAAGTCTAATTCCTGGCTGTGCCGACATCGGACACCAGCTACCCACTCGCGCAAACAAGAAAAAGAGGAGGGCCATCTGGCCCTCCTCTTTTGGTTCAGCTCACTTTCGACCGCGAGGCTTGCGAGACGTGGGCGCGTCCTTCACCCAGATCCGCCACGCCCTTTTTCCAGGCGGTGGCGGCTTGCGCTCGCCAGTTTTGGGGTCGGTAATCCACTTTGTGAAAATCCAGTGGCCTCCTTGGCCACGGGTGTCGGTATGCCGCCGACGCGGTCGTTTGCGTATTCCCATGTTAGGAAACATCCTGCAAATAAGTGCGTTTCCTAAGAGCGCTACAATTTCGACATCAAAAAAATGAACGACGTTTTTCTTGATAACCGTAAATAACGGTGATAAAAAACGCATGCACTTCGATGTGCCGCTTGCCACACAAGCGCTCCGACAGCTTCCGCACGATGGCTGTCATCTGGCTACGGGCGGTGGTGACACACCGCCCGTAGCCTCCTTGGCTTAACAATTCCAACCGGGTAGCTCTCAAGGGTTACCGGGCATTCGTTGCTTGCCTGGGGAGAAACGATAATGGCGCGAAAACCCAATGTCTACTGAAGTCTCCCTTTACATCGACCTTAATTAACAATTACCTGATTGTCATTTAAATTCATCTACATACACGCGTAATCACGGGTTTTCACGGTTATTAACTCCGCACAGTGAATCGAGCATAAACAGACCCGCGATTTCCCAGCCTAGACCGCATTTTCGGTCCGCGGTGTCCACGCTCCCGCTCGAACCACGAAACGAGGGGTTCGGTGCGTCATTTCGCGTCGCCCGGTAGTCGAGCCATCAGCGCCACACGTGGTGCCACGCGCGGCGTCCTGGCTGTGGACACCTTCGTCAAAATCGACCTCCAAAGGGTGCGCGGGCGCGGTGGGGGTGACCGCGCGGCCCGGGTGCTGGCCGCCGCCACGGTGCCGCCGCCGGCCGGGGCCGCCCGCCCGGGCGGCCTGCGGCACGGCCAACAGAAAGGCCGCCTTGCGGCGGCCTTGGGTGAGGGAATGCGGCGATGGCGGGCGGAATGCCGCCGGCCGTGGTGGCCCGCCTACGCGGCACCCTCGGCGGTGTCCACCACGTACGGCTTAAAGGACACGATCTGGTCCCCCAACCAATCGTTCAGCTCGGCAAACCTGGCCTGCAGCGGGGCGATCTCGTTGGCGAAGAACACCTTGCCGGCGCGAACCACATCCCCGAAACCGCCGTTGTTCGTGGGCACGATGCCAAGGACCTGCGGCGGCACGCGATGGGCGGCGAGCACGTCGTCGCGGGTGATGCTCTTGATGTTGAAGAAATCATCCTTAGCCGCGACCTCGCTGATCGGCATCAGCTGCAGCCCATCCTTCTTGCCGCCCGGGGCGTAGAGGAACATGTTCCTGAAGTTGCCTGGCCCTTTGCTTTCCTTCAGCGCGGTGCGCAGGTTGTCGATCTGCGCTTCGTCGGCCAGCGCATCCGTCATGTACAGGATATATCCGGCATGCGAGCCATTGAGGTAGTACTTCCTGCGGAAGAGCGTCCCTGCCTCATTGAGCAGCGCGCTCTGGATGGCCGGCAGGTACTCGGGAAGGCCATACATCTCCTGGTTGATGTCTGGCTCGGCGAGATGGAAGACACGTCCCTTGTCGAACTCGTGCGGCTCGACGGCCGGCTGCAGGTAGACGTAGGTGTCTTCCTTGGTGGAGCTCCGCCGGCACCACTTGGCGAGCGCAGGACGAAGCGGCATGCGGCGACCGAGCACGTTGAGCTGCTCTTCTATGTAGCAGTTGCCGAAAGTCAGGTAGTCCAGTGACCACTGAGCGAACGCCTGGCGAGACAGAAGCGGGTGCGGCACGAAGGTGGAGGCCAGCAGGTTGCGCTTGCAGTAGATCGCGCTCGCATGATGCGGTGACGCGCGAAAGACGCGTGCGAGCGCATCCATGTTGACCGGCGTCTCGTACCATCGGCCGTTGTTCCAGCTCTCGACGTAATCGAGCAGCTGACGGCCATCAAGCACCGGCGTCGGATCGCCGAAGGTGAAGGCTTGCATCTGGTTGGACGACTCGGCCATCAGAAAATCTCCATTACGCTGCTATTGCTCGCGGTTTGACCCTCGAGCGGTTCGTTGATGAGTGCGTGCATGCACGCCCACGCAAGGTCGGCATGGCCGATTTCTTCGCTTCGCCCGGACTCGAATGTCACCTGGCGACCCGACGCGGTAAGGGTCTTGCGTATCGCCATGAAGGATTGGGCGACGTCAGTACACCCCGCGTCAAACTCGAGGCGCCCGTTATTGATCACGTTGAGCGCTTTCATGACGAGAAGCGATTTGACTTCGGGGGAGTAGGTGAAGCGGCGTGCCAGCGGAAACCATTTCACGACGAGCTGGTACACGGCCGCGCCGACGCCGTTGGCGTCGATTCCGATGTAGGTAACGTTGTAACGGCGCGCAACATCGTGAATGAACTTGTCCTGCGCCTCGAAATCCTTGTTGGTGATGCGGTGGCGCTCGAGGATTCGGAACTTGCCGCCTGGCGTGCGCGGCGGTGCGATCACGACGAGGCCGGCCGAGTCCGTGCCGTCGCCCTTCGGGTCATAGCCGATCCATACCGGCGTGTAGCCGTAGGGGCGGGCATCTAGCGGCTTGAGCTCGTTCCACATCACCCAGCTGTCGACCATGCACACCTGCATCATGGCGAGCGAGAACAGGCTGTCGCCGTCGTCCATGAACATGCACATCAGAAGATTGTTGAACTCGTCGGGCGAGTACTCCGTGCGCAGCTCTTCGATGTCGAACAGGTCGCACCCACTTGCCGCGGCGTCTTCGATGGTGACGATCTGGCGCCAGACCTTGTCCGGCGACCGCAAGCCCGCGGACAAGTGCCCATGGCTAGTGTCGATCTCAAGGCGATCTTCCTTGGCGCGCCGACGGTTATAGCGATCGCCGGTCCAGTACGGATATGCCTGATGGCTCTTGGCGCTGGGCGTCGAGAAGTAGGTCTTGCGCCACTGCTTGTGCATCGCCATGCCGCTGGCGACCTTGTTGAGCTCTTCAAACTGGTAGGTCCAGAAGAACTCGTCAAAATAGAAGTTGCCGTGGTATCCCTGGGCCGTCCTGGCATTCATTCCCAGGAAGTACAGGTGGGCGCCGTTCGGGAGAACAATCGGATCGCCCTTGAGGTCGACGTCGCACGTTTCCAGAGCGAACTGCCGGATGTACTGCTTGAAGATGTGCGCCTGCGCCTTGCTCGCGCTGAGGAAGATCTGATTGCGGCCCGTTTCCACCGCATCGAGTAGCGCCTCGCGTGCGAAATACCAGGTCGCGCCGATCTGGCGCGACTTCAGGATCATGCGGGTGCGCTCGCTGCCGGCGTTGTACCAGCGGCGCTGATAGCCATAGAGCGAATCGAGGAAGCGCTGCCGAAGCTGCGCCACCTGCTCATCGGTGAATTCGTTACGCTTGGAGCGCCGCTTCGGACCGGCATTGCGCGCTTCGATCGCCGGATTCAGATCGCCCTCATGTCCGCCCGGCGCTTCGTAACGGCGGACGCGCGCGAAGCGTTCGACCTGGCGTCCGAGTAGATCAATTTCCTTGTAGTCGCTGCCGGTCTTCTTTTCCTTGAGCACGAGCGCGACATACCGCGCCTCGGTGGCGGTCTCCATGCGCTCGATGACCGGCGCGTCGTCCCACCGGTCGCGGTCTTTCCAGCTCTGCACCGTGGTGCGCGGTTCGCCGAGGTGCTCAGCGATGTCTGTCACCTGCCATCCCATCCAATACAGAGCCCGGGCGGAACGGCGGTTATCGATTTGCGGGGGCGGCATGAGCATGGACGGCATCGTCGCCGCGCCACGCATTACGTCGTGCGCCCTGTGCTGTGTACGGGTTGGTGGGTACACACGGCCCGCGTTGCTGGCACTTCGTGCCCTCCCGACGATGGCCGCGTCCTTCGCATCCACCCTTGGGAGCCACGTTCATGGCCAAGAGCAAATTCTTCCGCGTCGCCGTCGAGGGCGCTACCACCGATGGCCGCACCATCGAGCGCAGCTGGATCTCCGACATGGCCGCGAGCTATTCGCCGTCGACCTACGGCGCGCGGGTGAACCTCGAGCATTTCCGCGGCATCCTGCCGGATGGCCCATTCCGGGCCTACGGCGACGTCGCCGCGGCCAAGGCCGAAGAGATCATCGAGGGCGATCTGAAGGGCAAGCTCGCGCTCTACGTGCAGGTCGAGCCGACGCCTGACCTGGTCGAGATGGTGAAAAACAAGCAGAAGGTCTACACCAGCATCGAAGTCAACCCGAAGTTCGCCAACACCGGGCGCGCCTATCTGGTGGGCCTGGCCGTCACCGACAGCCCGGCCAGCCTGGGCACCGAAATGCTCACCTTCGCCGCCCAGCACCCCGATGCCAACCCGCTCGCTGGCCGCAAGCAGGCAAAGGACAACCTGTTCACCGCGGCCTCCGAGGCGGTCGCCATCGAATGGGAAGAAGAGGCGTCGGACAAGACGGTCGTCGAGCTCTTCAAGCAGATGCGCGAGCGCCTTTCGAAGCTGACCGGCAAGAGCCGCTCGCACGACGGCCAGTTCGCAGAGATCGGCGAGTCGCTGCAGGCCGTCACCGATGCCCTCGAGACGATCGAAAACAGGTACACGGCCGCCACGCAGGCGTTCAACGACAAGGTGCAGGCGCTGTTCGGACGAATCGACGTGATCGAGTCCAGTCGCAAACAGACCGCCGATGACCTGGCGGACGTCGTGCAGCAACTGTCCGCCGTTCCGGGCTTCACCAAGCGCCCGGCCAGCACCGGCGGCGGCAATACCCAGCTCACCAACTGCTGACCCGCGCTCGCAAGCCTTACGACGTCGACCGACACCGCCAATCCACGGAGCACACCATGCGCAATTCGACTCGCGCCCTGTTCAACACCTACCTCGCGCGTATCGCGCAGCTCAACGGCGTGCAGGACGCCACGACGAAGTTTTCGATCGAGCCGAGCGTCCAGCAGACGCTGGAGAACCAGATTCAGCTGTCGAGCGCCTTCCTTCAGCGAATCAACATGCCCGGCGTAACGGAAATGAAGGGCCAGAAGCTCAAGCTGGGCACCACCAGCACGATCGCCAGTCGTACGAATACCGACCTGCGGGAGCGCACGCCGGCGATCGCGCATGGCCTGAAGGATCAGGATTACGTCCTCGAAAAGACGAATTTCGACAACGCCGTCAAATACGCACAGCTCGATGCCTGGTCGCGGTTCCCCGACTTCCAGACGCGGATTCGCGACGCCATCATTCGTCAGCAGGCGCTGGACCGCATCATGATCGGCTGGAATGGCACGAGCGTGGCGGCCGATACCGATCGCGTCGCACACCCTCTGCTGCAGGACGTCAACATCGGCTGGCTGCAGCACATCCGCGAGGAAGCCCCGGCGCACTGGCTGAAGGAAGTGGTGCCCAACAGCGGCAAGGTAACGGTCGGCGCGGGCAAGGACTACGCCAACCTCGACGCCCTGGTGTTCGACGTCACCGAAGAGCTGATCGACGAGCCCTTCCGCGACAACCCCGACCTGGTGGTGATCTGCGGCCGCGGCCTGCTGCACGACAAGTACTTCAAGCTGGTCAACCAGGACCAGACGGCCCAGAACCAGCTGGCCAGCGACATCATCATCAGCCAGAAGCAAATCGGCGGTCTGCCGGCCGTGCGCGTCCCGTTCTTCCCCGTGGGCGCACTGCTGGTTACGACGCTGGACAACCTGTCGATCTACTACCAGGAAGGCTCGCGCCGCCGGCAGGTGAAGGACAAGCCCGAGCGCGACCAGATCGAGAACTACGAGTCCAGCAACGACGGCTACGTGGTCGAGAACTACGGCGCGGCGGCGTTCGTCGAGAACATCGTCCTCAGCTAACCAACAACCCCGACGAGAGCGCAAAGGCCCGGCCGGTGGTGTGCCACCGGCCGGACTCAGCGAACCGGAGAAATCCCATGAGCAGCCCCGCCCGCCGTTACCGCGAACGTACCCACGCCGCCATCACCGCGGCTGCCGATGCCGCTGCGCCGCAGGCCGTGGCCGATTCGGAGGGTTCCGCCCCATATCGACTCATGCGCGCCGCGCTTCTGGAAGACCAGCGCGTGCTGCATGGTATCCAGTCGATCGAGGGAAAGATCGAAGCGAAGCGGAAGCGGCTCCCGAGTTATGACGCTTGGGTTGCCGGTCGGCTGGATGCCGACGAGCCGGTTGCGGATGAGGTAGTTGCGACCGTGATGGTGTGGCGCATCGACACCGGCGACATCGACGGCGCGCTGCAGATTGCGCGCCACATGCTTCGGCACGAGCTGCCGCTGCCCGAGAAGTACAAGCGCGACCTCCCCACGCTGTTGGTGGAGGAGATCGCCGACCGAACCAACCGTCCCGATGGCGGCAGTGTGACGCCCGAGCAGTTGCTCGAGGTGGGGCAGCTTACCGCGGACAACGACATGCCCGACGAAGTGCGGGCCAAGCTTCACAAGGCCACGGGTCTGGCGCTGAAGGACAAGGCGCCGGCACAGGCCGTCGAACACCTGCAGCGTGCGCTGCAACTGAACCCGCGGAGCGGCGTGAAAGCCGATATCGCCAAGCTGCAGAAGCAGCTGACGCCCGCGACCTGAGCTCGCCCCGAGCGCCGCGGCGGCTCGGCGGGCACAGCCGGTCCTCTCTCCACCGCCTGTGACCCGCCGACCACCGCCGCACCTATTCCGAGGAACCGATGTCCGGATTCGTCGCTACCGCCCCTGCCAGCCCCGCTCAACCCCTTTCGTCCGGTGGCTGGTATCCGGACATCGATCCGACCGAAGCGCGCGCCGTCATGCGGCTGGATGGCACGGTGACCAATGACCGCCTTGTCGAATGCCTGTCGAATGCCATGTCGTCGGTGGAGGACGAACTCGACGAGTGGCAGCAGCAGCAGCGCGCCCTGGGACGGGAGCGCCTTGCCGACGTTCCCAGCAAAGCGATCAACGGCGTATCGCGCCTGATGATGCTGTACAAGCGCGCTGTGGTCGCCTACGCCCAGGCCGAACTGCTCGAGAAGTACCGCGAACTCGACACGACCGGCCGCGGCGATCGCCGCGCCGACGCGATGAACGAAACCGCCGAGGACTACCGCCGCAACGTGCGGTACGCCGTGCGCGACATCCTTGGCCGGCCGCGCGCGACGGTGGAGCTGATTTGATGCTGGTGCGCGCGCTCCAAGGTGAAACCCTCGATGCGCTCTGCTACCGCGCTCTCGGCCGCACCGAGGGCGTCACCGAGGCGGCGCTGGCCGCCAATCCGGGTCTGGCCGAACTCGGGCCGATCCTGCCGCAAGGGCAGCTGGTGGATCTGCCCGATGCCACCCAAGCCACGCTGACCGAAGCTGCAATGGTGCAGCTCTGGTCCTGACCCAGGGGAATACGATGGCCGAACCGACCTCCACCACCACCCTCGCCAGCCTCGCTGCCGGTGTCAGCGCCGCTACGCTGCTGCCCGGTATCGATGGCAACGCGATCATCGGCGCCTTTGCCGGCGCGGCGCTTGTCGCGCTGAACGCCAAGGACGTCGCTTGGCCGTCCCGCGTGATCTACCTGGTCATCAGCTGGATTGTCGGATACCTCGCGGCACCGGAGGTGGCGGCCCGCGCGGGTCTGCATCAAACCGGCGTGGCCGCCTTCTTGGCGTCCGCCTTCGCCATTGCCGTCACCGTCAATCTGCTCGAGCGCGTCAAGACCATCGACCTCAACAGCTGGTTGCGCCGCGGAGGCTCCTAATGGATCACCTGCTCGCTCTCCTGTACCTGCTGGCCAACGCCATCACCTGCACGCGGCTGCTGATCTACCGTCGCGACGGCGCGCGCTTCCGGCCGCTGGTGAGCATCGCCGCCTGGGTGCTGATCGCCAGCACCGGCGGCGGTGCGCTCGGCTTGCTGGTTGGGCTGTATCCGCCGTCCCATGTGCACCTGAGTGACCTCGGCATGGCCGTCGTGCTGTGCGTCCTCAGCCTCACTGCGCGCGGCGACGTCGCCGCCATCCTTCGGACCGACCATGACCCAAAGTCCTCCTACTCTGCGCGCGGGTGACCGCGGCGCCGACGTAACAACGCTTCAGCACCGCTTTGCCGCCGCCGGCCTCAAGATCGTTGCGGACGGCATGTACGGCCCCTCCACGGAGCGCGCCGTCAGGGATTGGCAGCGCGCCCACAACCTGGTGGCCGACGGCGTGGCTGGTCCGCGCACGCAGGCGTCACTGCTCGGCATCATCGACCCGCGCGCGCTCCGTCAGGAGGATATCGAGCGGGCCGCCGGCACGCTGGCCTGCGAGGTGGCAGCGCTCCAAGCGGTGATCGAGATCGAGAGCCCGAACGGCGGTTACCTGGCAGACGGCCGCCTGGTGATTCTGTTCGAGCGCCACGTCTTCTGGCGTCAGCTGGACGCCGCCGGCGTCGATCCGGCCGCGCTGGGCGCGCCCAGCAGCATCCTCAGCCGCGAACGCGGCGGGTACCTCGGCGGTGCCGCGGAGTACCAGCGCCTCGCGCTGGCCAGGACCTACGGCGTCGAGCCGGCGATGGAATCCTGCAGCTGGGGCCGCTTCCAGCTCATGGGACTGCATGCACAGCCCCTGGGTTACGCGAGCGCCAGTGCAATGGCCGCGGCATTTGCCGGCGGCGAGGCTGAGCAGCTGCGCGCCTTCGTCGCTTTCGTGCAGGCGGACGACGCGCTGCTGAAATCCCTTCGCGCGCGCAAATGGGCAGCGTTCGCTCGGGCCTACAACGGCCCCGCCTTTGCCGACAACCTGTACGACACGCGGCTCGCCAGAGCCTACATCAAGCATGCTGCTGCCACGGAGGCTGCGTGATGCCAGCCATTCTCCGTCAGCTGCTGCTCGGACTGGCGCTCGTCGGCGCCCTGGTCGCCTATTACCTGATCACCACGCATCGCATCAACGCCGCTGAGCAGGCCGCCTCAGTAGCACAGGCCAAAGTGAGTGCGCTTGACGACGAGCTGGCTGCGGCCAAGCGGACGGAGAAGATCGTCACGGTGTACGTCGATCGCGTCCAGGTCGTGCGTGAGCGCGGCGCCACTATCGTTCAGAGGATTCCCGTCTATGTCACGCCTCAGGCTGATGCTGCTTGCACCCTTCCTCGTGGCTTTGTGCGCGTGCACGACGCTGCCGCCGAAAGCGCCGAGGTGCCCGGCGCCTCCGGACCTGCTGATGCGCAGCCCAGCGGCATTGCGCTCTCTGCCGCCGCCGGGGTCATCGTCGGCAACTACACCACCTGCCATGCCATCACCGAGCAGCTGACCGCCCTGCAGGCCTGGGTGCGCGCTAACGGCGAGACCGCGCCGTGAAGAAGCCGGACAGCCTCCGCGACATGCTGGTGAGCTCCTGCCCGGATCTCCGGATCAACCCGGAGCGCCTGATCATGTTCATCGACGACGGCCGGCTGGTCTCGACGGCGGCGCAGGGCCT
>Ga0068855_100010572_pt1 | contig 11129 bp, 12 predicted proteins | sample KBSCornC52_FD_66592 | JGI IMG/M metagenome (GOLD analysis project Ga0068855, IMG submission 66592) | Corn rhizosphere microbial communities from Kellogg Biological Station, Michigan, USA - KBS Corn C5-2 | ecosystem: Host-associated > Plants > Roots > Rhizosphere > Soil ... | reverse complement strand
TTGGTAACCGGTGGCTCGACCGCTTCCGGCAACGGCACCGTCGTGGGCACGGCCAGGTTCACCGCCGCCGGCCCTGGCAGCTCGGGCGGTACCGTGGACGGGCGCAGCAGCCACCAGGCCAACGCGATCGCGGCCAGCAACGAAGCCGCACCCCGAGCCCATTGGCGACTACGCATCTGCTGCACCTCCCATCACTTCGTCAGGGTCCAGGTGACGGTCTGGGTCGAGTTCTTCCAGCCCGTTTCGTGGCAGTAGTTGCCCTTCACGGAGGCGGGGCAAACGCCGGTACGCCGCTTCACCAAGTCCATCGATGCGTTGTCGTACGCCTTGGCCGAAATCATATGGGTTCCGGCGGCTAAGGCCGAGGTCGAGAAGCTGGGTCCGCCGTTGACCGTGGTCATGCCGTCGATCGTCCAATCGACGTTGATCACCGCCGGATCCACCACGTTGACCTTCAGCGTGGCGGCGTTGCTCACCGCGCCCTCGGGCGGCTCGACCGAGTCGATCGGCTTTACCGCGCGCCAAATGCTGAAGATGATCTGCTCGCGCGAGACCGAGTTGAAGCTGGTGTCGACTTTCTCGCCGAACAAGCTGTTCATCATCGAGTTACACGACGGGCGGTACTGGCCCGAACCGACGTAGCGGCTACCTTCGAAGGTGCCCTGGATGCCAGTCGCGCCCATGTCCGGCACCTTCAGGCCTTTTTGGGTGGTACCGAGCCAGAGCGTCCACTTGTCGTCGGTGGTGGTGCAGTTGCCGGCGGAGTTCACCTCCGAATAGACGGTGCCGTTGCCATTGCAGCTCGACTTTTGATTGCCAACGCAGCCGGTGCTGGTGCCGTACTCGTCGGCCAGCTGGTGGAAGCCGTGGCCGCCTTCGTGCAGCGCGGCGCCCGGCGCGTCGTTGCCGCTGCCTGACCAGAGCATCAAGTAACTGCCGGTGTTTTCCCACTTGTTCTGGTTGAGCACGACCGCCTTCCAGTCGATCTCGAAGGTCGCCGGAACGTTGGCTTTGATGTACGCGTTCACCTTCGTTTCGTTGACGGCGGCCAAGCGGTCGCCGCCGTTGCCGCCATCGAACGCCGTGGGGCCGTTGCCGATGCCGTCGTTGGCGCTGATCGCCTTCATTACGCAAATGTTGACGAAGTTCCGGTAGCGACCGTAGGGCTCGCCGCTCTCGGTTTCGAAGCGGCGCTTGAGCGCGGCCTGAATGTTCGCCTTCAACGTCGTCTCGACGGTGGTGGCGGTGTAGCCGTCGGCCAGGATCACGTAGTTGACGCGATTTTTCGGATTGCCGTGAGCTTCGACGGCCCAGCCTTCTTTGCCGCAATCGAGCGGGGGCACCGCCGCGCCTCCGCCCGTGCCGCCGCCGGGCAGGAATGAAGTGCCGCCGGTGCTCGTGCCGGTGCCGCCATTGCCGGTGCCGCCGGTGCCGGTGCCGCCGGTCGGCGCGCTGCCACCCATGCCGGTGTTTTGCCCTGCCGAGCCGCCGCCGGTACCGGTGTTGTTGCCGGCGCTGCTGGAACCGGTTCCAGCGACGGCGTTACCGGTGCCGGCGCCCGGCACCACCGTCCCGTTGCCGGCTTGTGCCGCGCCATTTCCGCCCGAAGCGCCGTCAGGACCGCCCCCGCCATCCTCGGCGCCGCAGGCCAAACAGGACACGAGAACCAATGGCAGCGTTAGCTTGAAAGACATGCTGATACCTCGGTGTGCGCGCCGAGCGCGGGCCCGCGACCGCGCCGCGCAGAAAACTTCAGTGAACCTCGAAGTTTGGGGGGACTCTCGAGGCCCGATGTCAGCAAGGGTGTCGAGACATCCCGCTCAAGGATCAGAATTCGGCAGCGGTGGGAGCGAGATTTTGGAAACCGCGGGCAAAAACATGGAGGATTCGCTCACGGCGTGATGCAGCGGCCGCCCGACGGCAATTTCGCGTCTGCCTGGCAGGTTCCGGTCGCAGCGGTCGAGCACTTGGCGGGGCAGGCCGGCATGCTGCAGTCGGCGTCGAACCAGCCGTTGGCCACGTTCGACAAATGCTCGATGGCGAACGGATCGCTCGGTTGCATGAACACGCGGCATTCGTCAGCCGGGCGCAGCCGCGACCTTGTTCGTGCATTGCGAGCCGGCGCTGGGGTTGCATGCGAGCTGCTTCTCGAGCTCGGCGGCGTATTCGGACTTCACCCTACTGCAGGTGGCGTTCGTGCTCGCACCGCTCGCTCCGCCGTTGCCACCGCTACCGGCGCCTCCGCCGGCGCTCGAGAACGCTCCGCCGCCGGTCGCGTCACCATTGCCCCCTGACGATAGCGGCGCGCCGCTCGCTCCCAACCGCCCGCCGACGCCTTGGCCCGCCGAGCCGCCACGGGCAGCGCCTTGCGGATCGCCACCGCTGTTGGGCGCGGAGCAGGCGAATGTCAGCGCGCTCGCGAAGAGCGCCGAACGAGCGACACGCCCACACCAGCCACCGAGCGATGAGCAACGCATCGCAGGCTCAGTGACGAACGCCCAGGCGCCACGGATCAAACTTCCCGGAATGGCCTAAAATTCCGGGCTATTGCTGGTTCGCATTTCGCTCGCGCGTTCCGCGCGACGCGGCATAATCTCCGCACAGATGGCGGTGCAGGCGCAGATCAAGGCAGTGCTCACGAGCGAAGCGCGCGAAGATGGCACGGCAACGTTGCCCATCGAGCTCGACGACATCCCGGGGGCGGTGTGGCAGGCGGAGCTGCAGTCCCTCATGCCCGCACACATGCGGGTCAGCCTGTTCGAGCGCGGTGGGCAGAAATGCGCGCTCGTCACGTTTTCGGCGGACGCCGCCGAAGCCTTGGCCGCGTTCGAGCACGCGTTGAACGGCGCTAACGAGGTGAGCCAACAAGCCTACCTCACGGTCGCCAACGAGCGAAAAGCGCGCGAAGAAGCGGCGGCCGCCAAGCGCTAGCCCACGCTCAGCGCGGCGGTTGCAAGCTCCGCCGGCAGAGCGCCTGGCAGCGCCTCCAGACAGGGTCCCACGACTTCGCGCAGCGCGTGAAGCCGTAGCTCGGCACGCGCCAAGTCGCTCACGATTCCGCCCGCCGAAAGGTCTTCGGTCGTCGAGGCGCGTTGGGCCAACGCCGTACGCGCATGCGCGGCGCGCTCTCGCTCCCGCTCCCATCGCGCCCGCAAGCTCTCCACCAAGCCCGGCGACTGTGCGGAGCTCCAAGCCACGAACCGCCAAGCCAGCGCGGCGTGACGCGCTTCGTCCTCGGCAATCTGCTCCAGCACTTGGCGCACCGCCGGAACCGTGGCGCCGGCCAGCGCCTCGCTGGCTTCGAGCGCAGCCACGGTTTCGCCGATGCAACCTTCGAGGAAGGTGTCCAGCGCTACGTCCGCTAGTGACGAGCGAGCCAGCGCGCCCTGACAATCCAGCTTGCCGGGGCCCGCCGCCGTCGAACCGAACGAAGCGGCAAGCCCGAAACACAGCTGTGCGTGGCGTGTTTCGTCGCAGATGGCCTGATTGGACTCGCGCACCAGCGCGTGCGGTGCGCCCAACTCCAACAGCTGCAAGGTGAAGCGCGCGAACGCGGCCACGCTGGCATGCTCCATGAGACCGAGCTGGTTCCAACCTTCGGCCAGCGCCGCACGGGTCGCGCTATCGAGCTCACCGAGGTCGGTCGCGAACGTTTCCGCCCAGTCGGCGTTCGTCGACAAGCAAGCCAAGCGCGGCGCGCCGTTTACCAAAAAGGGCCGGCCACAAGCCGCGCCCGCCACCGGCTCACAACGAAGCCGGTCCCCAACCGTGGACGGCTGACAGCGCTGCCCAAACCCGCCGCCCGTGCCGCAATCAGCGACGTCGTTGCAGCCGTCTTCGGGCAGCTGGCATTGAAAGGCCACCGTCGCTCCGCAACCAATGCCCTGCTCCATCGTCACGAGCCGACACAAATAACCATCGCCGCAGTCGGCGTCGACGGTGCAGGCTGCGGCCACGCACCCACCGATTTGGGGGCCGCACAGGCAGATTTTCCCCGCTCCGCAATCCGCGTCGACGACGCAACCCACGGCGCAGCTCGTCGCCGGCGGCGTGCCGCCTCCGGGGCTTCCGCAAGCCTCACGCTGCGTCCCGTCGCAAACGTAAGTGTTGGGCTCGACGCCACAGGTCACGGGCTCCATCGGCAGCTTGTTTTGGCACTCGCTCTGCTCGACGCGATGCACGAGGCCATTGCCGCAGGTCACGAAGCCCGCGTTGGCTGGCTGAGGGTCGACGCACTCTCCGTGCGGCACGCTCGCCCCGCCCGAGCCAGCGTCACCACCCGAGCCAGCGTTGCCGGCGGAGCCGGCCGCGCCGCCTACCGACCTACCCGCGACACCGCCGCTAGCGGCACCGGCGCGGTTCGTCTTTCCGGCGACGTTCGTTCCACCGGCCACGCCAACGCCACCGCTCGTGTGCGTCCCAGCCCCTCCATCGTCGTCCGGCGCATTGTGAACGGTGCCCCCGCAAGCTCCCGCACTCGCAGCGCCGAGCAACAACCATCGCAAACGAGTCAAGCGGTCGCTCGTGATCCTCATGGCTTCGCCTTACAGCAAACTCCATGCCGCTACCGAGGGTCCAATTGTTCGTCTATTTGCGGGCAATCACGTGTGCCAATGGCACACCGCCGGACTCCATGTCGGGATTCAATGCGGCTTGGCGCTCGCCGCTTCCTCGAGCCGAGCCGCTATCGGCAGCTCGAGCGCGAAGATGCAGCCTTTGCCCGGCAAGTCTTGTACGCGAATCACGCCCTGGTGCGCGTCGGCGGCCTGCTTGGCAATCGCCAGCCCCAGGCCGAAGCCGCTGCGATCCGAGCCGAGCTGTGCGAATGGCGCGAACGCCTGCTGGACCATGCCGGGCGGCAAGCCTCCGCACGAGTCCTCGACCTCGATCACGACATGCTCGTCCGTGCTGCGCGCGCGCACCACCACCGCTCCCCCCGCATGACTGAACTTGACCGCGTTCCGGACGAGGTTGGTGAGCGCGGAACGAACCAATCGTTGATCCACGTCGAGCGTCACGTCTTCGGCCGTCTCGAACGTCAAGCTGACGTGACGCTCTTCGGCGCTGGCAGCGGCCGACATTTCCATGTCTTCGAGCAACGCCGCCAACCTTGTCGGTTCGCGCTGGAGCTGGATGGCCGTCGCCAGCTGCGCGGTGCGCAGCGTGCTGTCGATAAGCTCGTGCATGCGCGTCAAACCGCGGTGAAGCACCTGCGCGAAGCGCTCCGACATGTCCAGGACTTGCTTGCGCTCCAGCATGCTCAGCGCCGCCAGCGCCGAGCCCAGCGGATTGCGCAGCTCGTGGGCGATGAACGCAAAGTGCTCGTTCATGTGCCGCTGCAGCTCCGCGTCGCGCTGGCGTTGGTATTCGGACACCGCCGCCGCGATGCCGGTAATGGTGCAGTCGAACAGCACGTCATGTTCCCACTCACGCACGCTGACGCGCTCCGTCTTGGCTACCGCCAAGATCGCGTCGCGCAGCGCGCCGTACTCGCGCACCACGCCGTCCAAGCTGAAGCCCAAGCCCAGTCGTTGCTCGCCGTGCTCCGCGGCAACGCGACTGCCATCCGGACCTTCTCGGTCGCGCAGCGCCTGGGCAATCTCTTCCAAGAACGCCGGCAGGTGATCGACCAGCTGCGGGTGGGGCATGGCTTCGGGGTGAAGCGAGCCGCTGACCTGCGTCGTCCACTGCGCCAAGATCTGCGCACCGCGAGCCGCCAACATCTCCGCCAGGGTCATCCTGGTCTTGGTTACCCCTGCCTTCGCGAGGGCGCAAAGCGGTGTCCAAAGCGAGTGCGAAACGGTGCCGCATGCAACTTTGCCACATGGCATGCTGCGGCTGGGCCATGCAAACCACCATCATCGGCTTTCACCAAGATGACGCGGGTGATTGGGTCGCGCAGCTTGGGTGCGAGCACGGGCAACACATGCGGCACCGCCCACCCTGGCAGCAGCGAGAGTGGGTGACGACGGAAGAGGGTCGTCGCCACAAGCTCGGCCAAGTCATCGACTGCCCGCTTTGCGATCAGATTGCGATGCCGACGGGCGCCAGCGAATACAAGCGCACGCCGACGTTCACCGAAGACACATTGCCGGCCGCGTTGCGCGCCGACCACCGCACGAAAGCGGGCACCTGGGCGCGCATCGTGGTCGAAGCGGGCGCGCTCGAGTACCACGTGCGCGGCCGCGTTCATCGGCTCGAGCCCGGCGTGAGCGGCTTGGTCGAGCCCGAGCAATCGCACCACGTGAAGCCGCTCGGCAGCGTCCGCGTTCACGTGGAGTTTTGGCGTTAGCCGCCGGTCCCGGTCCGTGCCTTCAGCCCGCGCGGCGCTGCGATTCTGTACGCGGGCCATCTGCCCTGATACGCTCGTGCTCGGTGGACATTCGAGGTCGCTTATTGGGGCGGTGGTTGGTTGTTTCGTTGGGCGTCGGTCTCGCGTTGCTCGGCTGCGGCAGTACTACCTCTCAGAGCTCGCCGCCGGCGGCTGGTTCCTCGAGCGCGGGCAGTGGAGGTTTCACGGCGGCTGCCGGTAGCGGCGGGCAGTCGACCGGCGTGCAAAGCGGCGCCGGCTCTGGTGGCGCGTCCATGCCAGTACCGTCGACGCCAGCCCAAGCCTGTCGCGACTATTTCACGGCCGCGTGCGCGCGCATGCGCGAGTGCGGCGCGCCCAGGTTCCGGCCTTGCGAGAGCCCTATCGACGCTTGCCCCGACATCTTGTTGGCCGACGGCAGCCACTGGAGCGTCGAGGAAATCGTCTCGTGCACGGCCGAATGGAAGACCCATTCGTGCGACGACTTGAAAGTCGACAAAGGTCCGGCGTGTAGCCAAGTTTGGGGCAACCGCGCGGTGGGTGACAGTTGCGCGTTCGACTCGCAGTGCCGAACCGGCCTGTGCAAGGGCGGCATCGTGCCTTCTTATCAACCCCAGTGTGGCAAGTGCGTCGACTTTGCGCCGTCGCACGGCCCGTGCTCCGACCAAAGCGCCTGTCCGCTCGGCGAGGTCTGCAGCTCTGGCACCTGCATCGACTTCGTCGACTCGTTTTACGATCCCTGCGATGCCATCACCTGCCCCGATACCCAAACCTGCAGCAAAGGGGCGTGCGTGGCACCGCCTGGCCGGGGCGAAGCGTGCACGAGCAGAACGACCTGCGCCGAGGGGCTGGCTTGTGAAGTCGCAATCGTCTCCGGTATGGAAAGTGAGCCGGTCGAAGGGGTTTGTCAGCCCTTGCCGGCAATTGGCGAGCCGTGTTTGCCGACGTTCGGCAGTGTGGGGGCGTGCGTGCAGGGCGGCACTTGTGATGGCCGTCCGACCGGCAAATGCGTGCCCTTGGTCGAGGTAGGAGGGGCGTGCGGTTTCACGCGCTGCGTGGACGGCGCCTACTGTCAGGTGCTCGACTACGATTTTCCGCCGTCGCACATTTGCTACGAGCGAGGTCGAACGGGCGCCGATTGCGATATCGACAGCAGCGACCACGGCGCCGCCAGCTGCGCCGATGGCTTCCGCTGCGTTTGCACCAACCCGCCCTGTGATCAGCACGGCTCCTGTCAGCCTGCGCCCGGTGCTTGCGGGCGCTCCACTGCGTTCGGCCGCGACAACAGCAACTGCGCCAAGAATCTGGAATGCCTCTGCACCACCGAGGACTGCGCCGAGGCCGTGTGCGGAGAGCCGCGAAATCTCGAACAAAGCTGCGATCAAAAGATGCAGATCTGCCGTCAAGGGCTCCGCTGCAACAACGGCGTTTGCGAGGACCTCACCACCCGCAACCTGGCCACTCAAGTCTGCGCTACACAAGCTCCGTAACGCCCGCGGAGGAGTGCGGCGGCAAATCCATCAGGCCGGGGTCATGGCAACCCAGGGACGTTGAGGCTCAACTCGCGTAGCTGCTTGCCGGGGCCAGCTACGAGCACCGTCTTGCGATCGGTGCCGCCGAACGCCAAGTTCGTTCCCGTTCCCCAGCTCCCGAGATTCTGCCCCGCGGACGAAAAGATCGAGCCGTTGGTGTAGACGTTGCCCGCGCAATCGACGGCCATGCCGTCGCCGGTGGAGAACATTGCCTGCTTGTTGCTCGGCGCGCCTTGAGCGTCGAGATCCCACATGCCAAGGAGCAGGACGTACAGCTTCTTCTCGTCGGGGGAGAGCGCGATGCCGTTGCAGTTGCCCGCGCTGATCTTGCTGACTGCGCCCGTCGGATCGACGCGGAACGCCGCGGGACCCACGCCGACGGGGCGCCCCGCAAGCTCGTTGGTGGGGTTGGTGAAATAGATGCTGCCATCCGAGCGCTGAACCAAGTCATTCGGCGTATCGAGCATCGTGCCCATGAAACTATCCGCGACCGTCGTCGACTTTTTAGTAGCCAGATCGAAGCGAACCACGGATCTGGTCTGTTGGCAGGCGGCCAGCAAGTTGCCGTCATTGGAAGCCGCCAAGCCGTTGCAGCCGACGTCGCGAATGTACACTTCGCAATTGCCACCCGGCGTGTACTTGACGATGTTTCCCCCGCTGGCGGAGCCCGCCACGAAGTTGGAGAAGAAGAAAGCCTTTTGGCTTTCGACCCAAGTGGGGCCCTCGTTCCAGGTGTAGTCGAAGTTGAAGTTTTGGCAGACGGCCTTGGATGCCAAGACCATCGGGGTCGGAAATGGTCCCTCGGGACACTCCCGCTTCGACTCAGCGCCCGCGCTACCGCCTGCGCCCCCGCTACCGCCCGCGCCGCCGCTGCCACCGCCTCCTTGATTCGGCACGCCACCGCTGGCGCTCCCGCCCGACGCACCACCTCCACCCTCGCTAGTGTTAGCGCCGGCCTTGCCTGCGTCGTTCGCCGTCACGCCGCCGCCTCCCATCGCTCCGCCAAGCCCTGCGGAGCCGGGCGAGGTGCCCGCAACCGCTGCGGCTCCGCCCGCAGCTGTGCCAGCGCCACCTCCCGGCGCTTGCCCCGCTGTGCCTGCTCCGCCCACGCCCTGACCGTCCGCCTCACTACAGCCTAGGCCCGCCACGGCCAAGCCGGAGAGGGCCGCGCCAGCCCACAGCGTCGAGCGCAAGCTCAAGTTACTCGAAGAAGAGCGACTCGTACGTTTCACAGGTTTACCTCGCGAAAGACCAGGACTGCCTATTGGTAAAGGGGCGGGCATCGCAAAAATGCGCGCGTCTCTACATGGCGATGCCTAAACCACCCGACCAGCGCGGCCAAGAGCCTGCCGCCGCTAAGTCTCGGTAAGCAGCGAGACCGCGCCATTGAGTCCGTCACCCATGGCGACTGGAATTTTTGGGAGCTGGCGGCAAGCGCCCCGCGGCGAAGATGGATCGCGCGGCGCAGAAGGCCAACCGGCTCGACCCGCGCGGCCGTGGCGCCCGGTAGGATTGTTATCCTACCCATGCTAAATTTCGCAGTATGACCGGGACCGAGAAGATCAGCGTCACGATCGGCAAGACCGAGCTCAGCCAAGCCAAACGCCTGGCGGATCGCCTGGGGTTGAGCCTGTCCGGTTTCGTCACGGACGCCCTGAAAGAACGCATCCGCGAGCAAGCTCGCCGCGAAGCAGCCCACGAAGTACTTCGGACGTTCGAGCCTGAAGATCGCGCTTCGCCCGAGGAAGCCAGCAGGCTGTTGAAACAATGGTCTCCGGCTCCTGCCAAGGCCGGCAAGCCTCATCGCGCGCGCACGCCGTCCAACAAACGCCAGCGCAAGTCTCGCTGAGGGAGGACAAATGGGCCTTACCTTCGATACCGGCGCTCTGATTGGCCTGGAGCGCTCTCGTCACCTCATGCGCAAGGTGTACGACGTCGCGGTAAACCACGATGTGCGAATCACCGTGCCGTCAGTGGTAGTGGCGGAATGGTGGCGCGCGGGCGAGAAGGAAAAGGAGCGCGCGCGCATTCTGCGCTCCGTCGTCGTGGAACCGATCAGCGACTTCGTCGCGCGCCTTGCCGGTGTCGCGCTGACCTTCGCTCGCCGCGCCCAAACCATCCACGCGCTCGTGATGGCATCCGCCTCCCAACGTCCGAACGAAATCGTCTACACCTCCGATCCAGAAGACCTACAAATGCTGCGCGATTCCGTGCCGCAATTCAAAACCGTTCGCATCCAACGAGTCTGAGCCGGCGCTCCCGATACGATTCGACGTACGAGCTTGGCTCAGGAAAGCCGGAGTCACCCGCCACTGTGCCTCACGCGCGCGTCATCTTCCAAAGTATTGCGAGGATTCGGCGCAGCAGCTGCATGGCTCTGTCCGCCTCGCCCGCTCGCACGATCCGCCAAGCCACCGCTAGCCTCAGCGCATTGCGCGTTTCCCCCGCGCTGCCCGCGGCCGTGAACAAGCGTGCTCTCTTGTTTCCCGGATCCGAAAACTCCGCCTCGCCGCAATTGAGTGAAATGCTACTGGCCGCGCGCGCCAACTGATCCGCTAGCGATTTGTCCCCCTGCTTGATTCGCGGCATCAACGGTACCAACGCCTCGACCAATTGGATGCTGAGCTCTGAGACTTGAAATGCCATGAGGTCTCCTTCTCGCTCTCGCCTGCTTGCGAGCCACACCCGAGCTCCACCAGCAGTGCGCGCAGCGGCAGTCGGGGCTGCGAGCGCTGCGCGAGCACGGGCGCAGCCCGCTCGGCCTCGACGGCCGCGAGCACACTGGTACCCTCAGACTCACCCGAGCAAGCCAAGCCGTAAGTCGCTCAAAGCTCGTGAGGGTGGACCGGCCGAAGGCCGGATCACCGACCGAAGGTCGGGTACCCGCCGAAGGCGGTTCACCAGCCGAAGGCTGGACACCGGCCGAAGGCCGGATCACCGACCGAAGGTCGGGTACCCGCCGAAGGCGGTTCACCAGCCGAAGGCTGGACACCGGCCGAAGGCCGGATCACCGACCGAAGGTCGGTCCCGGCCGAAGGCGGTTCACCGACGAAGGTCGGTCCCGGCCGAAGGCCGTCCACCCTCCCGCGCCCGCCGAAGGCGGCGCGTCCACGATCCCGCCCAACGAAACCTAATTCCGCCACGTTAGTTTCTGCAATCAAGCTGCGCCTAAGGATTGATCACATCTCCCTTGGAAAAATGGGCGGCTGCAGCATGCCAGCCCGCCTCCAAGAAGATCAGGCGCTCAAAGCCGCGGCCGAGAGTTAGCCAGCCAGGGTCCCCGTTTC
>Ga0068855_100010571_pt1 | contig 11129 bp, 4 predicted proteins | sample KBSCornC52_FD_66592 | JGI IMG/M metagenome (GOLD analysis project Ga0068855, IMG submission 66592) | Corn rhizosphere microbial communities from Kellogg Biological Station, Michigan, USA - KBS Corn C5-2 | ecosystem: Host-associated > Plants > Roots > Rhizosphere > Soil ... | reverse complement strand
GAAATGTATTTGTTTGTGGGGAGACGATGGCAAATACTAATGTGGCAACCTGTAATGCGTTCCAAAAAACCTGGGGTGGAAATGGAGACATATTTCTGGGTATGTTTAGCGAAACCATCGTTCCCCTGCTTGTTTCTGTTACCATCACGTCAGATGTAAATGATGCAATTTGCTCCGGCACACCGGCGAACTTTCAGGCAGTTCCGGTAAATGGCGGCACTCAACCTTCTTACCAATGGAAAGTGAACGGTGTAAACGCAGGAACAAACGAAGCTGATTTTTCAACAACTTCTTTAAAGAACGGGGACAAGGTAACATGTGAAGTTACAAGCAGCATAACATGCATTGTTAAGCCCACTGCTAATTCAAATGTAATAGGCATTTCGATAAACTCATCTGTGGTTCCATCAGTTTCCATTTCAACTTCAGACACCGGAAGTATTTGTGCAAATACTCCTGTAACCTTTACAGCAATTCCTGTCAACGGGGGAAGTTCACCAGCCTATGAATGGCGGATCAACGGCAACACGGTTGGTAGCAATAGTGCAGTTTTCACAAGTACGCATCTTGCAAATGGCGATGAAGTAACCTGTTCTTTGACCAATTTGTTGTCCTGCAGCGCCATTAATACAGTAGCTTCTAATTCAATAAAGGTTAAGGTAGTGTCAACGGTATATCCATCTGTAACAGTGAGTGCTTCTTCAACTGAAGTATGTTCCGGCGCGCCCGTAACATTTACAGCGTCAGCCGAAAACGGTGGTATTCAACCGGTTTATGAGTGGCAAATAAACAGCGAACCGGTGGGTTCGGGAAAGTCATTTATAACCAGCAGCCTGGCCGACGCTGATTCAGTACAATGTATCCTTATACCTGATGTCCGCGCTTGTAGTAATGCCACAAGAATTGTATCAAACAAAATATCTTTAAATGTTAATCCTTTGCCGGATTTTACTATTCAACCTTTTAATCCCGAAATCTCTTTAGGCGACACTTTGCAATTAGTGGTTCATGGAACTGTAGACATTTCAGGGTACAGTTGGAGTCCGGCTATTTGGATCAGCAATACAAGTATTCCTATGCCGAAAGTGTGGCCATCCAGTACTCAAACATACTTCGTACAAGCTACATCTGCAAAAGGGTGTAAAAAAAGCGTACCAGTTACTGTTGAGGTTATATCACATTTGTATATCTGCAATGCATTTACACCCAACAATGATGGACTAAACGATTTATGGGAAATCAAAGGATTGGACAAATACCCAAAATGCATCGTCACTATTTATGATAGATTTGGAGAACTTATTTATAAATCTTCAGGTTATAAGGTTGCCTGGGATGGTTCCTTCAATGGAAAGCCGCAACCGGCAGGAATATATGTATATGAAATTGATCTGAAAGATGGATCGAAGCCTTTAAAAGGTACTGTAACGTTGGTAAGGTAATGCGGACAAAGTTGTAGGGTTGATTTCAGATTCAGAAACACGGTGAACTGTTTTCCGTGGTCAGTCTCCTCACCAACCTTCTCTCTTATTTTCCGAGGTCGGCGTCCTTTCTCCTTTAACCAACTTTTACATCTTTCCATTAACATGTAGGCATTTTCTAAGCAGCATTTCGGGCTTTGATTTCTTGCCTTTGATCGGGTCATTCAGAAGGTTCTCAGCGGAACAAAAATAATAGAAGCTATTCTTTCTGGTGAAAGAAGTGGTGAGGCCTTATCCTCCTGAATGGCAAAATCGGACTTACTGGGGTGATGATCCTAATGATCATTATTGGATACAACAAGGATATAATTACTATAATTCTAATTATTAAATATGAAGTACATTTTTTGTTTATTGTCTGTTATATTCTTTATTTCAAGTTGTTTTTTATTATCAAATAATGAAAAGTTAATGCAAAAAGAGATTTTGCGTGATGGTAATATTTTAGAGCTAATCTATAGTGGTGGAGGTGCGACTAATTCAGATATTATTTGGATTAAAAAAATTACAAAAGAAGGAAAAGAAGTATGGATCGGAAAGATTAAAGACTTTTCAGATTCTGACGAAGTAAAGATTACAGAAGTTGATAGTAGCCATATTTCGTTAACTTTCGTAACCAGTCTTTTTCCTGAGTACCCGGTAATATTCCGTATTGACTTAAATAATAGAATAAAAAGGGACGCAACATCTCCATTTAATGAGCCAGAAAGAAAACTTTAATGGCTGGTGTAGTGGGGAATGTATCAGAAATGTTGTTTTATAAAATTTCCCTAGCTATCCTTAGACTGTATAAATAAAAAAAATACTGCTGTCTGTATGTTTTAATTACAAATAAGTAAATTATAAAAAATAAAAATCTTGAATATTTGTTGTTTTGCTATAAAAAATCGTTTTATAATTTATTAGACAAGCCAGATTCACTGGTCATATCCGGCAAAGCTACCCTATATTATTGTTACGATGAAGGGGGCAATAAACTCAAGAAAGTAACGGTAGATTATTCTATGTCTGGTAAAACTTTCCTACCCCTTGCCTTTTTAAATTCCCTGATAGCAATCACAAACGAGCCCCCATCAAAAATAAAAGAAAAGCCAAGGACAATTTAATTCAACGTGGGATCTATTAAAGGCGCTGCTTTACTAATGTGCAAAATGCCCTGGTAAATTGACAGTCCACATTAAGAAAAATGTTCAAACCGTTGTACAAACAGAATTGGAAGGATACTGAATACACCGGAATTGGTATGTAGAACAATCAATTAGTAAGGATTGCATAGTACCTATTTGCGTTTATTCAGCGGGTTTCTGAATTTCAAAATGATATACTCCGGAACCTAAATCAACGATCACATAATTATCTTTAACACCTTTAAGCTTGATTGTATTGTCTTCTGATAATGCATTACCTGATTCTTTAACAGAATCTGCATTACCTGCAGGCAGAAATACCGTTGCTGTAGTATTTGCAGGAATTTCAACATCCATGAAAATTTTGCTGCCTTCATTTTTCCAACTATTACTAACCTTGCCATAATAGGTTTGAAGAACAGCAGAAGCAAAAGTAATCCCCCCGCCAATATGAGGTTGTATTTTTATCTGTTTATAACCAACGCCGTCTTCATAAGTATCTATACCAACCATTTCCCGATACATCCAATCTCCTATTGCACCATAAGCATAATGGTTAAAAGAATTCATGCCCGGAGTTTGAAAAGTGCTGTCCGGCTTTTCACCATCCCATCTTTCCCATATGGTTGTTGCTCCCATCGTTACAGGATATAACCATGACGGATAAGTTTTTTGTAATAATAATTTGTAAGCAATACTGTCATAACCAAAACGGGTAAGAACATGGCATAAATAAGGAGTTCCAAGAAACCCGGTTGTCAGATGATTGTCGTAATCTTTAATATTTTCAACCAACCGTTCTGCTGCCTGTGTTCTCAAACTTTCGGGCAGCATATCAAAATTTAAAGCTAAAACATAGGCTGTCTGTGTACCCGAAACAAGACGGCCATTGGGGGTTACATATTCTTTTAGAAATGCATCTTTTATTTTTCTCAATAATGCAGAATACAATTCAACATCTTCTTTTTTACCAAGAACATTTGCAGCCTTGACAAGCAGTTGTGTAGAGTGCGCATAAAAACATTGTGCAATCAGATACTTATCGGTAACTGCTGACCTGCCATCGTTATCATCTGCGGGGCGATAGAACAGCCAGTCGCCAAAATCAAAGCCAGTGTTCCACAGATCATTATGACTTTGATGATGTATGTATTCTACCCATGCTTTCATACTAGGATATTGTTGTTCCAGGATCTTTTTATCGCCATAGGCCAGGTATATATTCCATGGAATAATAGTTGCAACATCAGACCAGCCGGCAGAACCAGCAGCATTGTTTCCAAGAACATTAGGAATCACAAAAGGCACACTCCCATTTGGCAACTGATCGGCAGCAACATCTTTCAGCCACTTTGCAAAAAAATTATTTACATCCATATTGAACGATGCTGTACGGGAGAAAACCTGTGCGTCACCGGTCCATCCAAGACGTTCATCACGCTGGGGACAATCGGTTGGCACATCCAGAAAGTTTCCTTTTTGTCCCCATTGAATATTATGTTGAAGTTGATTTAACAGGGAATCCGATGAAGTAAAAGTTCCGGTTGGCCTCATATCAGAATATAAAGTAACAGCAGTAAAATCTTCAGGTTTTAATTCACCATGATAACCTTCGACTTTTATATACCGGAAGCCATGCCATGTGAAATGTGGCTGAAATGTTTCTTCAGCTCCTCCTTTTAAAATATAATTATCCTGCGCTTTGGCAGCACGAAGATTGTCAGTATAAAAATTGCCTTCTTTATCTAAAACTTCTGCATGAGAAATTCTGATTGTATCTCCAGCATTTCCTTTTACTTTAATGACAATCCATCCAACAAGGTTTTGTCCAAAATCAATCACTTTTTCCCCTTTTGGTGTTATAATAACTTTCTGTGGTTTAAAAGTTTCATGCTTTCTTACCGGCTCATTAGAAGTGGAAATTAAATTATCCAAAGAGAAATCAGCAACATTTACTCTGCTCCAACCCGAATCTCTGTATCCCGGCATAGCCCAACCTGCTTTATCCTTTCTTGCGTCGATTGTTTCGCCATTATATATTTCTGAATAGCGAATAGCACCTGTGGTCGATTTCCAGCTATTATCGGATGGAATAATTTCTGAAGTTCCATCACTATAGGCAAGATTTAATTGAAACAACAATCCAGAACTTTTGCCATAAAGATTGATATTGTTTCCCCAGGCAACCGGCCCTCTGTACCAACCATTTCCGATTGTAACGCCTACAGCATTTTCTCCTGGCTTTAAAAGGCTGGTCACATCATAAACCTGGTATTGTAACCGGTGATTGTAGCTTGTCCATCCGGGAGTTAAATAAGCATCGCCAACACGCTGTCCATTTATTTGTGCCTCATACAAGCCATGAGCAGTAATGTATGCAGTTGCAGAAACAATTTTTTTATTTGCAGTAAATTGTTTTCTAAACATTGGACATGCCGCTCCTACAGTGTCGCCGGCATAACCGGGTTCAATCCATTTTGCTTTCCAGTCATCTTTATTCAATAAAGCCATTTGAAAGAAGGCAGGATGGCTCCATTCGGATACTTTACCATAATTATCCCAAACTCTTACCTGCCAAAAATATTTCTTAGAGGATGCCAATGCTTTGCCTTTGTAAATCACATGTACAGATTGGTCTGATTCGGTCTTACCGCTGCTCCAAACTAAATTTCCCGTCTTTTTTAATGAAGCTATATTCTTACCAACCCTTATTTCATAAGCATTTTGTAATACATTTCGCTTTTCTGAAATTAATTGCCAGCTAAATTGAGGTTGTAAATCACTTATGCCAATTGGATCAACACGATTTTCACAAAGCAATTGATCTACTTTAATTTGAGAAAAACTTACCGCAGAAATAAGCAGCAAGGTTAGAACACTGGTAAATTTTTTCATAAAAGTTTCCATTAAATAATAATTCTGTAAAGTAAGTAATATTAAAAATTTACAGTATTAATTTTTATTTTCACCAAAATCCAAATTTAGAACTGGTTTTTGGAGCAAATAATTAAAACATATTCGTTTGGTGCCTTCAAAAAAGGAGCTCCCTTAAATCTTTTATCGCATTGCCATTCCGGACTTTGTTTTAACAAGCCCATTAACAGGGCCGGCATGAAATCCGATGGCAAAAAATTATCTTCAATCCCTTCTAAAACAGGTAGCTTTTTAACAGGCAAATGTGCGCGACAAAATTTTACCAAGCTATTTGAACGTTCCTTCCTGCTGATGCATTCATAAACTCTAATAAACAAGTGTGTGATAATTCATCCCATTTATTGGAATACTTCAATGGCTTTCCGTCTGCATCTTTCACCACCACTGACACTGCTTTTGATGGCAATAATATTCTCATTACATTTTGAGTACCGGAAGGGCTTTTTGTAATAAAAGAGTAAGCATGGTTTCCTCTCTTTTCATTATAGACTCTTGAAGCAGCACACAAAACCTGCGGTGTATTTTTATCTTTTATTCTCCTCAAATCATATAATAAAGATTGCTGGCCTGGATCAATAATTTTTTCAGGTAAAACAGGTAACGAAGGATCAAACATATCTATAACGGGGCCTTTGATGTGCAACGGTTCTTCGTTCACACTTTCCTCTATAACAGAAGCAATATCATAAGGGCCGCGCTCCAAATAAAAGTAATTCTTTGTTTCTAGTTTCCCGGCCTTTGCCTCTTTTTCATAAGCATTTCTGACAAGATTAAAAAAATTGGTATCACCGCCAGCAGTTAACACGAGTTCTTTTGGATCCTGTTTTACAATAAATATTTTCCCTTTGCCATATTGATAGATGCTTTTATTTTTCAAAGTATCTATATGAAGCAATTGAAACAGATGACCTGAAGGCCCGCCATAATTTTTCCCATTTGTATTCCACCATTCTTTTACCTTTTGAAAAGGGTCATTATCACGCCCATAATAAATTAAAACACCTCCATTATTTACCCATGCGGCTAATTCTTTGTTTACTTTTTGAGATTGAGGCTTCATATTAGTATAGCTCATTACCAATACTTTTATATTTTTTAAAGTATTTGGAAAACCAAGATTTTCCATGTGAACGGTTTCAACCGGAATGCCGCGTTTCAACAACGGCATCACCATTCCATAAAAATTGGACAATTGTGGATCTTCATAATTTTCGTGTGTCGGAAACCTTTGAAACATCATTGAATTACCGAGCAACACAGCGATCCCTTTAGACCCATTAATTTTATTGGAAGAAAGCGGCATGTGGTGCAAAGCGTTTATCATCACCTGCATCCGGGTAGCAAAAGCCGGGGCAATAGGTTGTTTTTCATTGCTGCCTTCTACTTTAAATTTACCAAGATAAATACGGCCAGGCCATGGCATTACTTCATAATTATCTACTGTAGGATAAAATAATTCTGCCGTGTAGGTGGCTTCATAATTTATTTTATAATCATCCCAGGTTCGAGTTCTGTCTTCTATGGGATCAGTTAAAAAATAAACTTTACGCCCTGTAGGCGCGACCATTGACAACATGGAACCATACTCTAAAAAAGCATTTTCAAAAACACGTTCTTTTTTAATTCCGTTAAAATAAACCGGTTCCCGTGAAGTGCCCGTCCACACCTGGGCAATGTAGCCATCCATTCCGGGGAGTGCAGCAAGGCTTGCTTCCGGGCTTACAATTTGCCATGAAGAATAATTGAGTAAAGAGTGGGTGGGTACAAAACACTTTACTTTGATGCCTTTGCTTTCACCGTAAGATTTTGCGTATTGAAAGACTTCTTTCAAGGCATGAAAATAAAGATGGTATTTTAATTTGGAGGATAAATAAGTAGCTTCAGGCGATTCATGCTGGGCCATCCAGGGGAAGCCATAATATTTTTGCCATTGTTGTTTAAAAGCATCACTATAGCCAGCACGTGCCCAAAATTCAGGTTCTTCAAGGTAAATAGTAGTGATGCCGTCATCAATCACTTTTTTGACAATGGTTTTAAAATAACGGATAAAATTATCAGTAGGAACAATGTATGGAATTCCCTTTCCGTGACCGATATGGTTTCCGTTTCTGTCTACCTGGCCTTCCGCTTCTTCATGTTCCTTTCTATCCCATTTTCCGGTAAAATAATCCTGGTAATTTCCCCATGCAATGCCTGTCATAAACTGCACATTATATCCATGATCCTTATAACCTTTTACACGATCCTGAAAAGTGCTATCCATTCCATAAACCATTGCAACATCGGTACGGATATCATAAGCCGCGTTCCAGGGACGAGATTCCTGGAAGGAAGTTTTTTCAGGTAGAGAGGAAAACTTTTTCGTTTGTGCGTTACTGTTATATATAAGGAAAAAGCAAAAAATCAGAAGGACATGATGCCAAAGTGACTTGCTGGAATTTATTTTAGGTTTGCGCACTTCTTTTGCCATATTAATAGTAATAATTAGTTGCTTCTCTTTACCTCATAATCAATCATCTTATCAGACATTTTTTCTAATATTTTTTTTCAACCTTAGGCCATCCGTTTTCATATACCAACGGCTCAATACACATCACGCGGCGAACATAATTATCTTCTCCTTTTTTTCTTTCTATTGCTGCTTCGTCTGACCATATTGCATGATAGGCAATCCATGAATTTCCTTTTTCATCCTTCACAATTGAATTATGCCCGGGAGCAAACCATGTGCTGTCTTTTTCCAAAATAACATTGCTGCCCGTTCCATTTGTCTGCCCCAATCCTTCAAAAGGCCCAAAAGGATTGTCTGCCCTTGCTACCATCACTGCATAATTAGCGCGGTCGCCACAACAATTATCTCCCGAATAATAGAGGTAATATTTTCCTTCATGATAATCTACCCATGCCCCTTCTATTAGTTTGGAATATTCTTTGTCTTTATCAGGAAAAATAACCGGAACTGCTGTTGATCCCTTTTTGAAATCTTTCCAGTCATCATTTAATTCGCGTGCCCTTATCGGGGCAAAGTCGGATCCCCAATACAAAATTTTTTCACCGGTCTTTGGATCAACCATTGCCATTGGATCAATATTTGAAAAGCCTTTGCCCTGCAGAATTGGTGAACCTTTATCGATGAAAGGTCCGGAAGGATTTTTGGAAAAGGCGACCCCTATACACATATTTACACTTGTGTCGTTATTTTTTGCGGAAAAGAACATGACATATTGTTTTGAAGAAGCATCATATACAACATCGGGAGCCCAAAAAAGCTGGCTATGGCTCGCCCAAGTTGGCTTTTGTGGCAAGGCATCGCCCAAATATTTCCAATGAAATAAATCTTTTGACGAAGCCAGCTGTATGTTATTAACCTTGCCGTTGTAGGTACCACGGGTAGCATATGCATAGTAAGTACCGTCAACATTGATAACAGTGGGATCCGGAAAATTGAAATTAAAAACCGGATTTTGTTTTATCGTATCAATACCATCAGTGCCTGAGGGAATATTTAAATGAACACCAGCACTGACCGGCACACCAAAGTTGGGTGAACCATCCACATTCCATATAAACTTTTGTGCCCGTGGGGAACGATGCCTGCCACACCCCTGTCCCGGCTCACTATTGGCATGATATAAAATATAATTCTCCTTCCCATCAGGGGATTTAAAAAATGAATTATGACCGGTTGCGTAAACATGATTGGCAAGTGATTCCTTAAAAACAGGATGGTCAGTTTTTGTCCAGGAAGAAGATTTTAATAAATCGGCACCGGCATTTGCGGTAAGCATCCCCAAAGCATAAGTATCAGTCCAGCAACCACTGGCGGAGTAAATCAGAAATAATTTATTGTCATGTTTTAAAATTTCCGGCCCTTCATTGACACTCACATGCTTCACATCATTTGGATTGTCCAAATCTCCATTTCGTTCCCAGGAATAAGTGGGTGCTGAAACGAGAGTGCGCTTGCCTTCTGCCGTCCAGGGATTTTTCATTTTTGCAATGAAAATATCCTGCTCTCCGTTTATATCACCTTTCCATCCGCTCCAGATAATATACAATCTTCCCTTGTTTTCAAAAACACTTGCATCAATTGCCCATTTATCTTCAGGGGTGGTAAGTTTTCCTTTCAGGATCCAGTTTCCCTGCAAAGGGTCTTTTGAACTGTTTTCCAAAACATACAACCGGTGGTTGAAATTATTACCGCTGTCTGCTGCAAAATATACATACCATTTGCCCTGCAAAAAATGAATTTCCGGGGCCCATAATTCTTTCGAATACGGCTTTCCGGCAGGCGGAGTCCAGATTACTTTTTTTTCTGCATCTTCCAGATCCGTAATGTCCTTAGTCTTCCAAACTGTAATGTTTCTTGCGGTTGTGTTCGTATAATAATAATATCCATCCTTGTAAGTAACCCATGGATCAGCACCGGAAGGAAGCAAAGGATTGGTGTAGGTTTTTTGTGCAAGACAAATGCTTGCAGTTAATGAACAAATAATGAGAAATATCCATTTGGAGGAATTGATCATGTCTGAAATTTTGATATTGGATTGAGATTTTTCAACATAAACGTCTTAATCTGAAGAGTGGCTGCTCTTTATTTTATTGAAGAAAAATCATAGACACTATATGTTTTATAAACATCGCCCGGCTTTAAAACAGTTGATGGATAAGAAGGTTCGTTTGGAGAATCAGGATAGTGCTGGGTTTCCATTGCAAATGCTGTTCTGAAGTCGTCTTTGCTTCCATCGCTGAATGTATTTTTGCTTTTCATAAAATTGCCACTGTAAAATTGTAGTCCCGGTTCCTCTGTATAAACATTCATTACAATTCCAGATTTATCACCTGTCACCGTTGCTGCATGATTTAACCCATTTACCTTCCTGCCGTTCAAGACAAAGTTGTGGTCATATCCCTTCCCGTTCTTTAATTGTTGATTGTTATCATTGATCCTTGCTCCAATTGTTGTGGGTGTTGTAAAATCGAAAGGCGTTCCCTTAACGGTAGCAATCGGACCTAAAGGAATAAAGCCAGTATCAATCGGAGTATATTTATCCGCATAAATTTCCAGGGTATGATTTAAAATTGTTCCGCTGCCTTCGCCGTTCAGATTGAAGAAAGCATGATTGGTCAAATTGACAACCGTTTTTTTATCGGTAGTTGCTTCATATTCGCATTTCAAACCATTATTTGCAGTTAGGGAATAAGTTACTTTTACATTCAGATTTCCCGGGAATCCTTCTTCCGCATCTTTTGATAAATAACTAAACTGAATTGTAGAATCATTTAGCTGATTAGCATCCCAAACTACAGACTGGAAGCCTTTTTTGCCTCCGTGCAGAGTGTTGGCACCGTTGTTTATGGATAAATTATATTGCTTGCCGTCCAGTGAAAATTTTCCTTTTCCAATCCTGTTTCCATAGCGGCCAATTGTAGCGCCAAAATACGGTTCCATAGATTTCTCATAATCCTGAACACTTTTAAAACCAACCACCACATTGGTCATCTTCCCGTTTTTATCGGGAACAACCAGGCTTACAAGCCTGCCGCCGTAATTGGTAAAAGCAGCCTGCATTCGATTATGATTTTT
>Ga0068855_100010566_pt1 | contig 11131 bp, 8 predicted proteins | sample KBSCornC52_FD_66592 | JGI IMG/M metagenome (GOLD analysis project Ga0068855, IMG submission 66592) | Corn rhizosphere microbial communities from Kellogg Biological Station, Michigan, USA - KBS Corn C5-2 | ecosystem: Host-associated > Plants > Roots > Rhizosphere > Soil ... | reverse complement strand
AGCTCGGCCCCGAGTCCGCCGGTCTGGGACGCCTCGTGCACGACGACCAGCCGACCGGTGCGCTCGACCGAGGCGACGACCGTGTCGAAGTCGATCGGCGACAGCGAGCGCAGGTCGATCACCTCGACCGAGACGCCCTCGGTTTGCGCGGCGGCGGCTGCGGCGAGCGCGGTCTGCACCAGTCCGCCGTACGCCACCACGGTCGCATCGGTGCCGGTCGCGACGACGTGCGCGCGGTCCATGGCGCGCACCGGGCTCGGGGCGGCATCCAACTCCACCTCGCCCTTCACGTGATAGCGGCGCTTCGGCTCGAAGTAGAGCACCGGGTCGTCGCTGGCGATCGCCTCGCGGATGACGGCGTAGGCATCCGCCGGATCGCTCACGCTCACCACGCGCAGCCCCGAGGTGTGGGTGAACAGCGCCTCGGGCGAGTCGGAGTGGTGCTCGGCCGCGCCGATGCCGCCCGCCCAGGGCACGCGGATCGTCATCGGCACCTTCACCGTGCCGCGCGTACGCGAGTGCATCCGCGCGACCTGGCTGACGATCTGGTCGAAGGCGGGGTAGATGAATCCGTCGAACTGGATCTCGCAGACCGGCCGGTAGCCGGCGAAGGCCAGCCCCATCGCGGTGCCGATGATGCCCGACTCGGCGAGCGGGGTATCCATCACCCGGCGGTCTCCGAAGGTCTCTTGCAGCCCCTGCGTCACGCGGTAGACCCCGCCGAGCTTGCCGACGTCTTCGCCCATGACGACCACGCGGTCGTCGTCCTCCATCGCACGACGCAGGCCGGCGTTGATCGCGCCTGCCATGGTGAGCGTCGCGGCGGTCATGACAACATCCTCAGGTAGGCCTCCTGGGCGGCGCGCTGCTCGTCGATCCGCGGATGCGGCTCGGCGTAGACATGGTCGAACAGGGCGTCCGGCGGCAGGTCGGGCATCGCGAGGCAGCCGGCGCGCAGCTCGGCGGCGACCGCATCCGCCGCCGCAGTCACCTCCGCCTCGGCGGCGGCATCGAGCACGCCGACCTCGCGCAGGTGCGCGGCGACGCGCGCCAGCGGATCCTTTGCCGCCCACTCCTCGAGATCGGCAGGCGGGCGGTAGCGGGTCGGGTCGTCGGCCGTGGTGTGCGGACCCATCCGATAGGTGACCGCCTCGATGAACGTCGGGCCCTCGCCACGCCGCGCCCGCGCGAGCGCCGAACGGGTCACCGCCATCACGGCGAGCACGTCGTTGCCATCGACCTGGATGCCGGGCATGCCGAATCCGACCGCCCGATCGACCAGCGCGGTGCGGCTCTGCACCCGCACCGGCTCCGAGATCGCCCACTGGTTGTTCTGGCAGATGAAGACGACCGGCGCGGCGTACGAGGCGGCGAAGACCAGCGCCTCGCTGACGTCGCCTTCGCTGGTCGCACCGTCGCCGAAGTAGGTGACCGCGACCGAGTCGCTCTTCTTCAGCTGCATCCCCAGGGCGTAGCCGGTTGCGTGCAGGGTCTGCGCGCCGATGATGACCTGCGGGGTCGCCATTCGATGGATGAAGGGGTCCCACCCCGACTGCGCGACACCTCGCCAGGTCACCAGCAGGTCGGTCGGGGGCACGCCGCGCACCCAGGCGACGCCGTTCTCGCGATAGCTCGAGAACACGAAGTCGTCGGGGGCGAGGGCGCGAGCCGACCCGATCTGCGCGGCCTCCTGGCCGAGCAGCGGCGGCCACAGCCCGAGCTCGCCCTGACGCTGCAGCGCGGTCGCCTCGGTGTCGATCCGCCGGATGATGACCATGTCGCGGTACAGCGCGAGCAGTTCGGCGGGGCCGATGTCGGCCACCAGCTCGGCGAAGGCCCCTGTGCTGTCGCGGCGCCCGTCGGCGCCGATCAGACTGACGTACGGGGTGATCCCGGGAATGGCCTCGAGCAGTTCGGCGGTCATGATGTGCCCTTCACGAGAACGACGATGTTCTGCGGACGAGGCTACGCTCGCGTTTCCGAAGTGCGCAACCGATGTATTTGCGATTGAGCATTATGCTCAGTCTGAGGCCCTCTTGAACCGGAAACGGGCCAGAAGGAGACAGAATGCGCGCCCTGGACCGCACCGACCTTCGCCTCCTGCTCGCCCTCACCGACGAGCCGAGGGCCACCACGGTCGCCCTCGCGCAACGCTTGGGGGTCACGCGCAATACGGTGCAGGCCCGAATGACCAGCCTGGAAGCGGCGGGCGTGCTCCTGCCCTACGACCGCTGCATCAACGAAGCGGCAATCGGCCGGCCGCTCACGGCCTTCACCACCGTGTACGCGACCCAGCAGAAGCTCGCGCACATCGCGGCCGAACTGGCCAAGATCCCCGAGGTCGTGCAGGCCTTCGGCCTGACCGGTCCGACCGACCTGCTGGTGCGGATCGTCTGCGCAGACACCGACGAGCTCTTCACGATCAATGAGCGCATCCTGGCCTGTGACGGCGTCAACCGCACCGAGACCTCGATCGCGATCAACGAACTCGTGCCGTACCGGCTGGCGCCGCTGCTGCGGCTGGCGGAGGAGGAGCTCTGAGAAGAGGAGCTCTAAAAAGGGGTGCAGTCGCGACACCACCACGCATGCGACCGCACCCCTGCTCTTAGACGGATGCCGTGCCGGGCCCCGTTCCGGACATCTCGATCGCCTGTTCGAGAGCCACGATCATGCTCCGCGGATCGACCGTGCCGGTGCCCGCGATGTCGAACGCGGTCCCGTGATCGACGGAGGTGCGGATGACCGGCAGGCCCACTGTGATGTTGGTGCCCGCCTCGATGCCGAGCACCTTCACGGGGCCGTGACCCTGGTCGTGATACATCGCGACGATGAGGTCGTAGTCGCCCCGCCCGGCCAGGAAGAATGCCGTGTCGGCCGGCAGCGGCCCGTGCACGTCGAGACCCTCCGCCGCCAGCCGTTCGACGGCGGGAGTGATCTTCTCCGCCTCCTCGCCGTAGCCGAACAGTCCGTGCTCGCCGGCATGCGGGTTGATCGCGCACACCCCGATCCGCGGATGCTCGATCCCGGCCCCGCGCATGGCCGACCAGCCTCGGCGGATGGTGCGCTCCACCAGACCGGGCTCGATGCGCGCGACCGCGTCGATGAGCCCGATGTGGGTGGTCACGTGGATCACCTTCAGCTTCGGAGTCGAGAGCAGCATCGACACCTCCTCGGCGCCGGTCAGTGCCGCCAGCAGCTCGGTGTGCCCCGGATAGAGGTGCCCGGCCGCGTGGAGAGCCTCCTTGTTCAGGGGCGCGGTGCAGATCGCCTGCACCTGGCCGGCCATGGCCAACTCGCAGGCGACGCGGATGTAGTGGTACGCGGCATCCCCGGCGATCGGCGAGAGCACCCCCCAGGGCAGATCCGCGGGGAGCAGGCCGAGATCGACGACGTTCACGCGACCGGGGAGGGCCGCGTCGACCGAATCGATCGTCGCGATCTCGGCGGGGATCGCCATGATGGCCGCCGCCTGCCGAAGCCGCTCGGCGTCGCCGATGACGACGACTCGGGCCCGGCCGGCGATGCCCGGATCCATGGCCGCGGCCACGCAGATCTCCGGGCCCACGCCGGCGCCGTCGCCCATCGTCACGGCGATGGTCGGGAGTGCGCTCATGTCGGGATCCCCTTCACATGGTCGACGATGCCGCGCAGCGTCTGCGGTCCGCCGAAGCTGCCCGGTTTGGTGACGACGGCGCGGCCGTCGTCGGTGGTGCACAGCACGACACCGTCCTCGAGGGCGGCTTCTGCCCAGAGCCGTTCGATGCCGAGGCCGTCCAGCACTCGCCTGGCCGTCTCGCCGCCGGTGAGCACGAGGTCGGTGCGTCCCGGGATGGCGCCGATCTCGTGGGCGATCAGCTCGAAAGCGCGGTCGAGCTCGGACGAATCCCAGGCCGATCGATGGTCGAGCGTGATCACGGCGTCGCTACCGTCGAGGCGCGGTCGCTCACCGGGGGCGACGACGACGGCGCGAACGGCCGTCCCGCAGAGCGCATCCGCCTGCTGCCTCGCGATCGGCGACCCCGACCCGACCACCACGACCACGCGGTCGGCGCCGGCGCGGAACAGCGGGGGGTGCTCGGGCAGGCCGAGCAGCGGTCCCAGCGAGCGGGCGAGGCCGCCCGCGGCGAGCACCGCCAGCGGGCGGTCGAGGCGGAGCGCGAACTCGGCCACCGCATCCAGATCGGCCTGGGTCTCGCCGTCGAACACCGGGACGGCGCCGCGATCGAGCACCGCGGCCACGACGGCATCGAGCTGTGCCGAGCGGATCACGCCCACCGGCACCACTTCGCTCGGAAGTCCGATGGCGCGCCCGACATCGCCGTGGGCGCCACCGCCCAGCAGACGGTCGGCAAGCGGACTATCGGCGAGCGGGACCCCGTCGACGTGCACGTGGCCCGAGCGGACCGTGCGCCCGATGCGCGGAACCGCGAGCACCGCCAGCAGCTCGAAGCCCTCGGCCCGCAGCGCCCGGCTCTCGGCCGCGATGTCGCCGCGCAGCAGCGAGTCGACCTTGCGATACACCAGAGCGCCGGGGCGGGCCCCGGTCCCGGCCCGCTGCACTCCCCGGGCTCGCGAGTCGGTGTCGATCGCCACGACGCGGCTGTTCGGCCCGGTTGCGCAGTCCGACCCGGTTGCGCGGTCCGACCCGGGTGCGCGGTCCGGTCCGGTTGCCGGGGCCAGGCGCACCTCGACCCGCGACGAGGTGGACTGCGCGATCGCCCCGGCGCTCTCCGCGGCGCCCGAAAGGTCGTCGGCGAGGATCAGCACGGACCGCATCGCACCGCCCCTTACTTCTCGGAGCGGATGACGTCGATGAGCACGGAGTCGTCCTTGCGCCCCAGCCCGGCAGCGGCCGCCCGCGCGTACAAACCGCGCGCCGCGCCCGCGACCGGAGTCGACAGGCTGGACGCCGCCGCGGCATCCTGCACCAGCCCCATGTCTTTCACGAAGATGTCGATCGCGCTCAGCGGCGGCTCGAACTCGGCGTCCAGCATGCGGCCGCCCCGGTCGTCGAGCATGAACGACGCCGCGGCACCGGAACGGACGGTCTGCCAGGTGGCGCGGGGATCGAGTCCCAGGGATTCCGCGAAGGCGAGCGCCTCGGCGGCGGCGGCGATGTGCACGCCGCAGAGCAGCTGGTTGACGAGTTTGACCCGCTGACCGTCTCCCGCGCGATCGCCGACGACCGGGGCACTGCGCGCGAGGGTGGCCAGCAGCGGCGCGACCGCGGCGACCGCCGCAGGCGCTCCGGACACCATGATGAGCAGGTCGCCGAGCCCGGCCCGGGCGACGCCGCCCGACACCGGCGCGTCGACCAGGGCGACCCCGCGCTCGGCCAGCTGCGCCTCCCAGCGCTCGACGGCGGCAGGGCCGACCGTCGCCATCACGACAACGGTGGCACCCGCCTCGAGCTCGGGCGCGGCACCGCGCTCGCCGAAGAGCACGGCATCCACCTGGGCCTCGGTCGCCACCATGATGGCCAGGATCCCGACACCGCTCGCCGCGCCGGCGATCGACGACGCGGCTGCCACCCCGCGATCGGTGAGCCGTTCGACCGCGTCGACCGCCAGGTCGAAGACCAGCAATTCGTGCTCGGCCGAGGCGACGGCGGCCATCGGCCCGCCCATCGCGCCGAGGCCGATCCACCCGACGCGCGTCATGCCGCGTCCGTCTGCACCGGACGTGCGCGCAGCACGTCGACGACGTGGGCCAACGTGGTGTCGTCACCGACGTTGCCGGCGAAGACGACGTAGGGGATGCCGAGCGCGCCCTCGCTCGCGGCCAGCGGCTCGAAGACCGACACCATGCCCGGCAGCAGCTGCCCGAGCACGCGCGCGCGCCGCATGCCGAGGCCGCGGACGGCGACGTCATGCGAGGTGATCCCGCCCTTCGCGACCACCCAGCCGGGCTTCGCCGAGAGGGCGCCCGCGACGACAGCGCTCACGGCCGTGGACACCGCGCGGGCGATGTCGAGGCTGCTCGCGGCATCCGTTCCCGCGACCAGCTCGCGCGAGGTGCACACCAGGACGTCGTGGTCGCGCAGCCCCTCACGCACGGCGTCGATCGTGTCGGGCAGGTGAGCCGGGTCGCCGTCGAGCAGCCGCGGAACGCTGAGCTCGAACTGGAGGAGGCCGCCGGCCGCTGTCGCGACCGCGACCTGGCGGCTGGTCTGGCTGACGTGCGAACCCACCACCACCAGCCCGTGGCCTGCCGATGGCGGGCGCACCGGGAGGTCGGCGGCGACGAGCGGACCGCGCGGCTCGAGCCCGATCAGGGCCCGGACGAACGACGGCCCGGTGCGGTAGAGGAAGGATCGGCCCGCATCGATCGCGGCCTGGACCCCGAGCACGACCGTCTCGTAGTCGTCGTAACCGACCGCGTTGACCACCACGAATGCGCGGTCGTGGGCGCGCATCAGCACCTCGGCCACGGCATCCGGACCGGCGGCGATGGTGTCGAGCGAGATGCTCAGCACGTCGTCGACGGCGACCCGGCCCCCGCTGTGCTCGGCCAGGAACGCCCGCAGATCGGATGCTGCGTAGCCGAAGGTCTTGTCGCGGGCGAACTCGGTCTCGCCCACCGGGGTCGCCACCCCCGCGATGGTGGCGAAGTGGATGTCGTCCCGGGTGAAGCGTCCGGCCTCGAAGAAGGCGGGCGCGAACAGCACCCCGTCGGCGCGGCGGCCGGTCAGCGATGCCCTCGCCTCGTCGATCGCCTCCACTTCGGCCAGCACGTGGCCGCGCAGGGTGGAGTCGCTGCGGCTCACGATGTCCGCGTCCGCATCGATGCCCAGGATCGCCGGGATCACCGCCCGGGTGAGCTCGACGGCGTCCGGTTCCGAGAGGCTGCGGGTGTTGGTGAGCAGGAACGCGGTCGATCCCGGCGCGGAGAGGGCGTTCGCGGTCTCCTCCGCCGTGATGGCGGTGACGACCTGGACGCCGTGGACGCTCTGGGAGCCGGTCGGATCGTCATCCAGCACGACCGTGCGGCGCCCGCGCTTCTCGCGCCAGGCGCGGATCGCGGCGCGTGCCGCTGCGGACTGCTCCACGTCGATCGGACCCTCTCGCCTCGGTTCATCATCGGACTCGCACGATAAATGAATCCTATCGCGATATTCGAATCTTGTCGATCAGAACGAAAGGGCGGTCGCCGGGAGGCGGGAGCGGCTGGGCCGGGCGCGACCGGGCGACTACGCCTCGGGGTGGGTCGCCACGTAGTGGGTGAGCATCTCGAGGGTGTGCTCGACGTGGGTCGTCAGCACCTGGCCCCCGCGCTTCCAGTCGCCTTCGAGCGCTGCCTCGAGGAGGGCCTGATGCTCGGCCTCGGCCTGCGGGTTGCTGAGCACCAGCGCGACCGACCAGCGGCGGTACATGGCGGCCTCCTCGGCCAGCTGCTTCACGATCCTGCGCAGCCGCTGATTGGTGCAGGCCGCGAACAGCACGTCGTGGAACGCCGAGTGCACATCGGCCCACTGGTCCAGGGCGTCCTCGTCGAGCGCCTTCGGGCCATGGGGAGGCGGGGTGCGCGACAGGATGTGGTGGGCCGAGATCACATCGCCCTCCCATTCCATCCCGCCGGTCTCGAACGACATGCGCAGCACGATCGGCTCGATCAGCACCCGGGTCTGGGTGAGCTCGGTCAGATCGGGGATCGAGAGCGGGGTGACGATGTAGCCCTGATGGGCGTTCGCCTGCACCAGGCCCTGGCTCGACAGCCAGGTCAGCGCCTCGCGGGTGACGCCGACGCTGACGCCATAGCGTTCGCTCAGATCGGAGAACATCAGGCGCTGGCCCGGCACCAGGCGGGCCGAGAGGATGTCAGAGCGCATGCGGTCGCGCACCTCGATCGCCATCGTCTTCTTGGCCGGTCCGCTCTTCACGAGGCCTGATGCTAGCACCGGATATGCAACACGACGCGGGTTGAGATCCTCACTCATCTCCTCGTAAATCCTTCCCCGACTCGATGGGCTTTGACATTTTCGAAACTCACGAAGTGGGCCATCCGGCGGGAGCCGCGGCCGACTGGATGATCCAACCGGCCTCGAGTTCGGCGGCGTCGCCCTCCCGGCCCACCTCCGCCAGGATGGCGAGCGCGTCCGAGCCGGGGGCGCCGGCGACGCGGCCCGCAGCGAGGCGGGCGCCGTTCACGGTGATCACCGGACCCGGCATGACGACCGCGCCCACCTCGGGCGATTCCTGCTCGAGCCGGAGTCCGCTGGCCGCCACGTAGGCATCCTCCAGCAGCTCGGGAAGACGCACGACGCGGTGCGCGCCGATCCCCGCCGAGTGCAGCAGCTCCACCCAGTGCGAGGCGGAATGCTCCACGACGGCGGCCGCGATCGACACCTCGTCAAGCGAGGCGGCACTCGTCGCGTCCACCCCCAGTGCCGCGGCCAGCGCCATCGCCTGGCCGGGCGCGGCACCGAGGAAGAACCACTCGTCCTGCGCGCGGTAGAAGCGCTGCAGGGCCGAGATCCCGAGCAGCTCCCGCCCTCCGCGGTCCGCGGCCGCGGCGGCCGTGCCGACCAGCAGCGTGGACTGGTGGAAGGTCCCGACGTGGGCGAGCGAGGTCCAGACGTGCTGCCCCTCGCCGGTGCGCGCGCGGTGGAAGAGGGCGACCATCGCGCCGAACCCGGCCATCGCCCCTGTGCCGTAATCGAGCGGGTTGTATGGCCCCAGCACCGCGGGCACGCCCCCGCGACCGGCGCGCTCCATCATCCCGGTGACGGCCTGGCCCTGCACCTCGTAGCCGCGGCCGCGGCCGAGCGGACCGCCGTAGCCATAACAGCTGACCGAGACGTAGACCGCGTCGGGCCGGCGGGCGTGCACGTGGCGGTAGCCGACGCCGTACCGTTCCGCGGTGCCCTGCGGGAAGTTCTGGGTGACCACATCCGCGGTGTCGATGAGCTGCCAGAGCAGGGCGAGTCCTTCGGTCTGCTGCAGATCGATCAGGATGGAGCGCTTGCCGCGGTTGACGATGCCGTGCGCCTCGATCGGCCGTTGCGGTGCATTGACTTTGATCACATCGGCGCCGTACTCGGCCAGGATGCGGCCCGCGCTCGGTCCGGCGAGGATCTGCGTCAGATCGACGACGCGCAGCTCGCCCACCCGTTGCGCCGCGGACGTCGGGTTCTCGGGCGCCGGGCGCGCGGACATCGGGCGCTCGGGCGCCTCCGCGGTGGAGTCGGCGAGGATCCCCGCGCGGTCGGCACCGGGTGCGTGCCGGGGCGCTGATGCCGCGCCGGGGGTCTCGCTGAAGCCGAGCGGCGATCCGGCCATCCACACCGGTCCGAACTCGGGGTCGTCGACCTCGACCACCTCGCCCGATTCGCGGGCGTGATCGTCGGCCACCCACTCGGATGCGGTCCGCACCCGGCACAGCGGCACCCCGGCAGTCGTGCCGACGGCCTCCCACTCGGCCGCCGGCCTGGTGAGGAAGAGGGCGGCCAGCCGCCCGCGGAGCGCGGGGATCGCGTCGGAGTCCACCGGGTAGGGCTGCAGTCCCACGCCCTCGGCCAGCCACTCGCCCTGCCCGGCGGCATCCAGGAACCAGGTCAGGAAGCGCATGCTCGCACCGATCGGGTTGAACTGGACGTACTGGCCGTCGGCGCAGCGGTAGGTCCCGCTGCCGTTGACCACGAGCGGCGTCTCGATCCGGTACCCCCGCCGTTGGGAGTACGCGCCCGCCCCGCCGATCAGCTCGAAGGTCGCGTCGAAGAGCGGGACCTCGATCCGCGCACCGGCACCGGTCGACTCCCGGTCGATGAGGGCCGCGACGATCCCGGTGGCCGCCACGATGGCGGCGAAGTTGGAGGCGAGCGGGAGGGCCGTGAAGGTCGGCCGGTCGAAATCCCAGCCCTCCGGCGCCTCACCGACCCGCACCCGGCAGTTGCCGGTGGCGGCGGCGATCACGCCTTCCCATCCGGGGACCGCGGCGCGCGGGTCGGCCGCGGCGAAGCCCGGGATCGAGCAGTGCACGAGACCGGGATGAGCGGCCATCAGCTCGTCCGGCCCGAGTCCGAGGCGGGTCATCACCCCGGGCCGGAAGTTCTCGATCAGCACATCGGCGCGCCCCGCCAGGCGCCGCGCGGTGGCCAGATCCTCGGGCGCGGTCAGGTCGAGGGTGATGCGCCGCTTGCCGCGCTGGAGCGAGGCATCGGCAGCGGAGTCCTCGGCGCCGGGTCGGTCGATCCGGATGACGTCGGCGCCCTGCTGAGCGAGCAGGAGCGCGGTGAGCGGCCCGGCGACGTGATGCCCGAAGTCGAGAACACGGATTCCGTCCAGGGCGGGCATGCGCAGTACCTTCTCTTCGCTGACAGGTCTTGGCCCATCGTACACGGCAGATTCACAAATCTGGCTTCGCCCTCTCGATTCCGCAGACATTCGAAAATAACCGTGTTCTGCGAACCTGGGCTACCATGGGACGAACCGCCCGATGAAGGGAGACCCCGTGTCTGCTCCGGCTCTCGCCGAGATCCTCGACCACAGCTGGGCGCGAGCCCTGGAGCTCGCGGAGGGCCGCCACGGCTCACGCGCCGCGTTCCATTTCGAAGGGACGGACTGGCACCAGGAGCTGACCTTCGACGACTGGCTCCGCACCTCGAGGCGGGTCGCAGCCGGGCTCGCGGCACTCGGGGTCGGCCACGGCGACCGGGTCGCCGCGCTCGCCCCGGGGTGCGCGATGTGGCCCATCCTGCAAACCGCCTGCAGCCACCTGGGCGCCATCATCGTGCCGGTCAACACGCGCTACCGGCAGGACGAGGTCGGCTTCGTCCTCGGCCTCGCCGAGCCGAAGGTCATGGTCCTGGTCGAGGACTACCACCAGACGGACTACCTCGAGCTGGTCTCCGCCTCGCGCCCCGACGCGCCGCTCGAACTCGTGACGCTCGACTCGCTCGTGATCGACCTCGCCCCGGCCGCGACCACCGGCGGGCCGGATCGGCGGTCGTGGGCCGAGCTGCTCGCACTGGGCGACGCATCGCCCGAGGTCCCGCTCGCCGGAACCGCCGACGACGCCGTGCTGCTGCAGTTCACCTCGGGCACCAGCGCCTTTCCCAAGGGCGCCCTCCTCTCGAGCCGGGCCAGCCTCGGCGCGACCTGGTACATCGCCGAGCGGATGCAGATCACCTCAG
>Ga0068855_100010564_pt1 | contig 11132 bp, 6 predicted proteins | sample KBSCornC52_FD_66592 | JGI IMG/M metagenome (GOLD analysis project Ga0068855, IMG submission 66592) | Corn rhizosphere microbial communities from Kellogg Biological Station, Michigan, USA - KBS Corn C5-2 | ecosystem: Host-associated > Plants > Roots > Rhizosphere > Soil ... | reverse complement strand
GGCCTCGCTACAAACGCCATGCCGATGCGTACAGTGACTGCCTCGGCAAGATTTACTTATTAAAGAGAAAACTATGAAACGGCTCGTCGTATTCGGACTTGTTTTCCTGCTGACGCTGGGGAATCTGCCGGCTCAGGCTCCTGTCACCTTCTCCACGCAGACCACTCTGGTGATCATCGACGTGGAAGTGAAGGACAAGGCGGGCAAAACAGTGGAAGATCTGAAGAAGGGCGATTTCCAGCTCACCGAAGATGGCAAGGCCCAACAGATCGCGGTCTTCGACTTCCAGAAGCTCGATCTGGGAGCGCCGCCCGCGCCTGCTCAGGAAACGAAGGCGCCAGACGCAAAAACGGCGGAGACGAAACCCGGGGAAACCAAACCTGCGTCGGTGAGCGCCGCCGTCATCCAGACGCCCACCCCCGCGGCTTCGAAGCCCGCGCCGGTGGCCACAAAGCCCGGAACCGCGCAGCCCGTCATCCGCTACCAGGACAAACGCCTCGTCGCCATGCTGTTCGACATGAGCACCATGGAAGTCGCCGAGCAGATTCGCGTGCAGAAGAGCGCGCTCGATTTCATCCACAAGAGCCTGAAGCCCGCGGACATGGTTTCCATCATGACCGCCACGGCCGGTCCTCTCGAAATCACGCAGGACTTCACCGACGATCGGGATTCCCTCGAAGCCGCCATCAAGAAGTTTCACATTGGCGAGGCTTCCGACCTGTCGGAAACGCTCGGAGCCGGCGACACCTCGGACGACAATACTTTCAGCGCCGATCAGTCCGAATTCGACATCTTCAATGTCGATAAGAAATTCACGACCATCGAAACCTCCTGCAAGCTGCTCGCAAGCTTTCCGGAAAAGAAAGCCCTGATCTACTTCTCGAGCGGCATAACGCAGTCCGGTACCGACAATCAGGCCGAGCTGACCAAGGCCGTTAACGTCTGCAAAAAATCCAACGTCGTCATCGACACGATCGACGCGCGCGGCATGACAGCGTCCGCTCCCGGCGGCGACGCGACTACCAAATCCGGCAGCGGTTCCGGCCTGTTCACCGCGGGTGCGGCCGGCAGTGCCGGCGGACGCGGCGGTGGCCGTGGCGGCGCTGCCAATGACTCCGCGCAGGAAACGCTCGCCACTCTTTCAGCCGACACAGGCGGCAAGCTGTTCGCCGAAAGCAACGACATTGCCGTCGGCCTCGAGCAGGCGCGCGATGATCTTTCGAGCTACTACATCCTCGGCTACTACAGCACGAATTCGAAGGCCGATGGCAAGTACCGCACCGTGAACGTGAAGCTCACCCGGGCGGACGTGGCGAACGCGAAGCTCGAATACAAGCACGGCTACTTTGCCGACAAAGAATTCGGCAAATTCACCGAGGCCGACAAGGAAGATCAGCTCCAGCAGGCTCTCATCCTCGGCGATCCGATTACCGACCTCACTCTGGCCGCTGAAGTGAATTACTTCCGGCTTGCGCGCGACCGCTATTTCGTTCCGCTCAACGTGAAGATCCCCGGCTCGGAAATCGCGCTCGCCAAGAGTAAAGGCAACGCCAAAACCAGTCTCGATTTCATCGGGCAGTTGCGAACCCCGAAGGACCAGATCGCCGCGCAGGTGGCCGATGGCATCACCATACAGTTGCAGGAACAATCGCTTTCTCAGCTCAACAGTGGAACCATTGCCTATGACACCGGCTTCGCCGTCCCGCCCGGATCTTACAAACTCAAGTTCCTGATGCGTGAAAACGAAACCGGCAAAATGGGAACCTACGAGCAGACCGTCAACATCCCGGATCTCGCGGCCGATCAGCCGGCGAGGATCAAGACCAGCAGCCTCGTGCTGAGCAGCCAGCTCCAGCCCCTCAAGGCCGCAGTCGGCAAAGCGGATCCCAATTCGAAAGTCGAAGCCGCCAGCCCGCTCGTGGAAGACGGCCAGCAGCTCGTCCCCAGCATCACGCGCGTGTTCCGCAAAAACCAGAACCTCTACGTCTACATGGAGGTCTACGATCCGACTCTCGGCGCCGACCAGAAGCCGAGCGTGGCCGCCACGCTTTCCTTCTACCGCGGTAAGAACAAGATGTTCGATTCCGAGCCGGTCTATCTCGACACGTTCCTGCCGAAACGCGGCCAGACCCTGCCGGTGAAGTTTATGGCGCCTCTTTCGAAGCTGCCGTCTGGCGTCTACACCGTGCAGATTAACCTGGTGGACGAGAACGGCCACAAGTTCGGGTTCCAGAGGGCGGAAATCAAAGTCCTCCCCGCCCAGAATGCCGCCGCGCCCAGCGCGCCAAAGGCGGGATTCTGACTGTAATCTAGCTCCGGAAGCTACCGAAGAGGGCGGAATGGGCTCGCATAAACGAACCCATTCCGCCCCTGTTTTTTGCCCGGTGGCAAGCCTCCATTTGTAAATTCCTGCAAAGTTTAACGAGGCTTAAGTTACTCATTTGTAAAAGGTTGCAAGTGGTAAAGGTTTTTTCCTGGTTCGCCCCTATACTGAGTCTGTGCACCATCTGGAGGGAACTCATTCTATGCTTCGTAACTCCTGCCTCGCTTTGCTTTTGCTCGCGGGTGTAGCCACTGCCGACGTGCAGACCGGCGTCGTCCGTTCCGGCGGCCAGCCGATCCCCGGCGCCTCCGTGACCGTTCAGTGCGGGACCGATAAGATCCCCACGGTCACCGACGAAGCGGGAAGGTTTGAAGTCGGCGGTCTGCCTTCCACGCCCTGCAAGTACACCGTCCTGATCTTCGGCTTCGAGCCCGTGGAGAAGGAAGCGGCGGCCTCGGCGACCCCTCTCGGTTTTGATCTCAAGCTCCAGCAGCGCGCTTCGGTTCCGGTGGCCCCGAGCGACAAGCCGGCGACGCCGGCTCCCGCTCCCACTCCGGCTGCCGCTGCTCCCACGCCCGCGCCCGCTGCGCCGGTTGACCTCGGAACGCGCCCCAGTCTGACGGGTAATCAGCAGGGTCCCGGCCGCGGTGGCCGCAATGGACAGCAGCAGAATGCCCGCAATGGACAGCAGGCCGGCCAGCAGCAGGGGCGTGGCGGTGGCTTTCAGGCTCTCAGCCTGACCCAGAATGAGGACGCGATCGGTTCGGACTCCCCGACGATCGCGCAGGATACGAACGGCGGCGCCGGTTCGGGCGATGCCTTCACGGTGAACGGTACTCTGAGCCAGGGCGTGCAGGCGCAGGCTGGCGATGGTTTCGGTTTTGGCCCCGGCGGTCCCGGCGGCTTTGGTTTTGGCGGTCCGGGTGGACCTGGCGGTGACTTTGGCGGCCCCGGCGGCCGCGGCGGCGACCGTGGTGGCTTCGCTGGTGGCGGCCCCGGTGGTCCCGGTGGACGTGGTGGCGGTCCTGGTGGACCCGGCGGCGGCTTCGGTGGACCCGGTGGCGGTGGACGAGGCGGCTTCGGTGGACCCGGTGGCGGCGGTCCCGGCGGCTTTGGCGGTGGCCGTGGCGGCTTTGGCGGTCCGAATGGCGGCGCCCGTGGCCCGAACGGCGTGACGGCATTCGGCAATCGCGCCGGCCGTGGACGCGGCCCGCAGTGGCAGGCCAGCGTCAATTACAACTTCCAGAATTCAGCTCTGAATGCCCGACCTTATGCGTTCGCGAACTCGAGATCGAGTCTGCCCCCGGTGAAAGCCTCGACGGCCGAAAATCGGCTGGGCTTCACGCTCGGCGGTCCCATCATGATCCCGAAAACCAGGATCAACCTCCGGAACTCGCGCTGGAACCTCAACGTCAGCGGAGCGCGTGACCGCAACGGATCGAATCTGACTTCGAGCCTGCCCACATCGGATCTGCGCAGCGGTGATTTCTCCAGCCTGCTCGCGCTGGAAAAGCCGATCACGATCTACGATCCGCGGACCGGTCAGCCCTTCGCGAACAACATTATTCCGCAGAGCCGCATCAACACTGCCGCGGCCGGCCTCCTGAATCTGTTCCCCCTCCCTACGGGCAGCGGCCTCATCAACAACTATCAGTTCATTCGGAACAATCCGAATAACAACAACAATGTCAATGGCCAGGTGATCATCCCGATCACTGCGAGAGATCGCATCAACGTCAATTTTTCCTACCAGAGCCGTGACTCTTCGCAGATCCAGAATTTCGGCTACGTCGATCCGACCCACGGCGATGGCGGCAACATGGCCGTCTCCTATTCACGAACGCTGCGGCCGACCATTGTGAATAATCTCCAGATCTCGGCGAATCGCAATGTGATCGATAACTTGTCGTACTTCTCGAACGGCGCGGATATCGCGGGTCAGCTCGGTATCAATGGCGTGCTCTCCACCCCGGCGACTTACGGTCCACCGACCATCGGCTTCACAAACTTCTCACAATTGACCGACGGGACACCGACGGCCCTGCGCTCCACCACCTACAACCTGAGCGACTCGATTTCCTGGACTCGCGGAAGCCACACCTTCCAGTTCGGCGCCCAGGCTTCCATGCGGCAAACGAATTCGCTGACGTCGCAGCTCGCGCGCGGCAGCTTCACCTTCTCCGGCCAGGCTACAAAGCAACCCGGCGTTGTTGCCGATCCCAACCATCCGACCGGCTATGATCTGGCGGACTTCCTGCTCGGCCTGCCCTCGAATGCCTCCGTCAACAAGTACCTGAACGGCAACAACAACCTCTACTACCGTCAGAAGACCGTTGCGGCTTACTTCAATGACGACTGGCGCCTGAGCCCGTCCTTCACGCTCAACGGCGGCCTTCGCTGGGAGTTCGCCGCGCCGCAGACCGAAAAGTACAATCACATGGCGAACGTCGAGTTCAGCCCGGATGGCACGACCCTGGCGCTTGTGCAGCCAGGCCAGGCCGATCCCTATAATCCGCAGCAACTCGTGCGCGATGGCATTCTGAAGCCTTTCTACGGGGCCGTTCAGCCGCGCGTCGGTATCGCGTGGAAGCCCTGGTCGAAGCGCGCAATCGTGATCCGCGGAGGCTACGGACTCGTGTTTAACGGCGGCGCCCTGTCGCAGCTTGGCGGCCGTCTGGCCGTCCAGCCTCCGTTTGTCCAGACCCTCAGCCTCAGCTCTACCCAGAACCCGGGCCTGACTCTGGAGAATGGCCTCCTGACCCCCGTTGCCTCCGCCACCGGCCAATCGGTGTTCAACACGTATGCGGTCGATCCCAACTACCGGCCCGCGATGGTGCAGCAGTGGAACTCGATCATCCAGTACACCTTCGCGCGCTCTTACGTGGCGCAGATCAGTTACTTCGGCGTGAAGGGCTCCGATATGGATATGATTCTGGCTCCAAACCGCTACCGGCCTTTCGGCACGATATTGCCGTACCCGACCGCGACCACCAGCATCAATCTGGATAAGTCAATCGGCAGCTCCATCTCTCACGCCGGTTCACTCCAGTTGACGCGGCGCTTCTCGCGCGGTTTCTCCGCCAACATTACGTATACACTCCAGAAGGGTATCTCCAATTCGTCGATCCTCGGCGGCGGCGTGGTGCAGGACATCCTCAATCTCGCGGCCGAACGCGCGGTCACGAGCGATCCGCGCCACACGATCCGCGCCAATTGGAATTACCAGACGCTGGCCAACAACCAGAAGAGCGGCTTCCTCTATTCGGCTCTCCGCAACTGGCAAATCGGCGGCGGCTACACACTCACCTCCGGCTCGCCGTTCACCGCGACGATCTCCGGCGATCCTCTTAACACCGGGTTGCTCAACTCGACTCGGGCCGACGCAACCGGGCTGCCGGTCACGGACGGTTCAGGCTACTTCAACGTAGCCGCGTTCGCGGTTCCGACGCGGACCTACGGCAATGCCGGCCGCAACACCATTCCCGGCATCTGGAACTACTCGATCAACGCCGAAGCCATGCGTCTGTTCCGCATCGGCGAGCGCCATCGGCTCCAGTTCTCATTGCGGGCGAACAATCCACTAAATCATCCTTCGGTGCAGACGATTAATACCACCATCGACGCCACCACGGGTCTTGTTGGCGCGCCCACGAGGTATGCCGAAATGCGATCGGTTTCGGCTCAGGCGAGGTTCACGTTCTGATGCGATCCATCCACCAGGAAATCAAAGAGGGGTATAGCAGCATGATCAAGAAAGCACTGGCGCTCGGACTCGTAGCCGTGATGACCGTACCGGTCCTGCCGGCGCAGGGACCTGTGACCTTCACATCGAACACCACTCTGGTGATTGTCGACGTGAGCATCAAGGATAAGAGTGGTAAGGCTGTTGAAGACCTGAAGAAGGGCGACTTCACGCTGACGGAAGATGGCAAAACCCAGCAGGTGGCGGTATTCGATTTCCAGAAGCTGGATATCGAGACGGCGCCCGCTGTTCCCGCAGCGAAGCCAGAGGCCACGCCCGCCAAGCCCGCCGTCGTCAGTGCGACGGTGGTGCAGACCGCCCAGCCGGCGCCTGCCGCGAAAGCTCCCGCCCCGCCTGCCGCGGCAGCGGAGACGAAGCCCGCTGAAAAGCCGCTCATCCGTTATCAGGACCGCCGCCTGGTGGCCCTGCTGTTCGATATGAGCACGCTGGAGGTTGCGGATCAGATCCGTGTCCAGAAGACCGCGGTCGATTTCATTCAACACAGTCTGAAGCCGGCCGACCTCGTCACGGTTCTCGTCTCGACCTCGGGACCGCTCGAAGTCGCGCAGGACTTCACCGATGACAAAGACGCGCTCGAAGCTGCCGTCAAGAAGTTCCGCATCGGTGAAGGCAGCGATCTGGCGAGCACCCTCGGCGCCGGCGATACGTCGGACGACAACTCGTTCAGCGCTGACCAGTCTGAATTCGATATCTTCAACGTCGATAAGAAGCTGACCACGATCGAAACTTCGTGCAAAATGCTCTCGAGCTTCCCGGAAAAGAAGGCGCTCATGTATTTCTCGGGCGGCATTTCGCAGAGCGGCACAGACAACCAGGCCGAACTGATCAAAGCCGTCAACGTCTGCAAGAAGTCGAACGTTGCGATCAACCCGATTGACGCGCGCGGCATGACGGCTTCTGCTCCGGGCGGCGATGCCAGCACCGGCTCCGGCCGCGGCGGCGCCAGCCTCTTCTCCGCTGGCGGTGGTAGCGGCAACGGCGGTGGTGGACGCGGCGGCGCGGCGAATGACTCGTCGCAGGAAACGCTCTCCACGCTCGCCTCCGATACCGGTGGACGTCTCTTCGCGGAAGACAACAATCTGACGAGCGGCCTCGAACAGGCGCGCGACGACATCGGCAGCTATTACATCCTCGGCTACTACAGCACGAACAGCAAGCTGGATGGAAAGTACCGCACCGTCTCGGTGAAGCTGAACCGGGCGGATGTCGCATCGGCGAAGCTCGATTATCGGCATGGCTACTTCGCGGAGAAGGACTTCAGCAAGTTCACATCCGCCGACAGGGAATCGCAGCTCCAGCAGGCGCTCATCCTCGGCGACCCCATCACCGATCTGACGCTTGCCGCCGAAGTGAATTATTTCCGGCTGGCGCGCGATCGCTACTTTGTGCCGCTCAGCGTGAAGATTCCTGGATCGGAAATCGCGCTGGCAAAGAGTAAGGGCAACGCGAAGACCGATCTTGATTTCGTCGCTCAGCTTCGCAACAGCAAGGATCAGATTCAGAGCCAGGTCGCCGATACAATTACCATTCAGCTGGCGCAGTCATCTCTGACAGAGCTCAATAACCGCGCCATCGCGTACGATACAGGTTTTACGGCTCCCCCCGGATCTTACAAACTCAAGTTCCTGACGCGCGAAAACGAAACCGGCAAGATGGGCACTTACGAGAAGAACTTCGTGATCCCCGATCTCGCCGCGGATCAGCCCGCGACGATCAAGACGAGCTCGATCGTACTCAGCAGCCAGCGGCAGTCGACCAAGACCGCGCTTGCCAAGGCCGATCCGAACAGCAAGCTGACGGATGCGAATCCGCTGGTGGAAGATGGCCAGCAGCTCGTGCCCAGCATCACGCGCGTGTTCCGCAAGGATCAGAACCTCTATGTGTACATGGAGGTCTACGATCCGGTTCTCGGTACCGATCAGAAGCCGAGTGTGGCGGCGATCCTGACGTTCTTCCGCGGGAAGAACAAGATGTCGCAGTCACAGCCGGTACGGCTCGACAGCTTCATTCCGCAGCGCGGACAGACGCTGCCGGTACGCTTCCAGGTGCCGCTCTCCAGTCTGCCGACGGGCGTCTACACCTGCCAGATCAACCTGATCGACGAGAACGGCCACAAGTTCGGCTTCCAGCGCGCGGAAATCAAGATCCTCCCCGCGTCTGGTGGCGCGGCTGCCGCCGCTCCGAAGGCCGGCTTCTAGTCTCAGGATGTGGGGCAGGATGGCATCCTGCGGCCGATTGTCAATCGGCCTCTGCGATCAACGCCTCCCGACCAGGCCGATTCACAATCGGCCGCAGATTGACAATCTGCCCCACAACCTACTGGCGCCAGTTGCGGATTGACGGTGAAATTGCGGCGATCAGGATGACGACTCCGATCGCCGCGAATCCGCCAGCCGCAACGCTTGTAATCGCTCCGAACCACGCGGCCGTCCAGCCGGATTCCGCCGCGCCCAGCGAATTCGAACAGTTGATGAAGATGCTGTTCACCGCCATCACCCGGCCGCGCACGTAATCCGGCGTCTTCGTCTGCAACACGCTCTGGCGCAGCACGACGCTCACGTTATCGAACGCGCCTGTGAGCGCCAGCATCGCGCAGGAGAGCCAAAGGTTCCGCGACAGTCCGAACGCGACGGTAGCAAGACCGAATCCTGCTACGCTCCACAGCAGCACCGGCCCGGCGCGGCGGATGTTCGGCAGATGCGCGATCGTCACGGCCATGAGGATTGCGCCCACCGATGGCGCGGCGCGCAGCCAGCCAAGCGCCGTCGCCCCGCCGTGGAGAATGTCCACGGCGAAAATCGGCAGCAAGGCGGTTGCCCCCCCGAACAGGTACGCGAACAGATCGAGCGATACCGCTGAGAGAATCAGCTTGTTATCGCGAATAAAGCGCAGCCCTTCGAGCGGCGAACCCGGCTGCATCTCATGCTTGCGATCGAAGTTGATCTGCGCGATACACAGCAGAACGATTGCGGCGCAGACTACCTGGAACCCATACACCACGCGGCTGCTGATCGTCGCCAGCAGAATGCCCGCAAGCGCCGGGCCGCCGACGTTGGCCGATTCGAACAAGGTTGCTGTCCACGTGACCGCGTTCGGAACAATTTCGGTTGGAACGATCTCCGGCACCAGCGCGCCGCGGATCGGCATCTGAAATGTGCGGGTGACCGAGATCAGAAACAGGCACGCGTAGATCCCCGTCACGCTGTGAACGCCAGCCGCCAGCAGCAGCGATGCGAATACCGTCAGACTCTGCGCCGCCAGCATGATGTGACGCCGGTTATGCCGGTCCGCAACATGACCCGCGACCAGCGCGAACGCGAACGCCGGCACAATCTGCACGAGCCCCACGGCGCCCAGTACTTTGGCCGAATGCGTTTCCAGATAGAGATCCCAGCTCACCGCGACCGACAGCATCTGCAGTCCGAGATTCGCCAGGGCGTGGCTGGCCAGCAGATACCGGAAGTCCCGGTAACGGAATGCGGCGTATGCGTCCAATCCAACAGGATCGCCTATGGGGTCGCGCGGGCAGGATGATGGATCATAAGAACGATATGTATATCGTCCACGTTCATATTCAGGTCAAGCCGGGAACCGAAGAGGCGTTTATGGCCGCATCTCTTGAGAATGCGCGCAACAGCGTGCAGGAAGCCGGGGTTGCGCGTTTCGATGTGCTGCGCGACACCGCGGATCCCGGGAGATTCGTGCTGGTAGAGGTGTATCGCGATGTGGCCGCCACGGCGAAGCACAAGGAGACTGCGCATTACGCGAAGTGGCGCGACACCGTGGAAAATATGATGGCCGCGCCGCGCACTCGCGCCATCTACGACAACCTGTTTCCGGGCGACGAGGGCTGGTAGTGCGTTTCGAGTTTGCCACTGCGGGTCGAATCATATTCGGCCCCGGAACGGTTGCGGAACTGGGCCCGCTCGCGCGCGCGATTGGACGCCGCGCCTTCGTCGTCACGGGCCGCGACAAAATTCGCCATGCCGGCGTGATCAATGACCTGGAAGGCGCCGGTTTGAACTGCACGCTGTTCGGCGTGCCGGGCGAGCCGACCGTCGATCTGGTGCGCGAAGGCGCGGCGCTGTTCACAGCGTCGGGTTGTGAGCTCCTGATCTCGATCGGCGGCGGCAGCGCGATCGATGCTGGTAAGGCAATTGCCACACTGGCTGCGAATCCAGATGATGCGCTCGACTATCTCGAGGTGATCGGAGCAGGGAAGCCGATCCCCCATGCGCCGTTTCCAATGATCGCCGTTCCGACGACCGCGGGCACAGGCTCGGAAGTAACGCGCAACGCCGTACTCGCTTCGCCGGAACACCGCGTGAAGGTAAGCCTGCGCAGCGCGATGATGCTGCCGCGTGTTGCGATAGTCGATCCGCAGCTCACGATGGGTTTGCCCCCCGCGGTCACCGCCAGCACGGGGCTCGATGCATTGACACAGCTCATCGAACCTTATGTCTGCGCCAAAGCGAACCCGGTGACCGATGCTTTCTGTCTGGACGGTCTGCGTACTGTAAAGCGGAGTCTCGCGACGGCTTATCGGAACGGATCGGACGCGGCGGCGCGCGCCGGAATGTCGTATGCGAGCCTGCTCGGCGGACTCGCCCTCGCGAATGCCGGGCTCGGTATTGTGCACGGATTCGCCGGTCCCATCGGCGGTATGTTCGACGCGCCGCACGGCGCCGTCTGCGCCGCAATTCTTCCGCACGGCATGGCGGCGAATATTCGCGCCGGCGCAGCGCTGGAACGTTATCGCGAGATCGCCGCTATTCTCACAGGCAACGAGAGGGCTTCGGCAGAGGACGGCGTCGCGTGGGTACGCGACCTGGTTGGATCGCTCGGTATTCCGGGCCTTCGCCGATACGGGATTGGTGCCGCGCACGCAGACGACATCGTCGCCAAAGCCGCGAAGGCCAGCAGCATGAAAGCCAACCCGGTCCAATTGCCGGCGGCCGAACTGAAGCGCGTTCTGGAGGAATCGCTTTGAAAACCGAAACGCGAATTGTGGCAGCCACCGCGGCGGACGTGCCGGTCATTCTCGAG